>Ga0055584_100003158_pt1 | contig 16303 bp, 13 predicted proteins | sample OSDHelmetaG_FD_58716 | JGI IMG/M metagenome (GOLD analysis project Ga0055584, IMG submission 58716) | Pelagic marine sediment microbial communities from the LTER site Helgoland, North Sea, for post-phytoplankton bloom and carbon turnover... | ecosystem: Environmental > Aquatic > Marine >... | reverse complement strand
AGACGAAGATGAAGATGAAGATGAAGACGAAGATGAAGACGAAGATGAAGACGAAGATGAAGATGAAGACGAAGATGAAGATGAAGATGTTGACAATATGGTAGCTAAACTCCTTAATGTTGATGCAAGCGATGAAGGTGAAGATGAAGACGAAGATGAAGATGTTGACAATATGGTAGCTAAACTCCTTAATGATGATACAAGTGATGATGATAAAATAAGTACCTCAGAACCTAAAATAGAAAACCTAGAGAAAAGTGAAGGTGAAAATATGGAAGAGGAAGAGGGCCTTTCCCCTTCTCCTGTTAAGAAACGAAGGGAGTTTCCGAGGGTTAATAAAGATCCCGTTCATGTTAAAAAACAAAAGGAAAATATTGTAAAAGACGAGGAACCTACTCCACCTCTGGTAAAGAAAAAGAAGGAAACTAAAGCTAATAGAAAAAAGATTGAAGATCCCATGGGTTATCTAAAATCTTTTGGTGTGAAGCCAAATAAGTTTAAACAATTATACCAAAATTCAGACTCTGAAAATTTGAGTTCTTCAGAGTCTGAATCATCTAGTTCTGATGATTTTCCAGACCCTGATACTCCTCCAAAAAGACGACAAACAAGTATTAATCGTAAAGAATATTATAAGAATAAAAAAGATGATGAACAAAACTATAGAACCCATAATGAACATCACAGGGAACGTAGTTATCACTATACCGATAAAGAAAAGAAACACAGAGAGAGGGACGGGGAGGTGGAGGGAAGTAAACACCGAAGGGACAGGGATAGGGAGGTGGAGGGAAGTAGACACCGAAGGGATAGGGATAGGGAGGTGGAGGGAAGTAAACACCGAAGGGATAGGGATAGGGAGGTGGAGGGAAGTAGACACCGAAGGGATAGGAGTCCGTGTGTAGTGCGTCGCGATGAGTATGGTAGGAGGCTGTGTAGAGATAAATATCACAATGAGTTACAAAGTAAAATTAAATATTTACAACGTCGTATTAACGAGTTAGAGTTTAAAAGTAAAAGATAAGTTATAAATTATGATAAATTTTCCGTCTACATTTAATGTTAAACATAAAAAGTCATTAAACAAATTACAAGTAGGTAGTGCCTTACGAGATTTACGTAAGGCTATAGCTCAACATATGATGTCTTATAATTATGAAAAAGATGATAATGATACAGAGAATAACTATTTTACTCTAGATTCTTTTTGGGATAATTGGTCTGGAATAGGAGAACCTGATAGGGTAAAAATAGTTGAGACAGTAATAGAAGATCTACAAGAATTAGGATGGAATACTAAGACTAGTTTTGGTGGTACAGCTCTATTTATATATTCTACGAAAGAGCCCCCCAAATCATGCTGGCCTGATGGTATGTAGTTTTCTATATACATATGTGTATAGAAAAATTATCCCAGAGTTAGTCTTCCCCATCAAAATCAACTTCTTCTAGGGCGCTAATGCATACGGTTAGAATACCACGAATAATCTTCTCTTCTGTAGCCTCGTTAATAATAGGAACATCTACAGACTTATTAAGCCCCTTAACGAGTGCCTCATAGAATGTCTTTTTCTTTAGTTGTGAAATAAGAACGTCTTTGCCTTCTTCTAGACCAGCCTTAACAGATTCAACTACAGCGTCTTTAGTCATATCTTTTACGGAATCACTCATTTATATTTACTTTTCTTTTTCTTTTTCTTTTACTTTTTCATTTTCTGAGATTCTCAAATTTTTAAAATTCTCAGAAATTCTCAGAATCCCAAAATCCAAATCCCCAAAAGTAAAACGAAAAGAAAAGTAATTACCTTTTTCTAAAAAACAAAATAAATATAAACACAATTACAGATGAAATACCCATTATTAAAAGTAAGGTATATACACCTTTGTTTTTATTGTTTTTATTGTCAGAGAGGAAAGAAGTTGTGTCTGGGTATATATGTTTAATCTTACCAGCTACAAATTTATCCCAGTCTGGTAACATGGATAGTGGTAGTGGTCTCAAAAGGTCAAGCCATGGATATCGTACCATAGCCCTACGCGTATATCCTGTGGTGGGATCTATCCCACCCCCTGTAATATCTATAGATGTAGCTATGTCAAGACGTACCTTGTTTTCAGCTGTAGCTTGACTTTTATCTACATAATCATATTCAAGGTGGGGTATATTTGGATAATTTATAGGATAGAAAAAGTCAGGCTGCATACCCATACAATTATATTCTATATCACAATGATTTACTCCCCTAAGTATATAAAAATATCCACCCATCCCCCAGTCAGTACCCCACGTATTTTTAACTTCCCAGTACTTTTCCCCCTTATATATACCCCATCCTGTAATTTCTACTGCATGGCCGCCTACCTGGGGACTTTTACCGTCCCATTTATATAGAGGAGAATTTTTTGGATTATATGTATAGAAATCACTATACACCTTCATAGCACTGTTAATAGGACCCCATCTATATATTTCTTCTTGTATTTGTAGTTCACTTCCTTCTTTCACATGGGATGATGTTCCATGTAATCCATAATATGTATTACATTTATAAAAACGTGAGGGTGTACCACTTTCTTCACCTGAAAGTGTATCAATACTAAAATCATCACACATATCACCTATAGGACCGGCAATAGTAGGACATAAGGGTAAATTTGCTACATCGTGGAAATTACCTAATTTTTGGTAATCATTAGCAGATCTAAAACCTGTATCATAGGGTAAACACTCTTCTGTCTGTGTACCTATCTCAAACAGATATCTCCCAGCATCAGAAATAGTATTACCAAAACAGGCATATTTATCTAATTTTAGTAAATTATGTATCACACCGCTAAAATCTGAAGTAATTTCTTTCCCTTTTAAGTCACACAGAATTAGCTTCGTGGGTGATAGTGTAATATGTAACTTATTTAGACTCTGTATATTAAATCTATCTGAAAGCGCATTTATAGTACTAAATGCCCAACAACTTCCACAACTACCTTGATCTGTTGGTTTACCTATGTAACCATCCCATATTTTTCTACCACTAAATTCGGATGGTACCTGAGGATTTTTTACAATCTTTTTTATTTTATTATAAGGCTGTTCAACGCTTACTATAGTATTAGTTGGATTCTTACTAATAGCAACTTGTAGAGCATTATCAATGTTATTACTCATATTAAGTATGTTTATTTATATGATCTATTTTCTATCTTGTCTAGAATTTTCAACATCCAAATTAGGTCCCTATAGTAATATAAGAAGCCCTCTGGGGTGTTTCTTGTATATCTGAGAGTGGTTGTCTTACGTACATGCTTTCAGCTGATGAGAGTTGTAAATATAGTTCGGAAACAAACTGTTTTGTCTCTATATTTATATACTTTTTCGGATGGACTTTCATATCTGGATAAAGATCCCTGAGAACGGCTATAATGGGGATTATTAATTGTCGAGCTCCTAGATCCATTGTTTCTCCTTTCCCATCGGGGGACATTTTACTAAACGACCCACCATTTTTTTGACTTATGCATCTAAGTTTTACCTTGTCAGACCCAGGTATTTTTAGTAACTTTTCTACTATAATACTTACGAGGGGTGTATATAATCCAGGTATAAGATGATCTGGGGATAAATGTACACGGAAGGTTTCATATATGTTATCATAGGTAATATCATATGGTAAAAGTATTCTATGAGGAAGATTTCTTTCCAAGTCTAGTTCAATTCTTAATTTTTTGATAAGAATTAGAAGATCTTTTATGTATGTATCATTGTCTATATGTGACATTGTTATAATTGTATCCCCTGAGTCTTTAAAATACCTAAAGACAAAAAATAATGTAAAAATAAAGTAAATATGGAGGATAAACGTAAACATGAGAAAAATAAAATAAAAATCCAGCTGAAGGAGCTTGAGGCGTGTATAAATAAAGATACTAACGCATTAAAGGGATTGTATGAGCAGTCTGATTGTGAATATGTACGTGTTCAAATTGAGCGACATGAAACCCGTATAGAAGAGAAAAAGGCTGAAACTGAGCGTTTAGAAAATAGACTACAAGATGTGAATAGTGGTAAGCTTGATAATATAATAATTGAAGAAAGAGAAGAATCTAGTAAAATACACGCTGAGAAACTAAATGCTAAAAGGGCTATAAAATTGGATCTTATTCAAAAGAAGGAAAAAGAGGCTCAGATTTCTCAGCGTCATTATAATTTAACTAGACAATCTGATAGGGATAGTAGATACTTAGAGAAAAGTGCTGGTAGGAGTTATGAACATTTTCTTAGGGCGTGTGATAGTGTACCAGAATATATGCGTAGGAATCTAAAATCAATGCCAAATAATAAGGGTTACATATGGAAAAGTGTATGGTGTATGGGTGAATTACCTGAGGAGCCGGGTGATGAGAATAATATAACTATATTTGATAAGCAGAGAAGTGGGTTGATGGTGATCCATGAGTGGACATATGATAAATATCGGATATACAACAAGTCTGGACGAGATAGACGTACACTTGTACATGAATCTAATCGTATTCGTAAGTAGGGGTATCTATGGATTTAAAGCAACAATAGATTATATGTAAACATGTGTGGAATATTATGTTTAATATATCAAGATAGTAAACCAACTACAGGTGAAAATATACCTATCCATTCCCGGGTAAATGAAGGATACCTTATGTTACAAAATAGGGGGCCTGATCAAGGTATTTGGGTATGTGCTGGTAAAAATGTGTATGCATTTAGACGATTAAGTATTATGGGCTCGGGGGTGGGAGCAAAACAACCTTTCAGAAATAAGAAGGGGGATTATCTTATGTGTAATGGAGAAATATATAACTACGTAGCACTATGTGAAAAATATAATATAGATCAAGCAGTTATGGGGGGGAGTGACTGTGAATGTCTATTGCCCCTCTATGAGAAAATAGGTTTTGAGAATATGATTCTTGAACTAAATGGAGATTTTGCTATAGTACTCGTTACCACGGAGGGTTTTGTATATTATGCCCGCGATAGAATCGGTGTACGACCCCTATTTATGGGTACCCAACAAGGCGGTGATAGTGTAGCTTTTGCTTCTTATGCTAGGGCTATAGAGTCTTGGTGCACAAATGTTGAACATATTCAACCTGGATGGGGGTATGTAAATGTGATTTCAGGGGAATCTGCACATAATCAATATTTGAACTTATTACCAAGGGCTTTGAGTTCAGATTTGGATGAAACATATAAACATATTAGAGATACATTGATTAATAGCGTACAAGATAGATTAATGTCTGATCGTCCAGTGGGTTGTTTATTGAGTGGGGGTTTGGATAGTTCCCTTGTGGCGAGTATACTTTGTAGGTTATTAGGTCCTTGGAATGTACGTACTTATTCTATAGGACAGGTGGGTTCTGAAGATCTAAAGATGGCGAATATCGCGGCTGAATATCTGGGGACTAACCACACTGAGGTTACTTTTAGCCCAGAAGAGGGTTTAGCTTCTATACCTGAAGTTATACGAGACTTGGAATCGTATGATATAACAACCGTGCGTGCAAGTGTGGGTATGTGGTTACTAGCTAAATATATATCTAAACATACTAAGGATATAGTACTACTAAGTGGAGAGGGTTCAGATGAATTATTTTGTGGTTATCTGTATTTCCATAACGCCCCAAGTACTAGGGAATTAGGAGAAGAAAGTCGCCGGTTAGTGAGAAATCTATATAAGTACGATGTCCTTAGGGCTGATAGATGTATATCTTCCCATGGCCTAGAACTTAGGGTACCGTTTCTAGACAGACGATTAGTAGATTTATGTTTAAATCTACCTCCCCAGGTGCTTGAGCCTCAGGAGTATAAGGGAGTACGATATGAAAAACATCTTCTTAGGACAGCCTTTGGGGATGATCAACACTATCTCCCAGATGAAATACTTTGGAGGAGGAAAGATGGGATGTCAGATGGTATTTCTGGAAGTGGGAAGAGGTGGTATGAGCAGATATCTGACTATGTAGATACTTTAACTGATATACCTCCAATACCAAATGGATATCCCTCCAGGGAGTCTTGGTATTATAAATGTATTTATGATGGAATATTCACAAGATATAAATCTGAAATAGACTGGTGGTTACCAAAATGGACGGATCATGGTGGAGATCCATCTGGAAGGTTAATAGAAGCATTTGAGAAGGAGTAATATAGACAAAGTATTATTATACCTCGGGGTATAATAATTTACATAATAGCTTTATTTATGCTAAACTATTATATAGCGAATCAGTACTATATGTTCTTATAATGAGATAATATTGATGCATACGTATTAAGGTTATATATGACACGATATATATTTTGTATTTATTAGTTGGGAAATGCAGATTCATAATATTTCACGATATATTTATTAGCTATAATATCATCCCGACCTTTTTTATTTAATGCATATTTACACATGGGATATATCCAATTCATAGCATCCCTGGAGACTTCACCTATTTGTAAGATATACTCATTAGGTTTTTTACATATATCTAGTAATAATTTATAATCTTCTGTACTACCAATCCCCTTTTTGACTTCAATAGGTCGTGGTTCATCTGGAACGTTAATAACTTGAGGAGGTTTGGGTTTATATTTGGGTTTACGTTTGGGTTTATCTTTTTTATGTTTATTCTCTTCTTCGCTTATAATTGTAGCTACATTTGGAGAATTACTTGGAGCTAATTCTGGATTACCCATTAATGGGCTATTTAACCAATCCCAATTTTCATCAGTTGTATCTATAGCCCATTTAAATTTTTTCATCAGAGCTCCAGTATATATAGCAGATAATTGAGTGTCTTCTTGCATTGTCCATGCTACAACTAGACGTGGATCTATGTAGTTAGTGAGGGATGTATTAATAGCTACACTCATAACATTTGTCTTGTTATCTATTGCAATTTCTTTCTTTTCTATACGTTCCTCAATAGACTTCAAACTTTTACCAGCCTTTTTAAGCTCCTTCTTTTCTTTTTGTAATTCCTTAAGTTTATCCTGATCTTTTTTTACACCTTCTTTGGCCTTTAAAGATACATTACGGGTATGATTGAGAACTTCTGCTACTTTGACATTTGCCTTATTGAAAGTAGCTTTTATTTGAGCGTTTGATATTTTTCCCTCAGGGATATGTACATCTTTGAGGGCCTCATACATAATATTAGAAGCTAACCGAGTTCTAAATACTTTGGCTGAAAACGCCCTATCAAATTCCTTAAGGTATGCATTAATAGATTTTGCAGAAATATTTCCAAATACTTGAGCGTTACTATCCCTCCCTTCTAGAAAAGATTTGAAATTATTCCAGATAACTTGTGGGGCCGTAAGTTTCTTATAATAACGAATACTATCCTTACCGAGGAAATCAAAAATTACCTTATCTGGGGCTTCTATTTTAACATGATCTACACGTAGGGTACTAGCCCCCACAGTATCAGCTTTATCATCTTTTTTATCACCCCCCACCCTCACACCATGGTGATCAATTAACCAGAGTACAGTACCAAGTTGACGTTTAATATCATCCTGGGAAGATGCATCTACCATATAACGAGTCCTTACAGCTTCTATGTGCATATGTAATTTCCTCGCTTTTTCATACTTTTTTAGATCAGACATACCCTTCAATTTACCCTCTGCTGCAAACTGAACATATTTAGTCTTGTTTGTGATTGTATCTGTCCAACTCGCGAGGAAAATCTTTTTATGTTCATGGACAACACCACCCCATTTATGTCCTGGGGGAGGTTTTGGTATAGGATCATTTTTCCCTATATTTAAGACCACATCCTCTGGATTTATGATTGACTTGATTTTACCCCTATTTGGATTTGCACCCCTACCGTAGAAAATAGCCTGTGGTTCAACTGTAAAATTACCAACTCTCTCAATTTTACCGTCTAATACAGCATAACCATAATGGTGTATTTTTTCTTGATTATTTATTAATTTTTGTCTTTTTTCTTCTTGGGTTAAATCTTTTACAGACTTTACAGCTTTTATCTTACTAATAAGATTACCCCATCCTATTTTTTTTATATCCTTAAAGACTTTCTTATTTTCAGATGTAAGATATTTAACAAAGCCTGTCATAAAGTTCTTGTTAAATAAGTTATCTTTTGTCCACTTATCAACCACACCCCCGCTTTCCTCGCTAATAATACGTTTTGCATAAAAACTAGCAACTTCTTCTTCCTTTGAATTTAACTTATAATTTTTACCATCATATTTTAAACTAGCTCCAAGGGGTTGATATGGTTCATATATATGTCCAAAATAGGGTCCCTGTTGTAGAATACTATCCCACAATACAGTTTTTTTCTTACCCCCATCATTATCCTCATCCTCAATCTCATCCCACCAATCTTGATCTTCAGCACCAAATAAATAGGGTTTATTAAATACTAGGGTCTTGTATTTTAACTTCCCAGAAGTCAACTTTTTATGTATTTCCTCTATTCGTTCTATATTCTTCTTCCCCCTACTTGTCATTTTAATACACATACCCTTAGATGGAACATTAACTGTAACAAAAGGCATATCTTTTTCATCTGAAAAATATGGTTCCTCGCTACCTTTGTAAAGTCTAGTTATAAATTTACGTAAATCAGAAGTCGGGACACTTTCCAATTTACCACTTTTTAGATCATAGCAATACTCATTCATTTTATTACTAGATAGTAATAAAATTTTATAAATTAGTACTTTACCTTTTACTTTTTTGTCTTTTTCGGTCGTCCCTTTTTGGTAACCTCATATTGTGTATTCAGCTTATCCACCAATCTGGAGATATCACACGCCTCCTGATTACCCTTAATCTTTACTGTCTGACAGGGATCAAATCCTGTCTCCCCATAGGCCGGTTGATACAAGTTCCCCACAACATCTCTGACTGTACCATCATTTTGGATCTTTATATCCTCTGTCAGTTTGATAATACGACGCTGCATATACCCCGATGTAGCTGTTCCCAGGGCTGTATCACTAATAGATTCCCTCCCAGACATAGCATGGAAAAAGAATTCCCTCGGGTTTAGACCATGGATAAACGAGTTAGATATAAAACCCCGACTCTCATACTCCATCTCTGGGGTTATATTTTTATACGGATAATGGGGGAGAGACCTCTTTCCATGGTTCAGGATCAGGGGAATCCTCTGTCCCTTGAGATTCTGTTGACCAAGGATCCCCGTAATCTGAGCAATGTTAAAAAAGTCACCCTTACTTCCAGAACGTACTGTAGATAGGAAATTATTGTTCTCTTTCAGAGCCTCTTTAGCTATACGGAGACCTATATCCTTAGCCTTACTAAGGCTAGCATTAATCCTTAATTCCCTGATCCCTGGATGATTAGTAGTTGTCTTGATACCCTCAGCCTCAATGTAGCATCTATCTACAGCAGACTGGATATTCTCTTTACTTTCTGTATCACTGACCATGCAGTCCCCCAGACCTATAGTAAAAACATGGAGTAGATTCCAAGCATTTGCAGAAAAGTGCACACAATCCATAAAGTGTGCACATGCATCAGCTCCATACTCCTTATGTATTATTCTTATTAGGGAAGTATGTGTTGTACCCAAAACAGCTTTATTGAGGGTACCCTCAAGGAGAACTCCCTGTTTGATTATAACCTCTGGTTCCTCCTCTGAACAATCATTCCTGAATTTATAGTTAAAATCCCGGGGGAGGAACATGGAAAATATACCCTTTCCATTGAAGCATTGTACCTTTTTCCCGTTATTTTTGAGAACCCTCCTCACGTGTTGGATCCTATCTTGAACAGGTTCCCCGAGATCCAGTTTAATCATAATATCAAAAAATCTACCCTTATCTATAGGTTGTATACCTTTGGTCATTTTGTAGGATCCCAAGAGGGAGTCTTGGATGATACCCATGACGGGTTTACTACACTGGGCAGATATTATATTATGTTTAGCAGCACTTAGCATTCTAAGCTCAGCCATAGCCTCTAGGGACTGCGGAATGTGTATATTCACTTCATCACCATCGCGCTGGTGTTCCCCCGAGTTTCCCCGGGGGGCAGACTGTATCTTAAGCAAGCTCAGGCTGACTAGACCTTCATAGCTCACCAACTGCCGTTCAGTCGTTGAAAGCCTACCGTATCCTGTCTAGACGGACTTAGGTAGTAACCCTGCAGATTTCCCATCTTCCCTGAGGTCATCCTTAACATTATTACCTTTGGGTACGGCTATTAACCGTGTTCCCTTTGAAAGTTTCCAGACAAAGGTGGTAGTTAAGGCTTAAGGGGGTTCCCGCAACAAGCAGTTTTGCAAATATCTTATGTAATTTTGATCTATATTTTCTAGTTCATAGTATAATTCTAAATTCAGAATATGCATTTTTATTTGCTTCTTATCTATGTACTTATTTTTTATGAGATTATAGGTTTTTTTAACAGGCATAATATTATACCATTTGGATAGTATATTAAAATCCAGATCCTTATTGTTTATAGGTACTACATGATCTATGACCCATACATTACTATAGTTACAATGTAACATATTATCAGTAAAACAAAATTCACACCAATACTTAAGATCATTAGAATCACAACCAATATATTGATTAGTTTTCTGTTTATCATTAATCATGTGGGAAACAGCTGTCTTATAGTTCTTTATTTTTTTATAATCAGAATTAGTATGATACAGCTCATTCTGGTGTTCTCTAATTTTAATCTTATTTTTTATATACCAGCTTGATTGTAACTCTTTCATACGTTCTTTATTATTGTTTGCCCATTGTTTTGATTTATCATTACTACGCCTATAATCTCTTCCATTTTTTTTTAGACATTCTTTGCATATTCGTCTATTGTGATTGAAAGAATCTTTATCCTTATCTATATCACATTTTTTACATTTTATCATCGAAATCTCTGTTTATCATTGAAATCTCTGTTTTAGATCAAAAATTACATAAGGTATTCACTAGGGGGTAGCACCCTTTTCAGGCCCCCTGTTGGACTCCGATGTCAAAGTCCATATTCATGGCGCTTACTACGCCTAAATTTACCCTGAGGGTTTTTCCAGGTTTTACTAGTACTTCCATAGCATTCATACTGCCGCGGTGGAGGGTGGGTTGACGGTTTATGAGTACAATGTCCCCGTCAATGACGGGGCGTTCCACAATCCATCCATTTTCTAGTTTATAAGATCTATTAGCGGGGACAATCTTTTCCCTATCTAGGAGTTTACCATCCCTCTCCACAATATCCCCCACCTGTACAAGTTCTTTCCCTGTCACTACAGGGACTCTCTTATCCCCACGTATTACTACATCTCCACCTTTCAACCGAGTACCCCTCCTGAAACGCGCGAGGTTAATTCGGGTTTTACCATTAGGCTTGAGGAGGGAGTCAACAATCCCATCATCAACCATCCCCTGGAGAAACTGAATATTAAAATCTGTAACCCTTACCGGGACACTCAAAACCCTCGCCATTTCCTCAGGGACCGCCACCTGTCCCATTTTTATAGTAGCATCGGGCCCAGCAACTGTACGCCCTGTTTGATTACAACGTTTACCCATAACGTTGTTTCTAATCTGTCCATCCTTCCCGGCTAGGCGTTCCTTTATACTCTTTATAGCCCTCCCGTTGGTGCTGTGCTTAGCCTTCCCTTGACTGTTGTTGAAAGTCGTGTGCACCCTAAAGCGGAGGGAGGCTAGACATTTCTGTCTTTTTGTCTCGCTTAGTTCCCTTTGGTTAGCACTACCTTGTTCCGTGTAGGGGGCGAGATGATTATTAGCCTTTATTACTTCTATTAGTTGGAGGGATATATCATCGTCACATATATTACCATCAGCCTTGACAAAGGGTCTAGAACATATTGGCATAACAGGCATAACCTCCATGATTAAATTCTTGGGATGAACCAGTTTAGGGTCAAAACCAAGAAGAACAATATCATCGTCTATTACAGAGTCAAATACCCTTTTAATTTCATCAGTGGTTAGTACAACAGAAGTTTTTACTTTATCTTTGTTTTCATATACGTTATAGATAAAGCTATCAGACACACTTAACTTACATTTAGGCTGATCACACCCACAATGACAACACATATCAACCTTTTTTATTTTCTCTTGGATTTTCACAAAACGAGTTTCCCCCTTGTATCGGTTTAATCCATTTAGATATATTTGGTTGTGGGTTAGTAATAGTCTATAGCATGAGGTACAGAAGCATCCTAGGTATGCTACGAGGCGTTTATAAAATAACGGGTGAATAATAGGTTCATGGAATTCAATATGACCAAAGTGACCTGAACATATTTCGGCATTCTCACCGCAAGTTTCACATAGTTTGGAGCTGTCCGTGGTACCTAATCGTTCATCATAGACAGTGCCATAACCATGTTTTTTTGGACTATCTATTTTACATACGGACATATTAAGTACATCCTGGGTGGAGAATATACTAAATATAATAGAAGATATTTCGCGTGTATCGTGTTCCATTTTCCATATTTAGGCTGTGACTTTATAAATTAATTCAAATAGATTTTGTTATGTAATTAATCTTATTAGATTAATTAATATAGTTTATTCCCTGTTTTAATTTACATGGGTGGTCCTTTTTTAACTTTAGATTTCTTATTTTCCACCATAATTTTGGATTTAGTTTTTTCTGGTTCCCGGACGTCTTCATCTTCTTCTAGAATGATAGTATCACCCTCCTCTACATCATCTTGTATGGATCTAATACGATAACCATTCCATTTATTACCACGTTCCACATCTCCCCATGTCTTGGAGAAATAGTCCTTAATATCGTTCTTTGTTGGTAGGGATTGTCCTGGAACAGATTCTTTGAACCATTCTTTGAACTGACCATATAGTTCGGTGAGGGAGAGTGTTGCCTCGACATCTTCAATGGTGCATTCATCACTGAATTGTCTGTATGTATCATTTTGCTGTCTGTACGCCTCAGTAGCCTCCATAACTTTCTTTGGTTCTGGATAAGTGTCTGGAACCTTTTGTCTGTGTTGGAGGAGATACCAAGCAAAAGCCTTTGTCAATTTGGGAATTTTCCCTGATAGGGCTTTGTCCATGGGGAATTTTTTCTCATTGTATTGTTCTTCCACATCCCTAGAACATTCTCGGGGATCAACAAAGGTGGACTCAAATGGAATTACCCTAATACGATTCCACGTAGCCTTATCTGCTTGTCGGAGTCGTGGAAGTTTATTACATACTAAAGACAGAGTAAACTGTGGAAATACTTCGCGTGCTGATTTACCAGTCTGAAATAGGTCACGAGCCCAGTAACTATCTCCACCACTGAGTTTTTTCAGTTCTCCAATATTGAGCTGTTCATCTGCATCTGGTTCTTCCATAGTAATATGTCGTACTGGGGGAGCTGCCCTAGAGAGTTCTGGATTAGCTGTACCACTGGATGCCTTTTTTCCTGTAAAATACTGTGTGTTGAACTTGATAGCTAGTTGCCCAAGCATTTTCTCAAAAAACATTTGGGTGATAGATTTACCGTTATCACCCTCCCCAGTCCATACATATACTTTCTTTTGGGGATTACCACCCACAAAGATATTTGAGTACACGTTAAGGAAATACTCCCTAATCTGGGGATCTGGGAAAACCTTACTTAGGAAAGTAATAACCTCCTGTACATCTTCATCATGCTCAGTAAATTCAGTATATTCAATCGGTACACACTTTGATATATAATCCTCTGGAATACCAGACCTAAACAAGTTGTTTTTGAGATCATACACACCATTCTTAAATCCCACCAAGAACGGGTTCTGATCAAGCCTGTCGCGGAAATCTTCAGAGTAAAACTCATCTATAGCTTCCCTCATAACATTATTCTTAAAAGGGGCAGCTTTTAGATTACACACCAATTTTTGAGCTACCTTAGCCCTCGCAATTAATAGATCTGCTGTTGGTTTATCTTCAGTTCTTCCAGCCTCTGTGCATAATTTACTCGCAATATCTGCAAATTTACGGGCGATAGTAGACGAGATATGTTTACGTAAATACACACCTTCCTCTATTTCACTCCAATGGTGGTTTTTGAACTGATACCATACCTTATTAGATACTGAAGCACAAATAAACTCATCCCCGTATTCAGCATGTAGGACTTTTGCAATATCATTATGGGATCCCTCAAGGGCATCTTTTACCTTAGATTCTGCAATTTCCTTTACAAGGGTTTTATATTCTTCAGGGCTATCTACGCTTGCAAAGTACCTTAGGGTACCTATTGTTAAGTCACCCTTTTTCATTCTGTCCCATTCATAGATGCATTTATCCTCGTCATACGAGGAATCACACCTACTGCTAAATTCCAACCACTGGTTCATGGCATCATATGATCCATCCCCGATGTTGTACAGAATCCACCCCACAGTCATCCAGTCATTTCTGTCTTCAGAACGTCTGTTACCGAGGAGGGGTAACAGCTTTGCTGAAAATTCTAGGGCATCCTTGACGCTGAGTGTGGTATGTTTAGTACGACGATTATCTTGTTCATCTTCTTCTTTGTGTTTTTGAAGGAGGGGTGATACAAGATTTTTCTTTAGGTCTTTTACATCAACATGAGAGCTAACATTCATAGTAAGTATACGGGGTAAATAATAATCAACTTTATCTTCAACCGAAATAGCAACTTGTTTAGAGTCATAAATCGTGTAATTATTAAAGGCCTCCTGAATAGTTAGAATTTCACCCCCCGAGGTTACACATTTTGTGGCTGTATAGGGAATCTGATCCTGGGACTTCCTAGATCCATACATCAACCATGGCACCTTACAACAAGCCTTATCAATAGGTTCAGAAGAATCTTCAATCCCTAGACTTAGGAATGTCTGTTTTTCTCGGAGGGTATTTTGTACCCTGGGGATGAGTTGAATTTCTTGGGAAACTTTTTGGATAACAATACGAGGGAAATGGAGGTGGAAGCCGTTTTTTAAGTAAACTTTGTTACCTTTTGTAATTTCAGACATGGGTTTTTCTAGTACTATACATAGGAGTGCATCATCGCTTACCTTTTCCAATATAATCTTGAGAATGCGTTGATATATATTTACAACTTCCATGAGTTGTTCATCTGTATAAAGATGCTGGCCTTCTTGACCAATCCATTCAGGTTTTTTCTCAATTTTGAGATCAATATCGGCTATTACAGGAATATATTCCGGTGTTTTTTCAGCTATACCAACTACAGTTTTATCATAAGTAGAACAATAAGAGGACCAAAATTCTTCTATCTTATCGTGGCTATGTATAACAAATTTACCTTTCGGATTAATCATAGATACATGAGTATGTCGGGAATCACTAATTGGATCCTCAACCCTACTAGAACGTAGTATTTTTGAGATACTACGGGGAATATTATTATTTGTACTCTCTGTTGACATTTTTTACTGTCTTAATATATATATACATATAAATTCATTTTTTTAATTTATTTGTAAAAAACAATCTAAAAAAGTAAACTGTACAGGCTAAATGAGTACTGAAAACATGTCCAGTTTAAATCCCCCGGGAGATACAAAAGACAAGGAGTCTGAAAATTCATCATCAGATGATCAATACTCCTCTGACGAGGAAGAAACGGAATTGGGAAATCTTTGTGTTAACAAGAAAACTCCATTGTATGTTATAAATGTCAATGATGAACCAAAATATTACACAAAATCACAAAGAAATGCAAAAAATGCAATGTGGAGACTTGTAAGGCGTGCAAAGTCTAATTGGGAGAACTATAGCACATACATTCGTCAAGACGGTGATGAGTTTAAAGTTCATTTGGTTGGGTTTCAGAGACTAATTTTAGTCTCATATGAAAGAACTTTGGTTACTGTGTCTATTACCAAGCTATACGAGCTATGTGTTGAGGACAAATGTTGTAAGGGAGAAGACACTAGCCAAAGTGAGGATAGTCAAGAGGAATCGTCGGATCCATCAGATGATTATGATAAGTGTTCTCATAAGGATTAATTATTACCGGACTTTTTACTAGGAGTAGCCATCCTCCCCCATCTTTCCTTTTTGGGTTTCCAACACCATCTAGAATGGAGACCAGTATCCTTCCATACTTCATAGACATATTCTATCTCCCCAATTTGAGATAAATGATGTGATACGTCTGTATGTGACCTTACTGTACCTACTAATTGTCTTGTGGTAAAATCCAAGTCTAATCTAAAGAGCATAACCGTCATTGGTTATTTATTATAATAACATATGTCGTTATTATAATATTGTAATTAT
>Ga0055584_100003157_pt1 | contig 16304 bp, 13 predicted proteins | sample OSDHelmetaG_FD_58716 | JGI IMG/M metagenome (GOLD analysis project Ga0055584, IMG submission 58716) | Pelagic marine sediment microbial communities from the LTER site Helgoland, North Sea, for post-phytoplankton bloom and carbon turnover... | ecosystem: Environmental > Aquatic > Marine >... | reverse complement strand
ACTCTTAAAAAAACCCGCTAATTACCCACTAGCGGGTTTTTTTGTGAGCTTCTTAACATTTTCAAAGCATTTATATCACTAGAATTCTTCTACAACGAAGCAAACTTAGCAGTAGGTATAAATCGCCATAATGAATTATTCACAAAATGTAAATAAGCGTACTTCAGCATCTACACCATCTTCATCAGTTTCTCATGTGAACCTAGCTAAACAGCAGGGGCCGTCAGAAACATTGCAAGATTTGATTGATATTCTTAAGCAGAACTATACCAGTGACTGTCCACACTGCTCTGGTACTGGCATTAATTTGAAAAACCATACTTGTGATTTTTGTCAGGGTCTTGGTAAGAGCGACCGCTAACAAAAAGTAATAGTCATTAGTCAGCTTTTTTAAGAGCTTCACTGGTATCAATGTCCTGTACAATTCCCCAGTCTGCACAATCCATCAGGTGTAATTGATCTTCATGGCGTAGTAATAGATTTCGCGCTCCCTGGTCGCCGTGTAATTCAGACAATTCTTTAAAAAAAGTAGCCTGGAGACCCACAGGGTTCCCCATCCTGCCCTGACAACTAGGTCTAACAATGGGGTGCTTTAAGAGAGCTTTTTGAATGGCTCGGTAAGTACTGCTTTGCACATAGGGCATATCAGCTAAACCAATCACTGCTGCATCCCAGTTTAGAGTATAAGTCATTGCTGCAGCTAGGGAATGCCCCATCCCTTTGTTGGCTTGTTCGGCGATGCACAAAGTCCAATTGCCTTGATAACGTGAGCCGAATTCTTCATCGCCAGGATGTAATACCAATACTCGCTGATGAAAGCTTTCAGGTATTTTGTTTAATGTGGCATCCATTAAGGTCTCGCCACTTTGCAACCGGGCCAGACGTTTGTCTGAATTAAATCGTTTACTGTAACCGGCAGCTAAAATAATAATGCCGATATTTGCAGTGTCAGTGTCAGTCACGATTTTCATTGCGCAATTTTGCACGTAGCTTGGTTATTTCTGCGAGTATGGATAATGCAATCTCAGGAGGAGTTTTGCTACCAATGTTAAGGCCAACAGGTGCATGTAGTTTATTAATATTTTCTAGCGGGATGTCAAGCTCTTGTAGGCGCTCTTTACGTTTTTCTGTAGTCCTGGCAGAGCCCATTGCGCCAATGTAAAATGCATCAAGTTGCAAGGCTTCCATAAGAGCCATGTCATCAATTCGTGGATCATGGCACAGCGCAACAATTGCAGTTTGTTGGTCTATGTTTTTACTGCGTAGCCAGTCGTCCGGCATCATGCTGGATAACTCTATTTCCTGTAAGGGGAAACTCTCGAGCAGTTCATTACGAGGATCGCAAATAGCGACTTCGTAATCCAAACCTTGGGCCATTTCACTCAAATAATAAGCAACCTGAACAGCGCCAATTAGTAATAGCTGGAATGAGGGCCCGTAACTGTGCTGCATTGTATCCCCAATGATAGTTAGGGCTTCGCTTTGATCTGCATGTTGCAGCTTGGTTTCACCGGTTTGAAGATTAACCACACGCTTGATCAATTTTCTGTTGGCGACAGACTCAGCAAGTTCTTCATAAATTGCCGTATGCGAATTATTAAGAGGTTCAATCACCACTTCTAACTGGCCGCCGCAAGGCAAGCCAAGTTTTAATACATCCTCAACTGCAACACCATAGCTAATTCGTTCGGGTTTATCTTTGGCTAACTCACCTTTGAAGATACTTTCCCGTAAATCATCTTCTACACATCCTCCTGAAAGTGAGCCACAATACTGTCCGTCTTCATTGCAGGCCAAGAGTGAACCAATAGGACGAGGCGAAGAGCCAAAAGTTGAGACAATTGTACATAGCCAGCATTGTTTTCCAGCTTTAAGCCATAGGCTTAGTTGGACAATGACTTGTTGATCCATGCTGTTCATAATCTATATTTCATATCCACATCTTGTATTAAGTGAGTAATATTTAGTTTTGCGAAGGACTGTTAACGTTCATTCAGTTATAGCCGTTAGCTTAATAGTGTTTGTCTGTTTTGTTAATCAGGGATGAGGAGTATATCAGAGTAATTTGTTATGCTTGCTCCAGAAGTTCTTAGTTAGAAGGGCATACAAGTATCTCAATTAATATTGTGTTCGGGCCCTGATTGATGCGCTCTGTCTGATGGGTTTCGGTCTAGTGGATTAGGTGTTTTGGTTTTAGTTATTTGGTGATGGTATATGAAATTTAGACCATGCATTGATTTGCACCAGGGCAAGGTTGTCCAAATCGTCGGCGGTTCTCTTCAAGAGAGCGACCAATCTTCACTTAAAATAAACTTTACCAGCACAAGTTCATCGGTGGAATACGCAAAGTTATACCAGAAAGATGGTTTGACAGGCGGTCATGTAGTTTCTTTAGGCGGTGGTAATCAACAAGCTGCTTTAGATGCCCTTAGCGCTTTCCCAGGTGGCTTACAGTATGGTGGAGGAGTAAATCCAGTTAATGCGACTACATTTCTGGAAGCAGGCGCTAGCCATGTCATAGTAACCTCTTATGTGTTTGATTCAGGGAAAATAAATTTAGATAAGATGCGCCAGTTGTTAGATGTCACCGGCAAAGATAAATTGGTGTTGGATTTAAGCTGTCGTCAACGTGATGGAGACTATTATGTTGTGACAGATCGTTGGCAGACTTTCACTGAAGAAAAAGTTGACTCGGCATTGCTGGAATCATTAGCAGTATATTGCTCTGAATTCTTAGTTCATGGTGTGGATGTGGAGGGAAAACAGCAAGGCATAGAAGAAAATTTAATTAGTTTATTGGGCCGGCATTCTCCATTGCCAGTTACGTATGCAGGTGGAGTGAAAAAGCTAAGCGACCTCGACCTCGTCCAGTCGCTTGGTCAAGATAAAGTGGATCTGACCATTGGAAGTGCACTGGACATTTTTGGGGGACAGGTACCTTATGTTGATGTGCTCAAGTGGCTAGAGAATAGTTGATGGTGCTAAATTGCATTAGATAATTCGCTGAGAGCTTGTCCGATACCTTTTCCCAAAGTGATACTTTTATTGCTTCCAATTAACGATCTTGCTTACTGGGAATTTAACAGTTCAGGATAGCCAAACCTACTCACATCACAGTTTTTTGCTTATCAAGCATTCAGCCAGTATTAAGAGTCATAATGGTCTAATTCATTGTGGGCTAATACAGGTAGGCGGCACATGGAGTTTAGGCCATAATGCCCATTTAAAGGACAATTATAGGAAAACTGGGTTTAAGCAATGTTGGAATTAGTATTGGCCTCGGCATCACCCAGAAGGCTAAATTTACTTAAAGCCTTAGGTTTAAAATGTACTGTTTTATCGCAGGATATTGATGAGAGCCCATTACCTGCTGAAAAAGCAAAACACTTGGTAAAGCGATTAGCGCTGGCTAAGGCAAGATCAGCCTTGGCTAAGCTATCAGAAACTGATCGCAGGCTAGTGTTAGGTTCAGATACTGTAGTTGTTTGTGATGACGAAATTTTAGGTAAACCACAGAATAAGGCTGATGGGCTCGCCATGTTAAGATTACTATCAGGTCGAACTCATCAAGTGTTAACAGCCGTTGCCTTAATGAATCATGATAAGCAGGCAGAAACTATGTCTGTTACAGATGTAAGTTTTACGAAGCTAAGTGATGCTGAAATTGAAGCATATTGGGAAAGTGGAGAACCCGTAGGCAAGGCTGGGTCCTATGCAGTGCAAGGCCTAGGAGCAATGCTTGTCAATGAAATTCATGGTAGCTATAGCGGCGTTGTAGGACTGCCGATTTTTGAGACTGTGGATTTACTTAGAAATTTTGGTATTGATATAAAGGCAATTTTACAAAATCAGCGATGACGAATTCGGACGATAAACTGAATCAAAATAAGCTGGCAGAGGATCTTGAAACGGAAGGGCATCACTCCGTTACAGTACTTGAAAATTCTGGCAAAAGCTTGGTAGCTTACATTCGCTCACATTGTAATATGTTGGTGTTGCTTTTACTTATCGTGATAGCGACATACCTCACAGCAGGGCGCATTTTATTATCCCTCGCAAGTACTCAAAAAGACTGGATCGAGACAAATTTGGCCGATGTACTCGGCCTAGAGTTAACGGTAGGTGAAGTACAAGGAGCCTGGATTGGTTTTAATCCAATATTCAGGCTTTATGATCTGGAAATAATTCAGGATCAAGCGCCTGATATGATTCATAGTTTACAAGAACTCGATGTCACTTTAGATATCCCACAAAGTCTCTTTCAACGTCAATTCATTATTAATCATATATTAATAAATGAAATGTCTTTATTGCTGGTTGAGGATGAAACAGGCGCTTGGCAGTTGTCAGGATTTGAATCAAGTCAGATCAATGATATCGAACCCTTATTAGATATTTTATTTAATATTGCTCGTCTTCAAATAACAGAAGCGCAGATTGTTTTGCAAGCGAATGATGGCTCAAGATCTGAACTTAATAATATTTATTTAGATATTCAAAATCGTAACCTTGATCACCAAGCGCAATTGCAATTTCGTTTAAATAACCAAGATAGTCCGCTGCAAATGTCTGTCAGGCTCGATGGGGATCCTTTGGATCGTTATTCTGCAAATGCTTATATGGATTTCGACAATCTTGAATTAACACCAGTAATCGGTGCTGAATTTTCTGAGCAATTGAATTTTTCAGCCTTAAATAGTTCAGGCCAACTCTGGGCGGAATTCGATAATCAAAGTCTCAAACAAATCCAAGGCTCGCTACGTGAATTAAATGTTTTTGCTACTTTTCCTGAATCAGGACAGGAAATGCAAATTACTAGCGGGAGTACGGATTTCACGGCTATTCAACCCATCAATAATGAATGGTCATTGTGGGCTCAAAATCTGGAGTTTGATTTTTTTAACAGGCCTTGGGAGTCAGGTGATTTTTTCATTGATATAAATTTGCAAGATCAAAATACTGAACTCGATATTTATGGCGAAGCAGTCGATCTGTCAATTGTTACTGATATGCTCGATGCTACTAATCTTTCAGATAGATTAAGGCAAATACTAGCTGATCTGGATCCTCAAGGCAGTTTACGTAATCTTCATTTAAAGACCGACTCTTCAGGCGCTTATCCGGGTTTATTTGATCTGCAGGCGAATTTAGATGATGTGGCAGTAGGTGCATGGGCGCAGGCGCCCTCAGGCACTGGTATTTCTGGTTATCTCGAAGCAAATCAAAATACGGGTTTTGTAGAACTGGACTCTGATAATTTCAGCATCCACTTGCCAGTAATTTTTACCGATGAATGGCACTATGATTCAATAAATAGTCGGGTGTATTGGTCAGTTGATGATGCCATCAGAGTTCACAGTGAGGTCATTGATATTCGTAATGAGCAATTGCATGGTCGTGTTCAATTTGAACTTAATAATAAACAAAATGCTGAAGGCGTCTGGGATACGGATTTAACCCTGTTAATAGGCATTCTAGATTTTGATGCCAGTTATAAATCACTCTATTTACCAACGCTTAGTGCTATCAGGGAAACAATGGACTGGCTCGATACCGCTATTCTTCAGGGAAATGTTCACAACAGTGGTTTTTTATTTCGAGGCAAAACAACTAATCTGCAGAGTTCGCTCGAACGCAATATACAAACCTATTATGAAGTTGAAGATGCCAGCATTCGATTTCTTGATGACTGGCCAATTCTGGAAAATATAAATGCTAAGGTAAAAGTAGATAATGTTTTGGTAGATGTCAGCTCAGATCATGCCGAAATAGCCGATATTGTTCTGGGTTCTACTAGGGCTGAAGTTAGGCCGATTAGTGGCGGCACGGGATCCTGGTTAACCGTGGATACTGAAGCAGTAACGGCTGGCAATACTGGGCTGGATTTCCTCAGGGAATCGCCAATCCGTGCAACAGTGGGTTCATATCTTGATAGCTGGTTACTCGAAGGAGAGGTAGATCTTGATGTGCAGCTAGGCATTCCGCTTAACAATACTGACCTTGAAAATGACATACAAGTCACTGCCTTAACAATGGGAAATACACTTTTCATCCCTGAATATGATCTTAGCTTTAATGGAATACGAGGGCCGATTAATTTTTCGAGTTCAGAAGGTTTACAAGCTAATGGCGTGAGCGCTAATTTGTTTGATTTTCCAATTGCCAGCCAAATAAATACTGATGATGACGCGATTGTGGTGACGGGTGTTGGTAGAGTAAATAGAACTGCTCTACAGCAATGGTCATTACAACCAGATTTTATAAAAACCCTTCTGGATTATAGTGATGGTTCTCTTAGTTATACAGCAAATTTAAAAATATTTAATGAAGAGCAAGCTGACGGGGCTCGAAGCCAACTTACAATTGAATCTGATTTGTTAGGCCTCAACTTTGAGTTACCTCAGCCTTTTGATAAGGGTGTCGATGAGCCTGCTGCTTTGCAACTTGATTTACGCTTTGCTGAGGGCCTGGAAAATGTTTCCCTGAATTTTCGTGACCAGCTAAGAGGTGAATTAAGTTTTGATGAAAATGAATTCTATGGTGGAGAGGTTAATTTTGGTGGTCGCAATGAGGATTTCACAATACGGCAACTCAATGATGAACCGGGCCTGTTGATCAGCGGTGAAATCAGTGATTTTAATTATCAGGAATGGCAGGAAGTCGCATTAAGTTTTAGTTCTGAAGAGGGACAACCTGCCTCAGAGACTGTGCGCATGGTAGATGTTCGAATTGGGAACCTAAATGCCTTTGGCGTTGACTTGCCTGCTGTCAATACAATCTTGACTCGCCAGGGGCCTGCCTGGGATCTCTATCTGGAAAATGAGCTCTTACAAGGCGACTTTCTATTTCCTGATGCTGAAGATGATCCTTACCATATTCAACTGACTTATCTGAGGTTACCCAAAGACGAAGAAGATGGAGAAGAGGGTTCCGAAGAAGATGTTGATCCTTTTGCCAACATTAATCCTGCCGAATTACCTGCTATGAATTTTCGCACGGAAGAACTAAGTTTGGGTGAAGGCAATCTAGGGGAGTGGGAATTCGAGCTGCGTAATAATACTAGAGGCGCTACAATTTCAAATTTAAGGATGCAATCTGCTGATGCTGCAATTACAGATCTGTCTCGAGAATCAGGTGCAACGTTGGATTGGGATTATAGCGATGGTATCCATCACAGTAATTTTAATGGCGTGTTTAGTACCGGTGATTTAGCTAGGGTATTGCCGAGTTTTGGTTATGCAGCGCTCGTTCAAAGTGAGTCATCCGATTTTATTAGTAACATCGATTGGCCCGGTTCGCCAGCGGCCTTTAGTTTGAAAAAAATTAGTGGGCAAGTTGATGTTGAAATGGTTAATGGACGTTTTGTTGAGATACATTCTGGGTCAGCACGATTATTTGGTGCGTTTAATTTTGATACCGTGGTTAGGCGTATGAAATTAGATTTTTCAGATCTTTATCAACAAGGTCTAGCATATGACACTATTAATGGTGTGCTTAACTTCGACGAAGGTACTGTAGTTACTCAGGAAAACCTCTTGATCAGAGGACCTTCCAGCACCATTAATGTTGATGGTGAACTGAATCTTGTGGATGAAACGATTGCTGCCGATGTCTTAGTGAACTTACCTTTAGGGCAAAATGTTACTGTAGTCGCCAGCATTCTTGGTGCCTGGCCAATAGCACTTACCACCTATGTTGCCAGTAGGATTTTCCGTGATCAGTTGGAGAATTTCACGACAGTACTATACCGACTGGAAGGGCCTTGGGATGATCCGCAAGCTGGCTTTGAGGATGATAATCAAGAAATTGAAGAAGCTTTAGAAGACGCATTGGACGTAGTAGGGGAAATTAATAGTGATGATGGATAAAGCATTATTGACCAATTTGGTCGCTTTAATAATCGTAATTATTGGTTTATTTATAACAGGCGAATATCAGCCTTTTATTTTAAATACCGGCTTATTTGCCTTGTCGGGTGCATTTACTAACTGGCTGGCAGTGCACATGCTGTTTGAAAAAGTGCCAGGTTTTTATGGTTCCGGTGTGATTCCGGCGCGTTTTGAAGAATTTAAGCATGCTATAAAAACCTTGATTATGGAACAGTTCTTTACACCAGAAAATATTGAGCAATTTTTATCAAACTCTCTAAAAGGAAATGGAGATGGGCATGGTGAGTCCTTTGTTAAAAAGATGACAGATAAGGTGGATTTCAATGCCGCTTATGATTCATTGGTTGATGTCATAATGGGCTCTTCATTTGCAGGGATGCTATCCATGCTGGGAGGGGCTGAAGCGCTGGATCCATTACGAGACCCTTTTATCAATAAAATGCGGGATTTTCTCGGTGGTTTGGCTGATGACAAAGATTTTTTGCAGCAATTTCAGAAGAGCACGTCTGATAATTTGCTTGCTAAGGTGGAACTTATAGTAGAAAAACGCTTGGATGAATTAACGCCTGAACTGGTTAAAGAGATTATTCAACTTATGATTAAAAAACATTTAGGTTGGTTGGTCGTTTGGGGTGGCGTTATAGGTGGACTGATTGGTTTACTGGCTAGTTTTCTACTGTAGTCCCTCCCTGTTACCGGCTATATTTGCGTTTTTAACCTAGGTATTGAATTCGCTATTTTCAGTGTTGTCCACATTGACATTAGAGTCAAACGTGATACTTTTTGTCGTCTGACAATCAGTCCGACTCCTTGTCTTTTGCTTTATAGAGGCTTAGTCGGCAAATATCTGGGCCGCTGTTATTATCCGAGTTCAGTTTATTTAAACAGAAATATGGCATTCTGAGCATCATGATCGATGCTGTAACAGAGAGAAGTGCTTGCTTCACTGGTAGGAAAAGTACTTTATCGAAGTATTTCAAATACAAAGTTTCAGCTGGATTATTGGGAAAGTTTTTTATACTTTCTATATCTTCTTCAGGAGTAAAGACAATGACTAAATTCTTATACCGACTCTCCAAGAGCACTTTCTTAAGTTTAATTCTACTGGGTCTGGCAGCAGTAAACATGGCTCAGGAAGTGCCCATCATTCAACCTGGCGCGCCAGGTGAAGAAATGCGTAATCTTAGTGCCGAAGAGGCGATTGAGATTGCCAATACGAGCTATTCCTCGGATGACGTTACTTTTATGCAGGACATGATTCCTCATCATAATCAAGCTGTTCAGATGGCTGAGCTTGTGGCTAATCGTACAAACCTGCAAGAGCTTAATGACGTGGCTGGGCGTATTAACGCATCACAGGAAGATGAGGTTGGATTCATGATGCAATGGTTACGCGAACGTGGAGAGGGTATCCCGGATCCTACCGCCCATGATGAGATGCAGACTTCTCATATGATGGCCGGCATGGCCTCAGCGGAGCAAATAGTTGAACTTGCTGAAGCAGAGGGTACAGCTTTTGACCAAATGTTCTTGGAATTGATGATTGCTCACCATGAAGGTGCAGTGACAATGGTTGAGGAGCTGCTTGACCAGCCCGGTTCAGCATACGATCCGGTACTATTTGATTTTGTAAATGAAGTAACTAATGATCAGGTCGCCGAAATAGAGCGAATGCATGGATTGCTGATTAGTCTCTCTGTCGATGTCCGCGCCGGATTGACGCCTGGCTTTCAGGATGCAGGCCAGGCATTGATGAACTTGGAACTCTTAGCTGCACTCCCCAAACCGCCGGGCTTTTTTGATCCACAGAATCCGGCTGGACTTCCGCCGGAGATACCACAGACAGATTTGGAAGAACCAATTGGGATTGATGAAGATGGTCAGAGTAATGATAGGACTGAATGGGGCGAGCGCTCACCACTCTTAAGTTTTTCCAACACCGATATAGCATTTGCGGGGAATAAGATGGTGGTTGGTAATTATCATGGTTTTAACATTTATCAGATACAAGACGATGGTCTACCAAGACACTTCAGTTCTGTGGTCTGTCCCGGCGGGCAAGGAGATATATCCTTAGTCGGCGACCTCCTGATTATGTCTGTTGAGCAGACTCGAGGGCGGATCGATTGCGGGCTTGAAGGTATTAACCAGGATGTCAGCACTGAACGTTTCCGCGGGCTACGTATTTTCGACATTAGTGATGTCGCACGCCCAAGGCAGGTAGGTCAGGTTCAGACCTGTCGAGGCTCGCACACACATTCGGTTGTTTCCGGCCCTGACGAAGACGGTAAGATCATTGTCTACAATTCCGGTACTGGATCCGTACGTGAAGGAGAGGAGTTAGAAGGCTGTGTTGGTAACGTTGCTGGCGATGAACGAACTGCACTGTTTCGTATTGACGTTATCGAGATTTTGGTAGACGACCCGTCAAATTCACGCATCGTTAGTAGCCCTAGCGTGTTTGCTGATCCTGAAACGGGCAGGTTGGGCGGCTTGTGGCAAGGTGGAGACCACGGAGATGGCACTCAAGATACCAGAGAGACCAACCAGTGCCATGACATTACCGTATTTCCCGAAGCTGGTATTGCGGGTGGGGCCTGCTCAGGTAATGGCATTATTTTTGATATTTCTGATCCCTTAAACCCTCAACGCATAGATGAGGTCGTTGACAGAGGATTTGCTTACTGGCATTCGGCTACATTCAATAATGATGGTACCAAGGTCATTTTTACCGACGAATGGGGGGGAGGAAGTCGAGCACGTTGCCGCGCCTATGATCCACGCGATTGGGGGGCAGATGCCATTTATGATATCGTCGACGGTCAGCTTGAGTTCAGGAGCCATTACAAATTACCAGCCCCACAGGGTGAGCAGGAAAACTGCGTGGCGCATAACGGCTCCATCATACCGGTTCCGGGCCGTGATATCTTTGCTCAGGCCTGGTACCAGGGTGGCCTCTCAATTATGGATTTTACAGACTCTGCTAACCCGTTTGAGATTGCCTATTTTGATCGCGGCCCCATTCATGAGGAAATTCTGGTAATGGGTGGGTACTGGTCGACTTATTGGTATAACGGCAAGATTTACGGTACCGAGATCGCGCGTGGCCTGGACGTGCTAGCCCTGGAGGCAAGCGAATTTCTTACTGAAAATGAGATTGCTGCTGCTGTTATCGCTGATCAGGGAGAATTATTTAATCCGCAGCAGCAATTCCGTGTAACTTGGCCAGCTGAGCCGGTCGTAGCTCGAGCCTATATCGATCAACTTGAGCGCGGTGAAGTGCTGTCAGAGTCACTAAACGTGAGTCTCAATACAGCGCTAGACAGAGCAGATTCACGACTCGAAGGTGGTATGACTGATGGAGATCTTGCTGATGAACTGGTCTTGCTGGCATCAGCCATAAGTGAGGGTGGTGGTGACCTTATTACGCAGAAGCGTCGTGCTGCACTGGCTGAGACATTAAATGGTGTTGCAGGTAGGCTAGCAGAGGCACAATGATTTGTGCCTTAAGCCATGAACGAAGTGGATGAAAAAACAGCATTGAAAAAGCACTAGCAGACTAACATTAAAATTGGTGAGAGAAATTATCCAGCTCACGCTTAAAAAGCATTTAGCTTGGTTGGTCTTTTGGGGTGGCGTTATAGGTCGACTGATTGGTCAATTGGCTAGTTTTCTTCTGTAGTCTCCAGAGTAGTGGCAGGAGCAGGACGAATAAACAGTATCGGATTATCGATAATTTGGCGGAGCGAGTCTGTTATTTCCCCGCTATCAAGTTCACTACTAAAGCCTGTATCGAAGCGAACTCCAGAGATAGGGTCTGTTACTAATTCACTTTGCAAATCCATAGAAATTTCTGATAAGTCTTCATAAGGCTCTGGTTCTACTGTTTCCAGATCGCCCGATAATACTGGCAGCCAAATTCTGGAAGGGTTCCGTTGATTATGTAAGATGCTGTCTTGGCGTGAAGTCTCAGCCAGTGAATCATCTTCAGCCTGGTTTATACGAAGTACGATTCTGCTGCCTGCTCTAAAGCGGTGAGCAATTGCTTGCATCGCAATATTCATGCGAGTGGTGCGAGAAGGGACGAGCGGTAAGCGTGAAGTAAATACATATTGTGGTTGGTAATTATCTTCACTGGCTGTAGTAATTTCGCGCATTGAGGCTTTTAAAGTACCACTTGAAACTTGCACCCGGCTAGTGGATTCGGCTGAGCCTGTTGCTGACTCAATAACATCCATTAGAAATCTTGGTAGACCAAGGTTGGACGTTATTTGTTCTAAGTTTATTTCTTCCAATAAAGTTACCTCGAAAGCCGTGTCGGTTTCTGTACTGCTGACATAGAGCTCAAGCATAATCGGACCGGCAATTAAGAGGTCATTTGCTAGTGGGTTGCTAATAAAAGTTAGACTTTCAATACTAGAGTTTTCATCCAAAGTGCCATAGCGGGAGATGGCAATATTATTAGGCTGGATTTCAAAATCGAGCGTTGCTGGGGCATTGGGGTCGAGTTCCTGGCGATTTAGAAACATAGCGGAATAAGTGGATTCCTGAGGAGGCCAGGCATCTATAGCCTGCAATAAGGTCTCACCTCTGTTCTGGTATCTTAATTCTGGCAGTAAAGTGAAATCAGCCGTGAATTCATCTTGCAGACACCATTGGTAATAAGGCAGCAGATGCTCTTCAAGAAAATCCATATTTTGCATAAGAGCTGTATCGCTACTCAATATGACCATTTTATGTTGACTATTGAGCCTTTCCAGCGCGATCAAATTGCTTTTTAGCCCCATATTCTCTTGCCAGCTATCGACGATAAAGACAGGTACATTTATGGCTTCAGCATTAGGTAAGCTGCTACGAAGTTGCCAGTAATCATCATATAAAGGGTGGGTGAGTAGCTCTAAGCGCAAATCATAATTAACTAAGGTCGGTGAATCTAAATCTGCATATGCATTGGCTCGTCTAACCTTGCTTTCATACCAGTCTTGCAAGAATCCATAATCTGCAAGACCGCCGGGGAATGCCCAGTCTTGATAAGGTTGAACGACACCATTAACCGGGGCAATGCAACTTAATGAAGGTGGGTTTTGGATAGCCATTTGCCATTGCGCAGTAGCGAAATAATTTGAGCCAGCACCAATAACCTGTCCGTCCGACCATGTTTGCTCGGCTATCCATTCTATAATTTCGTAATGGTCTTGTTGTTCTTCACGAGATAAGAATTCATAGTTTCCTTCAGATAAGCCTGTGCCGCGCGAACTGGCAATAACATAATTAAAGCCCTGGCTAACAAACCAGGCAATAGATCCTAAAGATGAATTATCAGGAGGAGCGCTGTCATCTGTATGAGGGTAGGGAGCAGAACTGTATAGAGTTGGATAGCTACCGCTTTGAGCTGGTCGATAAATATCCAAAGCAATGCTTACTCCGTCACGCATAGGGACCATAAGATTACTTTCAGTGGTGATTAATGGTCCACTAGCTTGAATTGGGATTTGGGCAGAGCTTTGTACAGAAAAAAACGCCGATCCAATACCGGTAAATAGGATTAGCAAATATTTGAGGCTATGAAGAATTGGCTTTATCAATGCTCTATAAAATCTTAAAGGGTTAATTACTTTTAAATTATACTCAATATGAGTGAGCAAACCATGTTTGTGCATTCAAGATTAAATAAACATAGTTTAATTAAACTTGAGAGATAGCATTTATTGTGCAAAAAAATGTGATTTAAACCAGTATTTCAAACATATTTATTGACACAAGCTAGTTAGTTCAATGCATTTATATTAAAATCCAGTCAGTTTCTGGCTTTAAATAAGCCCATTCGAAATATCACTTTTTGTGATGAATTAATTTTGATTTTTTATGAAATAACTCGGCTTTCTAATTAGGAGAGTTAGCGGCTTTTTATATTCAAGGTTGATATATATTGAATAAGCAGATTAATCGAGGAAATTAATAAACCATGGCCAGACCAATCGAGTTTGATTATGCCAGTGTACTAGAAAATGCAATGCAGCAATTCTGGCGTGAGGGCTATGAAGCAAGCTCTGTACAAAAATTGTTAGATGCTACGGGGATTAACCGTGGCACTTTGTATAATTCATTTGGTGATAAAGATACCTTTTTTACTCTTTGTATTGATCGTTATAATAAGAAGTTAAAAACCGCCATTGCCACCACTCTCAGCAACTCAAAGCTTTCAGCAACTGTAGCAATTGAATCTTATATTTCAAATGTTACCCATCTTGCTCCTACTAAACAGAGAACTATGGGTTGTTTGCTGGTTAATTCAGTTTGTGAAAGCATTAATCTGGATAAAGACATGCAAAAATTAATTCGCAAGTCATTAAATTCAGTGCAAAGAGCTTTGCAAAGCCGAACTCGTGAATTGGAGAAAGCTAAACAATTAAAACGTGGCCTGAAGGCAGATCAAGCAGCAGAATTATTAATGAATTTGCTGCAAGGCTTATATGTTAGTGCAAGGAATGGACGTTCCCCTAAGCAGCTTAGTGAAACGCTCAAAATAGGCCTTAATGCTATTAAAAAGTAGCCTCATAGACATTCACTTTGGTTAGCTTCTGATAGTCTTTCATGGCTTGCAGGGCATGCTAAAGCTGGTATACTGAGCCCCCTCGATAAATTAGATTACTGAGTTAGATATGAAAACAGTAGCAAGCTCCATGAAAAGGAATAAGGATGAGTCAAGCATCGATCTGACGCCTATGTTGGACGTGGTATTTATCCTATTAATATTTTTCGTTGTGACGGCTTCTTTCGTTAAGGAATCAACGCTAAATGTTCAGGGGCAGGATCCCAATAATAATCCGCCTCCGCCTAGTCTGGATGACCCACAGAATGTATTGATTCAAATTGATGCCAGAGACCAGGTTTTCTTTAATCAGGAGAGAATTGACATCTCTGCTGTAAGGCCTAGAGTCGCATCAGCGCGTGCGGAAAATCCAGGTGCTTCAATTGTGATACAGCCTAATTCAGACTCAACAGCAAATGCCCTAGTGACTATCATGAATTCATCTCGTGAAGCTGGCGCCACTGATATTTCGGTGATTGAAGGTAACTAGAATTAGACTTTAAACATATGAAAAACTAAAAACCCGGGCTAGCCCGGGTTTTTTATATCTAGAAATTAGAGGAATATGGTAGTCTTTAAACTTAATAATAATTAATAAAAGGCGACAAAAATTATGGGATTTATGACATTAGTATTAGCGTTGATTTTAATTCAATATATTTCATTTGGCATGAAAGTTGGTGGTGCTAGGCAAAAATACGATATTCAAGCGCCTGCTATCACAGGGAATCCTGAATTTGAGCGTTATTACCGAGTACATCAGAACACGCTTGAGCAATTAATAGTCTTCATTCCGCTGTATTTGGTTTTTCCTCAAATGGCTGAAGCAAGAGGCTGGATGGGATATGAAATGACTAGCATTGCAGGTGTATTATGGATAATTGGCCGTTATATCTATGCCAGCAACTATGTTAAAGACCCGGCATCCAGGGGAAAAGGTTTTCTGATTGGCTTCCTGCCACAAGTACTGTTGCTTTTGGGCACCTTGGTTCTTTCTGTGATGTCTATAATTGGCTAAAACCATGCAGACTAAGGCGCTCCATTCCAGGTATTTTCAGGCATCACTTGCTTTGGTAGTGCTTGCTATCGCCTTGTTCTTTGGATTGCCTGGTAGTTTCAGTTTCGGTGAGGTTCCAATTTATCAGGTTGATGTCGTAAATGAATATCCGCACGATTCTAATGCTTTTACTCAGGGACTGGCCTTTGTAGATGGTAAGCTCTATGAAGGAACCGGGCAAAGAGGGCAGTCGGCTTTGCGCTTGCTTGATTTGGAGACGGGTGAATTATTACAAAGGAAAAATCTAGAGCGACGTTATTTTGGCGAAGGCATTACTATATTAGATGATAAAGTCTATCAACTCACTTGGACGTCGAATGTTGGTTTTGTTTATGACAAGGAAAGTTTTACACAATTATCCAGTTTTTATGTGCCCGGAGAGGGCTGGGGTCTAAGCCATGATGGTGAATATTTAATTGTCAGTGACGGCACTTCTTACCTGAGATTTTTAGATAGAGAAACATTGTCAGAAGTAAAAAGAATCCAGGTTACTGATGACCTTGGACCGGTTAATAATATCAATGAGCTGGAATATATTAACGGCGAAATATGGGGCAATATCTGGTACCAAGATTATATAGTGCGTATTGATCCAGACACTGGAGCAGTAAATAGCCGAGTAGATCTTAGCGGTCTATATACTGCCCGTCGTAACAGAGATGCTGTATTAAATGGCATAGCCTGGGATGCTGAGAATGAGCGACTGTTTGTCACAGGAAAACTCTGGCCCAGCTTGTATGAAATTGAAGTGCTCGATTAAATTATT
>Ga0055584_100003156_pt1 | contig 16312 bp, 12 predicted proteins | sample OSDHelmetaG_FD_58716 | JGI IMG/M metagenome (GOLD analysis project Ga0055584, IMG submission 58716) | Pelagic marine sediment microbial communities from the LTER site Helgoland, North Sea, for post-phytoplankton bloom and carbon turnover... | ecosystem: Environmental > Aquatic > Marine >... | reverse complement strand
GCCATCGAGAAAAATTCCTTTCATCCCCAGTTCATAATTCCACAGCGAGTCAGATGTGGATTTCGCTGGAATCACTACGTCTGTAGGATCAACCTGACTGACACCACCATTAGTATTGGCACCGGGATTCGCCACTGCGCCACGGAACCCTTCAGAGGCTAAACCGAAAACATTGATGTTTTCCGTAGCTTGCCACATCAGGCTCACTTTCATGGTGCTCACATCGTTCTTATCCTGTGTAAGCGTGGGGGTATTCTGAATTATTCCTAATGGATATTCGTCCTGGGTCGGGTCGGCTGCCCACGCGAAGGTGGCACCTATCACCGCACCAATCTGACTACCTTCTCTTCCACTTCCTACAACCCGTCGATCTTCGAGCGACACCTCTCCCTGTCTTGCGCCTATTGCCAGGGTTAAGCTGTCTGTAATGTCGTAACTCAACTCAACAAAAAATGCCTCGTCTGTGTCATTGTTATCGCGTATGGGTGAGTTAATGAACCCGTAGAGAAAGCCACTAGGATAACCATCCCAGGTGCGGTCTGGCCTTGGCTGAAGCCCCGTGAGCTTTCTTTCCTCAACGTAGTCTGGTGCTAGAAAGTGGAGGTGATCAAAGGTGTTATCACTTTCACGCTTGAAGTAGCCCACTATATAATTGAAACGAGAACCGCCGTTAGAGGTTAAACGCAGCTCTTGAACAAAGTTCTCGTGCTCATCGGTCCTGTGCATTCCCCATGGGAACTCAAATGATGCACCAGCAAGGATCTCGGTAATATCGATGACGGTTTCACTGGTGAAATCATATCTGTTTGTTGACGACGTTAGGGTAGCAACCCCAAAATCATAACTGAGCGTCAGGTTATAGTTTCGAAAATCAGAATCAATGCCTTGCGGCAGCCAACCACCGGTGTTTTTCCTACCGGTCTCGGGATTGAAAACGTCGTAGCCATTTGTCTTCATGCCTTGATACAGGTAGTTGAATGTCGCAGAGAAGTTCTCATTCACATCCCAAAGCAAAGAAGCTCTCAAGCCTTCATCTTTAATCGAATTCGAGTTGTCATTTCCGGCAACGAACAGGTCGAAGGCATCGCCTCTGGCCGTGCTACGGTCCATGCCAACGTTCGTCATATAACCATCTTCGTCCCGGATGGAGGCGGCAACTCGAAGCGCGACACTATCGTTGAACGGAATGTTGATCATCCCGTTGTATCGATGCCGAAGTGCACCATCCGTCGAAGCAATCTCCGATCCCAGGCTCCAATCAAATTTTGAGGGGTCTGCTTTGTTTGCAATGACGCGCACAACGCCAGATAGCGTACCTGCGCCAAAGAGTGTGCCCTGCGGGCCCTTTAGCACCTCAACTCTTTCAATATCAAACATCCGGAAATCGGGTTGAGTACCCGCGTTATTACTGGTAATCGGAATATCGTCAAGATAAACAGAGGTCGGTCTGGTGAGGTTCAGTCCCGGGTTACTGCCGGTACCGATCCCTCTGATGAGGAAGCTAGCATCCAGTTCCCGCCCCTGACCTGTTTTCACCATACCTGGAATAGAACGGGCAAGATCATCACCGCCTTCAAGTCCTCGGATAGCAATATCATCGCCAGTTAAGACATTAATCGTTATAGGTACGTCTTGTAAATTTTGCGTTCGCTTCGTCGCTGTGACGACTATTTCTTCTATCATGCCAGCGGACGTATCTGATTCTGCAGCTGTGAGTGAACTGGCTACGAACATCGGCAGCAAGCCCAGTAGAAAGGTTTTTGATCGGTAGTTGAATATGCTATGCATTGTTCTCCCCTGTGTATTTTGAGTACAAATTCTTAGGTTTTAGACATAAAGACCCATCTAACAGAGCGAATTATGCATATATCTCCATTGATGACAACTTGTTAATACTCGACTACACAAAAGTCGTTCATGCCGATTTTCCAGACGATGACCCGCTGCTTCCAGTTCATAGAAAATGTTGGTTAATCTACGGTAGCGGGGGCTCCTATGCATTTTTCAATAACAGATTTTCGCGATCTACCCATGACTTTAGTGCCTACATTGAGGCCAGGGGTCAACTTGTTACTATCTGACTATACAAATATGATTTACTGAGAGGCAATTTCCTGGCTGAGCAATCGATATGACCGATATGCTCTACGGCATTCCAGCAGGGTTATATCCTGGCAAAGCCCGGTCTTACCTTCGCGAAGCCCGGCTTAGGAGCCTCTGGATTACTGCGTAGTCATTCCGGTCAGTTCGGCATCGACACCGATGGCAAACTGCCCCAGGGGACCAACAATCTTGTGGACCATTAGTGTTTCCATCTCGCGTCGTTCCCGGTCGTTCAGTTGCGCATAAACCGGGCTGTTGACGAAGGCTTTGTATGGTGCGGCGGTGTCCATAAACGGCATGATGTACATAGGTACAATCGCCTGGAGCATGGCACCTCGTTTATGGTCTGTGCGGTTGAAACCGGTTCGGTGCCAGGTTCGAGCATCGTAAAACACCATGCTGCCGGCGGGTGCCTCGAGCACCTCTGCCTCTGGTCCCGAGTACGGCAGGCCGTGAGTTTCGCGATAACCGGGTTTGGCATATTGTGCGCCAGTACCCCAGTCATCAGGGGGTGGTGAGCTCTTGGCATGGGAACCAAGTTTGAAACAGGTTGCACCGGTTTCCTTGGTGAAGTCCGTGATCGCAATGTTGCGTTGGATGGCCATGCAGAACTGGCCGGCGTTGTGTACGGGTATACGATCCCCTGCGACCCGCGGGGTGATGCCCCAGAGATAGGGAAAGTCGGTATGCCAGGCCAGGATTTCTCGCTTACCGTCATCCGGGGGTAACACTGCAAAGGCAGGTGCGTGTCCCAGTTTGATGGCGTCGGTCTGCATGTATTGCCGGATGACCCAGCCCGATACCGGTTCCACCGTCGCCCTGGCTACAGCGGGATGGTTCGCAACCGGCGGCTGTGAGGGATCGAGTGGCCCATTCTCGTACTTTCCAGTACAGGAGGCCTGTTGCAGTCCATCTACCATCTCGTCGTCGAAGATACAGGGCAGGCAGACCCAGCCGTTTTCCTGGATGTGTTTCAGATAATTCGATGGCAGATCGGCAGGACCACGCTCTACACTATACGTTGCTGCTTTACCGGCTGCACCACTGGCAGATATCGTGTTACCTTCGAGCCTGAGTTGCACACCTAATGTGCTGGTTGTACTGGCAAGTTCAAGACCGGTAGTGGGATGTCTGTAACTGTCCCGGCCGACGACCTCCCATACCGATTTATCATCGACGTAGTCGAAGGTTGCCAGACTGTTCTGGTCACCGACGCCAAGATAACAGCCGTCGGGTGCGATAAGGTATTGATAAAAGGACGTCGGGCGTTCTACCCGGATCGGTCGCTCTTGGAATATGGACTCGTCAGTCGTCATAGTCAGAAACCCGGTGAAATTGTTCCCAATAGCATAGTGACCTGGCTGGATATGGGTTTTGACGCAGATCAAGGCATGGTTTATTGGTCCGCTGGAATTCACGGTAGAATACGCGGCCAGCAGAACTGACGATGCTGCAACGAATCTGGAAACGCGATGCGAACTGGGGCTATGCTTTGAATATCATGACGGAGAAAAAAACATGCGCGCTGTAACCATGGAACAAGGCGTCCTCACCGCCGTTGAACTCCCGGAGCCAAAACCTGAAAATGGCGAAGTCATTGTTCGCACGCTGGCCTGTGGCATTTGTGGTTCCGATCTACATGCCGCCCGTTATGTGGACGACTTCGTTAAAACAAGCCGTGAAGCCGGTGGTGCGTTTAAGCTCACTACATTTAATCCCGTCGTCCTGGGCCATGAATTCTGCGCCGAGATTGTCGACTATGGACCACACACAGAACATAGCTTACCTGTTGGCACCATGGTGTGTTCTATTCCGATGCTGAGGCGAACACCGCCTGAGCCTATAGGTTATTCGGAAGCTGCCCCCGGGGGTTTTGGGGAATACATGTTGCTATCAGCATCGCTGATGACCCCTGTTCCTGGCGGCCTAAATGCCGAACTCGCAGCACTCACCGAGCCGATGGCGGTAGGCTACCATGCCGTAAACAAGGCAAACCTGCGGGGATCAGAAGCAACGCTGGTGATTGGCTGTGGGCCGGTGGGTCTTGCCGTTATCATTGCGCTTAAGCAGAGAGGCGTCGCCCCTATTGTCGCAACCGACTACTCGCCGACACGACGAGAATTGGCAATAAAAGTCGGCGCCGATGTGGTTTTCGACCCGGCAGATAAGTCCGCATATACTTATGCACCGCTGACAACGGAAGATGTTGTTTACTTTGAGTGCGTTGGCGTACCCGGCATGTTAGATGAGCTGTTTGTCGCTGCACCCAAACATGCCCGCATTGTTGTAGTCGGAGTTTGTATCAGTATGGACCACAGCAGACCGCTGATTGCCGTCAACAAGGAACTCTCCATTCAGTATGTACTTGGCTATACGGAGGAAGAATTTGTACAGTCGCTGCACCATATTGGCAGCGGAGAATTCGATGTCAGTCAACTCGTTACTGATGAAACCGGTCTCGATGGGGTGGCCAATGCTTTTGAAATTTTAGCCAATCCTGAACAGCAGGGTAAGATTCTGGTGAAACCCGGACTCTAAGAAAACTAAAGGAAGCAACATGTCAGCACAGCGAACAAATAAACATCAAGGCGAGCCCCATCAGGTCGACGCGATGATTATCGGCGCCGGCTTCTCGGGCCTGTATGCGCTGTACAAACTGCGTGACACGATGGGCATGGATGTCCAACTCTACGAGATGGGCGAAGGCGTGGGCGGGACCTGGTTCTGGAATCGCTACCCGGGCTCGCGCTGCGACTCCGAGAGTTACTACTACTGCTATTCCTTCTCGAAGGAACTCGCGCAGGAGTGGGAGTGGTCTGGTAAGTATCCTGAACAACCGGAGATAGAGCGCTACCTCAACCACGTTGCCGATCGCTTTGACCTGCGCCGCAACATCCAGCTGTCAACGCGGGTGACGAGCGCCCACTTCATCGACGCCACGAATTCCTGGGAAGTTCGCACCGAACAGGGCGAGACCGTTCTGGCGCGTTACCTCATTACGGCCGTGGGTTGTCTATCCGCTGTGAATCTCCCGGATATCCCGGGTCTCGACAGCTTCAAAGGCGAGTCATTCCATGCGGCGCGCTGGCCTCACGAAGATGTCGACTTCACCGGCAAGCGAGTGGGCCTCATAGGCACTGGTTCAACAGGTATCCAGGCGACGCCACGCATCGCTGCTCATGCTGCGCACCTCACAGTATTCCAGCGCACAGCAAACTTCACGATCCCTGCTCGCCACACAGCGTTCCCTCCGGAAGCCCAGGCCGAGATCAAAAATAACTACGACGAAATCTTCGAACGGACCCGACAATCTCGCGCCGGTTTTCCCTACTTCCCAATCGACCGTAACACCATGGACGTATCCCCCGAGGAGCGACAAGAGATTCTGGAAGGACTCTGGGACGAAGGCGGCTTCAAATTTCTGTGGGGTGGCTTCAGCGACCTATTAATCGACCCGGAGGCAAATGAAATAGCCTCCGAGTTCATTCGCGAAAAGATCCGTGGGATGGTGAACGATCCAAAGACCGCCGAGATACTATGCCCCTATGGCTACCCCTATGGTTCAAGGCGACCGCCCATTGATACCGACTACTATGAGACATTCAACCGGGACAACGTGACCCTGGTTGACGTCAGAAACAACCCCATCGAAGAGATCATACCGAACGGGGTTCGTACGAAGGATGCAGCGTATGAGTGCGACGCTCTCGTCTACGCCACGGGCTTTGATGCGATGACGGGGTCCCTGCTGCAGATGAATATCCAGGGCACAGGCGGACTGCGCCTGGCAGACGCATGGGCAGACGGCCCACGTACTTTCCTGGGACTTCAGGTCGCAGGTTTCCCGAACATGTTTACGATCACAGGTCCCGGCAGCCCTTCGGTGCTGTCCAATATGCCGGTGGCAATCGAGCACCACGTTGAGTGGATCGCAGACTGTATCGCGCACATGAATCAGCAGAGAGCAACCCGCGTTGAGGCCACCGAACAAGCGCAGGACGCCTGGGTCGAGCACGTAGCAGAGGTGGCGCAGGCTTCTTTGATCGGGAAGGGAGACTCCTGGTACGTTGGTGCGAACATCCCCGGCAAACCGCGAGTTATCGCGCCCTACACCGGTGGGCAGCCCATGTACCGCGAGCGCTGCGAAGCTGTTGCTAAGGCGGGCTACGAAGGCTTCGTGTTCAACACCTAACGACTAGTCAAAGGCGGAAAATATTTCTTCGTCCAGCTCTTGATAGAGTTCCGGGCGCTGCGGTTTGATTTGAGGGATGAATTCTGTCACGCCAACGTCCAAAAAATCACCGATGCGATCGATCACAAACTGGGGTGACCCGATCATTGACCACGCCTTGCCCTCTCGCAGTTTCTTGGCCTCTGCTTCATCACGAACAATCTTAATCGGCTCATGGACGGTTCTCTTGATCTCTGACGCGTCCCGGCCTACGGCATCGCAATGGTTTGCCAATACCTGTGACAAATGCCGTACCTGTTCAGGACCGGCCATGACATTCATGATGTCTCCGTACATCGCCAATGTCTTTAGCGTTCGTTTTTCACCGGTGCCACCGATCATGATGGGTATTTTGTGATCACTACCGCTGCGCGGCGCAAAAGGAGCCTGCTTTAACGAGTAATATTTGCCGCTGAAATCAACCCGGTCTTCCTGGTTGAACAGTAAACTGATCAACTCACAGGCTTCTTCGAGACGATCTGAGCGCTCACGTAACGTCGGAAAGTCCCATCCATAAGCCTCGTGTTCGCGGACATTCCAGCCAGCGCCCAACCCCAGGATAACTCGCCCCCTGGACACAACATCGATAGTGGCGGCCATCTTGGCGACGAGTGCCGGGTTGCGATAGGTATTACCTGATACCAGAATACCCAGCTTGAGCTTTTTCGTTACCGCCGCGACGGCAGCCAGTAGCGACCATCCTTCCAGCGTATCGAATAGTTCAAAATCGTTAACTTCGGCCGTCGCACTCCAGGGCGGGATAAAATGGTCATACGCGTAAACACTGGTCCATCGCCCAGCCTCCAGCACCTCGACCACAGCGGAGATCTCGTCCCAGTCTGCTTTTTCGTTAACAAGTTGTGCCCCAAACATAAAACCTCCATTCAAGAATCTGACTTTCAATCAGTCGTCATCAGTCTCTGGTCTGAGTGGGTGTTTTCGGCCTAATACCCGGGTGATTAATTCACTGGTAGGACGAGATGGTTTACCACCCTCTAAAATTGCCTCCATGCGAACCTCCACCTGCCGTCTGATGTGGCCCGGGTCGTCTTCAGCTTCTGCAAGAATATAGAAATCACCGGTACGAATCGCATCAAAAGCCATGCTGGCACAAGTCGCTGGTGGCATACCAAATGCTTTGAAGCGATCGTCCAATTCCTGGTTGAGTTCTCTCGTTGTTCCACCATAACGTTCAGGTCGACGCCGGTTAGACCGGACGATATTGGTTGCGACAATGTTGGGACAAAGTACATGCACCGACACTCGCCCAGCAACCTCTTGGTAAAGGGACTCGCTCAACGCAACACAGGCATGTTTTGATACGCCATAGACACCTTGAGCGGCACAGAGACCATCCTGGGACGCAGTCATCACAACCGATCCGGGCCCCTGCTGTGACATCATCCCTGGCACAAAGATCCGCACGCAGTTGGCAACACCTCGTACGTTAACCCCTAATACGAATTTCCAATCAATGTCATTGGCCGTTAGTACGTTGCCGCCGGCACCCGCACCAGCATTACAGCACAGCAACGAAATGGGTTTTTTGGGATAGCGGGCAGAGATCGACTCAGCGAGCTGTTGTACCTGGGACTCCAACGAAACATCAACCTGAACTCCGAACACCTCTACACCAGCGCGCTTCGCCTGCTGTTGCAGACTCTGCTCCGCCGCCGTGATCGCTTTGAGGTCGATGTCGGCAATAACAGGATGTAAACCATGCTCGATCGCAGTTTCAGCCAGACTATATCCGATGCCCGAAGCACCGCCGGTGATGACTGCGATTCCGCCTGCTAACTTTGATAAATCAGGGTGTGCATTATCCCTGGCTACATAGGGACTATCATCTGGCATAAAATGAAGTTCCTCTGGCACGAATGCGCGGTGTGAGCTCAGCATCCGTTGTGATCGCGTGCTGACCCTGCGGCCCGTCAATCTCGAACAGCATCAGTTTCTCCAGTTCCAGAGACTGACGCTCGGTTACTTCGTCGATGATGTCGCTCTCAAGAAAAGCCTTAAAAGCAGCGCTGGTATCCATAAACGGGATGATGTAGCTCGGGACAAAAGCCTGGATCATAGCGCCCCTTTTTTTACCCGTCAGATTTATGCCTGCGCAATGCCAGTTCCGAGCATCATACAACATCATTGAGCCCGCCGGCGCCTCGATTACCGTTGCTTCTTCTCCGCTGTAGGGTAAACCATGTTGTTCTCGATGACCTGGCATCATGGTGTTGCTGGTGAGCCCCCAATCACTATGGGGCCCGACTCCTTCAACATGGCTTCCCAGCTTAAACATGGTTGCACCGTTTTCTAATGTGAAATCTGATACACAGGTATTGCGCTGCATGCCTAGCACCAGGCTGCCGGAAGCGCCGACCCTGTCCTCAACACCTTGCAAATACGGGTAATCCGTATGCCAGCCGCTAACTTCTCTTTTACCGTCATCGGGTTCCAAGCCGCGGACTGATGGTGGATGACCTAAACGAATATCCCAGTGTTGCATGTACTGCTGAGCCAACCAGAGGCTAACGGGTTCAGTCGTTGCCCGCGTGACAGATGCGTCCATCACGAGTGGGTGAACTGTATCGGGTTCACGGTCTTCATAGTCCTCAACACATCCCACCATTTGAAGCCCATCGACGATGTCGGCTGAAAGAATGCACGGTAATGAAACGTAGCCATTTTTTCGAAGATGTTCCAGATACTGAGAGGGTAGTTTGTCAGGACCATGGTCAATGAGAAATTCCGCTACATCACCGGCAGTACCATCCGCTGCTATACCGGCCCCTGACAATCGTAGCTGACTTTGACGACCAATTTCGGTGGATGTAGATTCCAGCACTAAACCCGACGCAACATGTCTAAAGCCTGCATCGTGAATATCCCAGATCGCCTGGTCATCGACGAAGCCCTGCACGTGCAGCGTCTTGCCATCTGCCGACGCTAACCAATCACCGTTTGGTGCGATCAGATAACTAAAATGGTGTTCGGGTCGCTCGATTTGAAGCACCCGGGGACTACGTTTATTTTGCGACATTACTGTTTCTACTTGTAAAAATGGCGTGACCTAAATCAGATTGCGTTACAATCACCGGTCATCAAATATCATCCAGATAGTTGACTATCGTTATATATAAAGGTCTTATATCAGATACGAACTCGTGCCTCCAGTCATTGAGCGGCCATCATGTGTGATAGCAGTACATTTATGAATACCAAACAACCCATCCAATACCCTAAAAGACAAGCCAAGAAGCAAATCAATCGTGAACGGCTTATTGATTCAGCAAGAGAGCTATTCTCGACTCATGGATATCAAACCACAAGACTGGAGGATGTCGCAGCCAAAGCCGATTTGCACGTGCAGACCCTGTATAGGCTTTTTGAAAACAAAGAGAATCTCGCCGCGGAGGCGGCGAAATTTGTTATAGACAACTGGCGGCAACGCTTCGCAGCAGCCACCACGGATCAATCAACTTTTCAGATTTGGCGAGGGCTCATTAGGCGCGCAATAATCCTATACGCACCTAGTGGGTGGGAGCATAAAAGAGCGCAATTACGTTCAGCCTCATCGCTGATGAATGACAATTTTCTGCTGATTGTCTACTCGGGTTGGGAAGACCTCCTGACAGAATATCTAGCGAAGGATTTTCAGATGGACCCCAAACATGATCGCTTACCCAGACTGGTTGCGTCCTTTTTATGGAGTGGTCACGAAACCGCGATGAAACGTTGCGCCGGCCTGGATACAGATAAGGATGTCCTCATCGATGACGAAGCTGTCCTGGCGGAAAGCCTTGGTGTCGTTGACGACGTCGAAAATATTTTCAGTGGTTACATCAAGCGGCCTGGTCTCACGCGATCGTAAGGAGTAGTTTAAATGGTTCGTCTATCCGATCTGCACGAAGTCGAGGCCGACCACATGCGGCATGCCGCCGAAGGCATGCGACCTGTTGACCCGGCACCCTGGATCACACCAAAACCATTGAATGAATCAACCATCGCGATCATTTCAACGGCGGGGCTGCACCGACGCTCGGACACACCGTTTAAAGCGGGCGCCGTAGACTACAGACTACTCCCCGGAGATGTGGACTTCGCAGATGTTGTGGTGTCGCACGTCAGTACCAACTTTGACCGCAGCGGATTTCAACGGGACCCCAATATTTGGTTTCCCTTAGACCGACTGCGCGAGATGACCAAAGATGGCGAGATAGGGGGCGTGTCAAATTGGCACTACACTTTCATGGGGGCGCAGCCAAATCATCAGGCGTTAAAGAATGCCGGCGAAGAGGTTGGACGACTGCTGGCTGCAGATGAAGTTGATATTGCACTAATGGTACCGGTGTGACCCATTTGTACGGGCGCCGTGGGCGCCCTGGCAAATTACATCGAACGTGCTGGCGTCGCTACCGCGAGCATCAGTCTGATTCGTGAACAAAGTGAGGTAGTAAGGCCCCCGCGCGCCTTATGGGTACCGTTTGCGCTGGGCCGCCCATTAGGCAGCGCCGATGATCCAGAGTTTCAAAAACAGGTGATGCGGGCAGCACTAGGCATGCTTGCGACCGCGACTGAGCCAACTATTGACGACTACCCGATCGAGGCTCCCGAGGAGGCTGAGCCAGGCCAATGGGCGTGCCCGGTGAGTTTTCGCGTAAAAGAAGACGAATCACATACCGCGCGGTTGATTGCCGAAGTGACACGTCTGGCACCCTGGGCTCAAGAGACCCGCAGCGCTCGCGGCCGCACATTGTTTGGCGCTACAGGCGCCACACCAGACCAGATCGAAGCGGTGGCACGGGCGCTAGGCACGATTGCCGATCATGGCAACGTAAATGAAGCGCCGGATGTTGGCGTCGAGTGGAAGTTCAGCATGCCACTACTGGTACGACACCTGGCCGATGATATGCGTACGTTTTACCATGAAGCGATAGCGTCCCAGCCCGGTCCAGTGGCCCCGAATCACAACGCATTGACGGCGTGGATATTTGGTGGCACTGCGCTCGGCGATACATTACTGGCGATCGCTGATCATCTCACCGAAGACGGCCACCTGGATTCATTGATTGTGCGTGGCTGGATGATACCGGAAGGTCACTTCCGAGGCGGCAGTTCTTTTCCTTCTCCGGGGGAAATTGCAAAACAAGAACAAACCCCGCAGGAAATAGCGGATGTGTTCGAGACGAAAAGCGAGGAGCAGTAGTGCGGTACCTCACATACCTATTAATAGTATTGTCCTGTCATAGTTTTGCTGACGATAAGCCTTTGGATAATGGATGGCCGCGCGCGTGGTTTGAACCCATGAAAACGGCCAGTGAAGTTGGTATCACGCAATTTTCACAAAGCCCGGCTCTGGATGCTCTCGATTTACCTCCTGTAAAAGAACGCCTACCGGATGATCCCGCTGTCGTCGTGCCACTAGCGGAGATTGGGCAGTACGGCGGCACTGTGCGGACGACCACAAATGAATGGCTAACTTTTCCCAATGAAGAATCGCTACTGACGATATCGGCAAATATGCGCACGATATTGCCGAATCTCGCCGAATCCTGGCAGGTTAGCCCCGATGGCCATCGTATCACCCTCACACTGAGGAAAGGCATCAAGTGGTCCGATGGTATGCCGCTGACCAGCGACGACTTTGTGTTTGTATTCAACGAAATCTTGCTGAACAAAGAGTACGCGCCTGTCACCCTGCGAATGATTGAAGGTGGCAAGGCGGTCAAGGTTACAGACCATATCTTCTACTATGAGTTCGACCAGCCAAGGCCGTTGATGGAGAACTACCTTGCCCAGTACGGTAGTTTTATGGTGTTCCCAGCTCACTACTTCAGGAATTTTCACCCTGACTATGTGGACCGTGAAACGCTGGATAGAAAGATCAAGAATATGGGCTTCATATCGTGGATGGTGTTCTACTCCGCCCTTCGGAATCAGGCCGTTGAGGAGAGCGCGGACCCACCCACACTGGCTTCACATAAAATCGTGCGACGCACACCGACGGTGGTGCGCTTTAAACGCAACCCGTACTACTTCAAGGTTGATCCAACCGGTCAGCAATTACCATACACTGATGCCATTGAATCCCGGCAAATCGATAACAAGGAAGTCATCGCGGCCATGGCCTCCACGGGTCAGCTCGATTTTTCAGCCTACGAGCTCAAGACTCAGGATATTCCGCTATTGAAACTAGGCGAGAGAAACGGTGATATCCGCGTGCTCATCTGGAACCGTCTGCATTCTGCCGATGTGGTTATCCAGCCGAACTACAACTATGACGACAAGCGGCTGGCAGCGCTGTATTGGGAACATGGTTTTCGCGAGGCGCTGTCTATTTCGATCAACCGCGATGAAATGAACCAGATCATCTATTTCGGTCGCGGCACACCGCGCCAGGTCACCGCACACCCGACCAGCCTTATGTTCGAGCCAGAGTTTGCCACCGCATACACCCAGTACGATCCAGATCGTGCCCGGGCCCTGCTTGATGGACTCGGGCTCAAAGATGTCGATGGTGATGGCCTGCGGGAATATCCCGATGGCACACAGTTGACGATCACCCTGGAATTTATGGACTGGGAGACACCCAAGGGCATCACCATGGAACTGGTCAGTCTATATTGGCGGGAGGTCGGCATTGACCTGCGCTTGAAGATCATCGACCAAAGCCTTCAGTCTGCCCGCGCGCAGGCGAATGAAATGCAGATGAACGCGTGGCACGCTGATCGGGTCACCGACATCATGGTACCCATCAGCCCGGGCTGGTGGGCGCCAATAGAAAGCAGTTGGGACAAAACGCTATGGAACCATTGGGCCCGCTGGCACCTGACAGATGGTCGGCTAGGGACGGAGCCACCCCCCGTCATGCGTCAGCTGCAGCTCTGGGCGGACGAGATGTTTACCACCGTTGATCCAGCACATCGGATCGAAATTGGTAAAAAGCTCCTCGCCAGTAGCGCCAAGAACATCTGGACCATTGGTACTATCGGGCTGGCCCCGCAACCGGTGGTGATAGCGCGGAACCTTCGTGGTGTAACAGCGCATGGGATATGGGGCTGGGATAACCGCTGGACCCTGTCATATCACCCGGCCACCTGGTACTTCGACACAAACAAACTTGATCAATAATCGGGCTGGTGCCGCTACCCCATTTAATTCATTTGGAATCCACCGGCGACCGTCAACGAAACGCCAGTAACGTTCGGGGCGGTTACTAGATACAACACTGCTTCCCCCATGTCCGCCGGCGTCTGGTGGCTACCCAGTGGAATTGTAGTCTGCATCTGTTCTTCGAATTCCGCTTGCTTCTGGGCACTATCAGTACTGTCGGTCATCAGGAGGTGTTCCAGCCACATCGCAGTTCCCACCATACCCGGGCAGATGGCGTTGACCCGAATATTCTGGGGTGCGAGTTCCGCAGCAAGTGATTGCGTCACGCCAATGGCGGCGAACTTGGAACCACAGTAGGCTGCACTGTTGCGATAACCCTGTTTACCAGCAATAGAAGCAGTGTTCACAATCGCAGCCTGATCAGACACCAACAAATGTGGCAGCGCTGCCTGTGTCATTAAAAAGATACCCTTGGTGTTAACGGCAAAGATTCGATCCCAGACTTCTTCGTCAAAAGTTTCTATCGGGCCTGTTTGGACGATACCCGCATTGTTGACCAAAATGTCCAGGCGTCCAAAAGCTGCAATGGTTGTAGCCATAGCGTCTGCACAACTCTTTGCGTTGGTGACATCAACGTGCACGGCCTTTATGTCCGCACCGCTCTTTAATGTCTTCTCCAGGTCTGCCTCGTTAGCAAGAAGGTATCCCCAATCTGCACTTTCTGCAGCGGACTGTCCCACACCGATATCAGCGACCATGACGCTGGCGCCTGCATCACTCAGCGCTTTGACAATACCGGCACCAATACCCCTCGCTCCGCCAGTGACTAGCGCAACCTTCCCTTCAATGGATAGTCCCATTCTTTCACCCTTTCTAAAATTGTTAGGTATAGTATCGCTATGCCAAGCGTCGATGCAAAGCGATAGTAGAAGTCACCGGCCATTCTACGCAGGTTGCGCCAGTATTGTGTACGACGTATATTTTTGTTTTATTCTACGGAGATTTGACAATGCATCAGGAGTATCTGGACGCTGGCGAACGTCGGGCCTTTGAACTCGATAATCGCGGGCCGATTAAGTTTGACGCTAACGGCATGTTGAGCCAGGACATCCTCGATGCCTACTGGCGTACCGGATTCTATGTTTTCGAGGGTGCAATCTCACCTGTCGAGATGCATGAGATTGTGTCCGAGTATGAAGCACTGCTCGAGCGCATACCCTTAGATAGTAAATCCAAGACTGACGCTCACGGGCGTCCTGCTCTCGGACTCGACTACGAGCACCCACCATTTCGATTTGCGCCACCCCTCTCGGACCCGAACGGAGGTACAGACAGTACCAATGGTCGCTATCCGTCAAAAATGAGCGAGCCCACACCCCCATCTGATGCGCCGGAAGAGGTGTTGCTGGGAATCGACGGAACCTTCCACTACCTGGAATCGGCGCTGCGACTCTATGGCCACCCACAATTGCTCACTATTGCAGAGCAGATCAACGGCGTGGACTTTACCCCCTTTACCGATACTATCTGGGTCAAACCCGCAGGTCTGGGGGCTTCGGTATCCTGGCATCAGGACGGCACAACCCTGTGGCAGGATCCTGCGCTGGACGGCGGCACGCATGGATTTAATTTTATGACCAACTTTTACCCGACCAACCCTGAGAGCGCTCTTTGGGTCATCCCCGAGACTCATGCAGTTGGCAAGATTGACATAAAGCGCATGATCGATGAGAACGGTTCTGACGAATTGCCTGGTGCGGTGCCTCTGCTGTGCCAGCCCGGGGACGTCGTAATCTGTAATCGACAGGCGTTGCACGGCTCCTTTGCTAACGTTTCACCGTCTACCCGAGCCACCTTCGTCTTTGGATTCCATCGTCGAGCATCAGTGCTGAAGTCCGGCTGGGAGGGCGTTAAGTATGATGAAGCCCGCGTACATGAACGTTCACGAATCATCCCACTCGCCGTTGATGCCCGGGCGCAGCATTTTCCAGACGAGACCCGCTATCAGTATCAGCCACTATCTGGCGAGGTGGAGAAGAATCGATGGAATCGCGATAGTAGTGAACAACTGCTGCGCAACTACAATCTGAACGATCTGATGATTTAAGGGAATAGGCATTCAAAACATGAATGACGAGGTGTCGCAGCACAAGCTGTTCTGGCACGCCCACCGAAGTAAAGCATAACAACAGATTATCGTTTGATACTCATTTGCTCATTGACCCTCGGGATACGCGGGGCTAATAATCGAAAGACAGGTCGGCATTGGCAACCTGTTGACCCGGCACATTGGATCACGCTAATACCGTTGACCGAATCAACTATCGCAGCGGATGAACCTCACAGGAATGCCTGGCCGCGCGCCTGATATGAATGATTTAAGGGAATAGGTATGCAAGACATGAATGACGAGGCGCCACAGCATAAGGACGCACGAATTGGTGACTATGGTTTTTTAATGTTTCTGACCATGATCAACGTGCTCAATGTTGTCGACCGACAACTGATCGCCAGCCTGGCCAACTGGATAAAGCCCGAACTCAATTTAACCAACACCCAGTTTGGGCTGCTAACAGGGCTCATTTTTATCTTCTTTTATGCTGTTGCCGGCGTGTTTATGGGTGTACTGGCAGATCGCGTTAACCGAACCCGTTTGATCGCGTTTGGGTTGGCAGCCTGGAGCATCCTCACCGCAGTCTCTGGTATGGCCAAGGGATTCGTCAGCCTTGCGATTCCAAGACTGTTTATCGGTATTGGCGAGTCGATCATGACGCCGACCTCCATGTCGATACTGTCGGACCGTTTTCCAACAAAAAACCTGGGATTTGCAGCCGGCACCTACTACATGGCAGGGCCTATTGGTATCTC
>Ga0055584_100003153_pt1 | contig 16319 bp, 13 predicted proteins | sample OSDHelmetaG_FD_58716 | JGI IMG/M metagenome (GOLD analysis project Ga0055584, IMG submission 58716) | Pelagic marine sediment microbial communities from the LTER site Helgoland, North Sea, for post-phytoplankton bloom and carbon turnover... | ecosystem: Environmental > Aquatic > Marine >... | reverse complement strand
CTGTAGTAGCTATAGTATGTTCACACACTGGCACATAGTAGCTATGTACAAAATAGGTAAATTCATTATCAGAAATGCCTTCGAATAATGGACTCTTTGTGTCGGTCAATGTGTTCCATCCCATATGAGGAATTTTGAAGTCGGTACTTGGGGATTGGAATTTCTTCACTTTTTGGTCAAAGATACCGAGCAAATCGGCATCTCCTTCTTCTGAATGACTACACATTAGTTGCATCCCTAGACAGATTCCAAGTACTGGATTCGTGAGCTCTAATAGTAGTTTATCTAACCCATGATTGCGAAGATATTCTATCGTATATTTGGCTTCTCCCACACCTGGAAAGATGACTTTATCAGCTTGACGAATCAAATCGTGATCATCAGTAATAGTTGCTTCGACACCCAAACGACGAAGAGCATGGTCTACGCTCCTTATATTGCCTGCGTTATACTTGAGTATTACTATATTCATTTTACTTTCAGTTGCTTGTTACAATGGCTACAAATGTAACAAAATAGCAAGATATTTCCCAACACAAGCTACAAAAGTTTTTATTTATCACTCTTTTTGTTACTTTTTGAATAATCGGATAGAAAACGAATATGTTTCATCTGAATTGATTACTTTTGTATTGTTAAATGATTTATTAAAACAAATGATTATGCATACTAAAGAAGAAAAACTGGCGGCTTTTGGCCGATTATTGGATATCATGGATGAACTCAGGGTGAAGTGTCCTTGGGATAGGAAACAGACAAATGAGAGCCTCAGACCTAATACAATAGAAGAGACATATGAACTTTGTGAGGCGCTGATGAATGAGGACCAAAATGAGATTAGTAAAGAATTGGGGGATGTATTGCTTCAGGTGGTATTTTATGCCAAGATTGGTAGTGAAGGGGAGCATTTTGATATTGCGGATGTGTGTACCAAATTGTGTGACAAATTGGTCTTCAGACACCCACACGTCTTTGGTGACGAGAAAGCTAATACCGCTGGAGAAGTGAGCAAACTCTGGGAACAGACTAAACGAAAAGAGAAGGAAGGAAATAAGAGTGTCCTTAGTGGCGTGCCTGCTTCATTGCCTGCTCTAATCAAGGCTTATCGTATTCAAGACAAGGCACGCAATGTGGGCTTTGATTGGGAAAAAAGAGAACAGGTCTGGGATAAAGTGAAAGAGGAACTTCAAGAGTTTGAAAATGAAGTTAGTGCTATGGATGAACAGAAATCAAAAGAGGAGTTTGGTGATTTATTGTTTTCTCTTATCAATGCAGGAAGGCTTTATGGTATTAATCCTGAAAATGCATTGGAATTGACTAACCTTAAGTTCATCAAACGGTTTAATTATCTTGAAGAAAATACACTCAAAAAAGGAAAAGAACTTAAAGAAATGTCGCTAGAAGAAATGGATTTCTATTGGAATGAAGCAAAAAAGCTGGAATCTTAAAAAAAGTGGAATAGAGAAGGTTATAATTCTGAAATTTATGTTATCTTGTCATTCATTAATGGCTTGCTTATTTATTCAAAACAACTAATCGTATTTAGATATGAAAAGAAAAGATTTCAATGCTCCTATAAGAGCGATTTGGGGGCTCGTACTAGGACTCATCCTATGTATATACCCTGATAATGTGGGAAATTATCTTGTTATCCTATTAGGATTGATTTTCATGGTTCCGTCTGCTGTTTCTATTATATTGTATATCGCTCAGTTTATGAAGACGAACAAATTTAAGTCTAGAACTTTTCCGGTGATTGAAATCGGCTGTCTTATCTTTGGTGCATGGTTGGTGATTAGTCCTGCAAATTTCGTTCAGATGCTTACTGTTATCATCGGGCTATTGATGATTATTGGTAGCGTACAGCAGCTCTATGGCTTACAACTAGCCAAACAATGGACCACTATTTCTGGGATTCATTATTTTGTGCCTATCATTTTACTTGTCAGCGGAATCATCGTCATATTGAATCCAATCGGAGTAGTGGGTACCGTCATGACTTTTGCTGGAATTGTCATCTTGATTTATTCTTTCAATGAATTAATCCGTTTCTTTATGTTTGATGTTCATAAACCTTCGGATGACAAACAGCCTAACAATATGGCCTCTCCTGATGCATCGGGGGATGATGAGCATGAAGATTCGCTACATGATAATATGGATGACGAAAATGACGATGTCGAAGATGTTCCTTTCATAGAGACTAAGAAGGATAATTAGACTGACAGCGTGTAGTATAAAACGATAAACCAATTATTGAAAAATTGTAATTTATGGCAATGAGTAACGGTATGCAAGAAATTCTATTGTTCGTTCTATTAGGATTGATTGCTTGTTGTAGTATCTATCTTATTATTTTTTACTTGAAAATTTATTATAAGGTAATCAGTAAGACAAAAAAATGGAATAATAATGTTGAAGAAAATGAGAGGGATTCGCTAAATGAATCTCCTGGTATATCTGTCATCATAGCAGCGAATAACCAAGAAGCTGAGTTGCGGAGAAATCTTGAAAAAATACTTAATCAAAAGTATTCTAAGTTCGAAGTGATTGTTGTTCTTGACAGTGAAGCTGATGATTCTAGTGAGGATTTGCTTACTGCTTTTATGGAGAAATACCCGAATCTGTATCAGACGTATATTCCTAAGGGGTCTAAGTATCTTAATCGACATAAGTTGATGTTATCTATAGGAATCAAAGCTAGTCATCATAAGTGGCTCTTATTTACAGATGCAGATTGCCAACCAGGAAGTGACCAATGGATTCAGTTAATGGCTAATAAGATGACTGCGGATAAGAGTGTCGTCATAGGAACTGTTGTCCTTCAACCGCGTAGTGAGGATTATCCTATCTCGCTTTGGAAGAAAATACAAAAGACGTTTATTGATCAGATGTTGAACGCATTAGGAATGGCCTTAAATGGGAAACCTTATCGTGCTTCTGGCAAAAATATGGCGTATAGAAAGAGCTTGTTCAATGAGAACAAGGGATTTAGTAGACAGTTGACTTTCGAAGGTGGAGAAGATAGTTTGCTGATTAATGACATTGCTACTGGAAAAAACACTGCTGTTGTCTTGAACAAAAAGGCTTGGATGTTTGCAGAAACGTATTGTACTAAGAAGAGCTGGAAAAATAAATGTAAGATTGAGAAAAAAATGGCAGCTAAACTTACTGGTTCAGCTGCACATTTAATAGGAATAAAGCGACTAGCATCTTATCTACTAGCGATTCTTGTAATAGTAGCTCTCACCCTATCGTTTATCATCCAGGATTGGATAGTGTTGACTCTAGTTACTTCGTTATGGATAATCCCTATGGGAATTCTATTCATTATAAAAAGAATGAGTAGAAATATGTATTATTTGTAATATTGCATCGTTACACAATGAAGAGAACCATTCTGCTTAATTAGAGAACTGCAATCGATTCCTATAACATCTCTGTCTTCGAAGAAACTGCCTAAAGCAGAAAGTGCTTCTTTATCGGTTTCCTCTTGATGATAAGTAGGGACGAGCACGGCACCGTTTAGAATCAAGAAGTTGGCGTATGTAGCGGGTAGTCTTCTATCTTCATAGTACACTGGAGCAGGTAGCGGAAGGGGTATCAAACGATAGGGCTCTCCATTTTCTTGTTTCCAGCTTAACAACTCATTTTCCATTTCATCGAGGTAATAGAATAAATCATCTTCTTGGTCATAGCACTTTACATAAGCAATGGTATCGGGGGAACAAAAACGTGCTAACGTGTCAACATGACCATCTGTATCATCGCCTTCTATATATCCACGATCCAACCATAAGACACGGTTGAGGTTAAAGATTGTCTTGAGTTGTTCTTCAATCTCATCTTTGGTCATCCATGAGTTCCGATTATCAGAGAGCAAACATTCTGTAGTGGTCATTAAGGTTCCTTGTCCGTCAGATTCAATGGATCCTCCTTCTAGTACTATATGCTGCATATTATGATAAGTGCCACTCAATTGACCTTGCAAGAATAAATTCTTTGTAATTTGGTTATCATGATTAGCTGGATATTTCAATCCCCAACCATTAAACTTAAAATCAAGAATCTGTATCCCGTCTGGTGTCTTTAGGGAAATGGCTCCGTGGTCCCTAGCCCAAGAATCATTGGTCGGAATACTTGCAGTAGTTATGTTCTTCATATTGCAATTTGCACCTGACAATTTCTTCCAAGGAATGGAAGAGTTTGGAGATACAATTATTACCCCTTGATAACGGCTAATAGTCTTCGCTATGTTAATAAAACATTGCTCCACTTCCTCAAAAATTGGCCCCCAATCTGACTCCATCGTCGGCCAAGTCAATTGAACACGGGATTGTTGTTCCCATTCTGCAGGTAATCTCGATCCTTTTATTCTATCAAATTTCATATTGTTATTGATTATCATGCGTATTATAACAGCTCGTTTTGTTACTTCCCTATAAATATACAAATATAGAGAATTTTTTCATTTTATATTTGTATAAATGTCTTTTTTCAATTACGTTTGTACGTTACAAGGGGCGTAATGCTCATACAGTAAACGAAGTAGTGTCACCTACTCTTTGAAGTAGTGTCATCTACTCATTAAAAAAAATACAATGAAAAAAAATCGCATAACAGAATTACTTGGTATTCAATATCCAATTATTCAAGGGGGTATGGTATGGTGTAGTGGCTGGAAATTAGCTAGTGCTGTAAGTAATCATGGCGGTCTTGGTCTCCTTGGAATCGGTTCTATGCATCCTGAAATTTTAGAGGAGCATATTCTCAAGATGCAAGAGGCTACGAATAAACCTTGGGGAGTAAATCTGCCTCTCTTTTATCCTGAGTTAGAACGAGTAGTAGATTTAATCATTAAATATGATGTAAAAATCGTTTTCACGAGTGCTGGAAGTCCAAAAAAATTAACTGCTCGCTTCAAAGAACATGGTATCACTGTTGTGCATGTAATTGCAAATACTAAATTTGCGCAGAAGTGTGAACTCGCTGGAGTGGATGCCATTGTGGCTGAAGGGTTCGAAGCAGGAGGTCATAACTCACCTGAAGAAACAACAACCATGGCTCTCATACCTATTATCAGACAGTTTACTGACCTTCCTCTTATCGCTGCTGGTGGCATAGGAAGTGGCATGCAGATGGCTGCCGCTTTAGCATTGGGAGCGGAAGGGGTTCAGATTGGTTCACTCTTTGCCGCATCCGAGGAATCCTCTGCTCATGAGGCTTATAAACAAGCTGTCGTCGATGCCAAAGAAGGGGCAACAGTACTTACTCTTAAGGAGTTAGGCCCTACTCGCCTGATTCCTAACCAGTTTTCTGAGGAAATGGACAAACTTCGTCGAAGTGGTGCTAGTATAGAAGAAATGCGTGCTCTACTTGGTAAGGGACGTGCTAAACAAGGTATCTTCGAAGGTAATACTGAAGAGGGGGAAATCGAAATTGGTCAAATTTCTTCGATGATTAATAAAATAGAACCAGCTAGTGACATTATCAAGAGGGTAATGGAACAATGTGATGCTACTCTTGAACGACTAGCCAATTTAAGAGAATAGCTATTCGAAATTATCGATAGCAATAAAAAAGAGAATAAAGCATTTATATGCCCTATTCTCTTTTTTTATTGCTAAATCTACGATAAGAATATCGTAGATTTTATTTATCTCTTGTCTTTTAATAAATACCTATGTCATCGGTAGAAATCCATCCTACCTTTCCGTCTGAGAGTTTCACTTCTTTCCACTTCGTCATACTATCATCCTTAATCATCAATTTGCACCCTTCATGAAGTACGAAAAGAGAAGTACCATCTTCAGATGGAGTACTATGAACTGTAACCGTAGGAGACAATACGATTGCTTCGTTGTGTTGCTTCATGTAATAGCGCTGATGGGCCGCAAACAAATTGGCTAACACACAGATAAGTAAACTAATTATCGCTATAAAAAATCCAGCTTTTCTATAAGTTACCACACGAGCTAACATATATAAGCCGACACAAAATATAGCTATTACAAAACAAGCAACACCTAAGAAGGCCCAAAAGTGTAGTGAGAAACTATAGATAAGTGATTTTGTCCAAGTGACAAGAAACATCTGTGGAACCTCATTCACTTTGTCTACGGTATGTGCATCTGCTACTGCCAAGTTATGAATAATGTCTCCATTGCTAGGATCTAGTTTCAGCGCACGCTCATAGTTAAGAATGGCCAACCCCAACTGTTGAGTCTTGTAATAGCTGTTTCCTAGATTATAATAGAGGTCAGCAGCTCCACCTTGTTCTAGTAACGATTCATATTGTTCAATTGCTAGTTTGTAATCATTACTAACATATGCACTGTCAGCAGTGGCTTTACTTATATTTTGGGCACCTAATGACTGGGAAATACCCAACAATAAGAGACCTAAAAGTTTAGTTATTAATTTCATAGTTTATTGTATTGACTTGATTACTTGATTGCATTTTCCATCGCTCCTATGACATCCAGAGCTTCACTATACAAGGCATCTACTCTATTTTCTCCTGAAGCAGAAGGTGCAAATCGTGCAAATTCACACTCACTCAAGAGGTTTAGAAAACGTTGAATAGTCTGCTCGTTGACATGCACAGAACTTAACTTTCCTGATACATTATCTTTATTCAATTCGCTCAAAGGAATATTTAATTTATCACTCGTATAACCCCATAGACCAGAAAGCAACTCATCATAAAAGGCTTCTTTCTTATCAGATGTGCGAAGTTTTCCTGCATTTTTTAAACGTTTGATTGCTATCTTATTAGCACGCTTTGTACGCATCTTATTGGTATCTGCTCGTTCAGAAATCCTTTGTTGATAGACGAATAATGTCACAATCAAAAGACATAGAAGTATTGCATAGGTGGACCAATAGCTCATTGTACCATACCATATATCATTTTCTTCTTGCTGAGAGACTTCTCCACGATGAATGAATCTTATATCTTGTCCTAATACTTTGAGATCCTCTTTTCCTGAAAAGTCATTTCCCATAACTGGTGCACTCGCACTACCCTTTCCTTTCTTCACATGGATAGTATATGGTTCTGAAGTGATTGTTTGATAACGATTACTCTGAGTATCAAAATAAGTAAAGCTAACGGCAGGAATGGTGAAATCACCTGCATATCTTGGAATAGCTAAACAATCTATAGTACGCGTTCCTTTCAGTCCATTGACAGTCAAGGAAAAATTATCTTTTATCTGTGGGTCGTAGGTTTCGAAATCCTCAGGAAACTTAATTTCGGGGTTGGTCATCAACTTCATATTACCTGTTCCTGACAACTTTAATGTCACTGTTACTGCCTCATTCGTTTTTAAAGATTCAGTAGAAATAGAAGATGAAAGTGCAAAATGCTGTCCTACAGCACCTGAGTAATCAGCAGGTCGGGTGGGCAAATTCTTTACATTGACCGTAATCTTAGGAGTATAAAGTGTTTTTTTCTTTGACACTACACGCCCTCCATTGAAAAAAGAATCGAAAGGATCACTAGATGCTATCTGCTGAGCTATGACCGCATCAAAGCGAGCTGGCGCAATGGTCAACTTTCCTGTCTCCTGAGGAAATAGTACAAACTGACGATACGTCATAGTATTGTAGTTTCTACCATTGTAATGCTCTCTACTCCAACTAGGCGTCTGATTTGTGGGAACTTCTTGACTGTGGAAACCTTTAAAGTCAGGCATCTTCACGTTATCAAAAGTTCTCAAATCAACCGTGCTATAGATTTTATAAGTTAACAAGAAAGCTTCTTGCTCTACCATCTGTTTACGAGAGACAGATGCTTGGATAAATAAATCTTTGTTACTCACCTGTCCACTACTATTCACTGTATTCTGCTGAGCACTGCCAGCACTTGCTGAAGCATTAGACTGCGTAGTACCATTTTTAGCAGTATTAGTCACATCAGGTGGTAAAACCTTTATAACCAAAGAGTTACTTTCAATGCTCTGACCTCCCGACTCTATGGAAGCAGGATCCAATTTGAAAGTACCTTTTCGATTTGCTTTTAAGATATAGGTATAAGTAATCGTACTACTACGTGATACTTTACCATTAATCATACTCATATTGGAAGAACGACTTTGAGAAGGTCCCATCAAAATACTAAAGCCAGGCATTGCAGGTGCCTGGAAATTCCTCACATCTTGTGTATCGACAACATACGATAGGCGAAATTGTTCTCCTACAACCACTACGTCTGGAGCTGATGCTCTAAACGTAACCTCTCCTCCAGCACTATGAGCATATATGCCGGGAACGAAAAGGCATAACAATATCAATAAGAAATAAGATCTTATATTGCTATTGACATACTTAACAACTTCTTTTTGTTCCAATTTCATAAGTATAATTCTTTATTCAATTTCTACGTTATAAATAATTACCACTGCTTCTGAAGCTTACCTTTTGATGCAGACTTAGCCTTGATTCGTTTCACTTTATCTTGAATCCGTTTCTCGTCTTGCATAGCAGACTTCAACATCTGCTCAGCATTTTGCTTAGACACTTTTGGTCGTTCACCTTGTGCTTGCTGTTGGTCCTTCTTCTGCTGCTTGTCCTTATCTTGATTTTGCTTCTGATTTTGATCTTTCTTTTGGTCCTTGTTCTGATCTTTGTTTTTCTTTTGATCTTTATTCTGGTCCTTGTTTTGGTCTTTATTATCCTTATCCTTGTTCTTCTGGTCTTTATTATCCTTATCCTGTTGGTCTTTTAATAATTTCTGAGCCAAAGCCAAGTTATAACGAGCTTTATCGTCACTTGGATTATTACGTAGAGATTCTTTAAAAGCATCAACGGCTTTATCATATTTTTTAGTCAACATCTGCATGACTCCTTGATTATGATAAATCTTAGCTAACTGAGACTTATCCTTACACCCCTTGGCAGCAGCCTCATAACTCGCTAAAGCCTCTTTCCCCTTTTTCTCATGAAGAAGCGTATTCCCGAGGTTATAGTTAGCCATCGGTTCATCAGGATTCATCTCTAGAGCTTTACGATAACTAACATTTGCATCAGTAAAAAGGCTATCTTTGAATAAGCGATTTGCTCTACGGATAGTATTTCTCAACTTGCGGCTAGAAGTAATCGACAGTGGCTTTTGAGGAGTGGAAGTGCCTTTCGGTACTGAACTAGCTCCCCCTCTTTCATCCTTCTTTGTATCAGTATTTACACCGTTATTCTGATTAGGTACCACCGTTGTATTTGACTGAGGAATAGAATTTGAATGGTCTTTCCCCAAAATATCCTGAGCACTTTGGACCTTGTCATCTTTAGAATAAGACTGAGCAAAAGCAGAAGTTGAAGACAAACCTATCATCGAGAAAAGCAATAGAAATATCAATAAAGAAAGGGGATTACTCTTGTTCGCTTGGATTTTGCTCTTCTCTTTCTTCTCATTCGATTGGTCTAAGAGTTGCTTTTTAAACAAATGGACATCATCAAAACGAGGATTTTTACGTTCTAGAATAAGCAAATAAATAACCAACAATAATAAGATGACCCATGCTACAAGATGAAACTGTTCATTGTAGGCAGAGTAATTTTTGGAAGAAATATCTGCCTTCTGCATTTTATCGATTTCTTTGATAATCCGCTTCTGAGCTGCATTACTATTGTCCACTCGCATATAGATGCCATGTCCAACTTGAGCAATCTCTTGACACATCTTTTCATTTAACTTCGTCACTACGATATTTCCATCTTGGTCTTTCATGTAATCATTACTTCCCTCTTGCAAAGGAATTGGCCCCCCTTCAGGCGAACCAACACCAAGTACATTTAGCACTACTCCTTGTTCAGCAGCAGATTTAGCAGCTTCATCAGCACCAGGCTCATGATTCTCACCATCAGTAATAAGGATAAGTGTTCTTCCTACCCCTTCTTGAGGCGTGAAGCTACGCAAACCTAAAGAGATAGCTTCCCCGATAGCCGTACCCTGTTTGGAAATTAATGAAGGACTGATGCTAGATAAAAACATTTTAGCACTGACAAAATCACTTGTTATAGGCAACTGAGTAAATGCATCACCTGCAAAAACGATTAGACCTACTTTATCGTCATGGAGTCTTTCTACCAATTTAGATATCAATCTCTTAGCCTTAGCCAAACGGCTAGGTGCTATATCATTTGCCATCATTGAGTTAGAGATATCAAGTGCAATTACCACTTCGACTCCATGCTTCTTTACTTCCTCCAATTTGGAACCAAATTGAGGACGTGCTAGAAGTAAAGGCATGAGTGCACAAACAGCGAACAAAAGCCAAAACTTCACATTCACTCGAAACGTGGACATATGAGGCATTAACTCCCCTAACAACTCAGAATCAGCAAATTGTTTTAAATCTTTTGCATGTCGTACTTGCGAATAGATATATAAACCTATGAGTACAGGTAGCAAAAGAAACAAATATAAATATGACGGGTCTTCAAATCGAAACATAATATTCAGATTTCTTTATTTTGTTTTTAGACTAATTTCAGTAACATAAGAATCAATACAGGACCAACCTGTTGATGTCTATTTCATCTTAAGGAATACGTCTAAGTATCGTATTACGTAAAATAATGATAGATAAGACACACAAGGCAGCAATCAAAGCGAAGATTTGGTATTCTTCATCTCTAGTACTAAACTCCTTGACACTCAATTTGGTTTTCTCTAACTTATTGATTTCTTCATACACTTCTTTCAACTTAGTATTAGAAGTAGCACGGAAGTAAGCCCCATCAGTGGCTTCGGCTATTTCACCAAGTGTTTTCTCATCTATTTCAACAGGGACATTCACATATCGAACACCCAGATTGGTTGGATAAGGATATGGAGCAGTACCATTGGTACCTACACCAATCGTATATATTCTGATCCCATAAGTCTTGGCAATATCAGCAGCAGTTAGTGGTGAGATATCTCCCCTATTATTGGTACCATCAGTTAGCAGAATAATCACTTTACTCTTAGCTTTACTATCTTTCAAACGAGAGACAGCATTTGCAATACCCATACCCACTGCAGTACCATCTTGAACAAGACCAGTTTGTACCCCGTTGAGCAAGTTTAGCAGCACAGCATGGTCAACAGTCAGTGGACACTGTGTAAATGCCTCTCCAGCAAAAACGGTAAGTCCAATATTATCTGTAGGACGTCCAGAAATAAATTTTGCTGCAACATCCTTAGCAGCTTCGAGACGATTAGGATGTAAATCTTCAGCAAGCATAGAAGTAGAGACATCAATCGCTAGCATAATATCTATACCTTCCATATCACTTCTCTGCCAACTATCCGTCTTTTGTGGACGTGCCAACACCAGAATCATCATGATGAGTGCAATAACCGTTAAGACAAAAGGCGCATGGAAAAAGTACAATTTCCAGCTCTTCTTAACCCCTTCAAAAGGTGAGACATCCGATAGTTGAACCGATGCATCTTTCTTATTGTTCTTCATTACATACCATACAATATAAGGTATAAGTAATAAAAGAAGAAATAGATATTCAATGTGTGCAAATATCATTGCTTTAATTTTTCAAATTAATAGATAGAAAAAGCTATATATAGATAACTTCTTGACTTAAATAAACTACCTGAATAAATGATAAACAAGAGACAATATGTAAACCAAAGAACTGATTCCAGCAATAGCTAATACAGCCATTCCGGCTATGAGCATAAGAGTCGTTCTCTTAGAACGTCCCTCAGTAATCATAATTTCAGTAGGTTCAGGTTTCTCGTCTTTCATTTCTTCATCTTTCGTTTCGTCTACAAATTCACGAGCTGTATCGAGGTGATGAGAAAGTTCACGTTTGTCAGGAGACCATTTGGCAAACTTCACCAAATCAGCCATACCAAACAAGTCTTTCAACTCATCCAACTGCTCCTTATTGCATCTGCTAACCAACTCCTCAATGATTTCAGAAGAAGTCATCTCCATAGCATTGAACGAATAACGATCACAAAGATACATACGAACAGCATCAGTAACCTGAGTATAATACTTCTTGGTTCCTTTAGTTTCAATTTCTTCAGGAACAACAATCTGCTTAAGGTCATTCAAGGCCTGTTCATGAGGCGGCAACTTAGGTTCCACCTTAACCATTCGAATGATTGGTTTATTGTCACGATAACTTCGATAGATAAGAACAAACAAGACGATAATAACGATATAAGCAAGCGACAAATATACAACCAAGTTCCAATCTGCCCAGCTATAAGGCAAAGACATATTATCTTTTGGTCCGAAGAATTTATCTTTATGCAAGGTATCAACAGGAATGCTCAGCACTTGAAGTGCAAGAGAATTACTTTTATAGACCGTAGTATCATGCAATACCTCAAACGGCGGAACATAATACAAAGCAGAATCAAAAGAAGTAATAGTATATACCTGTTTCAACGTAAGACTCTGTTTATTATTGAGCCATAACGAATCCAATTTAGACACATCCAAGACCTCAATTCCCGAAACAATCGTATCGCTAATCTGAGGAAGAATCACATTCGTTCCTTTCGGTACAGAAACCTGCAGCGTAATGTGAGCTTGTTCCCCTATTAAGATACGTAAAGAATCAATCTGAGCATGTATCTTGATATTAGGATTATCGTTTGCAGGATTAGATACAGCTAGTGAATCTTGTCCTTGAAACTTCTGAGACTGTCCATTCTGTGCCCAGATTCCAGACGGAAGACAAGCCAAAGAAACAAAAAGCAATAAGCTAAATAGATTACTTCGTTGCATATATTGTTTTATTTTTTTATTCAATAATAAAGATCTCATATGATGATATTTCTATTCAATTAGATAAACGGTGTCAACTCCTTTTTGCAAATAACGTCATCAAAGCTTTGACATAATCCTCATCAGTACGAACAGAAATCGAATCCACATTACTCTTCGTGAAACGGTCTTTCAAGACCTTTTGAGATTTAGCCCAATGAGCTGCATAACTAAGACGCAATTGCTTAGAAGAAGTATCCACCCATTTTTGGATTTTCGTTTCAGGGTCATAAACCTTCATAAGTCCCACATTGGGCAATTCAGCCGCTCTGCGGTCATATACCTGGATACCCACCAAATCATGTTTACGATTAGCTATCGTCAACGCATTCTGGTAATCCTTAGGATCAATAAAATCAGAAAGCAGAAAAGCAGTACACCTACGTTTCATCACATGTGTCAAATGTTCAAGAGCCAATCCTATATCAGTACGAGCCCCTTCAGCTTTGAAGTCAATCAATTCACGAATGATATAAAGGATATGCTTCTTTCCCTTCTTCGGAGGAATAAATTTTTCTATTCGGTCAGAAAAGAATATGACCCCTATTTTATCATTATTTTGTATAGCAGAGAAAGCAAGCGTAGCAGCCATTTCAGTCAGTAAGTTGCGTTTCATCTGAATTTTAGTTCCGAAGTCAAGGCTACCAGAAACATCAATAAGCAACATTACCGTCATCTCCCTTTCCTCTTCAAAAACCTTAATAAAAGGTTTACTGTAGCGCGCCGTCACATTCCAATCAATATCCCGTATATCGTCTCCCTCTTGATATTCGCGAACTTCAGAGAAAGCCATTCCCCGTCCTTTAAACGCAGAATGGTATTCTCCAGCAAATATATTATTTGAAAGACCTCGAGCTTTGATTTCAATACGGCGAACTCTTTTAATCAGTTCTGTTGTCTTATCTATCATACTAAGGTACCTCTATATGGTCTAAAATTTGACTTACAATTTGGTCAGAAGTCACATCAGCAGCTTCAGCTTCATATGTCAATCCGATACGATGGCGCAAGACATCATGTGCAACCGCTCTGACATCCTCAGGAATAACATACCCTCTACGTTTAATAAACGCATAAGAACGAGCAGCAAGAGCAAGATTGATAGAAGCACGTGGAGATCCCCCAAAAGAGATAAGCCCCTTAAGATCCTTCATATCATATTTTTCAGGGAAACGAGTAGCAAAAACGATATCAACAATATATCTTTCAATTTTCTCATCCAAGTACACTTTGCGTACTACTTCCCTAGCTTTGAGAATTTGTGAAGCATGCAAGATTGGTTTGACATCAAACTTCTCCCCTTTAATGTTTTGACGAATAATCAATTTTTCCTCTTCAAGTTTAGGATAGTTTATAACCACTTTAAGCATAAAACGGTCAACTTGAGCCTCAGGTAACGGATAAGTACCCTCCTGTTCGATAGGATTTTGTGTAGCAAGAACCAAGAAAGGAGAAGGTAATTCAAACGTATTGGAACCCAAAGTAACCTGTCTTTCCTGCATAGCCTCGAGCAATGCACTTTGCACCTTAGCAGGAGCACGGTTAATCTCATCAGCTAAAACAAAATTAGCGAATATAGGACCATACTTAACTTTAAACTCTTCATTTTTTTGACTATAGATTTGAGTACCAATAACATCTGCTGGTAATAAATCAGGAGTAAACTGTATACGACTATAATCCGATTCGATTAGACTAGCCAAAGTTTTGATAGCTAATGTCTTAGCTAATCCAGGAACACCTTCAAGTAAAATGTGCCCATCAGAAAGGAGTCCAATCAGTAAAGACTCTACAAGATGCTTTTGGCCAACAATCGTTTGATTCATACCTGTCACCAAATCGGTGACAAATGCACTTTCTTTTTCAATCTGCTCATTAAGAGCCTTGATATCAATAGGTTCTGACATACACTGTTTCTTTTTAGATTTAAATATTGCATTTCTATTTTTACGAGGCCTAAAATTAAGTAAACTATTTTTTACAAGCAACTATATCGTTTAAAAAAAATGCCCCCTTTTAGTTTTGTTAATACGATAGCCCGAAAAGGGTAAATATTTTACTATTTTATTCATTCCATCCGCTTCATCTCAATCCCTTTAATTCGAGGAATAGCGATTACTTCTCCATATTTGACATCATCAGGAGCAGATATAGAGTTATGATTATAAACAAAAATAAAATTAGAATATTTCTTTGAGCCATAATATAATAGCGATATACTTCTCAACGTTTCACCCCGTTTAATCAGATGCTCACAAAACGGCCCCAAGATACGAGATTGATATTTTGCAGGAATAGTATAGGAGTCTACGTTTGTACGATTAAGCTTATCTAAAACGTGTTTTTCATATTTAATTTCATCCTCTATAGCCCTATAAAAAGAGGAAACAGAATCATTCCACTGCTTCCTCCTATTCAAATTATTAGCACTATCAACCCGAGCCACTGTAGCACTAACCAAACTATCGACAGAAACCTTTATCTGCCCTTTTTGATTTTCTATTTTATTGAGATACTGCTCATAAGTCCTAAGATTACAATCCACTTGAGTCGATTGAAAAAAAGAAGAGAAGAAGAAAAAACCAGTCGAAAGTCCTATCAATAAAACCAATGCAATAGCAGCTACATAGTATATAATATATTTTTTATTAATACGAGGAGAAGATTTTCGCTTCATATCAGCTAAATCCCTACCAAAAAGAACCTTTCGTGAAGCTAATTCTCGAGCAATAATTTCCTCTGCAGCTAGTTTATCCGCTTTATCCCTACCCTCTTTAGAATTATATTTACCCTTTTCGCTCATAAGAATTCAAAATAGACAAATTAGCCAGCAGAAACAACCTTACTCCTTATCCACACATTGACCATACAACTCAAAAACATCCGCAGATACAATCTTCACGTCGTAGTAATGACCAATTTCAAGATTTCTATTCTCGTCCACTTTAATCAATACCTCAGGATCCACTTCAGGACTATCAAATTCAGTGCGTCCCACATAATAATCCCCCTCGACACGGTCAATCACAACAGAGAAACATTTCCCCACTTTGGCTTCACTAAGTTCAGCAGCGATTCCCTGTTGAAGATTCATAAGCCTATCAAGACGATTCTGTTTGATCTCCTCAGAGACATTATCCTCATAATGCTGAGCAGCATAAGTACCCTCTTCATGAGAATAAGCGAAAGCCCCCAACCTATCGAATCGAGTATCACGAACAAAATCAAGCAACTCCTCGAAATCCTCTTCAGTCTCCCCAGGATGGCCAACCAACATCGTAGTACGAATATGAATTCCTGGCACTTCCCGACGCATAGCTGCAATCAAGTCAATGGTTTGTTGTTTAGTCACATGACGGCGCATCAATTTCAACTGATTATTACTAATATGTTGCAAAGCAATATCTAGATAATTACACACATTATCATGTTCACGGATAGCCCTAAGCACATCCATAGGAAAATGAGCAGGATACGCATAATGAAGTCTCAAACGCTTCACACCAGGAATAGCAGCAAGGATATCAATCA
>Ga0055584_100003152_pt1 | contig 16322 bp, 13 predicted proteins | sample OSDHelmetaG_FD_58716 | JGI IMG/M metagenome (GOLD analysis project Ga0055584, IMG submission 58716) | Pelagic marine sediment microbial communities from the LTER site Helgoland, North Sea, for post-phytoplankton bloom and carbon turnover... | ecosystem: Environmental > Aquatic > Marine >... | reverse complement strand
TAGTTGTGTGTTTAGATTTATAATTTCTTCTTCCGTCATATGACTGGTGTCCATATTTGAATTTTGCCGACTGTCCGGATAAAAATTGGTGTCGTTTGTCTTGAACTTAATACCAAACTCCTGATTAACATATTCTTTGTATTTCTCTCTGCCACCCCAATTCCAATATTTATCCCGTGTATGTTGGTCTGCTTTACCAGGCTTATTGAAATTTTTCGATTTTGTCAAATGATTGGAGCGTTTTACATCCTTAAAACCGTGATTTCCTCCCATATTTATTAATTTATATATATATATATTATTTATATTATTTTTACACTATTCCTTTACACCCTTGAAGATTTAAAACGAGAACTTCGTAAGTATTGTAAGGTGATTGGAATAGATGAATACAACACCAGCAAAACGTGTTCTTCGTGTAGCAATCCTATTGAGTTATATAGAAACCGTATTCGTAGGAAAAAGAAGGGTGTTTTAGAACCCATAGCAAGAATGTCTAATATCCATAGTGTAATCCGTTGTAAAACCAACGAGTGTAAATTATGCTGTCTGGATAGGGACATCAATGCTTCTAAAAATATATTAGGGTTGCTTCTCAATCAGTATAAAGGAGAAGAAAGACCAGTATGTTTCAAACCAGAAAAATTGGCGTTATACCTCGATTGCGTAAGCAGAGTGATAAGCGTCCAAAGGCGTGCGATTCGCCATTACTAACTTGTTGATTTATTTTTGCCGTCAAAAACGGCGTTTTAAATCTTCAAGGGTGTAAACCAGAAAAAATTGGAGTTATACCTCGCAAGAGTGATAAGCGACCAAAGGCGTGCGATTCGCCATTACAACCTTGTTGATTTATTTTTACGGATATTTTGTTCCGTTTTAAATTACCAAGGGTGTAAAGAAAACAGAGGAGATGGTTGTATAAGTTGAATAAAAATTTACGAGTTTATTTTTTTTCAAAAAAATAGACAATTGGTATAATTATTTAGCAATTATTATAAGTCTATATTAATACTATATGAATAAAACCCCAAAAAACAAAGAGCTATTGATTAAATCAAAAATAATTAGGAAGAAAAAGAATAGCAATAAAAATAATATAAATAAAGAGTCCAATGAAAGAATAAGAGAAATTATGGAAAACGATATTTGTGCGAATAACAATATTGTTGATGATTATAATAATGAAATGCAATATTCGTGGGAAGACGATTTTTTCAAAAAATTCGAGTGGTTATCTGATTCCCTTGAGAATGGTCCCGATGAAAACGATTTAACATATAATGCGAGATACGATTTGTTTTTGGATTGTTGTAAAGTGTTAGAAAGCGAATCTGTAGATATACCAAATGAACCAGAGTTAAAATTGGAATCGGAATATAATAAATTATATATGTATTTCGTATCATTGGCCGATGATAAATTATTTTTGCACACGGACTTTAAAATGGAATATGATGACGTTATGAAAACATGCGAAGAATGTTTTGAGTACGCTAAACAACATCTACCACGAAAAATTATATTTACTTTAGAAATAAACGATTTATATGATGTAGATAAATATGTGAAATTATTTATGCATATGTTTGGTATCGATGATACTCGAGGCGGATCATATACAGATGTAGTTTTACCAGAGTATTTAAAAGAAGCGATTCACCATGAAAAAAGAATAACATCTATCGATTATTATCTAAAAAAAAAAATAAAGTAAAAATATATACAAAATATATACAAAATGAAAATAAAGTTATTTACAATGGTAAAAAACGAAGAAGACATAATTGAATATTGGATAAATTACCATGGTTCAATTTTCGGATATCGTAATTTACATATAATTGATAATAATAGTGACGATGGTACTTATGAAAAAATAATGAAATATAAAAAAATAGGGGTAAATATTTATAGAGAACCTGATTACAAATTGAAAGGTAAATTACTAACCGGTTTAATAAAAGAACAACAAAAAATTGACGCATACGATTTAGCAATTCCTATAGATATAGACGAATTTGTTGTTCATTATGATAAAAGACATAAGACATTGAATCCTTCGCATATACGTATATATATAAATGAATTAATGAAAACGTCAAACGACGAAATATTTAAAATGAATTATATTCAAAGTACTATTAATTCTCAAAACGACTATGGATATAATAATGCATTATTGGAATCGTTATACGGTAAGTACGAAGATTATGGAAATGTAGCCAAAACTTTTTTTAATGTAAACAAGTGGGCAGGTGAATTGGATCATGGAAACCATTATTGTTGTGAAAATTATGTATTAACCGATATGGTACTAGTTCATTATCATTGTAGAAATTTGGATCAAATGAAAAAAAAGATAACAACAAATATCAACGGTTTAGGTTATCCGGCGGATAAGGCCAAATTAGAGAATATATTAGTCGAAAATAAAAACCCCGATGGAACACATCATATTAAACACATGATTGATATGCTAGATAATAAATTTGAAATAAATACAAGAATAAATGGGGAAGGACAAAAAGATTATATATGTTTAAAGCCATTAATTAGTTTCTTTTTGAAATTATCTATACAATAAATAATTGTAATATTAATAATACAATTATTAACCCGATGTAGCATATAAATTAAATGGTACAAATGCGATAGAATCTTTTTCTATAAGATCACTATTATGGTCGACTAAGACGATACTGCAATTTTCGGTGTTACTAAATATAGTAGGATCAGAATTATCAAAATTCGTAATAAAAGAATAAGACACGTTCGTAACATTTAGACTGTCTTCATTTGTTATATTGTTACCATCGCTATTTGTGCGTATAGGCGATTCGATTAAATCATTACCCGAATATTCACCATAACTAATTTTTGATGTTAATAAAAGATTATAAACATATTGGGTGACTGTGTGGATATCAACATTATTAATGATAATGTTTCCTATATATTGTGAAAACGATACTTTATTGGTCGTACTTTGATTAAAATCGATAGAAATAGAATATGTGGACATGATAATATCACTCTCGAGTTCGGGGATAGACCTATATGGAATATTAGTGGTAGACATAAGACTATTACTATAAAAAACTTCAAATAAGGATGAATGTAATCCTATTTGTGCGCCATGAACATCGTCTGTGTCTGAAATGGATGTATAATCCGCGCTATATTGTATACAAATAGGAATTGAAAAATTAAATTTAAATTGATTATTGTCGGGATTTAATACGATTAAATCCAAAACATTAGTTAAGACATTATTTAGAGAACGAGTATTGTAAAATGGAAAGGAATCAAAAATGCGTTTAAAATCATCATATGGAATATTTTGAAAACGAAATTGTTGCAAGTCGGTTTTGTAATTATACAATGGGACATTATCATTTTCTTTTAATAATATAATTTTACCAGGAACACCCGATGCAGATGTAGGTTTTGCCCGTGTGTCTTCCGGACATATAATTTGTTTTTTTTGTTTTTTTGATAAAAATGCATAATTTGCTTTTTTACTGTTGGTTTTATTATTATTTGAATTATATTTTAAAATTTCGGATTTGCGTCGCATATTGAAATCGTCCTGCGAATAATCTAATTTATTTGTTGAAGTGTTGTATGTATACGGAGATACCACTGAAAATCGCGATGCATTATCGCCGGCTTCATGATAAAAGAATCGAGATCGCTGTTTACGTTGATTATTACACGACAAAGTAAAATTATTAGACATTATATAATGAATTATATAATATATATATATTGATTAATAATTAGCAGAATACCATAAATTAGACAAATAATGAGGGAATCCGGTAGCATCATTCGAACTATTTTCATTTGCAGCATTAGTGTTCCTTCCCCAAGAAACAATGTTATTAATTTGGAAAATACTTAACGATTTATCAAAATATTGTAAATCTGCTATGTTACCATTAAATCCGCCATTTTTGCAAATATTTACATTTTGATAATTTTGCTTAGGTACATCTTGTAATACAGTTCTGGCGACAATACCGCCATTAATATACACATCAAGTGCAGTATTTTCAATACGAATAATACAATTAAACCATTTACGAAGAGGAATATCCTTAATCGTTAAAATTTCTTCTTGATTTGATACAGCAACTGTGTTCATAACAATGGATAAGTTATTCGGATCATTTTCTAAATATAACCCGGGTCCATTGTTAACCGTAGCAATTCCGTTATCGCCATAATTAGCATTACCTTTATTAAAAATATGCGAATATTTGGGTGATTTGGTTGTATCGTTAATATATATCCATAAAGACCAAGTAAATTCAATACCCTTATTTTGATTATTTGATCGTAAAATAGGAACTGAATCGGGATTCTTGGGATCTTGGTAAATTGTGACTTCATTTGCTGCATTCATTGTACCATTAATTAATTTCGGATCCCCGGATGTCTTCATAAAATAGCCTAAAATTTTAATGCCTAAATTTAATAATATCATAAAAATGATAAGAACCAAAATAAGAAATGCGAACTTGGCGATGAGTGTGTTAGCTTCTAAAAAACCGGAAGTAGAACCAACTAAATCAGAATCACTAAAGGAAGAAATCGAATCCTTAACATAATTAGATGCGCTGTTTACATTATCAGATACATTACTGGCCATAGACGATACACCATCGGATGTGTTATTAACCGCTTCGGCAATAACTGGTGAAATATTACTAGTTCCAGTTGATATAGGTTCTGCTTGTGGTATGCTCATTTTGTAAATATATCTGTTATATATTTACAATATCTTTTTTAATTGCTAAATGTAGTTATGTTATAAGTCAATCGTGTATGAAGATTGTTGAACATTATCTTTATCGACGGCCAGATTCAAACTATAACTTCCGAAGAACTGCGATAATGCATTAGAATTACCATCCATATAATTATCCCACGCTTCTTGTGGTCCAATAGGTGCCTTCCAATTTTGTAATCCAGCGACGTAACAATCCCACCCAGAACCATAAATAATAGGCGCAACTTTCGCGGTTTCGGGTTGATTTGGCGAAGTTACTAATTTTGTTGAATTCACTAATTTACCATCAACATAGGCATCGACGATAGTATTGTCGGAACTAATTACGATATACACCCATTTTTGAACACCGAAATTATCAGTGACTAAAATGGTTTGTTCGTCTAAAGATGATCCATCTTTTGATAAACAAGTAATTGAGCAATATAAAGAAGGTTCGTCTGCGGCTAAATATAGATGAATATTATTCTTACGTGAAAAAATAGTTTTTTTGCGCGTTGAATCCCAAGTATTCACATACACCCAAATACCATAAGCATATCTTGTAGATTGTCCACTAGTAATTGCGGTAACTGGCTCACTGTTACCCTCCTTTAAATTCGCAGATTTACTAATAACAGACGATTTGCTAACGAAATACACGTATAAAACATATATCAATATAATGATAATTATACCTAAAACTATAACTGGCCATTCCATATTTTATTTTATATTATAATATATTGGTGTATAAAAAGTTTCGAGATTAATCACTTTTTTTTCTCGGGACGGGTAATTCTGAAATTATGGTTGAATTATATGTTAATGCGATTTGTTCGGGGGATAATGGATGTTTGTAATACCGAACATTACATATTCCTCCATCTATACCATCATCGTCACCAATTGTGATTTTATCTAAATCGTTATAAATAGGTAAATTTTTATTCATCAAAAAGGTTCTTTCTAAATGTCCATTAATATATATTTCAACCTTATTTCTATTATAATTCATTGTAATTTGATTCCATTTTTGAGGTTCAATGGTAACATCATAAAATGTATGTTCGTCAGTAGCGTATTGTTTTACCGGTGGATAGCGAGAAAAATAGAAAATTAATTTATTACGTTCGATTGGCTGATCGTCACCACCGCCACCACCATAATATCTAACCATTGGTTTTACATGATCAATACCGTGTTGATCTGTAAATCCGTAGGTTAATATTTCACGTTCACTATTGTATCCGGGATGTGTATGAGGATGAATATTGATATAAGTCCAAAATGAAATACAATAATTAGTGCGATAATTAGTTTCTTCAAGAATCTTTAATTTATCACTATTGCATAACATTCTTGATTTATCTAATAATAAAATCTTGTCTTGCAATAATATCGATTCGTCCTCGCCCGCTATTTTACCGGTAATATCAGGTAAAAATGCGTATAAAATAATTAATACTATTTCAACAACTATAAATAGATAGATCGAATAGGGGGTAAGGTTCACTTGTTCTAAAAAGTATTCCCATACATCATATAAGACACAAGGAATATAAAAAATTAATTGTGCGATGAACCCCCACCAACCTGATAATTTGGATATATAATCAATAAACCATTGATATGTAATTGCTAAACCAAACAAAGTGATAATAACAACGATCGAATAATTTGAAATAGCATCAAGGTTTACTGAATTGGTTGAAGTCGCATAAATATAAATTCCGAATATTAATATTGAAATTACACCTAATAATTTTAGAAAAAATTTTGTAGCTTCGGTGCTTTTATTTAAATTTAAAATCAAACCAAATGTGAGTAAAATAGGTAAAGCGTAAAAAAAGAAGTATTTCTGAATATTATATTCAGCATTACCGGTGTTTATAAATATACTTAATAATAACGAAATGGCTATAATAAAGACAATACTGGTTATTAAATATTTAATTAATATACGTCTCGTTTCAGCACCAATAGAATCGATTGCGAATATATTCGAAAAAAACCCATTGGCCGCTTTTGTAGTAGCTGTATCCGAGCTCATTTAAATTTTATAATATATATAACGCTAATATATATTTTAATAGGATAATGTACTCTAAATAATGATATTTTGAATAATAACACTATGAATTTTTTCAAGAATACGTTTCTTTTCAACATTGTACGGACGTATAGATTTCATACAATTATCAAATGTTTTCCATTCCATTTTACTTACTTCGGATTGCTCAAACACACACGATTTTAAACTGTTACTGTAATCCATATACATTAAGAAATATTTGTGTTTATACGATTTGTAATTAGAACCTGTAAATATCTCTTCGTATGGAATTATATTTTGTATATTTTCTAACAAAGATGAGTCATAACCAGTCTCTTCGTTAAATTCGCGCATAGCACAATCATAATCGGTTTCGCGATTATTTCTTCGCCCTTTTGGAAAACCCCACTCGGTTTCACTCCAAATCTGATGTTGATTACTTTCATTGATTAAATCCGATAATCTATATAACGTATCATTAAAATAGGTACCATTTTTTAACGCCATAAATTTGTCTTTTGACGTTATTTCTTCATTTTTATATTGTGTTGAAATATCAGCACCGCCCCATACATTATTCCATAATTCGGTAAAAGTTAGGGTATTTATATCATTCTTTTCATTAATGGTCATTTGGTTTAGCATATTTAAAATATAGTCTTTGTTATGAAGCGAATATTTACCTCTCATAAAATCAATATGTCCTAATGTATCCTTTCTTCGAATCATTAAAAACTCGGGATATTGTTCTTTAACGCGATAAACCACAATACCTATACTGGTTATCGGTAATTTACATTGATGATATAAATGACCATTTTTTCCACAATTATTGCAATAAATATCATTATGCATATTTTACGCTTATTCTATAGTATTATATTCACATTTGTTTATATACTTTATTTTCCAATATTATGGACGATTATTATAATGAAAATATAAGAAAAACTCATATTCCGTCTGATTTTTCAATATTGGAAGAAGAAAAATTTAGTCCCGAGGTTTGGGGGCCTCATTATTGGTTTTTTTTACATACAGTATCTCATACTTATCCGTTACATCCAAATTCGGTGACGAAGCGAAAATATTACGATTTAATACAAAATATGGCGTTATTTATTCCAAATGAAAAAATAGGAAATGATTACAATAAATTATTGGATAATTATCCAGTAACGCCATATTTAGCTAATCGCGATTCGTTTATTCGTTGGATACATTTCATACATAACAGAATGAATAAAACCTTGGATAAGGAGGAACTTACATTATTCGAAGCTTTAGATAATTATCGATCTTTATATAAATCAAAACAGGTTAAATTATCAGAAAAATATAACATTCGTAAGGAATATATATTAGGCGGTTTTACGGTAATTTGTATCATTCTCATTATTTATCTGTATAACTATTAATTTTTTTTATCTTAATAATATAACTAATATGCGTTTAGAATTATGGATGTTATTAATTACAGGAGCAATTGTATTTCATATCTATACAGACGGTAAATACACGAAAAATTTAATGGTGCATCAAAAATATTTTAAAATGGGTGGTGTAATTATTTCAGGTTTTATTTTATATGTGTTATTAAAAAAAAACCCGGCGAATGCTGAGAATATTATTAGAACGTCAAATGATTATTTGAAATATTTACCAATAGATAAAAATACGAGTTCTATGATATCGCCAATATTAGATTTTACATCAAAACATAATTATAATAATGATACATCGTATCCAATTGTTCGAGTCCCGAATGAACATACGCGATCAGAGACAGTAATGATGAATTCCGGAAAGAAGGGCACAAAACGCTCAGTAAGCGAGACTAAAAAGAAATTTGTAGCATCTAGGCAAAATTGGAAATGTAACGGGTGTAAAGAACAATTAAATGCTTGGTTTGAAGTAGATCATGTAGTACGTTTAGAACATGGTGGGAGTAACCACGTTGATAATTTAGTAGCAATGTGTAGAGAATGTCATGGCCAAAAAACAACCATTGAAAATCTATAATTGTTCAAATTAATAAATAGAAATATACGTTTATTGTATATAACGTATATTTATTACTATAATGGATAAAACCGGAAACGTTGTTATAATAAAAAGAAAAACATGCTCAAATGGAACTAGAAAAAACCGTGCAGGTAATTGTGAACCAATAACTAGAGAAATGTTAGCAGAGGAAAAGAATAAACCATTGATTATAGAACAAGATGATAAAGAACAAAAGGTAGTCAAAACGATGATTGTTCGCGAATCAAAAGATATACCCTTTATCAATGATGAATTGGCTAGTATTCCGAAAAATACGAATGAATTTTTGAGAAAGAAGGAACAACTTGAATTTATCGCAGAAAAAAAAGACGAGGGTGACCATCCGTATCTTTATCCAACATTAAATGATCCAGATTTTTCAATGAAAATTGCGAAACATCAGGAATTTTTTGATACACAATACGACGGTGAAATCTATGATATTAAAAAACACGCCGATAAAATGTGCGAGGAACCGTTTGAACTAATGCCTCATCAACTATTTGTTAAAAACTTCTTGTCTTTCCAAACACCTTATAATAGCCTTTTGCTTTACCATGGATTGGGAAGTGGAAAAACATGCAGTTCTATTGGAATTGCCGAAGAAATGCGACACTATATGAAACAAGTTGGTATTAAACAACGTATTATAATTGTAGCAGCACCGAATGTCCAAGCTAATTTCAAATTACAATTATTTGATGAACGTAATTTACAAGAAACGGATGGTATTTGGAATATAAAATCGTGCGTAGGAAACGTATTTTTACGCGAGATTAATCCTACCAGTTTGAAAGGTATTTCGCGAGATAGAGTAATAAGTCAAATTAAAGGTATTATTAATACATCTTATGTGTTTATGGGTTATGTTGAACTGGCCAATTATATTCGCAAAAAAACGATGACGAATAATGCAGGGTTTTCTGAGGATGAATTAAAAAAAATGGAAATGCATAACATGCGTAAATTTTTTAACAATCGCTTGATCATTATTGACGAAATACATAATATACGGTTGGCGGATGATAATAAAGACGATAAAACCGGGAAATTATTAATGAAATTAGCACACAATTGTAATAATATGCGATTACTTTTACTCTCGGCTACACCTTTATATAATTCCTATTCTGAAATAATATGGTTAACGAATTTAATGAATTCAAATGATAAACGCGGTTTAATTACAGTAAACGAAGTGTTTGACGCTGAAGGTAATTTTAAAATAGAGAAGAAAGACCAAGATGGTACTGTCTTGGAAGAAGGTGGATATGAATTATTGTCTAGAAAATTAATTGGATATGTTTCTTATATTCGTGGCGAAAATCCTTATATTTTTCCCTATCGTATTTATCCGGATACATTTTCTATTAATAAAACATTTGTTACTGAAAAAATAGGCGCAGTTGAAAAAATTGCTACACTTGGACAAAAATTAATGGGAACGGAAATAAAACAAATAAATTTACCTACACTTCAATTAAATGGGAAAAAAATAGAGACCCCTATGTCCTATTTACCACTATATATTAATAAAATAGGCACATATCAAGAGCGTGCATATGAATTGTTAATAAAATATATGAAAGAAGACATTAAAAAGGGTAAAAAAGAAATGGATTTTAATGAAATGGATAAATTCGGCTTTCGTCAACTACAAACACCACTTGAAGCATTGAATATTGTTTATCCTAGTATTAAACTTGACCAAGAAATAGAGAAAGGAGAAATAAATATTGATAAAACAAGTGGCGATGAATATGATCCAAGAGCAACAATGGTAGGTAAACGAGGAATGCGCACTGTTATGAATTATATAGACGATTCTGCTAAAAAAATACCCAAAAAACACAAATTCTCATATAAACCGGAAATTCAAGAAAAGTACGGTAGAATATTCAGTTCTGACGTTATAGGTAATTATAGTTCTAAAATTTCATCCATTATCCAATCCATTAAACAATCAAAGGGTATTGTTTTGATTTATTCGCAATATATTGACGGCGGTGTTGTACCAATGGCTCTAGCCCTCGAAGAATTGGGTCTATCTCGTTCTGGATATTCCGAAGACACCACCTCATTATTTGAGACTCCGCCGACTGAACCGATCGATGCATTAACAATGAAACCTAAAAGTCAAACAGAAGGACAATTTAGACCCGCTAGGTATGTTATGATTACAGGCGATAAATCATTTTCTCCAAATAATGCCCAAGATATAAAGACGATTACGAACGAAGACAATAAAAATGGTGAAATGGTGAAAGTTGTTTTAATATCTAAAGCGGGGGCAGAAGGATTGGATTTTAAGTGTATTAGACAAGTCCATATTTTAGAACCCTGGTATAATTTAAACCGCATTGAACAAATTATCGGACGCGGTGTTCGACAAAAAAGCCATTGTTTATTGCCGTTTGAAGAAAGAAATGTAGAAATATATATGCACGGTACTGTATTAAATAATAATACAGACGAAGAAGCAGTTGATGTTTATGTTTATCGATTAGCAAGAAATAAGGCCGAAAAGATTGGGAGAGTTACTCGATTACTTAAAGAGACGTCAGTTGATTGCTTGTTAAATATAGGACAAAATAATTTTACACGAGAGAAACTAGAAACTGTTTTGAATAATAAAAATATTAAATTAACCCTTTCCACTGATAATAAAACAATTGAATATAAAATTGGCGATAAACCGTTTACTGATATTTGTGATTATATGGAAGATTGTTCTTACAAATGTAATAAAAAACACAGTGAGTTAAAAGTAGATAATCCAATACAAGAATTATATTCAACTGATTATGTTCAATCAAATAATCAACATATTATGAAAAGAATACGGGAATTATATCGAGATAAACATAAGGGAGAACATTTTTATAATTTAACAGAACTTATCGAATCAATCAATATTACGAAACAATATCCTATAGCACAAATTTATTCTGCATTAACTACCTTTATAAATAATAAAAATGAATATATTATAGATAATTACGGTAGACGAGGGAATTTAATTAATAAAGGCGACATTTATGCATTTCAACCCATCGAAATTAATGATGAAAATATAACTATTTTTGAAAGAAAAGTTCCTATTGATTTTAAAAGAAGCAAAATCACAATGGAAATACCGAGTAAATTCGCATCAACTAATTCTCAACATAACGTCGCGATTAATTATGAATCGATTATAAGAGATATTAACAATAATATTACCAATGCTACAACGGAACATGTGGTTTCACACGGTGATCAAAATTGGTACAAACACGCAAGTTTGGTTATAAATCACTTGCAAGTTATTCATAAAATAAGCTATGAGAAATTGGTTGATTATATTGTTCAACATAATATTGATATGTTAATGCCGAATGAAAAATTAACACTTATTTCATATTTATATTCACCGATTCGTGATATTGAAAAAATGACGGAAGTTGAAAAAGTCATTAAAACATATTTAGATAAAAGCTTACTTACCCATAGAAATAAAAGTGGGTTTGTTATCCCGAATCTAAAAAACAAATGGGACTTATATCTACAATCTTCGCAAAATTCAAACGATTGGGTCTTGGCTCAACCTGAAGATATTCGTAATTTTGAATCATCCAATACAATATCTAATAAGTTGGCGAAGAATACTGCGCAATATTCTACGATTATAGGTTTTATTGATATGTTTAGAAATAACAAAGAAATGGTGTTTAGAATTAAAGATATCTCTCAAATGCAAAATAATACGGGTACACGTATTACTGGACAAACGCCCGGAAAGGGAGATGTGATCAAACGTTTAAATATGATTGTTGATGATGGTAGTAAAAACGAGGACCCTATGTATGGTTTACAAAAATCCAAAGAGATAATGCAGCAAGGATTAAGTGTTATCGTGGAATTGCTATTAAGACATTATACTGCTACAAATCATAAAAATAAAGTATGGTATTTAGATCCAGGTGAAGCAATGTATACTAAAATAGCAAAATTTAGACAATAATTATATAAAATATATCATTAATTTATATAATGAGCGATAACTCGGAAGTTGTAGGACAAGGAACATATGGATGTGTTCATTATCCGCCACTTTTATGCGAAGATTCAAGTGAACGCGATTTAACCAATGTTTCAAAATTAATGAATACAGGGGAAGCGGATAAAGAATTAAAAGAATATGTATTGATTGATAATATCGATAGGGCCCAAAATTTTTACTTGGGACAACCAAGCAAATGTAGACTTGGTTTGCAAAAATCAAATAGAAGGGCTATACGCGATTGCGACATGTCTAGTGATGTTTTTGACGATTATTCCGACTATTCCTTATTAATTATGAAGAATGGTGGAATAAATTTATCTGATTATGCGAAAAAAATGAAACCATTAACTGCGAGTAGTGAGAACAAAAAAAAAATGGATGATTTTTGGTTAGAAACCCATCGTTTGATGACCGGTTTGAAATTATTTCACGAAAAGAATATTATTCATCACGATATGAAAGCGGGTAACATTGTTTATTCTGAAGAAAAAGCACGACTAAATTTTATTGATTTTGGATTAATGACCACAAAGGAAAAGATATTACAACAAAATAACAGTAACGACAATTGGTTAAGTATGTTTCATTGGTCGTTTCCTTTAGAATTGGGCTATTTACAAAAAAAAGAGTTTGGTGATATATCACGATTATCTGAAACTCATAAAAAGGCACAATGTTTACGTATTATAAAAGAAATCACTGATTATAATAAAAATAACGCGCTAGTTGTTTCTAAGGAAGCAATGGCTATAACTACTTTTTTATCATTTGTTCATTGTAAAGATACTCATTCATTTTGTAAAAAGCCATTCAAACAATTTATAGAAGATTACAAATCGACATTGCTTGATATGAATAATAAATCAAAATATGATGAATTTATGAATCATAGTATTAACACTATTGATTCATATGGCGTAGCATCTGCATTAATGGTTGTATTAAAAAGTGTTCATCATTTAATGGATGGTGAATTTGTGAAAGAATTGTCTACATTGTTGTACAGAATGTATCACCCAAATCAACAATTGCGACTGGATATTAATGCCGCATTACCATTATACGAAAATTGTTTAGAGAAATTTATTTTAAAAGATAAAAAAATGCAATTTAAAGAGAATAAAATGGTTAAAGAAACCAAAACCGAAAAAGACTTTACGAAAAAAATAAATTCAATAAAATTAAAAGATGTTACTATCCGATCAGCCAAGACATTAAAAACACTTACATTATCTCCTAAAAAATTATGTCCTGAAAATAGAGAATATAATCCAATTACTAGACGTTGTAATAACAAATGTAAAAAAAATTATGTTCGAAATAGTCAATTTCAATGTAAACGCAAGACCTTGAAAAATAAAGATTGCCCCGAGGGTATGGTTGTTAATACAAAAACAAACCGTTGTATTAAATTTAAAAAACGTAAAACGCGTCGATCAGCGAAATAAATACGTCATAATTTCTAAATTATAGAAATATAGAAATTATGATTACATGGGTGATGTTGACTCTGGAACTACTTCAGGAACTACTTCAGGAACGACTGATCCACCACTTGAATTACTACCACCTACAACAATGGTTGTATTTCCTCTTCTATTACCTAGATTTCCATCAACCCATCCTCTAATCGGTACTATAAGTGGGGTAAATATATTTTTGGTTGAATTTTTATCAGACATTAAAAATGCTAAAATAACAATTAGAAGCGCAATAATTACTAAACCAATAATCTTTGATCGGATCCACGAATTTGACTTCATTATACAATAGAATTACATATAAATAATATTTTTAGACATTTATATATCTTTTTTATCTAGGAAAACTCAAAACTGCGATAACAATTTACCTAACGGATAAAATTGAATTTAATAATCTAATTCAAACAATATAAAATATTCTCATTAATATATTAGTAAACAATGTCCACGACAGTTATTATTAAAAAAACAAAGAAATCCCAATCTACCAAAGAGACAAATAAAAGTGACCATATTTATGGTGTATATATGAAATCCGTATTAGAGCGTAAAGTATGTTTGGATATTACTGAAATTGGAAAGAATATCAAAAACAATTTAGAAATGAAATTGGAACACGAGTTGGGAGGTAAATGTGTTAATGAAGGGTATATTAAGTCAAAATCTGTGAAAATCATTAATTATTCTTCGGGTAATGTTAATTCTAGCGTAATTGAGTTTACTGTAATATTTGATGCTATGGTGTGTTTACCAATTGACGGTATGAAAATCGATTGTGTTTGTAAAACAATAACTAAGGCCGGGATTCATGCTCAAGTTATTGATGATAATCGAAATATTCCAATTACTATGTTTATCGCACGTGATCATCATCATTTAGATTCAAAATTTAGTGAAATTAAAGAAGGTCAAAAATTAACGTCTATGGTTATTGGTATACGGTACGAATTGAATGACGAATTTATTTGTACAATAGGTAGATTAGTATAATATTATAATATATTGATTGTTTATATTATTATAAAAAATGCCTAGTAATGTTAATTTTTTACAAATCGGTCCTACGGGACCGAATGGTCCAATTGGTAATCAAGGTGAGCGTGGTCCACTCGGTAAAACCGGACCTACCGGAAATCAAGGGCCGATTGGCGGAAGAGGAACAAAAGGGCCTTCTGGTGAACTTTCTATTAATAGTGTTACAACACAACCATACGATCCAAATAATCCCAATTGGATACCATCTGCTTCAGTTACAAACTCGGGAACGCCGAGCGATGCAAAACTGGATTTTGTTTTACCACAAGGACCACCCGGGACAATCTCGTCTAATTATTACTTGGATCCAAACGATCAGGTTGGTACTTCTATTTTTAATGTAAGTGAAACAACGGGTGATACCAAGATTGCAGGTACGTTAGATGTAGGTGGAGATTCAGAATTTTCAAATGATGTAACTGTAGATGGGCAGTTAACTTGCGGAGGGTTACAAGTTGGTGGAGCAGGTACCGTTATTAGTATTACTGATCCAGTTGTTAATTTAGGTGATGGGGCAAGTCCATCTGATACATATGATAGAGGCATTGCGTTTAATTATTATGACGGAACAACCACAAAACAAGGGTTTTTTGGTTATGATAAAGGTGAAAACGAATTTACTTTTATTCCAGATGCTACAAATACTAGCAACGCATTTACAGGCACTAAAGGAACTGCTCGATTTGGTAAGGTTTATGCTGAACTTGGGTTGGAGGGTAATGCTGATACAGTAACAAACGGTATTTATACAACATCATCAGTAACCGATTTAAATGATGTATCTTCTGTTGGTAGTGGTGCAATTATTACTTCGACTGAAAGAAGTAAATTAGATGGTATTGCCGATAACGCTAATAATTATTCATTACCAACAGCAGCAGC
>Ga0055584_100003151_pt1 | contig 16324 bp, 10 predicted proteins | sample OSDHelmetaG_FD_58716 | JGI IMG/M metagenome (GOLD analysis project Ga0055584, IMG submission 58716) | Pelagic marine sediment microbial communities from the LTER site Helgoland, North Sea, for post-phytoplankton bloom and carbon turnover... | ecosystem: Environmental > Aquatic > Marine >... | reverse complement strand
CTGGCTCAAGTTCTGGCTCGGGAGCTGAATCAATAGGGAGCGTCAGCGGCGGTTCAACTTCAACCTCAGCTGGTGACAGCGCTTCCCTGACATTTGCTGCGACCGATTCTACTTCGTCCTCGTCGACGGTTTCATCAATGTCTTCAGCAACAGGGGCTTCGGTAACACCCTCAACGGAGTCGACTTCGTTGACAAATTTCTCGGTAACGACTGTAACAGATGCAACACCTTCAACTCCTTGCTCAATCAATCCACCCGCGGCCAATCCACCCGCGGCATCAACTTCATCAACGTTTGCTTCAATCACAATTGATTCAATTACAATTTCTTCAACACCGGTTTCTTCAATAACGTCAGTAACAGCGTTAACTTGTTCAGCCGTTTTTTCAGCCGTTTCTTCAGCCGCTTGTTCAACAAATTCCGCAGCCGATTCAACCTGGTCATCAGAATGCGCGGCTTCATCTGTATCAGTCCAAACATCCACCCGACCTTCAAGCACCGGAATCTCCTCCTGAACCGGCGGCAGCGGGGCTTCATCAAGCGGGGCTTCATCAGGGGGTGGATTAATGACGGGTGCAGTATACGTCGGCAGCTGATTCTCCAGACTTTGGTCCGTTGTATCCGCCGCGTCCGATCCAGACGCGTCTGCATCGAAGGCATCCAGCTGCTGGCTTTCGATGTTGCCACCAAAACTCGGTTCGTCGCGATCGAATACTGTTTTAGAACCCGGTCGCCCGGAGGAATTTAAATCCAGGGGGCTTCTGTGATTTCCTGGCTGCTGCCAACGGGAATAAAAATAGATCCCGACGACAACAAGAATACCAATCCCTATTAGCGCCAGTTGAAGATTCACTCTAATACTCTCATTTATCCTGTAACTTGGCAGTCCCGTAAGATGACGCCTTTAACATGGCGCCCGGTAGCATGATATCGATCCACAGGACGGCGACGAACCCCAACTATATAGTTACTGCGCGGCCATTTCTACCGCCTCGGTGATGTCCACTGAGACCAGTCGAGATACACCGGGTTCGGCCATGGTCACACCCACCAGCATATCGGCCGCTTCCATCGTAATTTTGTTGTGTGTGATCACAACAATCTGACTTACCTCACTCAACTTCTTCAGGGTATTGCAGTACCTGTCGACATTGGCATCATCCAATGGCGCGTCCACCTCGTCCAGCATACAAAACGGTGCCGGATTCAATCGGAACAGGGAAAACAAAAGCGCAACTGCGGTGAGTGCTTTTTCACCTCCGGACAAAAGATGAATAGTACTGTTGCGTTTTCCAGGAGGTCGCGCCATCACCGTCACCCCGGCAGTGAGAAAATCATCACTGGTTAACTGCAGGTCTGCCTTGCCGCCGCCGAATAACTGAGGGAAAAATTCGTTAAAGCCGGCATTGAGCTTATCGAAAGTCTCATGGAAACGACTACGCGTCTCGCGGTCGATCTTGCGGATAACACTCTCCAGGGTTTCAAGGGCTTCGGTCAGGTCCGCATGCTGTTTATCAAGATACTCTTTACGCTGGCTTTCTTCTTCAAACTCTTCAATGGCCACCAGGTTAACCGGCCCGATGCGTTCGATCTTGCCCTGTATGCTGTCAAGACTCTGTTGCCAGTCATTAATATTGCAATTCTCAGGTAAATCCGCCATCAGTGACTCACGGTCAAACCCCGCCTCTGCAATGTGCTCTACCTGTGTTTGCTTCCGCACCAGCACCTCCTGTTTCTTCAACTTGTGTTGCTCAAGGGTCTCACGGGCTTCATTCAGCGCCTGTTCGAACCGGCTGCGGTTGTTGCTCTGGCTGGTAATCTGATGCTCAATGCCGGTCATTTCATCCTGTGCAGAGGAGAACAACTTCTCGGCTTCCGCCCGCTGGTTGGTCAGGACTAATAGCTGGCCTCTTAAGTCTTCCACCGGGTCTCCCTGACTTGTCAGGCTCTCATTAATTGAGGCAAGCCGTGCATTGGTGCTGTCGAACTGCTGTTGCAGTCTGCCAAGCTGCTCCCGCACCGTTTCCATGGCGGTTTTAATACGTTGCTTCTGCAGCTGCTTCTGATGCCTGCTGTCCTGCAGTACGCTGACTGATTTCCGGTGATCTGTAATATTAGCCTGCAGTTTGTCACGTTGACTCAGTAAATCATCGCGCTGTTCCTCAAGGGTACCAGTCTGCTCTTTGGCCTCACTGAACAGTTGCTGTGCCTGCTTGATTTGCTCACGATCATTGAGCACCTGTTGTGTCAGCTCGCGAATTTCATTTGAGAGCTGCTGGGAACGCTGCTCGGCTTCCAGCATGCGGGCTTCTTCCCGGCCAAGCTGATTGTGCAGCGAGGTTTTCTCCGCGCGCATTTTATTAAGCTGGCCCCGCTGTCCCTGCAGCTCGGTTTCCAGTCCGGTGCGCTGTTGGACCAGCTGCTCGGTTTGACGCTCACGGTTCTCAATTTCGATTTCAATCGCCGCGACCCGAGTTCCCAGTTGCTTGATTTCCTCTTCCCGCACCAGCACACCGGTTTCAAGCTGGCTCTCGCTGGCAAAGCTGATCCAGTTGGCACCCAGCAGCGTACCATCACGGGTAACGATGCAGTCACGGCCAAATAAGCTGTCCTGCATCTCCAGCGCCTGCTGCAGATTGTCAGCAATATAGACATCTGCAAGTAGCGGATTGAGGTCAAACTCACCTGCAGTCACTTTATCTATCAAACGTTCTGCATGCATATGCGGTGGCAGGAGTCTGGCACGACGGAGGGTCAGCAGTGAAACCGCCCCGGCTGGTCGTCGTTCAAGGTCCGCCACTGACGAATCATCGACGCACACGGCACCGATCAAACCGTTTAACACCCGGTCCGCTGCACGTTCCCAGCCATCAATGACAGATACCCGGCTGGCCAGTCTGCCACTGTCACTGATATTACGCTCGGCAAACCACTGGCTGAGTTCGCTATCATCGGTTCCAAGTGCCGCCACCTGGATTTCCTGCAGCGACGCCAGCCTGGACACGGATTCCTGTTGTCGCACCTTGAGATCTGCGGACTGTTGACGTTTCTCTGAAATTTCATCACGTAACGTCTGAATCTGCTGCTCGGTCTGCTGGAATTCCTGCTCCTTTACATCCAGGGAGCCATCATGTTCCGCCACCTGTTTCTTCAAATCACCGACACCAGGGCCGGACAAATGCTGCTGGAAAGAACCCTTTTCCTGCTGCAACCTGCTCTGTCGTTGCTCGGTTTGCTTCAGATGCTGTTCGAACTGGTTAATTCTCGATTGCTGTACTTCCTGTTGTCGTACCGGTTGCTGAGATGCATTATTAAATGACTCCCAGTCCTGCTGCCACGACTGCAGCACGCCTTCAGCCTCTGCAAGAGCCTTACTGGCCTGTGCCAGCTGGCTGTCCAGTTCTGCTATTTCTGGCGTTAACTTTGCAACATCCTGTTCATACTCCTGCAGCCGCTTACCGTCAGCTGCAAGCTCCTGTTCGCGCTCTTCACGGTTGGCCGTCAGCCTCTCTATCTCCTCTCCCTGACGTTGACGGGTCTCTGCCAGATGCTCGATACGCTGCTCTATATTTTTTATTTCAGCGCCCAGCCCGTAAAACTGTTGCTGGACCTGGCTGTTTGCCTGCTGCCGCTCAGTCTGGTGCTTTCGCAATTGCTCAAGGGCGTTTTCGCTGTCGCGTTGCGAAGTGAGTGCCGCCTGGAATTTATTTTCATATTCTGTGGACAGTCGATCCTGATCCTCAAGCTGCTGGTCGAATGCCTGCAGCCGCATGATCTGCAGCTGGCCGTCCACCAGTCTTTCCTCCTCTTTCAGAACCTTGTATCGCCGCGCAGAGGTCGATTGCCGCTGCAGCCGTCGCAGCATTTTTTCCAGCTCATTACTGATATCCTCAATCCGATCGAGGTTTTCCCGGGTATGTTTGATACGGGTCTCTGTTTCCCTTCGCCGATCCTTGTAGCGTGAGGTGCCGGCAGCTTCCTCTACAAACGCTCTCAATTCATCAGGACGGGCCTCTACAATGCGGCTGACCATGCCCTGTTCGATAATGGAATAAGACCGCGAACCCAGGCCGGTGCCGCGAAACAGATCAAGCACATCCTTGCGACGCGCCTTTATATTGTTAAGGAAGTAAGAAGACTGGCCATCACGGCTCAGCGTTCGCTTGATTGAAATTTCAGCAAACTGGGCAAAATTGCCAACGGCCTTGCCGTCACTATTGTCGAAAATCAGTTCGACGGAGGCCTTGCCCACCGGCTTTCTTGAAGCGGATCCATTGAAGATGACATCGGTCATGCTGTCGCCCCGAAGCATCTTTGCTGACGCTTCTCCCATGACCCATCTTACTGCATCAATAACGTTCGACTTGCCACATCCATTGGGCCCGACCACCCCAACCAGATTACCAGGGAGTCGAATATCCGTTACATCTACAAAGGATTTAAACCCGGAAACCTTTAATTTTTTCAGCCGCATTCAGTTTCTATTTTCCAATCAAGGGGTTAGCCCCATTATCTATACTAACTTATTGAAAACAAAGCGAACCTCTGTCGACTTGTCCGGCGCGAATTATACTATCTTGAACCTGATCCGGGGTCGTAAATGAGCGATAAAATTGAAATAGTTTTGAAAAAACATCGGCCCTCGGCAATCTTCACCTTGATCGCCGTCTGCAGCGATTTTTTCACAATCCTTCACTTTCGATCGGCCTCATTTTCAGGCTATATTCCTCAGTGAGTTACGCCATAGGAGCCGTTGATCAGGCAAGCATGCACCCCGCTACTGCACTGTAATTTTAACCGGACTGGATGCGACGACATTGTCATGGGGCACATGTTTCCAGTCACCCAGAAGCAACTGCAGGGTATGTTCCCCCGGCGCCAGTTCAATCACCGTCTCGGTCTGGCCTTTGCCAAAATGCTTGTGCTGATCATCTGACGGCACCGGAAGATCTGGATCCGGCAACGGCGCATCAATAATCAGGTGATGATGACCGGTATCAGGTAAATTGGTCCCGGCCGGGGCGACACCGATACCACTCAGACCGAAAATCACTTTTACTGGACTGGTGACGGTTTCACCATCCCTGGGTGAAATGATATAGGCAGAGGCCGCCGCAGAGGCGCTGGATTTTTCCTGGGCATAGGTAACGGAAGTGGCAGCTAAGCCGAACATCAGTATTGCTGAGATAAGTTTTACTTTGTTTTGCATCTTCTTGACTCCGTCATTGCGCAAGGTCTTTTATCAGTACTACCAGCCCCGCTACCAGTAGCCCCTGTAAAATCGGCTTATGAAGAAGGGATCAAAGCAGCGCTGCAAACCGTGGCCGCAGCGCGGATAAAACAGGCTCTAGTTTCCGTATACCCTTTTATGGGCTTCCCTGAACTGAGTCAGGATGGTGATATATTTGTCGGAAAGTTTTTCGCGCTCGGTCAGGTTGTGGCGGATAACCCTGTTATAGGATTTAACCGCGTTTTCCCTCTCACCGAGCTGCCGCTCCACTTTCTTGGTTTTCTTCATTTTCTCCAGCTTTTCAATATCTTCCAGGGTGCCTTCCTTGATCTGCCGGGTCACGTCGATATTATTGTCAATAGAAGCCAGTTTACGGTCTCTGGTAGAAATAATAGTCTCCTCTGAGCCATAAATTCTGATGGTTTCCAGATCTGCTTTACGTTGTTTCTCGGAAAACTCCTTCTGTTCCTGGAGCGCCTTGGCCAGCTCCTGTTTGCGCGCAAGCTCCTCGGCCGTAGGCGGAGGCTTTTCGACCCCTACTTTAGTACCGGTTGCATCAATTTTATCGACGGTTGCATTACCACAGGCCTCATCGGCAAAGTTACCGTAGTGCCATTTACCGTCTGCATCCTGACATTTCTTGATTGTCTGGCCATAGGCAGCGGATACTCCCAGCAGCAGCGCTGCTCCCAGAATCATCCTGATACAGCCAAAGTATTCTTTCTTCATCGCCATGTCTCCCCAACAAGCATTATATTCATCCAGCGATTATACCTTTTTACGGCTATCCACGGGGGGGGCAACGGGGGCAGACCCGGCGGGACGTAACAGCAGAATCAGGCCAAATACAATCATCGGCACGCTCAGCACCTGTCCCATGGTGACCCAGTCCAGCAGTACCGGACCCAGATGGGCGTCAGGTTCACGGACAAACTCGACCAGGAAACGGAAAAAGCCGTAACCTGCAAGGAAAAGCCCGGATACCCGCCCCACCGGCCGAGGTCTGGCTGCGAACCACCAGATAATAATGAACAGTGCCACCCCTTCGAGGCCAGCCTCATAGAGCTGGGATGGATGGCGCGGACCGTCTGGTTTGATGGTGAACAGCACAGCCCAGGGCAGATCGCTGATCTGTCCCCACAGTTCCTGGTTGATAAAGTTGCCGATTCGACCGAAAAACAGCGCCGTAGGGACTAATGGCGCCACAAAGTCCGTGACCTGGAACATGGAACGGCCGGTTTTGCGGCCATACAGCCACATCGCCGCCGCCACTCCCAGCAGGCCGCCATGAAAAGACATGCCGCCATCCCAGATAGCAAAGGCTTCGAGGGGATTGTGCAGATAAAAACCGGCGTTATAAAACAGCACGTAACCAAGCCTGCCGCCGATGATCGTGCCCATGGCGACGTAAAACACTAAATCCATTATTTCTTCGCGCTTCCAGCCCGAGCCTGGTCGAGACGCGCGGTACTGGCCTAACAGTAATCCCACAGCGAAACCGGCAAGATACATCAAACCGTACCAGTGAACGGATAGCGGTCCGATGGAAATCGCTACCGGGTCAAAATTTGGATGAACAATCAATGCGGCACCTGAAAAATGTCTTATCTGAGAAAGGAATATAATGCACGGTTAAACCACCCGAAGGTGAGCGCAATGCATTATATATTGTATGTTCACTTCCGAACCATTCCACAGACATATCATTTTTCATAACGCGCCAGTTGCAATGCCTAATAATCTAATTAATGAGACCAGCCCTTATCTGCTTCAACACGCCAACAATCCCGTGGACTGGTATCCCTGGCGACCGCAGGCATTGTCATTAGCCAGCCGTGAAGACAAACCTATATTGCTCTCTATTGGCTACGCAGCCTGTCACTGGTGCCATGTCATGGAACATGAAAGTTTTGAAAACGAAGCGATTGCGGCGTTGATGAATGAACACTTTGTCTGCATAAAAGTCGACCGCGAAGAGCGACCGGACCTCGATAAAATTTATCAGGCGGCGCACCAGATGTTAACCCAGCGACCCGGTGGGTGGCCGCTTACCGTGGCGATAACACCCGTGGGCCATGCGCCTTTTTTTGCCGGCACCTACTTTCCGCCGGAAGCCAGACAGGGTATGCCGGGATTCGCTGAATTATTAGTCAAAATTTCCACCCACTATCGGCAGCACAGTGGCGAGATGTCGGGCCACGAAGCGTCTTTCAAGCGCGCCCTGGCGCAGCTGAACCCCGACCCCGGTGCCTCTACCACTATTGATACCAATGCAGCCATGGATAGCGCAATTGAAGCCCTGCAGAGCCAGTTTGATCCGGTGAATGGTGGTTTCGGCAGCGCTCCAAAGTTTCCGCATCCTACCCAGCTTGAACTGTTGTTTCGCATTGCAGCATCAGATCGGCCACAACATGAAATCAGTATAGCGATGGCAAATAAAACCCTGCGTAAAATGTACCAGGGCGGCCTGTTCGATCAGCTGGCTGGGGGGTTTTACCGCTACTCTGTGGATCGCGAATGGAGAATCCCCCACTTCGAAAAAATGCTGTATGACAATGCACAACTGATGAGTCTTTATGCCGATGGACACTGTCTCACCGACAGCCCGTTTTATCGCCGCGCGATCGCCAGCACAGCACACTGGGTGATGGCAGAAATGCAGCAGCCCCATGGCGGATTCGCGGCCACACTGGATGCGGATTCAGAAGGTGTTGAAGGTAAATACTATGTCTGGAGCGAAACTGATTTACGGGCAATTCTCAATGCCGCGGAATACGAAATCGTAGAAAAATTCTTCGCCCTCTACGGTGAACCAAACTTCGAAGGCAGCTGGCATTTCAATGTCAACGAAGAAGAAGAGGAATCACTACGTGACAAAACAGAGCTGCGCGACGCCCTGTCAAAACTCTATATACACCGTGAGGAGCGCGTACGACCCGGCCTTGATGACAAAATCCTGGCGGCATGGAATGGCATGATGATCAAGGGCATGGCGCGTGCATCTTTAAGGCTTGATATGCCCGAACTTGCAGTTGCCGCACAAAAAGCAGTGGATTTCGTCCACACCCATCTGTGGCGCGACGGCAGGATGCTCGCCAGCTGGCGCGAACAGCAGGCCGACTTGAACGGTTATCTGGATGACTATGCCTTTGTCGCAGAAGGCTTACTCGAACTGTTACAGGTGCAATGGCGCAGTAAGGACCTGATCTGGTTAACGGAAATTTGTGATGTCATCATCGAACAATTCGAAGACAACGAAAACGGTGGATTCTTTTTCACTTCCCACGACCATGAATCTCTGCTCTATCGACCTAAATCAGGACCAGACGATGCGATTCCTTCATCCAATGGTGCCGCTGCCAGTGTGTTGTACCGTGTGGGTATGCTGCTGGGTAAACCGCGGTATATTGAAGCGGCGCAGAATACCGTCGCACTTTTCGCAGCGGACATCAGCAGGAGCCCGTCAGTCTACGCGTCTTTGTTTACCGCTGCCATGGAGATCAGCCCCGCCAGTAAAACAGTCATCATTCGCGGCAGCCGGGATCATGTGAGTGAATGGGCCAGGGAACTCGGCAGACACTACCTTCCAGGCTGCTGGGTTTACCCTGTGCCCGATGAGGCTGCATTACCCGAGGCCATTGACAACAAAAAAGCGCTGGTGGGTAAGACCGTTGGTTATATTTGTCAGGGGTTTGAATGTGGTGCACCCGTTGATTCTCTGCAAGCCCTTGAGGCGCTACTGATCAATCCCGCTTCTGCATAAGAATATCCCACACGCCATGACCGAGCCGATGACCGCGCCGTTCAAATTTCGTTTCCGGTCTGGACTCCGGTCGTGGCGCATACTGGTTTATGCCCACCTGATTGTCCAGTGAAGCACAATGCTCAAGCCGCTCCATGGCCTGCTCAGCATACTCCTGCCAGTCAGTTGCAAAATGAAACACCCCTCCGGGGGTTAATTTTTGCGCCACCAGTTCGATAAATTTCGTGCTCAGGATACGCCGTTTATGATGTCTTTTCTTATGCCAGGGATCAGGGAAAAACAAATGCACCCGGTCAAGGGCACCGGCTTCAATACATCGTGCAATCACTTCCACGCCATCAGCGCAAAACACTCTGACATTTTTAATATCCGCCTGCTCCAGTTTCAGCAACAGGCTGCCCACCCCGGGTCGATGCACTTCAATACCGATAAAGTCCTGTTCAGGATGCTGTAGCGCCATTTCAAATAATGCACCACCATCACCAAAGCCGATCTCCAGCACCCGTGGCGCATGGCGACCAAACACCTCGTCAAAATTTACCGGCAGATCACACGACGGCGACAGCCCGTATACTGGCCACAGCACTTCCATAGCACGCTGCTGACCTTTGGTCATGCGACCTTCACGTAGGACGAAACTTCGTATGGGGCGACGTGCCCCTGGAGTTGCAGCAGTTATCTTTTCAGAATTTGTCATTCAGCTGAGGGTTGGGGACAGGGGGTTGGCATTCAGTGATTAAACCGGCAAAAGCGCATCGCGCTATAATTATCAGTATTATATTTCAACAATGCTCACATCATGCATAACGGAAGACCTGTTTATATCGTTGACGGAAGCCGCAGCCCATTTCTAAAGGCAGCAGCACCGGGACCTTTTGCCGCTGCTGATCTTGCATTGCAGGCCGGCCGGCCGCTGCTGGCAAGGCAACCTTTCGAGCCGGATGCACTGGATGAAGTCATACTTGGCTGCGTCGGCCCGGAAACCGATGAAGCTAATATCGGACGGATAGTTTCACTGCGACTGGGCTGCGGTGAATCGACCCCGGCCTGGACGGTCGCTCGTAATTGTGCCAGCGGCATGCAGGCACTGGACTCCGCAGCCACCAATATTGCCTTTGGTCGATCAGAACTTGTGTTAGCCGGCGGCACCGAATCGATGAGTCACGCGCCGGTTTTATTCAGCAGCAAGTTTGTGACCTGGCTGTCAGACTGGTCCAGGGCAAAAACCGTGGGCCGGAAGCTTGCCGTGTTGAGCAAATTAAAACCGTCCTCACTTACCCCGGTCATTGGTCTGCTGAAGGGCTTGAAGGATCCGGTGGTCGGACTATCCATGGGCCAGACCACGGAAAAAATTGCCTGGAATTTCGGCATCACCCGGGAACAAATGGATTTGTTTGCCATTCGCAGTCACGACCGGCTTGCCGCAGCCACCGACAATGGCCACTTCGCCAGCGAACTGGTACCGATATATGACACCGCAGGAAACAGCTATACCGAAGATAATGGCCTGCGACGTGGCTCAACGCTGGAGAAGCTGGCCAAGCTGCAACCGGTATTTGATCGCCCCACTGGAATGGTGACGGCGGGAAACAGCGCACAAATCACCGACGGCTGTGCCTGGCTATTGCTGGCAAGCGAAGACGCGGTAAAAAAATACGATCTCAAGCCGCGTGGACAATTGCTGGACTCAAACTGGGCCGGCCTTGATCCTACCCAGATGGGGCTTGGCCCGGTCCATGCCAGCACACCTGTACTTACCCGCCACAACCTCGGATTGAACGACGTTGATTACTGGGAGATAAACGAAGCATTTGCCGGTCAGGTGCTGGGCTGTCTGGCGGCCTGGGAATCGGAAGATTACTGCAAAACAGAACTTGGTCTCGACCAGCCCATGGGTACCCTTGACCAGGAAAATCTTAACCTCGACGGCGGCGGTATCAGCATGGGCCACCCGGTCGGTGCCAGCGGTGCACGTATCGTTTTACATGCGCTCACTGTTCTGGAGCGCAATCAATGGAACAAGGCAATGGCCACACTCTGCATCGGTGGTGGCCAGGGCGGCGCCATGCTGGTGGCTCGGGTTTAACTTCTGGATATCAATAAAAAATGAAAAACTGGACCATCGCGCTGGACAACGATATCTGTGTGTTAACACTGGACAAACCGGGCAGTAACCAGAACGTCCTGTCGTCTGAAATTATCACCGAATTACAACAGGCCGTTAGTGAGATTGAATTAAAAAAGCCGGCGGGGCTGATTATCTGTTCCGGAAAATCCGGCGGTTTCATCGCCGGCGCTGACATCGGCGAGTTTACCCGGGTGGAATCAACTGCCGAAGCCCAGGCGTTTGTTAGTGGCGCTAATGCGGCATTACAACGTATCGAAAATTTCCCGTTTCCCACAGTGGCCATGATCAACGGACATTGTCTGGGTGGAGGCCTTGAGCTTGCATTAGCCTGCGACTATCGGGTCGTCTGCGATGAACCAACTATACGGCTCGGCCTGCCCGAGGTCATGCTGGGCATTCACCCCGGATTTGGCGGTACCGTGCGATTGATTGAGAAGTGCGGCGTACCCGGAGCCATGGACCTGATTCTCAGCGGTCGCACCGTAGTACCAAAGCTGGCGAAAAAGATGGGGTTTGTTGACCTTGCGGTACCACAGCGACAGCTGCGTCGTGGTGCTGAATACCTGATCAGAAAGAAACCCGCTGTCGCCAGGGCGAAAGGCTGGAAGTCGTGGCTCAATATCGGTCCGGCCAGAACCCTGATGGCCACAGTGCTGGAAAAAAAGGTTGCCGCGCGGGCCAGCAAAGCGCACTACCCTGCACCTTATGCGGTGATTGATCTGTGGAAACGATATGGTGGTGACCGTGTGGCGATGCTGAAGGCCGAACAGCAGTCTGCAATCAACCTGGTGACCACGCCTGCCTCGCGCAATCTTGTTAAGGTTTTTTTCCTTCAGGAACATCTTAAGGCACTGGGCAAATCCGAAAGTGTCAGTATCGACTTTAAACATGTGCATGTGGTTGGCGCCGGGGTCATGGGTGGCGATATCGCCGCCTGGTGTGCCCTGCGTGGACTCAACGTCACTATCCAGGATCAGAACCCCGAAGCCCTTGCCCGGGCAAGCCAGAGAGCACACGATCTGTTCAAGCGAAAGTTACGCGAACCGATACGGGTGCAGCGAGCCATGGATCGGTTCCAGCCAGACCTGGCCGGTGCTGGTGCGTCTCGAGCCGATGTCATCATCGAAGCAATATTTGAGAATGCTGAAGCAAAGATGAATCTGTTTGCCGAACTGGAAAACATCGCTAGACCCGATGCAATTCTGGCCACCAACACTTCGAGCATTCCACTGGAAACTTTGTGCAACGTGCTGTCAAAGCCGGGGCGTCTTGTCGGTCTGCACTTTTTTAATCCGGTTGCAAAAATGCAACTGGTTGAAATCGTCAAAGGCGAAAAAACCTTTCCCAAAGTGGCCAACCGGGCGACAAAATTTGCAACACAGATCAGCCGGCTGCCGCTACCCGTTAAAAGCAGCCCGGGCTTCCTGGTCAATCGAATACTGATGCCATATTTGATGGAAGCGGTGGAAATGCACAAGGAAGGTATTCCTGATTCTATTATCGATAATGTGGCCACCACTTTCGGAATGCCAATGGGTCCTATCACCCTTGCGGATACCGTTGGCCTGGATATCTGCCAGCACGTCGCCAAAAACCTCAGCGAAAGTTATGGCGGAGAGGTTCCCTCGGTACTGAATCAAAAAGTAGAAGCCGGCAAGCTTGGTAAGAAAAGCGGCGAAGGTTTCTACAGGTGGTCAAAGGGTAAAGCAGAGAAACCTGGAGAGCAGAAAGACTATCTTGCGCCGGCGGATCTGCAGGACCGAATGCTATTCCGATATCTCAATGAAACCGTAGCCTGTCTCAATGAAGGCATTGTCAGCAATGGCCAGCTCGCTGATGGCGGTCTTATCTTTGGTACCGGTTTCGCACCATTTCGCGGCGGCCCGGTAAACTACATTATTGATAACGACCAGCAGGCAATGTTGTCAAAGCTCGAAGCCCTGCACAAAAAGTATGGCGCTCGATTTGCGCCTAATGAAGGCTGGCACAAATTAAACCTGGCTGAACACTATTCGGCAACTACTGACTAGCCTGGCGTCACTGGTTTTGCCCTAGCAGCCAGTTGCGGAAAACTTCTGTGGGCCTTCGTAGCGGTCGGTTTTGTGGCAGCATCAGATAAAAACGCGCGCTGGTCTCCAGCGCCAGTGCACTGGGTCGCACCAGTGTTCCATGCTCTATTTCGCGATCCACTAACTGCGACCAGGCAAGCGCCACCCCCTGGCCATCCATGGCGGCCTGTATCACCATGGAATAATTACTCACCACAAGATGATTTGCCGACCTGGGCTGTTCAATCTCCATCGCCTCCAGCCACTCCCCCCAGTTAACCCAGTCCTCGGCAATTTCCAGCCAGATCAGATTGTCTGGTAAAAAACTGTTATTTTCGAACTGCGAAGGATGGTTTTTAAAATAATCTGGACTGCACACAGCAAACACCTGTTCACCAAAAAGCGCCACCGGATTGTTCTCCTCGGGTTGATGACGACTGTAATAAAGCGCCAGATCGTACTCTGATGGCCCGAGTCCGGTAAGATTTTCCCTTGCAATAATGCGTATCTGAATATCTTCAAACTGCTTGCGAAAGGCCGGAATTCGCGGCAGCAGGTACATCGATGCCAATGCGCTTGAAGTCACCACGGTGACCTGATTTGGCATCTCTGGTACCAGCAGAGATTCGGTGGCGGCGGTTAACTGCGCCAGCAAGTGGGCAATGGAAACATAATAATTATGGCCGTCGTCGGTTAACAGCACCTGCCTGTTTTCACGTGAGAATAATGAACGCCCAAGGAAATCCTCCAATTGTCGAATCTGCCGACTGACCGCGCCCTGGGTAACGCTAAGCTCTTTTGACGCCCGGGTAAAACTACGCAATCTCGCTGCTGCCTCGAAGTAAACCAGGCTTTTAAGCGGAGGCAGACGCTTTATCGGAGATTGGCTTGACAAAATCTAATGCATGAGTTTTTTTCATGCATTATTGCATAAAAATCGTTATGATCGCGAAACCGTATTGGTTAGATTTGACCCCAGGTTTTGCTGCCTTTAATCGAGGTAAATTTTATGAATTTCCCCATTGAAGCGCTGAAAAAGCGCATTTCTGCAGAAGATCTCGTTGCAGTGGATCAACCCATTGCCGCGGCCCAGGGAATGCCTAATGCCGCCTATACCGAACAGGCATTCTTTGAATTCGAACGAGACAATATTCTTGCAAAAAACTGGACCGCAATTGCCTTTGCAGACAAGATTGAAAATTCGTCGGTAAAACCCCTGGATTTTATGGGACTTCCCATTCTCATCACGCGGTCAAGAGAAGGCGATATTCAGGTTTTTCATAATGTCTGTAGTCACCGCGGTATGAAGCTGGTCCAGGAGGAAAGAAAAACCAATGGTTTGATTGTATGTCCGTATCACTCATGGACCTATTCAGTTCAAGGTGCTCTGAAGGCAACGCCACATATCGGTGGTGTTGGCGTGCACCAGGTTGAAGGCTTCAACTGCGCATCACGGGGCTTAAAGTCCATTCGCTTCCATATCTGGCTAGGCGTAATTTTCATTAACCTGAGTGGAGATGCCGCGCCCTTTGAACAGGACGCAAAAATTGCGATTGAGCGTTATCAGAAACTGATGGGGCCGTCCGGGGAAAAAATGATTACAGTACCCGAAAGCGAAAGCGGTCTATCGATGACCGTTAAATGCAACTGGAAGCTTGCGGTAGAAAACTATCTCGAAGCCTACCACCTGCCTTTTATCCATCCAGACCTGAATACTTATTCACCTCTGGCGGAGCATACTCCGATTGTATTCGCCGAAAACTGCGCCGGTCAGGTGACTTCGACCTTCGACCCCGGGCTGGATACGGAAAACCCCTTTCCACTGTTTCCTGAATGGAACCCTGATCAACTCGAAATTGGAGAATATCCTGTTATTTATCCGAATCTGCTTCTGGGTTTTCAGGCCAACCACCTGTTTGCCATGATTGTTCATCCGCTCAGCCCGGATGAGTGTCGTGAGGAACTCGTATTATTCTATGCAGGAGACGAGGTTAATGAACGGCAGTTCGACACATCCAGAAAATCAAATTTAACCGCATGGAACCAGGTTTTTTCTGAAGATGTGGAGCCTTGCGAACGGATGCAGATTGGTCGAAATTCTCCGGGATATAACGGCGGCGCATTTTCTCCGGTACTGGATAAATGTTCCCACCATTTTCACCGCTGGATTGCCGCACAGTATCAACGCAGTTACCACAGCGCACCGTAACCGATCACCCATTGGCTGAATGCTAATTCTGCAGAATCATTGCCGCTGCTTTTTCTGCCAGCATCATTACCGTGTTATTGATATTAACGGAAACCATCGAAGGAAATACTGAGGCATCACATACCCTTAAATTATCAATGCCCTTTACCCGCAAATCTGCACCAACCACGGTATCAGGGTGATCCAGGTCACCCATCCTGCATGTCCCCGCGGGATGATAAACGGTCTCGCAGGTTTGCCTGACATAGTGTTGCAGTTGCTGATCTGATTGCACCTGGGGCCCTGGCTGTATTTCCCGCAATACCTGTGGGGTCAGCGCCCTGGTCTCGACCAGACGTCTTCCAAGTCGCAAACCATCAACCATCGTTTTCATGTCCTGACCATACTGATCACTGAAGTAGTTCAGGTTTATCAATGGCTGGCAGTCAATCTGATCAGACTGCAATCGAATATCACCCCGGCTCAGCGGCCGCATGACATTTGGCGAAATTTTAATTGCTCTCGGCGCCTCAGCATTGGGCCCGTCATTGCCATACTTATCGCGGTATTGAAGAACGAAATGGTATAAAAGCTCCGGTGCCTCATTGTTTTGTAAAGACGTGTTGCACATCATTGTCACTTCGCAGGGCGTCAGCGTCCAGTCCGGTATCGGCGCCTTGAGCTCAATGGAGATATTGGCAGCTGCGTGGTCAACAAGATTGCGTCCCACTCCAGGCAGGTCGAGCAGTGGTTCAATAGCGAATTCCTGCAGTTGCGCGCGGGGTCCAATGCCGGAGATCATCATCAGATGTGGCGTGTGCACACTGCCGCAACAGAGCAGAACTTCCTCACGGGCAAACAACTCTTCATCGGTGGTGACACATCCAACGGCACGGTTACCATCAAACAACAACTTGCGTGCCTGGGTATTGCAGATCACCTTGAGATTGTCCGGCAGAGAATCCAG
>Ga0055584_100003150_pt1 | contig 16324 bp, 13 predicted proteins | sample OSDHelmetaG_FD_58716 | JGI IMG/M metagenome (GOLD analysis project Ga0055584, IMG submission 58716) | Pelagic marine sediment microbial communities from the LTER site Helgoland, North Sea, for post-phytoplankton bloom and carbon turnover... | ecosystem: Environmental > Aquatic > Marine >... | reverse complement strand
GCATACTGGTCAGCAGTAGTATTGCGAATACAATTTCCAGATGTTTGAATAGCATGCATCTCTACACTTGCTAAATCTTCAAGCAAATCAGGAACATCTTTCAATTCGGGCCAATTGTATTGAATATTTTGCCGGGTTGTAAAATGGCCATAATCTCGATCATATTTTCGCGCAATATGTGCCAGCATATGCATTTGCTTTGAGCTTAGTAAGCCATATGGAATGGCCACCCGCAGCATATGGGCATGCCGTTGCATGTATAAGCCATTTCGTAAACGCAAAGGCATCAATTGCTCTGCAGATAGCTCGCCGTTTAAATGTCTCTCTACCTGTCCACGAAATTCAGCTACTCTTTCTCGTACCAGCGTATGGTCAAATTGATCGTATTGATACATATATCTATTTCTATAGAATTCAAATATGCCTAGAAGTAAATCTAGATAATTTTAATGGTGACCTATCAAATCGCACTCCGTTATCTCGGAGACAATCCTTCATAACTCACCACTCGGATTTTACTAATGCTTACCATCAGCACCCAATAAGCCTTTGTAAAATAGGCCGCAATCTATTGGGCTGCGCATCATAGCTCCAGCTATATAGAATTAGTAGTAATATAAAGTTATATTTTTATAGTGTTTTAATATAAGTGTCCAGCAAGCAATTAAATTCAGATTTCGACCTCTCCTTATGTATGCTCGAGGATCGCGCACCACTAGCACATAAGCTAAAAACAGGTAAAGGATCGCTATCTGTAAAAGGGCTGCAACGCTATAAGCTTAGCCAAGCCAAACTGAAAAAGCGGGTTCAGAATCATCCCAGGCCGTCATTCGACACCAAACTTCCCATCAATCAGCGTATTGATGAAATAAAATCTACAATCCAGGAGAACCAAGTAACAATTATTTGTGGTGAAACTGGCTCAGGCAAAAGTACTCAGATACCAAAAATATGTCTCGAGCTTGGCTATGGTGCCGCGGGCCTTATCGGTCAAACTCAGCCTAGAAGAATCGCAGCGCGCAGTATTGCGTCTCGACTGAATGACGAATTACCAAATAAAGAGCACCCGCTTACTGGTTACAAAATTCGCTTTAGTGACACGGTTTCAGAAAGTTCTCGTATAAAGGTACTTACCGATGGCATGTTGTTAAGCGAAATAGAGCACGACAAGGCCCTTACAAAGTATGAAATTATCATTATCGATGAAGCACACGAGCGCTCACTAAACATTGATTTCTTGCTCGGCTTCCTAAAACGACTGTTACCAAAACGCCCAGAGCTAAAACTAATCATCACATCAGCAACGATTGATCCTGAATCGTTTGCACGTCATTTTAACAACGCCCCAGTCATCGAAGTTTCTGGGCGCACCTATCCGGTAGAAATTGTTTACCGCAGTGAGACTGAACTTGAAAACAAATCTCTAGCTCAATTAATCGAACAGGCAATTCGCGACCTTATCGCGTTTGAGCCCGGTGACATATTGGTATTTCTACCCGGTGAACAAGATATCCGCGAGACTCAAAAGCACCTCGATAAATCCCATATCTCGCAACTAGAAACTACTCCCTTATATGCCAGACTGTCCAATGATGAACAGAAGCGAATATTTACGTCTCACACCGGAATCCGTGTTGTTCTAGCGACAAATATCGCTGAAACATCCCTCACCGTACCGGGAATTCGCTATGTCGTTGATTGCGGCACCGCTAGAATTAGTCGCTTCAATACTGGCCGAGGGATACAGCGCTTACCTATCGAAGCAATTTCTCAAGCCTCAGCCAAACAACGCGCCGGACGCTGCGGACGAACATCCAATGGGGTTTGTATTCGACTCTATAGCCAGATTGACCACGATAATCGACCTGAATTCATAGAAGCCGAGATACTTCGCACATCACTTGCCTCTGTCATCCTGCGAATGGAATCACAGCACTTGGGCAAACTCGAGAATTTTCCATTTATGGAATTGCCCTCAGAAAGAGCTATTCGTAACGGACAGCGATTACTTATTGAACTCGGTGCGTTAGATGAACATCAAAGCATAACCAAGCTCGGCAAAAAATTAGCACGCTTCCCTCTTGATCCCCGTCTAGCAAGAATTGTACTTGCTGCGGACGAACTTAGCTGCCTGGAAAGCTGCCTTCCGATTATTGCAGCACTAGCATCACGCGACCCCCGAGACGCACCTGAAGAACTCCGTCAGCTAGCAAATGAAAAACATAAAAAGTGGACCGCTAAGAATTCTGAATTCGCCAGCTTTGCAATGATATGGCGAGATTGGCTACCGATCCGCAAACTCGGACAAAGTAAGCAGCGTGCATGGTGTAAAGCAAACTTCTTATCTTGGATTCGAATGCGCGAATGGTCTGACACCATGAACCAGCTAGAGCGAACCTGCAAAGACTTATCCCTTACGATTTCTCAAAAACTCTCAATAGACAACAATGAACTTGAACAAGCTTTGTTAGCCGGGTTTCTGGGCAATATTGCTCAACTAAATGAACACGGAGAGTATTTAGGAACCCGAGGGAAAAAGCTACTGCTACACCCATCTAGTAGACTACGCGCAACCCCCCCTAAATGGATCGTCGCTGCCGACCTTGTTGACACCTCCAGGTTGTATGCTCGAACTATTGCCCGCATAGAACCTGAGTGGATCGAGCGATGGTCCTCGCACCTGGTCAAAAAACAATATCTTGATCCACATTGGTCAAAATCGAGAGGTGAGGTCATTGCATATGAGCAAATATCTCTTTTTGGTTTGATTATTGTCGCCAAACGACGAATATCCTATCGGCGGATAGCGCCGCAAGAGTGTCGAGAATTATTTTTGATGTCCGGGTTGGCAGCTGGACAAATTGAAGTTAAGAACCAAGGCCGTATCGCAAAATTTTATACACCAAATGTTAAATTGGCGGCCAAACTTGAGTCAGAAGAACAAAAGACTCGACGCCGCGACATTCTGGTTGACGATCAAGTCGTAGCTGAATTTTATGGCTCCAAGATCCCCGCGCACATTAATTGCGTGGCAACGTTAAACAGCTGGCTAACAAATGCTACCGCTACTGAGCAGTCCGCGTTGCTTATGTCCGAAGATGATCTGCGTGTAAGCGACCAGAATACAAATATAGACCGCTTTCCCGAACGACTGCAGATTGGTAACAACCAGCTAGCCCTGTCCTACCATTTTGAACCTGGTCACCCCAATGATGGCGTGACCATATCATTGCCTTCAAGCCTGCTTAAACAGATTACTGAGGACCCGCTTTTATGGCTGGTGCCGGGACTACTTATTGAAAAAGCGATCGCGCTTATTCGAACGCTCCCAAAGCCTGTGCGTCGACTATGCGCACCAGCGCCTGACACTGCGAATAAAGCCATAGCCTTACTAAATATGGACCAAATTAATAAGGTGAACTTTAATAGTGAATTTGCGGCGGCTGTCACACAAGTCATTGGTACAGCCGTCGTCGCAACCGACTTTGAAGAGTTAGCACTACCAGCCCATTTACGGATGAATATCAGGATCTTTAATGACCAAGGAGAAACACTTGGTTGTTCTCGTTCGCTTGCTGAACTTCAATCAAGTCTGCACACCGAAAGCACCGCACAAATTCAGCAGGTAATAGATCGCAGCATTGAGCAAACAGACATTACTAATTGGAACTTTGGAGACCTACCTAGCGAACTCATTTCGGAAGTAGGTGGGGCGAACATTGCTTTTCATCCGGCTCTAGTTGATAAGAGGAACTCTGTCGCCATTCAACTGTTCGACACAGTTGAGATAGCAGAAAAAAACCATCACAAAGGTCTGCAGCGTCTAATTCGTTTATCGCTCTCTAAACAAACAAAATATCTACAACAAAAACTGGTCGGTCTTGAACAGACCGCACTGCTTTATGCCAGCATCGGTAGCAAGCACGAACTATTGGAAGACATTGTAAATAGCACTATAGACAAGTGCTTTGAGCTACCGGATTTTGGTCTGCGAAAATCTACAGACTTCTCCGAACGACTGCATTTTGGTAAGCAGTCGATGGTCTCTGTCGCACAAAAGTTCTGTGATCAAGCCGGTCAGCACCTCAGAGCCTACCAAACCCTTCGTAACCAGCTCGATGAACTGAATACAAAAACCGCTCGCGATATAAGAAACCAGTTAGCATATTTAGTCTTTCCCGGTTTTATACGGCATACACCAGAGTTAGCCTTCGACCGATTACCCATCTATTTTAGAGGTATAAAAATACGCATTGAACGCGCAAGTTATGCACCTGACAAAGATATCGGCAAGCTTAAAGAAATTTACGCCCTAATGGACGCGCAGGAGCTGGGATTTGAAACCAATTGGGACGCGCCGGAACAAGCCCAGAACTTCCAGAAATTTCGTTGGTTACTGGAGGAATATCGACTATCTGTCTTCGCTCAGGAAATTCGCACGATTGAAAAAGTCTCCGCCAACCAACTTTTAAACTTAGCTAAATCACTACTACTCTTATAAACCCACGAACTTTATACCGTATTGCGGAGAACAGCCCCTGCGCCCCAGGTGTCTCCATACCATCAGTCTTGATTTTCTTTTTTTTCACGTTCCGCAAATTCGGTAGTTCCACCATCGGCTAGAGTTTTTGCTTGCGACACCCAATCTTCGCGTTCAATTCTCCCCGAAAAAGCTAACTGAGCATTTACCCAATCTACATCCTTTTGCTGCCAATCAGCGATTTGCTGAAAATTATAGATACCTAATCCGTTAAGTAATTTTTCGAGTTTCGGACCAACGCCCTTCAATTTTTTCAAGTCATCTCCACCCGACACTGGCTCAGAAATCAAATTAATAGGCCTTGCATCATCGACATCACTCTCCATCTCTAGTGCATCGGACATCTCTAGATTATTTTTTGATTCATCAACGCTACTTTGATCAACTTCGTCCGGTTCATCCGGTTCGTCTACTAAATCAGCCTCGCGGCCCGCTTCAACCGTATCTGTGGTTTCTCCCAGCCCACCAACGCCATCTTCTGACTCACTGTCATCAGCTGGGGTCGCATCTTCCGTATTGCTCCGGCATGCATAACCAACCCAGGCACCTAATAATAAACCGGCTACAAATGCAGCTAGCAGCCATGCGCTCATTTCAAACATTAGATAAGTCATAATAAATTTCCTTCCAAACCCGATTTCTTAAATTACAAAGCTAATTATCTATGCGACGCTTTGCCACAAAATATAGCAAACATTGAAATACCAGTATCTAATTGCAAATTTTATGCTGAGCCAAATTCAACCTAAAGCAAACAACTGCCGCGACAATTGATTAAGTAATACAGCATCCGCTGCCCCATCGTTACTCTCAATAGGTTCCTGAATAGTAATATCATCTATCACATGATAGCTATCACCAACTCGTACTCGAATATCTGTCAGTACCTGTTCACGCACAGCTTCCGATGCAACAACCCCGGTAACCGTCACGCTGTCCCCTTCGACACTAATAGTCGTTAATCCATTATCTACATCGAGCCTATCAACTAATCCTCCAAACCAGTGCTGGGGGGCGACCGCCTCGGAAATCACAATATTGTCAACAACATTGTTTGATCCGAATCGCTGAACTGCAGCAGCCACCAATAACTCTCGCTCTGCTAAGCTTGATACCACACCATCGAGAACTACTTGGCCCTCGATCATCGGCTCGTTTACCTCAAGGTCATCATCAGCCAGAGACTCTACGACTGCAAGTTGATCAATAACCCCAGCCACACCGTATGTCGCTTGGGTTAGGCCAACAGCGTCATTTCGTAATTCTGTGGACGCAATCGTGCCCGTCAATCTACCGATTCGCCCTAAGTTACTAAAACTGATGACAATATCATCAAGTCCACTTACGTTAGTATTAGCAGCTGCGCGACTATGTAAATCTGTCTCAACATCAGGCAATTTGTCCTGAATCGCGAAATAACATAACACCACGAAAACTGGCAGAATAATCCACCAACTGCGCAATAAACACTTCCAACACATTTTCCCCTCCGTCATCAATATGGGATGCACCACCATATTACCCGTAATTGAGGTAAATCACGAAATGTATGTCCTATAGATCTTAGTCCTGGCAGATCGATAACGCTCGACATAACTACAAAACTATTTAGCTTTGGTCGCAATCGCCACCATCGATTTTGCAAATGGAGGGATTCGACCAACTCTTTGAAATTCAACGCTCTCGAAACCAGCCTCTACTAATAACTTCGCCAACGTATTCATAGACCAAAACTTTATATGGCCGCCATCCCATAAGGCAGTAAAGTGATCATCAAGCTTGCCTGTAACGGCTAATGCAAGATTTTTTAGGTAACCATGATACGGTGTTGAAATAAAAGCTACGCCACCAGGTTTCAGCAAATTAAAGATTGTGCTCGCGAACGCTTTAGGTGAGTAGCAGTGCTCAACAACCTCTAGACTAACCACAAATGGAAAGGTACCGAACTGATGAGCTAGATCCTCGTAAGCAGATGCTTTTTCAAAAGTCGGAGCAGAATAATTCTCTCTCGCAACCGCTATTCCTGACACCGATGGATCTACCGCGGTCACTGCAAAGCCTAACTCGGCGAGCATACCTGCGGTTGCTCCATTTCCGCAGCCAACTTCAAAAACCCTACGATCGCTCGCGCGTTGAGCGTTAATCCATTGTTCCAAAGGTTTCCATAAATAATTATTAGACCAAGTGGGCCCTGGTCTTTGGTAAACATACTCATGATTTTGCGTATGCATTCAATTAATCCTGAAACTTCACACTGAATCGTATCTATCAAATCGATACCGAACCCGATTATTACCGTGCTGCTAGAAGTATCGATGCACTTACTCGTAAATAATCACAATAGGGCGCACTTCTACTGCACGCGCACCATTCTGATGTCATAACTTACATGATGACGTAGGTAAGTACCGCCATAGAATAAGCAAGCAAACTATAACCCACAAATGTCGCTATTGGGATCCGACTACTGCCTATCTCTTTACGCATTACCGCTAGCGTAGCACCACACTGTAATGCAATAACATAGAATACTAACAGCGCCGCACCTGACTCCAACGATAAGCCGTCGGCTTGAACGTTTGCGGCCAGTCCTGCAATATTTTCATCTGCACCATCTATTCCGAACATGGTTCCCAAGGTCCCCACGAAAACTTCACGTGCTGCAAAAGATGCCAGAATAGCAACACCGTACCGCCAATCTAAATCAATTGGCGCGAAGATAGGCTCAATCCATTTGCCCATAACGCCTAAGTAGGAACTATCCAAATTCCCTGGCCCATGAGGAAAATACCCTAGAACCCAAATGATTACCGTAATTGCAAATATAACGTGCCCTGCCTTGGTGATAAAAGTTTTTCCGGCGTTAAGTGCGCGTGATAACAGTGGTTTAAGGGCAGGCAGTCGGTATGGGGGGAGTTCCAAAAGAAACGGTGCATCATCAGCTTCGCGAATTGCAAATTTAGATAACAAAGCGCTGACCAGAAGCGCAGCAATAATCCCTAAAAAGTACAACGCGAAAAAAATTAGTCCGCGCAAATCTATAACGCCACCGAGCAGCTTGTCCGCTGGCACCAACACCAATATCAATAAGCTATAAACGGGCAAGCGAGCAGAGCAAGACATCAATGGTATGGTTATGATCGTTAACAAGCGGCGCTTGGTTGATGGAATGGTACGTGCTGCCATCATTGCGGGAATCGCACAAGCAAACCCAGATAAATAAGGTACAAAACTCATACCGCTTAAACCGGCCTTGCTCAACGTTCGGTGGCATAAAATAGACGCCCGAGCTAAATACCCGGAATCCTCTAAAAGCCCGATAATAAAAGTTAAAACCATTATTTGCGGCACGAACACCAAAAACGAACCCACGCCCCCAAATAGCGCATCAACTATAAAATCTTTGGCCATGCCATCGTTCATTGCTAGCGACACTTGAGTAGCCATCCAGCCAATAGCCCCCTCGACTCCATCCATTAAAGGTGTCGCCCAAGTAAAAATCGACTGAAACAACAACAGCATAACCAGGACAAAAGCCAAACCACCAAAGGTTCCAGAAAGAAAAAAACTATCTAGCTTTTGCTGCAAAGCCAGAATTGCCCCGACATCAGGACCAAAACGTTTGTGTAGGTCGTGCGATCGCTCCAAATAATCACTGCCATCCCCGGCACCAGGTTCGCGAATAAACCGATCCGGATTGCGGATCATGTCGTCTAAATCATCCGCCAGTTCTTCAAGGCCCTGCTTCTTTTTAGTCGAAATAGCCCGCGTCTCAGCGTTAAGTGCCTGCTGTAAACCTTCAACATCAACGGTCTCGCCAACCCGAGATAGGTCGTCCATCATATTTAAAGCAAACATAATAGGTACGCCTGCTTCCTGACAAACACGCTGTGCCTGCAAACCAAATACCAGACTACGCTCCAGGCGTGTAGAATCCAGCATACATAACACACCCTTTACCTCATTGCTGGCAACGGTCTCGTGAAACTTTTCTACAGCAATTCGCTCATCCGGTGTAATTGCCTGCAATGAATAGGTCCCTGGCAAGTCAATCAACCTATGCCGCCGAAAGGTGGCACTTTTAATCTCAACCGTGACCCCGGGGAAGTTTGCAACCTTTTGATTTACACCCGTCAGACGGTTAAATAACAGGCTTTTGCCGGAATTAGGTTTTCCTATTACTAATATGCTAGACATAAAAAAAGCCCGAACTACGGACTAAATATTACTATTGAAGATAATGCTAACCAGACAGCAGACAAAAGACTAGTTAAGAACAACTTTGTCCGCTAAATCTCGATCCAATGAGAACACGCCATCACAAATTTGAAATACTTTAGGCGCTTGCATAGGGGGTTGATTAACGCAAAGCACCGGAGCGCCAACAAATATACCGATCTCTCTCAAACGCAGCTCGTAGCCCTCAGACATCTCGACCAGGGCAGCAACTGTCGCGTGCTCACCTCGACCCATATCCCACATAGTCTTGCTAGGGGCAGTAAGTGTTACATCATCGTGACTTTGAATTTGCGCGGCCATATTTGAAACTAATGTATATTTTTGAATCTTAATGATAACGATTATCATTTATTTGTCCAGCTAGAATTTGGTTTATTTCATACAACAACCACAATGATCAAAACCCCTATAAATCAAGCCTTTTAACCGCATACTGGGCAATCCGGATCGGCTGGAATACTAACGTTATGCCAACGCCCATCCAAAGCGTCAAATAGCAAAAGTTTAGCTGCAAACGATTGCCCAATATCCAATATGATTTTTAACGCCTCGAGTGCTTGCAATGATCCAATCACCCCCACTAAAGGACCAACCACTCCAGTATCTGAACAGTGATCCGCGTCGGGTCCTTCGGCTGGGTAAAGGCATTGATAACAAGGTGCAGAAAATTTAAAAAAGTCGAAAACGGCTAATTGCCCACTAAAACCAACTGCTGCACCACTGACTAACGGCGTTTTTTGCTCCAAGCACACGCTGTTAATCAAAAAGCGACTAGTAAAATTGTCCGTGCAGTCCAACACTACATTTGCCAATTTTACTTGTGCCCGCAACGATTGCTCATTCAGTTTCTCTGATAGTTCGATCAGCTCGATTTCAGGGTTCATTTCTCGAAGTCTTTTAGCAGCAGAGACCGTTTTAGGTGATCCGACGTCACTGGTTCCATGCATAATTTGACGCTGTAGATTACTCAAATCAACGTCGTCAAAATCCGCCAATGTAATTGTGCCCACACCACTACTTGCAAGATACATAGCAACAGGAGAACCAAGACCACCTAGACCTAGCACTAAAATTCGTGAATTAAGCAGCACCTGCTGCCCACCCACGTCAACTTCCGGCAGAAATATTTGTCTGCTGTAGCGTAATAATTGTTCGTCTTGCAAAATAAAAAGTTAGCTTTAATAAACTATTTGGTCAGTTTTCGTCCACGCCGAGCCTCAAAAATAGCCTCTTGCTCAGGGGTCGCCGGTTTTTGATATTTCGATTTCCAATCAACATAGGGCATGCCATACACCAGTTCTCTGGCCTCTTCATAAGACACCTGCTCGCCCTCTTCATCAGCAGCACTGGCATACCATTTTGACAAACAATTTCGGCAAAAATCAGCCGTAATCATTAGATCAAGATTCTGCACATCAGTATTACTCTTTAGGTGTTTAACAAGTCGACGAAACACGGCGGCTTGAATCTTATCTTGCTTTGCTTGGTCCATTCGGTTCTCCAAAATACGTTCGGCTATTCTATTTTTTCAACATCACATCACGTGCAGCATTTATTTGCGCGGCCAGAGCATCCGAGCCACCTTTATCGGGGTGAATCTTATTCATTAAACTCTTATGTGCACTTAAAATTTGTTGTTCATCGGCTGACACATCTAAACCCAAAATAGCAGCCGCATCTTCACGGCTCATGTTGCTAGTATCAATAGCACCTGTACTGGCCGCTTCAGCCATACCCGGAATAACAATCCCAAATGCGGCCAACACCTTCGCTAACATTGGCAGGTGACGTAAATATGGAAGTAAGCGGCTCGCGAATGCTACCACCCCACCTAGCACGGCAAATATCCAGTGCGCTCGGCCCGAAGCAACTAAAATCACAAGCACTACCGCCAGCGAAACCAAACATATTTGGAGAAACGTCTTTTTGCGTGTCTCCAAGGGTAAACGACGGTACTTCCACATCACATACCAAACGCCCGAAATTACGAGCAAGGCAAGTATTATTCGAATCATTAATTAAAACTGAAGGTTTATCTTGCAGCCCGTATCCTATCGTTTTCGTCGTACGATTGCTCTGATTTTGACTATAAGCAATGCACAGGACACAATCCGTGCTTGCATTACTAACGGCATAATAAAGTGATAAACGATCTACTTCTTTTTTTGGACGACTCGCCAACCCCATTTCACGCTACCAACAATCTGGTAGCTCAGCTCGAATCTGCAGGTTTTACACGTTGGGAAGGGGAGCTTGATAATGGCCAATATTACGAAACCCGCAACGATTCTTCACTGATTGCGTGGCAAGGAGCTGAGACTGCAAATTCCCAAGGCTTTAAAATGGTTGGGGCCCATACGGACAGCCCCTGTTTAAAGTTGAAGCCAAATGCCATTGTTAAGAAAAATGGTTATCTGCAATGTGGAGTTGAAGTATATGGAGGCGTACTTCAACACTCATGGTTTGATCGCGATTTAGCGCTCGCTGGTAGGGTCAGCGGTATCGACAAAAATGGCAATATCGCGAGCGAATTAATGAACGTTCGTCAATCACTTGGAATAATTCCAAGTCTTGCCATCCATTTAAATCGTGATGCGAACAAGAATAATTCAGTTAACCCTCAAGAGCATTTACCGGTGCTCATTTCAAGCAACGATTCCCAAAATACCGTAGCAGAGGTACTGCTTCAATATAGTAAAACCAAGTTGGCCAAAATCACTGACTTTGAATTGTCGTTTTATGATCATCAAGGGGCAAGCATACTTGGTCTGAATCAAGAGTTTATTGTAAGCGCTCGACTAGATAATCTATTAAGTTGCTACCTTGGCTGCACCGCTCTTACCGCCAGCCCAAATACTAGTCCAGCTCTATTGGTCTGCACCGATCATGAAGAGGTTGGCAGCGCCTCCACTAGCGGTGCTGCTGGCCCGTTTCTCGCCAGTATCTTGCGAAGTCTTGCAGGGGATCAAAACAATAGCGACCAAGTTCTGCAAAACTCAATTCTAGTGTCCGCTGATAACGCTCACGCGCTCCACCCGAACTACGCCGACAAGCACGATGACAAGCATGGTCCAAAACTGAATGGGGGGCCAGTAATAAAAGTTAACGCTAATCAGCGGTACGCGACCAACAGCGAAACAAGTGCTGCTTTTAAGTCAGCATGCTCAAAAGCTGAGGTTCCGGTACAGACTTTTGTTACACGATCTGATATGAGCTGCGGCAGCACCATTGGCCCTATTACTGCAACAGAACTTGGCGTGCCAACGGTTGATGTTGGCGTCCCGCAATTTGCGATGCATTCAATTCGAGAAACAGCAGGCGTGACAGATTGTGAGTATATGCTCAAAGCACTTATTGCTTTTTATGACTCATAATACGGGGGTGTCACGGAACTAACTGAGACCCCATACTGCATTCGCCAATACTCGTATTCTATTCAGCATCCCTCTGTAAATTTGGGTAGAATTGCGCCCAACCGAATTCCTATAAAACCTAAATAGTATAATAAATTGAAATTACTCGGAATCTCTGCGCATTACCACGACAGTTCTGCAGCGATCATTGATAGTGGAAAGGTAATTGCCGCCGCGCAAGAAGAACGGTTTACGCGTAAAAAGCATGATGCCGGCTTCCCTACCCGCGCCGTAGAGTATTGCCTCGAGCAATCCGGTTTCGAGCTTCTCGAACTTGACGGCGTTGTTTATTACGACAAGCCATTATTAAAATTTGAACGCTTGCTCGAAACCTATCTAGCCTACGCCCCGCGCGGATTGCAATCGTTCATCATGTCAATGCCGGTCTGGTTGAAGGAAAAACTGTACCTTAAAAGCGTGCTAAAAAAAGAGTTAGCTAAAATTACGGACTGTAAAACCAGTGAGCTACCGAAGCTAATGTTCGCTGAGCATCACCAGTCGCATGCTGCATCTGCCTTTTACCCAAGTCCGTTTGAACGGGCCGCTGTTATATGTATGGACGGTGTCGGTGAATGGGCTACTACATCAGTCTGGCTAGGAGACGGAAACAAACTTGAACCGAAATGGGAGATAAATTTTCCACATTCGCTAGGAATGCTCTACTCTGCATTCACTTATTACACTGGCTTCAAAGTAAATTCGGGCGAATATAAACTGATGGGCTTGGCACCCTACGGCGAACCGAAATACAAAGACCTGATTCTTGAGCACTTAATCGACCTTAAGGACGACGGTAGTTTTCGACTCGACATGCAGTATTTCAACTACGCTACCGGCTTAACGATGACCAACGATCGCTTCGCCAAACTTTTCGGTGGACCTGCTCGTACAGCCGAATCACAAATCTCGCAGAAAGAAATGGATATTGCCCGATCTATCCAGGCAGTAACCGAAGAGGTGGTATTAAAATTAGCGACATCCGTCAAGAAGGAGTTGGGCGTTGACTACCTTTGTCTAGCTGGTGGTGTGGCGCTTAACTGCGTTTCGAATGGTCGACTTCTAAGGGAGGGGCCCTACAAAGATATCTGGGTACAGCCTGCCGCCGGTGATGCTGGTGGTGCCCTTGGTTGCGCCTTAGCCGTTCATTACGGTGATGCAGATGCCGTACGAAAAGTAGACAAGCCAGATAGCATGCACGGCTCATATCTAGGGCCGTCATTCTCGGGAACATCAATTGAAACTCCGCTGAAAAAGCTCGGTGCGGTCTATCAGGTGATGGAAGACCAAAACATGTACGAAAAGTTAGCCGAACTTCTTGATGATGGAAAAGTAATTGGTTGGTTTCAGGGTCGAATGGAATTCGGACCGCGAGCGCTAGGTGGACGATCCATCATTGGAGACCCCCGTAGCAGCCAAATGCAGTCAGTAATGAATCTAAAGATCAAATACCGTGAATCATTTCGACCGTTCGCCCCCTCCGTAAGAGCTGAAAAAGTAGCCGATTGGTTTGAACAAGATTCACCTAGCCCGTACATGTTAATGGTCGCGCCAATTCAGCATGATAAAAGGCTCGAACTAAACGAACACGACCAATCACTGTTTGGCATTGATAAATTGAATGTTGCTCGATCTCAACTACCTGCAGTGACTCACGTTGACTATTCAGCGCGGATTCAAACGGTGCACGAGGACACTAATCCGCGCTACTACAGGCTGTTAGAAGCATTTGAAAATAGAACTGACTGCCCTGTCCTCATTAACACTTCATTCAATGTGCGCGGTGAACCAATAGTCTGCACGCCCGAAGATGCGTATCGATGTTTTATGCGTACAGAAATGGACTATCTAGTAATCGAGAACTATCTTCTTAGTAAGCCGAAACAACCGGAATGGCAAGACGACGACCAGTGGAAACAGGAGTTTGAACTAGACTGATGTTTGACGAAATTCCCTTTTTAGATAAAAAAGGCCTGCGCGATTTTGGGCTTGTAACCGGAGCATTATTTGCCGGTATATTTGGAATCGCGTTCCCTTACGCTTTCGCGTACCCGTGGCCTATTTGGCCATGGATCATATTAATACTGTTAGCTCTATTTGCGCTGCTAAAACCGCTTTGGCTTCGACCATTTTATAATGTATGGATGCGTATCAGCATGGCGATAGGCGCCGTTGTTTCACGAATAATTTTAGCCGCTGTATTCTTTCTAGTGGTCACACCCACTGGTCTAATTATGAGAGCTTGTGGCACCGACCCTATGCGTCGAAAATTAGATAGAGAAACGCCAAGCTATAAAGAGGCAATAAGCGAAAACAAATCCAATTCTTTTAATAACCCTTTTTAACATGATTTATTAACAACTATGTTTGATCTACTTAAAGACCTTTGGGGCTTCATGAAAGTCAGAAAAAAATTCTGGCTGGCACCTATTATTCTTGTTCTGGTTCTACTCGGAGCACTTATTGTATTAAGTCAGGGCTCTGCTGTAGCACCCTTCATTTACACCTTATTTTAATGCCCTATTGTGTAAGCCTTTAAACCAAAAGGCTTAATTTCGCGCACAAGAATCCGCCGGCCCTACACCGGTGAATGCTTGAAAAAATCGAGGAGAGTGAGTCCTAGAAAAACTGCTAGCGACGGTCCGGAGATTATTGGTGAAATATTCTCGAATTGGCCATTGCTATACTATTCCGTGTATTTATTGTACTACATTTTGGACAATGTATACGATCAATGTAAATGACTTACGGCACTATTTACGACATGGTCACAGACCAAGATGACAACTTAAAATTGGTGAGTTGTCGTGTCAGGTTCAAAATACCAAGAAATTCAGTATAGTATTGAAAAATCATTAAACGGTTGGGGAATCAAAAATGTCTAGAAATTTGAAATCGTTAGTTGGCACTATCCTTACAATGACCACCCTAGTTGTCGCAAGCCAGCCGCTTTCCGCGCAACACGCTGAATTCGAACTAACCACAATCGGGCAATTCGATGTGCCATGGGCTTTAGAATTCCTTCCTGACGAACGATTATTAATCAGTGAAGGTGCTGGCGCCATCAAACTACTCAGCATGGATGGAAATATTAGTGATATCTCCGGCGTGCCTGAAGTTGATTTTGGTGGGCAAGGCGGCTTAGGCGATATCGTGCTGCACCCAGATTTTGAGAATAATAATTTAATCTACATAAGCTATGCCGAAAGCGGTGCGGGAGATACCAGAGGGGCTGCCGTCGCGCGTGCACAGCTGCACCTGACCGAAAATGGAGGAGAGCTCAACGGCCTGAATGTTATTTGGCGTCAAGTACCTAAAGTCACGGGGCAAGGCCACTTTGGCCATCGAATTGTTTTTGGGCCAAACGGATATCTTTGGATCAGTTCAGGCGAACGACAAAAATTTGATCCTGCACAGGACATGGAAATGAATCTAGGCAAGGTAATCCGGCTAAACGATGACGGCACCATTCCGGATGACAATCCGTTTTATGAACAAGGTGGTGTAGCAGCAGAGGTTTGGTCACTTGGTCATCGGAACCCTCTAGGCCTGGCTTTCGATCCATCAGACCAGCTCTGGGATGTGGAGATGGGCCCGATGGGTGGTGACGAGCTCAACCTCGTACAACGGGGCGCCAACTATGGGTACCCGATTGTCTCGAATGGCGATCACTACGATGGTAGGGATATTCCCGATCATTACACTCATCCAGAATTCTCTACGCCCGCGGCATTTTGGAACCCAGTTATCTCACCTTCAAGTTTAATGTTTTATAGTGGCAGTGAATTTCCAGACTGGCAGGGTGATGCCTTTATTGGAGGTCTATCTTCAGAATCACTCGTGCGAATTGAATTTGATGGCGAGACTGCGCGTGAGGCTCAGCGGTTCGATATGGAGCGACGCATCCGAGCAGTAGAGCAAGGACCAAATGGTGCGATCTGGTTACTCGAAGGCGGACGCCGTGGCGGCAAAGGCTTTTTGCTTAAGTTAACCGCGCCAGCGCCATAATCAAAACTTTCTAATCGATTGCAAAACGAGTAGCGGGTTCTGCATAGAGATCTTTGGGTCCTATTGCTGAAACGGAAAAGTTGACGGGACCGAGTCCCGGAGCAGGTGCAGTGACGAAAACGATATT
>Ga0055584_100003149_pt1 | contig 16326 bp, 14 predicted proteins | sample OSDHelmetaG_FD_58716 | JGI IMG/M metagenome (GOLD analysis project Ga0055584, IMG submission 58716) | Pelagic marine sediment microbial communities from the LTER site Helgoland, North Sea, for post-phytoplankton bloom and carbon turnover... | ecosystem: Environmental > Aquatic > Marine >... | reverse complement strand
TTCTCCATGTCGATCACCAGGCTGAGTCCCCGGGAGAACAGCAGGCGCGAGGAAGGCGGCAGCAGCGTGAAGTCGGGAATGCCCGCGACCACCAGATTGGCGCCCAGCCATTCAGGCTCGATGCGGTCGATCCCCATGCCCTGGGCAACCAGCGCCATCTCCTCTTCCGAGATGATCGATAGCTGGCGCGTGTTGCGGATCTCCTTGCCCTCTTCATAGATGTCGGTGAAGCGCACACAGCAGGGACGCGTGAGGCCGGAATGGCGCTCTCCGGGAAACCCTTCATAGGACACAGCGACGGTGCCGGCAGCCGAAGCACTGGCAATATCGTCCTCGTCACGCCTTGCCTCAGGCACAACCAGAAGCCGGCGGACTTCTCCGGCAAACGCAATCTCTTCAAAAATCGCCATGGAACCCCTCGTTGATCAATGGACGGACGTTAAGGCAGATTGCGTCTGACGTCACGCCGGCATGGCAAACGGCGTATCGTCCAGGAACCGGCGCGACACGTTTCCCGACAGGCGGGCGACGTTGTTGTCATAGCCGTTGCGGGGAAGGCTGGCGCCCCAGGCGTGTGATGGCTTTGGTCGTCATCGCTATCCCCCGGTTTCTTGTGACCGATCAGCCGAGAAGAAGGCCTCGCACCATCTAGGTGCGAGGCCTTCTCAAAGATCAAAAACTACTGCCTGCTCAGAAACCGGCCTTCATAGTTTCGAAGCGCTCGATGACCGTGTCCTTGTCGCGGAACTTGCAGTACATCACACCTGAGTCCAGCAGTTCCGTTGGGTCCCTGGGAAGCTGAAGTTCGGCGAGACGGTTGTCACCGATGTTATCGAACGATGCACTGTTGGAATGCCCGATCCCGTATTCGGAAACCAGGAACTCGCCACTCTCGGGCGACAGCATCGAATTGAGAAGGTCGTAAGCCTTGTCCTCATGCGGCGCGTTTTTCATCAGCACCATGCCACAGCACCAGGTCTCGACGCCCTCCTTGGGCAGCATCATGCGCACCGGAAGGCCCTGCGCCTTGAGTTCGGCAACGCCGCTGTCCCAGGTCAGCGCGGCGACGATCTCGCCCGCTGCCATGGCCTGTGTGATGTCGCTCTGCGACACCGCATAGAAGCGCATCAGCTTCTTCTGCTCAGCGAGCAGATCCATGACCAGGTCGAGCTCGTCGTCGCTCATGTTGCAGGGATCGACGCCCGCGTAGATCGCTGCGGTGAAGACAGTCTCGTCAACGGAATCGAAAACAGCCATCTGGCCGGCATACCGTTCATCCCACAGCAGGCCGTAGGAATCCTCCTCATCCCATTCGACGAGATCGGTACGATAGGTCACCGAGGTTCGTCCCCAACCGAAGGGCATGAACCACTGCTCACCGTCGAATTGGGTGCCGGGCAGGGTTGTCAGCGCGGGAAAAACGTTCGACCACTGTTCCAGGCGGCTGGTGTCGATCGCCTGGATCAGCCCGGCGTCGCGCCATTGCGGCACCAGCGGGCTGCAGGGATGCACCAGATCGGGCTGGAAACCCGACATCACCTTCTGGAACGCCTCGTACTCGTCGGCATAGATCGCGTAGTCGGGCGGCGCGCCGTTCTTCATCTCATAGGACTGATAAAGTTCGGGAATGTCATAACCGGCCCAGGTGAACGACAGAGCCTGATCATCCTGCGCCAAGGCCTTTCCGCCGGCCACGGGGTACGCGACGGTCGCCAGCCCTACAGCCGCCATGGCCTTGCCTATATCGCGCCGGGTCAGCGTGCCTGCTGCCTGTTTGTCCTTGAACTCGTTGATTTCCATTGGTGCCTCCCACCAGGTTTCTTCGTGAAAATCTGACTGACTGGTCATCAGACATCCTTACAAGTTTAGAGAGCGCGCGAGGATTCGCAAGCCGATCTGATTTGCTCAACCTCGCCCTCCCTCTGTAGTGTCTGCATCGATACAACGAGCGATCCAGGAAACACCTCAAGGAAGGACACAGACGTGGATATCAAAGGCAAGAAGGCGGTCGTCTTTGGCGGCACATCCGGCATTGGTCTGGCAACCACAAAACTGCTGGCCCAGGCTGGGGCAAACGTCGTGGCGATCAGCCGTGACCCGTCCAAGGCCGGGGAACTGCCTGCCGGTGTCAGCACCCGGGCCTGCGATGTGCGTGACAGCGCTGCCATGGAGGCTCTTCTGGCGGAACTGGGACCCTTTGACATTCTTGTCAGTGCGGCGACCGGTGGTGATCGTGCCGTCGGCCCCTTTGTCGAGATGGACATCGACGGCTTCAAGGGTTCGTTCGACAAGCTCTGGGGTTATGCCAATGTCGTGCGGTTTGGCGCCGCCCATCTGAACGAAGGCGGGTCGATTACGCTGGTTTCGGGATCACCTGCCCGCGCCCATCCCAGGGATCTGAGCGCCCTTTCGGCGGTCGGTGGCGCCGTCGAGGCGCTGGTGAAAACCGTGGCACGCGAAATTGCGCCCCAGCGCCGCATCAATGTCGTTTCGCCCGGCGTGATCGACACGCCCATGATGACCCTTGAAGGCAAGGCCGAACGCGAGGCCGCCTATGCCGACATGACCAAGGGTTACCTGATCCCCCGTGCCGGCACGGCCGATGAAGTGGCCCGGGGCCTGATGTTCGTCATCACCAACGATTTTGTCACCGGCACCATCGTGGACGTCGATGGCGGCTGGCTGCTGAGCGACTGACCATCATAACCCATCCAACGCAGTTACCCCGAGGTTCGACATGAAGACACTTGCCGCGCTGGTCTTTCCAGGATTCCAGACCCTGGACTATTTCGGACCGATGGAAATGCTGGGCGATCTTGAGGGCAAAATCCGTATCATCACCGTGGCCGAGAGGTCTGATCCGGTTCCCAGCGTGCACGGGCAACGCATTGTGCCCGACAAGACCATCGCGGATGGCAGCGAATACGATCTGCTGCTGATCCCTGGAGGCGAAAGCGCGCACGAAGCAGCCAAAAGCAGCGACCTGGCCGCCTGGATCGTGGCGACGGCGAACCGCGCCGAACGGGTCATGACCGTCTGTACCGGCAGCATCCTGCTTGCATCGACGGGAATGCTGGATGGTCGCAAGGCCACGACCAACAAGCTGGACTTCACCAGAACCGTGCCGGCCGCACCAAAGGTCGAATGGGTGCGCCAGGCCCGATGGGTCGAAGACGGCAAGTTTTTCACGTCCTCTGGCGTGTCGGCCGGCATGGATATGACCCTGGCCGCCATTGCCGATCTGTTCGGCGTCGAAACCGCCCGGGACATCGCTGAGGGGACCGAATACGAATGGCACGACGACCCGACATGGGATCCCTTTGCCGAACGTGCCGGCCTGGTCTGATCAGGACCTGTCTTGATCAGGGTTACCGACAGCATCAGCCTTTCCGAGACTGAGATCGAGGAGCACTTCATCCGTGCGCCCGGCCCTGGAGGTCAGAACGTCAACAAGGTCGCGAGCGCGGTGCAACTGCGTTTTGACGCTGCCAACAGTCCCGCCCTGTCGGTTGCTGTTTTCCGGCGACTGCGAACCCTGGCGGGAAGCCGGATGACCCGGGACGGCGTGATTGTCCTGACCGCCAATCAGTACCGGTCCCAGATCAGGAACCGGGAGGACGCCCTGGAACGTCTGACCGACCTGATCCGCGAGGCAGCCGTTCCGCCCACGAAACGGCGACCGACAAGGCCTTCGCTTTCTTCCAAGCGCCGGGTTTCCGAAGCCAAACGGCGGCAGGGCGCCCTGAAAAAACAGCGCCGGAAGGCGAACCCGAACGAGGATTGAGTTCTAATCCTGTCGGGGTTCGGCAGGAACGCGAGTCAGCGTCGCACCGATCGATGCAGAGGTGACAATCGCAATGGCAAGCCAGCTCACCAGGGTGAGCTGCTCACTGAGCAGGATGATTCCCGTAATCGTGGCAATGGCAGGCTCGAGGCTGAGCAGGACTCCGAACAGACGCGGCGACAGGCGTTTGAGGGCAATGAACTCCAGGCCAAGCGGCAGGGTCGCCAGCACCGCCACCAGCACGGTGACCTGGATGAGCGAAACTGAACTGAAGAAATACCCGATCTCCGAATAGGCCAACGGGAAGATCAACGCAGCAGAAATGAGGGTCGCGACAATGAAGCCGTCCAGGCCCTGGATGGAGCGTCCCGCCCGCGCCGAGGCCAGAATGTAGAAGGCCCATGCACAGGCATAGGCCAGCCCGTAGGCAATCGCCGACCAGGTAACCGGCGCATCCTCATCCAGTGGCGTCAGCATGCAGACCCCGGCAAAGGCCAGCACCGGCCAGACGAACTCCAGGAACCGGCGCGCGCCCACCAGGCTGACGGTCAGCGGACCCAGAAAGCCGATCGTGGCGACCAGACCCAGGGGCAGGTGGACCAGGGCGAGATAAAACGTGACGTTGAAACCCGTGAAGGCAAGACCCAGTGCCGCAGCATCGAGCCATTGCTTCCTGGTCCACAACCAGACCCTGGGGCGCAGCAACGCAGCCAGCAGCAATCCGCCCAGGGCCAGGCGCGCGCAATTGAGACCGAAGACATTGTCGGCCGTCATCACCATCTTGGCCGAGCCGGATCCCACCTGCAGCGCGATGAGCGCACCGATCAGAATGAGGGGCGCCGGGATGCGCATCCCGAACGCCGCAATGGCACCTTGAACAGAGCCTGGCTTCACGAGGCTTCACCTTTTGGCATCGAGATGTCCCTGCAAAGGTACACGGTGGAATGACGAGCGGGCATCAGACGTTCCCGATTTCGGCACCGTGGGCACGGTAGGCCGTTGAGCGTGCATGTCATAGGGCCTGGTTGCATGATGGGTCATCAGCAATGAAAGTATGGCAGCGATTAGGGAGCGGGCGCGGTGATGAGTGAAAATCAGGTCGACGTGGCGATCATCGGCGGCGGCATTGTCGGGACCACCGCAGCCTACTTTCTGGCCCATCGTGGCGCGCGGGTTGCGCTGATCGAACGCGACCGTCTTGGTCAGGGAACGACGGCCCGGTCCTTTGCTTGGATCAATGCCTCATCCAAGATTGCCGACGAGCCGTACCACAAGCTGAACGCGCTGGGCGCCTCGATCTACCATGATCTTGCTGACGAATTCGGTGCCGAAAACCTGGGGCTTCACCGCACCGGCATGTTGCAATGCATCAGTCGCCAGGATGTTTCCGGCCTTTCCGCCATGGAAGAACAGGCCGGCTATCTCGAACGTTATGGTTATCCCCATCGCCGCATTGATGCCTACACACTGTCATCACTGGAACCCGCCATCACGTTCGACGACGACGCAACGGCCATCCATGCCATGTCGGAAGACTGGCTTGATGCGCCGGAGTTTGTGGCATTTCTGGCCGGGGAGATCCGGGCCATGGGCTCACAGGTGCTGGAGGGATGCACGGCAACCGCGCTTGACCTCAATCATGACGGTTCGGTCAGTGGCCTGCTGACGGATCAGGGCACGCTGTCGACCTCCAGGGTGCTGATCGCGGCCGGTCATGAAACGCCCGCGGTGCTTGCCGCGCTCACCGGATACGAGGCGTTCGGCGCACGGTTTCCCATGAAGCGGGTCCCGGGCCTGCTGGTCACCACACCTCCGGACCGCAATGCCGAGGCATTGCGCCACGTGATCTACTTTGATGGTCCGACCCACGCCTTTCACATACGTCCGGCCGGCAACGGCCGTCTGCGCCTGGGTGCCGATGATACCGACGGTATGATCGCCGAAGACACCTCACCGGAGAATCTGCTCATGGCCGGCTCGCGCCTGCTTGATCATGCGCGAGCGCGCGTGCCTGAACTGATCGGCAACGTCACGGCAGAACAGTGTGACCTTGCCGTCGGCATCCGCCCCTACCCCCATGACGGCAAGACCCTGGCCGGCGCCCTGCCCGGCTCGGAGGGCCTCTATCTCATTGCGACCCATAGCGGCATCACGCTTGCGCCGTCACTGGGTCGGCTGATGGCCGAGTTGATGATCGATGGGAGTGTTCCCAAGGCGCTGCAATCCTTCTCGCTGGAGCGGTTTCCGGGGTTTGCCTGACCCTGCGCCCACGGCTCCTATCGACATGCTTGCAACCTGACTGTGTGCCACCGACACTGAAGGTCTTCCGTCCCACAGGGCATGACGACACAGCAGGAGCCTGACTCATGAGCAACACACCGCCGAACATGGACGATTATGATGCCATTGCCGCCACTGTGCAGCACTATATCGATGGTGCCCGCGCCGGCAGCGGCGAAATCATGAAACAGGCGTTTCACAAGGATGCCTGGATCTTCGGAGCAATGACCACCGGCCCGTTCATGGCACCGATCCAGGAGCTGTTCGACCGGGTCGACGCCGGCCAACCCGCACCGGGCACCCGCGCGAACATTGTTGCCATTGATGTGGTCGAAACGGTCGCAACCGTGCGCCTGGAACTGGACGAATGGTCCGGTCGCCGCTTCACCGACATGTTCACGATGGTCAAATCAGACGGCCAATGGAAGATCATGAACAAGGTCTTCCACCTCCACACCTGAATCAGCGGGACAACAAGACAACACGGGAGAAAGCCATGCCAGTCGTCGGAACCGTTGAGAGTCTGTGGCGCTACCCCGTCAAGAGCATGGCGGGTGAGGAGCTCCAGGAAGCCTATCTGGGCTTTGGCGGTGTCTACGGTGACCGCCTCTATGCCTTTACCAGCGATGCGGCTGATCCTGCCTTCCCGTGGCTGACCGCGCGCGAACAGCGCCGGATGCTGCTCTACCGGCCCCGGTTCCGTCATGCCGAGCTTGCCGCCCTGCCGCCCAATCTGGCGCAGGCAGAAGCCTCTGCGCCGGGCCTTACGCCGCTCTATGCCGATGTCGAAGGCCTGAGTCTTGAGGTCGAGACGCCCGAGGGTGAACGCCTCGGCCTCGATGATCCCGTCCTTACCGAGCGGCTGAACGAGAACATCGGGCGCAAACACAATCTCTCCCTGCAGCGCTCCGAGCGCGCCATGACGGACTGCCGTCCTCTTTCTCTGTGTTCCCTAGCCACCGTAGCGCAGCTTGAAGAGGAAACCGGCAAGCCGGTCGACAAGCGACAGTTCCGTGCCAACGCGTATCTGAACCTTGATTCAGGCGACGGCTTTGGTGAGGACGCCTTCATCGGAAAGCGTCTGCAGATCGGTGAGAAGGTGATCGTTTCCATCCTGGAACGCGACCCCCGCTGTGCCCTGATCACGCTCCATCCCGACACGGCCGAGCGCGATCCAGCAATCCTGACTCATGTCAGCAAGGCCCATGACGGCCATGCCGGCGTTTATGCTGCTGTCCTGGTCGAAGGCGTGATGAGGACCGGGGACACGATCACCCTGCTCGACTGAACGGCGGATGTAAGCACGATGAACTCAGCGGATTCCTCAGCCTGCCTTGCCCGTGCTGGCTAGTTCGAACCCGCGGTAGCCTTCGGCGGCGATCGCATCACACTTCTTGCGGTATTCACCGAAACCACCGACATAGGGATAGAAGACGCGGGGTTTGCCCTCCATGTTGGCGCCGACATACCAGGAATCAGCCTGGGGATAGAGGGTTGTATCGGCAACCTCGAGGTTGTGTTTGACCCAGTCACGCTCGGCCTCTTCAGCTGCCTCGATACAATCCAGGTTCTGATCCTTCATGTAGCCTAGGCAATCGCTGATCCATTCCACGTGCTGTTCGATGGCCGACATCATGTTGGTCAGCACAGAAGGGCTTTGTGGACCCGTCACGGTGAACATGTTGGGAAATCCCGCAACACCAAGGCCCAGATAGGTCTGAGGCCCGTCGACCCACTTCTCGCGCAGGGACTGACCGCCCCGGCCCTTGATGTCGATATTGAGCAGAGGGCCGGTCATGGCATCAAAGCCGATCGCGAACACGATGGCATCGAAGCTGTATGCCTTCTCCATTGTCTTCAGGCCGTCAGGCGTGATCGCTTCAATCGGCGCATCACGCAGATTGACCAGGCTGACATTGGGCAGGTTGTAGGTTTCATAGTAGTCGATATCGACACACAGCCGCTTGGTTCCGAAGGGATGGTTTTTCGGGCACAGGAGTTCCGCAACCTCGGGGTCATCGACACGCTGACGAATCTTGTCGCGGGCGAAATCAGCCACCATCTCGTTGACCTCCAGATCGCTGCCAACATCCGAAAAGGTCGAGAGGACCGTGAAACCACCCTCGGCCCAACGGCGTTCGAGCTCGCTGATGCGCCGGTTTTCCGAAACATCGTGGCCGGATTCGTGCGCCTCCTCACCGTTATAGCCACTTTCCGACCAACGTGCGTACTCGCGGTAGGCTGTGTAGTTCTCCTTGATCTCGCGGACTTCTTCCTCGCCCAGCTTGCGGTTCCAGGCAGGCACGGCGAAATTGGGCGTGCGCTGGAAAACGGTCAGGTGTTTGGCCTGCTTGGCAATCTGGGGGATCGACTGGATGGCCGATGAGCCAGTTCCGACAACCGCAACGTCAAGCCCGGTGAAGTCGACACCTTCGTGGGGCCACAGGCCGGTGTGATACCAGGGGCCTTTGAACTGATCGAGTCCATCGAAATCAGGTTTCTGCGGCACAGAAAGACAACCCACCGCCAGCACACAAAAGGTTCCGCTCCAGGTCTCGCCCGTGCTGGTTTCAAGATGCCAGAGGTTTGCGTCCTCATCATAGGAAGCCGCGACAACTGTCGTGTCGAACCGGATGTCGCGGCGCAGATCGAAACGCTCTGCAACATGTTCGACATAAGAGAGGATTTCCGGTTGTGGCGAGTAACGTTCCGACCATTCCCATTCCTGCTGAAGATCCTCATCAAAGGAATAGGAGTAGTCCATGCTGTGGATGTCACAGCGGGCACCGGGATAGCGGTTCCAGTACCAGGTTCCGCCGACATCACTGGCAGCGTCGAGTACAACCGCGCGGAGGCCAAGCCCACGACATTTGTGAAGCATGTACATGCCGGAAAATCCGGCACCGACGATCACCACATCGAATTGCGCTTCTTCACGATTTTCGTTGCCAGCCTGATCAGCCATGTCCGCTCTCCCGAATTTTCATGCGGACACTAATGCGGATCGCATTCGGATGAAACCGTGCCGTGGCTCCTTCTGTCCGCGATCCAATCCAGATCAACGCTGTTGTTACGATCAGGCGTGTGCGTGTGATGATGCCCTTTCGATTGCATGTTGAGCGGACCCAGGTGAACCGGTTGCCGGGCAGGTCAGTGCTTGTATGATGATGCAGGCCCATTCAAACGGCTGGATGAACATCATGGCGGTTACCCAAGAGCTGCTGGATATGACAGTCCTTGAAGAGTTTCGCGAAACCGCAGGCGATGCAGTGTTCCTGGAGATCGGGGAAACCTTTGTCGAGCAGATCGCACTGATCATCAGCCGAATTGAAGAATCATCCTGCCTTGACGATCTCGATTGCCTGGAACGCAATGCCCACGAACTGGCTGGCGCTGCGGGCGCCTTCGGCGGGAAGGCACTCGCTGCGGCTGCCAGAGAGGTCATGGCCGTCGGACGGACCGGCGATGTCGAGAAAACCAGGACGTTGATCCCTTCCCTGGCAAACACGGGCCGGGAGACACTGGAGGCCTTCAGACGCTATTGCACGTCCCTGTCCTGACCATCGGGCCGACAAAGAGCAGCGCCATCGACCCATGAGGCCACCATGGCCAACAGCTCACTCTTGCGCACCGGCTTGGGAAGATAGTCGGACATGCCGGCACCCATGTAACGTTCGCGATCACCTGGCAGGGCATCGGCCGTCATCGCGACAACAGGAATCTGTGCGAGGTCATGGGGGAAGTTGCGGATACGCCTGGTTGTCTCGACACCACCCATTTCGGGCATGCTTGAATCCATGAGAACGAGGTCGTAACGGGAGCGCTTCAGTGCTTCGAGCGCTTCGATGCCATTGTTGGCGACATCAACCTTGTAACCGGCCTGCTCCAGAATCTTCACCGTCACCATCTGGTTCACACGATTGTCTTCAGCCAGAAGAATCCGGACATCAGGTCTGGCCGCACGCAGTTCACCGTGGTCGAGAAGCTCACGGCGCTCTTCGCGGGAACGGTCATCACCCGACAGGGCCGCAACCAGATCCACCTGGTGGACGGGGACCGGGACAAAGGCATCCGCGCCGCCATCGGAAGAAACCCTGGAGCCCACCGGCACCAAGGCCACCATGCGTATCTGGTCAAAGCCTGGCACCTTGCGCAGTCGCCGAACTTCCTCGGCAGGGTCGGCAATACCGACAAGGTGACCAACCACCACGCCCGACCAGGTCGCCGAGTCCGGCACCGGTTCCGACTGATTGATGAACACCGCCTGCGCACCAGCATTGGCAAGCTGGCCGCCGATCAGCTTGCGGCCGATTTCTGTGTCATCCACCACCAGGACATGCCCGCTCAAGGCCTTGGCCGGGGCTGGCATTTCCTGCTGGCTCCGCCCAAAACGGGCCGTGAAGTGGAAGACCGAGCCATCACCCATGCTGGAGTCGAACCCGATGCTGCCCTGCATCAGGCCAACCAGACGGCGGCAGATGGCAAGACCCAGGCCCGTACCGCCCCGTGATCGTCCCGACGAAGGATCGACCTGACTGAACATCTCGAACAGCCTGTTGCGTGCTTCATCGGGGATGCCGACGCCGGTATCGGCAACCGAGAACCGCAGAACCAGGTCGTTCTGTCCGATACTCTCGGCGTCGACCTGCACGATCACGCCACCGGAATCGGTGAACTTCAGACCATTGCCGATCAGATTGACCAGAATCTGGCGAAGCCTTCCAGGATCGCCCATCAGGCTTTGCGGCACATCGGGAGCAACAATCACGCCAAGCACCAGGTCCTTGCCCGACGCGACGGGATAAAGCAGATCAGCAACCGCAGAGACAACCTCATCAAGCTCGAAGGGCGTGATCTGGAGTTCAAGCTTTCCAGCCTCGATCTTGGAGAGATCCAGGATGTCATTGATGATGGTCAGCAACGCCTCACCGGACTGGCGCAGATTGTTCACATACCGCATCTGCTGGCGGTCGAGGCCGGAATCGGCCAGCAGCGTCGAGAGGCCCAGAATGCCATTCATGGGCGTTCGGATTTCGTGGCTCATGGTCGCCAGGAAACGTGACTTTGCTTCGTTCGCAACCTCTGCTTCGTCGCGTGCCCTGCGCAGTTCTTCCTCGGTAAGTTTTTGCGCGGTGATGTCCTGGAGCGTGGAAAGCGAAAGGTCACCATCCTCGAATGGCAGATCCTGGGATACCTCACGAAGGTAGCGGAGACCGTCCGGGTGCAGGAGCCGATACTCGATGCTGATGGGCTCGCCCCGGTCGGAAGCTTCGTAGGCATCTGCGACACGCTTGCGATCATCCGGGTGTATGGCCACCATGTCGTCCTGCTAGGAGACCAGCATCTCCTCAGGTGAGGAGCCGGCAATCTCCGCTGCAACGTCAGAGACTTCGATCGCCCGATCCAGTGCCCCGTCATAGACGATGTGACCAATGCCACCGACACGCTGTGCAAAAGCCAGAATAGCCTGACGTTTCTCTAGGTCCGCCTGAGCACTTCGAATTTCGGTAAGATCAAGAATGGCGCCGATCGTGCGCGATGGCTCGCCTTCCTTCGCCGCCACGACCTCACCGATTTCCCGAACGAACCGACGCTCCCCGTCGGGACGAACCAGGCGGTACTCCATGTCATAGGGGTCTCCGGTGCGGATGGATTCACGGTGGCTCTCGATGACGCGGTCGCGATCGCGTGGGTCAACGTGTTCGAGCGCGTTGTCCAGAGCGCCCAGAAGCTTTTCTTCAGGCAGGCCGTGGATTTCTGCAAACTCAGACGAGACAAACACCATCTGTTCTTCTGCATCGTCGAAGATGTAAGCGCCCATGCCGGCGATCCGTTGCGCTGTCGAAAGAAACCAGGCGTTTTCTTCGAGCTCACGTTCCGACTGCCTGATCGCAGTGATATCGAGCATGGCACCCACCTGAAGCCCTCTGCCGTCATCCAGAAAACTGCAGACCTCCCGGATGTCCAGAATCTCTCCCGTTGGGCGCTCGATACGATACTCCATCGTGAAAGGTCTGCGCGCATCAATGGCGCGCTGATAGACGTCCCATGCTTCCTGTTGATCGTCCTCGACAATGAACTCGACAAAAAAGTCCATCCCGATGCCATCAACCTCACGTGCCTCCACCCCCAAGATGTTGAAGACGCTTTGGGAGACATGCCGCATCACCTTCTTTTCAGGATCGACAACATAATGGCCAAACCCGGCATGGGTCTGGGCCAGATGCAGCGCTGCCGTGTTTTCCCGCAGGGCGTCCTCTGTTTTGCGCAGGTCGGTGAGGTCAAGCAGGGTGCCGATCGAGCGCGCAGTTTTGCCCTTCCGGTCTTCGACATAGATACCGGCCTCACGGACAAAACGAATCTCGCCGTCTGGCCTGATAATGCGATAGTCGACGACATAGTCGCTGCGATTGTCGGACGCTTCGTTGAAGATCGCATTCGCGGATTCACGATCATCGGGATGGATGAACTGCAACGTATCGGAGACGGACTTTTGCACCTCTTCCTGGCTACGACCGTAAACGGCGGCAAAGGTCTCGGAGCAGTAGACCATGTCGTCGACATCATCGTCGTAGATGTAATGACCCAGCCCCGCGATATCCTGAGCAGCAGCAAGAACGGCCGAACGCTCGGCCAGTTGCTGCTCGATACGGCTTTGACGGTTCAGAGCGCTCATCAGCACCGCGATGGCCAACAGCGACAGAGCCGAGGAAAGCACCACGACGATCTCGCCCTTTCCGATCCAGATCAGCCAGACCGGAATGGCGGCATCGAAGCTGGACCCTGCCGCAACAACCACGGACTGAACGGCGATCAGAGCCAGAAGACCGGCCAGGCACCAGATCAGGAGTCCGCGGTGCCGCAATGCCATAACCAGCGCGGCGCTGAGGACACCAAGCGAGATAAGAGCTGAAAGTCCAAGAAGCACGGTTAAGCCAATTCCATCCGATGCAACAAGAGTGTGTCCCCATGCCAGATGACACGCAACCGGTTCAGGCCAATCGGGTGTGGACGTTGGCCGCGGCAGACGCTGGAATGGGCACTCTGCTTCTTCACGCCAACCAATTGCACGCGAGGACCACCATGCACCCGCAATTTTCCGCCTTCTCCGTCGAAGAGCACCGCGCGCGACTGAACCGCGCGCGACAGGCACTTGGCGAAGCAGGCTTCGACGCCTGCATCTGCGTTGCCCCGGAGAACCTCTACTATCTGGGCGGCTATGACTCCTGGGTCGGCGTCAACAGCCCGCAGGCCATGGTGTTCACGCCGGGCGATGATAAGCCGACTCTGATCGTGCGCAATGTCGACCTGCCGCTGGCAACCGAAACAACCTGGCTGCGGGACATCCGCACTTATCATCTTCACCTGGAAGACCCGGCAGCGCTGGTTGCAGAGGTCGTCGCCGAAAAGGGTGCAGACGGCGGCACCCTGGCGATTGAAACACAATCCTATGCGCTTTCGTTTGAATTGGGACGCTTGCTGGAGCGCGTATTGGCGCCAGCCACACTGATGGATGCAACGACCCTGTTGGGCGATCTGCGCTGGATCAAGTCGCCGGCCGAGATCGCGTGCATGCGCCGCGCAGCCTCATTCGCGCAGTTGGGGATCGAGGCCATGCGTCAGACACTCAAACCCGGCATCACCGAAATGGCGCTGGCCGGCACCATCGAGGATGCCATGCGCCGGGCCGGCGGCGACTTCTGGTCGGTACCGACAGAGCTGTCGTCAGGACCGCGCGCAGAGGGTGGCCACGGAACACCGCGTGACCGCACAATCGAGTCCGGAGACCTTGTGCATGCCGAGTTCGCCGGCGTTGATCAGCGTTATCATGCCGTCGCCATCGCCACGATGGCGGCAGGTGAACCGACTAGCGGCCTGAAGGATCTTTATGCGGCCACACGTGCATCACTGGATGCCGGGATTGCCGCGATCCGGCCAGGTGTTCCGGTTGCCGAGGTGGAAGAGGCATCGCTTGATCCGTTGCGGGACGCCGGATTGGCCGATGCCGCGATGATGCGGTTCGGCTATGGCATCGGCATCGCCTATCCTCCGATCTGGCTGGAAACCCTGCAGATCAGCCGGGGCATTGATCAACGCCTGGAACCGGGCATGGCCTTTGTCTTGCACGCCTGCGTCACACCGTCCGGTTCCGGCAACGGCGCGATCCTGGGCGGGACCTGGCTGATGACCGATGACGGCGTGGAAATGCTGGCCGGCGCAGGGGCCGTTGACCTGGAGGTCTGCGGCTGACATGGCCAGTCCCAAGCCCTGGAAGGTAGCCAACAGCCAGTTGCTTCATGATGGCCAGCCATGGCTGTCGTTGCATGGCGAGACCGTGCAACTGCCCGACGGTCGGGAGGTCGCCCCGTACTATCGCATCGACATGCGCGATTTTGCGATCGTACACGCCACCACCAGGACCGATGACGTTCTGGTGCTCAATCTCTACCGCCACGGCCCCCGGCGGATCGAACTCGCCCTGCCTGGTGGTCTGATCGATGACGGGGAAACCCCACTGGAAGCAGCAGAGCGCGAACTGATGGAGGAAACCGGATATCGCGCCGCCAACTGGCGCACGCTGGGCAGTTACGTCATGAACAGCAACTACGGCTGCAGACGATGCCACGTCTTCATGGCTTCGGAAGCCGAGCAGATTGCCAAGCCTGATTCCGGCGATCTTGAAGATGCCGAACTTTTGCTGATGTCATCGCATGATCTGCTATGCGCCGTGGGTGAAGGCCGCGTCGGCGTGATCGGCCATGCCGCCGCCATTGCCATGGTCACCGCCACAAAGGCGGGCTTTCCGGTCACCGACTGTTTGTGACGCCCCCTAGAACCTGAGCGCGAAGTCCGCCGCGTCGGTGTAGTCGCGGCAACGCGGAAAGGGAACCGCAGCGGGATTTGGCGCGTCGAAGAACTTGGCTGCCAGCTTGGCTGCGCAATCAAACCAGAACGTGACGCCGTGACCGCCGGAGCGGAACACCAGATGCTTGCTGTCGGAAAGAGTCTCTGCGGCCTCATCGGCATAGCTGGCTGGTGTTACGGGATCATAACGACCGCTCATCAGAAGGGTTGGTGCATCCGACACCACAGGTCCTCCTGCATCCAGCGGATTGCTCTGAACCGGCCAGACATCACAATAGGGTACCAGCGACCATTCAAGCACTGCCTCGCCATAAATGCCGTACCGGGCGGCCTCGGCCATCATGGCAGATGTGTCCAGCGTTGGTGCTTCGCGGCATTCAACATTGACGAACACACCTTCATCCATGCCGTCACTGCCCCAGCTCGCCGGCCAGTAGAAATAGGAAAGTGCGTCGAGATCCCCATCGGCGGCCGTTCCGATCATCAGGGGAATGTAAGTCAGCCAGTAGCTGTCATAGAGGTATTCGACCATCGAAGACGTCACGGCATTTCCGTTGAAACGCACATAGGTTCCCCGATTGAAGTAATCGAGGTCATAGAGCTCGAGCTCGCGCGGATCGGCATTGAGATCGGCAATCAGATGTTCAAACGTTGCCTCTGCATCCGGCGCGACACGCCGGCAACCGGCATCGTTGGCGCAATCCTCAAACAGGTTGGCAAACGCGCCTGCGACAGCACGGGGAAAATCCAGTTCGGCATCAATGGTCGGGGGATAGACGCCGTCGAGAACCGCCGAGCGCACAAGATCAGGATGGCGGCGCATCACCTCCAGGCCCAGCCGGGTGCCATAGGACACGCCATAGAGATTGACCTGTTCATACCCAAGAGCCCGGACAATATCGGCGACGTCGTCTGCACTGTTGCGTGTGTCGAACTGCTCAAGCGGCACACCTTCAGCACGAAGGCGATTGTAGCAGGCAGCCAATTCACTGGTCTCGCGCTCGATCAGAGGATGATCGTAGTGCAGGATCTCCGGCAGGCTGCGATCGAGATCATGCAGTTCCGGGCAATCCAGGCTGGGGCGCGACAGGCCGATGCCACGCTGGTCGAAAAGGATGAAGTCCCTGGAACGGCGGAATGACGACGTGCGTTCCCACCAGAAATCACTGTAGTCCTCATAATCCGGGTAGTCGGACGCGAAGGTTGGCGCGCCGGGACCGCCCTCCATATAGATCACGGGATCAGGTTCGGGATTGCGAGAAGACGAACGCAGCACAGCCACAGCAAGTTGCGCCGAGCCGGCGGAAGGATTGGCGCGATCCAGCGGAACGATGACGTGATAGCAGTCGACATTCTGCACCATGTTGGCGCGCACCCAACACTCTGTTTCCCGCAAC
>Ga0055584_100003148_pt1 | contig 16327 bp, 18 predicted proteins | sample OSDHelmetaG_FD_58716 | JGI IMG/M metagenome (GOLD analysis project Ga0055584, IMG submission 58716) | Pelagic marine sediment microbial communities from the LTER site Helgoland, North Sea, for post-phytoplankton bloom and carbon turnover... | ecosystem: Environmental > Aquatic > Marine >... | reverse complement strand
TCTATGATTAACTCGATTTTCCTTTATAAATCAACATGAGATAACGATCAGGAAGCTAATGTGAATGAGATAGAACACAATGAGGTAGTCGCCCCAACACTTACCATGCTAAATGGTAATACCATCAAAATTTTGACACAGGGTAAAACAACAGGACAGCGCCTTACTGTAATTGATTATCGTGATTTCACCCGAGGTAACCCACCGCCATTTACCAGACATGACTTTATTGAGGTCTTTACCGTTTTAGATGGACGTCTGGCCTTTCAATATCTCAATGAGCCTGCTTTTTACTTATCTGCAGGTGATGCAGTAACTGTACCCAGTGGACTTTCACATACTTTCTGGAACCCAGACGCACAGCCCTTACATATTTTACTGGCTTGTACACCGGCAGGATTGGATAGCTTTTTCGAGGCAATTCATGCTGAAATGCAAAAGTTAAAAGCCGGGGAAATCGAACAAACTGAAATTACTGAAACTATGGCGAGACTTCGAATAGAACACGGTATCGAAGAGACGGCACCAGCACCGGATGTAAGTTGACTTTATTTCTCGATTAGAAGTAATACGATAATTATAAACCTTGGCTTCGTGTTTCCTATATTCTGTTTAAAGTGTTTTCTGGTTAAATTCATTCAAATTGTCTGGAGATTACAGGTATGAAAAAAATAAGCCGAACATTCCTCCTTCTGTTTTTTTGTAGTCTTACTCAAGTTTCTATCGCCCATGACGTAAATGATAGAGAAAGAAAACTCATATCGTCAGGTTCAAAGTGGGAAGAAATAGCGGCTTATTCGCGTGCAGTAGTAGATGGTGAATGGATATTTATTTCAGGGACGGCAGGGGTGAATCCTGAAACTGGTAAAGTGCCAGAGGAGTTCGATGCACAGATGGATCAGATATTCAAAACCCTAAAAGCGACGCTGGAACAGGCCGATGCCGGTCTGGAAGACATTGTACGTCTGCGTTGTTACATTGTTGACCGAAAATATGTGTTACCCATGTCAAATAAACTACGTGAATATCTTGCAGATATTCGACCGGCCAGCCTCGCGATTGTCACGCAGTTACCAATGGAAGATGCTCTAATTGAAATCGAAGCAACGGCAAGAAAGAGAAACTAAAAATTTACTGTAAATAACTGGTGTAAACATAATGTTAAAACTCTCAACGACAGTCTTACTCTTTTTTTCATTGCTTAATACGCCTGGCGCTTCTTCTGAAACAATAATTATTCATGCTGGGTCACTTCTGGCTGTACCATCTGAGCCAGTGCTAAAGCAGCAAAGTTTAGTGCTTGAAGAGGGTAGGGTAAGTCGGGTTAGTGAGGGTTATATAAACATTCCAGGTAGTAAAATTATTGACTTGAGCTGCTGTTTTGTTTTGCCGGGATTATTTGATTTACACGTACACTTATCTACTCCGGTGCAGCCGGGAGGAAAATTACGAGTTGTAACGCAATCATCTGCTGATCTGGCGTTAACGGCTGCGCAATTCGCAAAGATAACGCTTGAGGCGGGGTTTACCACCGTTGTTGATCTTGGCACGGGTCATCGCGAACACGCTGAAGCGATATTTGCCGTGCGTCGTGCCGCTCAGCTACACAAAGTGCCGGCACCGAGAGTCATTGCTGCGGGTAGTCCTATTTCCCCCACGGGTTTGTCTCGTACAGCATCGTATCGTACTGAAGTAGACGCTGTAGCAGGAGCAGATGGTGTCTGTGATGGTGTAGACGATTGTCGACGAGCCGTGCGTGAACAGGTCAAGGCGGGTGCAGATATTATCAATTTCTATAATACCGGTAGTTTGCTGGACGAGTATATGGTTGAGCAAACTTTTACTGATGAGGAAATGCGCGCTATCGTAGAAACAGCACATGCGCTTGGTCGTCGAGTTATCGCCGATGGCCATACCGCTGCGGGCGTTAATGCGGCTTTACGTGCTGGCGCTGACATAGTTGATACGGTGCCGTGGCCTGATAAAGAAACCTGGCGGTTACTTAAGAAGTCCGGCGCTTATTTCGTGCCTCATCTTTTTGCTTTTGAAGCTTCGCTTGGCGATAGCGAAGAATCATTGCGTAGTGGTACTACACATTGGTTACCTGAGCCCATTTTGAAACGTTTATTATCCGTAAAAAATAACCCTTATTCAGCCGTTGAAGCCTATAAGCAAGGTGTGAATATGGCTTTTGGTTCTGATACTGGGGTAATTGAGCATGGTGACAATGCAAAAGAGTTTGTTGAATTGGTCAAGGCCGGGCTCTCAACGCGGGATGCTCTTGTCACGGCGACAAGTGGTGCGGCGAAAGCACTTGGACTGGAAGCTAAGCTAGGGGTACTGAAACCTGGATATGCTGCAGATATCATAGCGGTAGTAAGAGATCCCTTAGCTGATATCCATGAACTAAAAAAAGTCGTGTTCGTTATGCGTGATGGGGTTGTGTATAAATCAATGTTTCAATAATAGTACGTGTTAGCTGTTCAAAAATATAAAAATATTTTGTGAGTGGCTCTATGTGTAAGTATAAACAACCTTATCTTCCTCAATTAAATCAGCATATTTCATCTTAAATACATGTGATAGCAAATCAATCCGCCATGTAAGTTTTCATCTTTGAGTAAAATAGTTACTTACCCCTCGTAACTTCTGCTTGTTGTGTTTCTAGCAGAAGATACGCGCTCATCCAGTATCACAGCAGGGGTTTACTATGTTCATCGATCTAATTTTGCCAGTGAGTATGTTTATGTCCATGTTAGCGTGGGCTTTGGTAGCTAAATGGTATCTATATCCACATCTACTAAGGCAGTCTTTCGTTAATGCATTATTGCCATTACTTTTTATACATTGCTTTCGTTCTGTCGGCTTAATGTTCCTCATACCTGGTGTAACGGCTGAGGTACTTGATCCGCGTTTTGCCTTACCTGCGGCCTATGGTGACCTAATAGCAGCTATACTGGCTTTCATCAGTATTGTGTTGTTGAAATGGAATGTCAGAGCGGGAACTTTAAGTATCTGGTTGTTTAATATCTGGGGCTTACTTGATCTCATAAATGCAGTCGTGCGAGGGATTATGTATGTCCCTAATGGTAGTTTCGGTGCAACGTATTGGATACCTGGTAGCTATGTGCCATTCCTACTCATCACACACATTCTGATTTTCATACTGTTGTTAAAACCGAAGAATCGATTTGCGTGGATAACAAAAGAATAATGTCTGTTATATCTTGCTTTAGTGGTGGAATTTAAAAAATGATAAAGTAAATAGCTTCCTGATTGAGTGTTTATAGTATCCTTTAGATTATAGTAATTTTTTCATTGTACAAAACAGAGTAAACAATTAATGACTAATCTTTTCGTTGTAACGTTGTTCTATTTTTTTCTAAGTCTGGTTGCTGTGCAAGCAGGGGAGAATAAGAAGGTTGAAATGCCTGTCGAGGCTCGGCCTTTGCAACAAATCGGACCTGTACAAACTTATAATGCCGAGTTGACGACGGACATACGAATAAAGGCATCGAGCAAGCGTAAAATTAAGCCCGGTGAGCGTGTTGACATTCCTTATGTAACGCCACTGGGAGAATGGATTGTTCAACGATTGACCGAGCGTAGTTACTGGATATTATCGGATCAGTTTGCGGTGACTGTATTCGTTGGTGACCGAGGTGTGCTGGTAATAGATGCTCCTGATGTTTTTGATATGGCGAAGTTTGTTGAACGTGTGGCACTAATTACGCCATTGCCGATCACGACGGTCGTCTATAGTCATCCTCATGTTGATCATGTCGGTAATTCACACAAACTTGCGCAGGTACTTAAGAAAGCAGGCATCGATCTTCGGATTATCGCCAGCGAGAATGCCGTCAGAGAAATAAAACGTTATAAAAACTCCATCCCCATGCCGACAGAAGTTGTAGCAAATGGTTATAGTCATTTCACTTTCGAGGACTGGACATTCAAGCATGTGACGCCGGTTGATTGGGCGCATACAGGAGCGGACAGCTACATCGTCACGCCAGATGGCGTTTTGCACCTGGTCGACTTTTTTTATCCGGGTAGATTACCGCTTGCTGAAGTCAGTGGTGTACAGAACATGACGGGGTGGATTGAAATGTGCCGTCGTGTTATTGGCGATCCGGACTGGAAAATCGGCAGCCTGGGGCATGCTAACATTGGTAATCGTGAGGATGTGATGCGTACATTGGATTACTTTAAAGATCTTTATACAAAAGCATTTGATGTATTTAAAGGCTTTAAGGGTGAAGAGTTTCAATATTTCGCAGGACAAAATACCGGAGTCATGATCCGCACAATGTTTGATGGCGGAGCTGGTATTCTTGCGGGGATGGTGGCTGAAAAATGGAGTCACCTGCCACAATGGGAAGTCGCACGTGACCATGCTGAGAAGGTGTTATGGGATGTGGCGCTTAACTACAATTATCATGAAAGAATTTTGCCGGATTTCACCCCAATCGCGCCACCGATGAGTTCCGCTAACTAAACTTCAGAACAATGCTTGATCGAAAAGCCAAAATTTCAATCATATTTTGATGTCAATCCTTCTATTAAATCACGCTGTTGATCGATAATGTCGATTAAAAACTCCCTGCACACACGAACACGTGCAGTTGAGCGTAAATCAACGTGACTCAATACCCAGACACCCCAGTTGGAGGGCGTAAGCGATACCTTAATTCGACGTAAATTCGATTCGGTGTCCGCAACATAGCAAGGCATACGGGCCAGGCCCATGTGGTTTTTAACAGCTTCCATCATGGTCATGACATCGCTGACACGAACAATCACACGAGCGTCTGAGTAATGATCATTTACCCATTCCGGTTCTTCGTGTTCGTGTTCCCATAGAATTAGTGTGTCTTGATCACGTTTCTTCTTCAGGTAACGACTACTACCGTAGATGCCATGAGCTAAAGGTAAAACTTTTCTACCGATCAAATAATCTGGTGGTTTTGGCGACAGACGTAGAGCAATGTCAGCCTGACGACTGGCTAGATCAACAAGCCCAGTTGAAGATTGTAATTCAATTTCAATGCCTGGGTACTTATCTGTGAATTCGTGAAGATGAGGAGTAATCAATCTAGTAAAAAGATCATAAGACGAGGCGAGCTTTAAACTACCACTCAACTCTGTGTCCATACCGAACACCTCGCGATCTACGGCTTGCGCTACCTCTTCCATTGACAGTGCATGCTGGTAGAGGTTTTCAGCGACCTGCGTCATTGCATAGCCACTGGCTAATCGATCGAATAGGCGACTACCCAATTGTTCTTCAAGCGCGCTGATGCGTCGCGCTACGGTAGTGTGCTTTACAGACAATATTCTGCCAGCGCCGCTGACTGTGCCTTCTCTGGCTAGAGTGAGAAAAAAACGCAGATCATCCCAGTTCAGTTTCGACATATCGGTTTAGTTAATTATTGGCAAAAAACATATTGTGCATAAATGCACATATTATGTGCATTATTGATTATTTACCAGCTAATAAGCACATCCTAGTATGCAGTTATATTCCACGCAAACAGTTGAACATGACTTTGAGATGTGGATACAAACTAAATACCTAAATTAACAATTAACTGGAGAAATAAGATGCCTCTTACTTTAACAACGACTGAAGGTGTACTACCAAAGGGTTCCGAAAAACAAGCGGTCGCAGCGCTTACTGGAGCAATGCTGAAGTGGCATGGCCTCAGCGAGAATCAAGTCATGACACCAAATATAACTGCTACGGTTCATGTATTACCACAAGCATCTACTTTTTCCGGAGGCGAAGAGTTTACAGGTGTCTGGGCTGAATGGAAGGTGCCGTCATTTGCATTTAATACGAGAGAGATTCAACAGGGCTATTTTAATGAGGCCACCAACATCATCCATGAACTTTCAGGTAAAAAACAAGCAAAAGAAAATATCTATATCAATGTTGTTCATTCTGTAGATGGAGCCTGGAATTTTGATGGGCGAGCGATGAGTAATGAGGAAATTGTCTCTGCGATTAGTTAGAGCTCGCAAAATTTAGATCAGAACGCATAACGTAATCATACTAAATAAGGGGAATTACAATGCCATTAATTCAAATCTCAGCTGCAAAGGATAGTCTCAATAAAAGCGATCTAAATCGTCTTGTTACTGAGCTCTCAAATGCAGTCTTAAGAGCAGAAGGTGCTTCCATCGCAGACCCGGCAGCGCAGGCTTTGGTCTGGACCTATTACCATGAGCATGAAAAAGCAGCCATCTATATTGGTGGTGAAAATATTGATGAACCACCGCTTCGAATCGCAATCAACACGCCAGAAGGTGCATTAAGTGAGTCTGCTAGAAAGACGCTGGTTAAGGAAATCGGATCGCTTGTTGATGAATTGCTTGGTTCTTTTGAAGGCAGACTTAATCACTGGGCGATGTTGTATGAAGTTAATGAAGGCAGTTGGGCTGGTGCAGGACAAATATTTCCTCTTGCAGGCATTCAGGCTGCGATGAATATCAAAGTGGCATAAACCAATATGTATCAAATATATACGAGGAACTTAAAATGAAAAATTACATACTAGTACACGGAGCATGGGGCAATGCGCAAGAATTTGATGCGGTTGTTAAACTTTTATCGGAAGATGGTAGTCGCGTAACAGCCATAGATTTACCAGGTCACGGTGGAAACCGTGTTGCTATTGCCGATGTTATTATGGATGCATATATACAAAAGGTCGTTAATGAAATAAACGGGATTGAAGGGAAAGTTATCCTGATTGGACACTCATTAGCAGGATTTGTTATTTCACATGTAGCCGAAGCTATTCCAGAGAAGATTGATCGTCTCATTTATATCGCCGCGATGTTGCCGAAGAACGGAGATGTCCCACTAGCTTTGATGCAAAGTGACAAAGATGGGGAGTTGCTAGCAGAAATTATTTTCTCTGAGGATGAAAGCTATGCGACATTGGAGGAAAATACCATTAGGTCTATATTGCTTCACGACGTAAAAGATCAGGAGCACCTGAACAATTCAATTCCTTTGTTTTATATGAAACAGGCAACACAACCTTTCATGGCAGTGGCTAAGCTGAGTGAACCAAAATTTGGCTCGGTTCCGAAATATTATATTAGAGCAACAAAAGATAAAGTTTTATCGCCTTCACTACAGGATGAAATGCTTGCTAACTGGAAAGTAGATAAGGTAAGTACCTTAACATCAGGACATTTCCCATTGACATCAATCCCCGCAGGTCTCGTCACGGCAATAAAAGCTTTTGATGCCTCAATTGAGGAATTGAGTAAAGTCGCATAAGTAAATAATAAAAATGGGTCAAAGGTGAAAACCTTCGGCCCATTTTGTTTCTACAAACCCTTTGTTGTTGAGTAAGGAAACAAGCCTGTGTACTTAGCCGACAAAGCTAAATATAAATATTGAGGCTATAGCAATAGGCGCGAGGTAACGCATTATAAATCGCCATGCACGGAAGACTGCTTCGTTTTTCATTGCGAGTTCGTTGCGAGTCGCCTGTTCTGACATTACCCAGCCAACAAAAATTGTGATTAGGAATGCACTGATCATCACCAACACATTGACAGTGATAAAATCGATAATTCTAAAAATGGTTGCATCTTTAAAATTGGCAATAAAACTCAAGGGTGTAAAATCAGCCCAGATATTGAAAGAAAAAACCGAACCTAAACCTACAAACCATGCCAGTCCGCCCGCTAACAATGCCATTTTTGGACGACTTGCATTTGGTTTTTCGATTAATCGTGCAACTATCGATTCCAGCATGGATATGGATGTGCTGAGTGCAGCAAAGAACATCAGGATAAAAAACAAGGTACCAAAAAAGTGCCCGCCAGGCATTTGTCCGAAAGCGATTGGCAGAGTTTCAAAAATAAGACCAGGACCTGCAGCAGCTTTAAGCTCATAAGCAAATACAATCGGAAAGATAGTGAGTCCGGCGAGCATATCCACAGACACATTCGCACCGGCAATTAGCATTGCCATTGCCGAAATGGAGGCACGTTTATTCAGATACGCACCATAAGCAATGATACCGCCACCGCCAACACTAAGAGAAAAGAAGGCCTGACCCAAAGCCAGTAGTACAACTTGTCGATCAATTTTGGAAAAATCAGGTAAAAACATGAACTCTACGGCTTTCAGGAAATCAGCGGTTATTGCCGCATAAACGACCAGGATAAGCAGAATAATAAATAAAGCCGGCAGCATAAATTTTACAGCTTTTTCCACTCCGGCACGTACTCCGCGCGCGACGATTCCTATCGTGCACAACATGAAAAGAGCATGCCAGAATACCATCCCTCCAGCGTCGGCCTTGACCTCCGCAAAGGCTTGTAGTGATTGCATTGGAGTAATGCCAGTAAACTGTCCTGCTGCAGATTTCACTAGGTAAACGACGATCCAACCGGAAACCATACTGAAGAAAGAAAGAGCCAGAAAGGCTGTGGTAAGTGCCAGCCAGCCGAGGTACTTCCAGTTAGCACTGCGTTTTTCGGCGAGGGCAAGTTTGTGTGTACTGGCGACAGGACTTTTGCCACCGCGACGACCAATTACAATCATGGCTATTACTGCAGGCACACCAAAACAGAGTATAAAAATAAAATACAGGAATATAAAAGCACCACCGCCATTCTCACCCGCCATGAAGGGAAAGCGCCAGATATTGCCAAGACCCACGGCACCACCAACGGCAGCCAGGACAAAACCCCACTTGGATGTGAACTGTTCGTGTTTTACGCTAGTCGTCATTTACTAATTTTCACTAGTGAGTGAAGAGGAACTGGTGTCAATGAAAGTCCAAACGAGGCGAAATTATTTCGCCAGATAAATTATTGTACAGGGTTTTATATGTCTTATAAGGACAATTTCAAGCTTGCACATGACATCATACGTAATGATGGCGAACAACTTAAGAGATACAATATTACCTAGAGATTGAGTCGCAGTTTTGTTGAAGTGCTTTACACTCCTATACGGCATAATAGGTGAAACATCATCTATAAATAATACATTACCAGGTGTTCTAATGGACTCACTTCATGAATTATTGATTTTTCTCATTGCTGCGGTCATGGTTGTCCCAATATTTAAATACCTGGGCTTTGGCGCGGTTTTGGGTTATTTGTGTGCCGGTATCGCAATTGGCCCTTTTGGTCTAAATCTCATTTCTGATGTTAACCGCATTCTTCACTTCGCTGAACTCGGTGTGGTGCTTTTACTCTTTATCATCGGTCTTGAGTTGAAACCAAACCGCTTGTGGGCGCTGCGCAATGCCATATTTGTCTGGGGCTCAATTCAGATGGTTGTCAGTGCGTTTTTATTATCAGGCATCGTCATGCTATTGCTGAAGTTATCATTTGTTGTGTCTCTACTTATTGGTTTTACACTATCGCTATCTTCTACCGCCTTTGCCTTACAAATGCTTGCTGAGAGACAGGAGCTGACAAAGCGTCATGGTCGCACTGCTTTTGCCATATTGCTGTTTCAAGATATCGCCGTAGTGCCATTGCTGGCCATTTTGCCGATATTGGATCCAGCTCGCACTATGGATGGTCAGCAATTCGACTGGCTGCCGGTCATATCTGCTGTATTGGTTCTCTTGTTCATTTTGTTTGCGGGGCGTTTCTTACTGCGCCATTTTCTGCGTCGTATTGCTGGTGCCGAGGTTAGAGAAATTCTGACAGCATCAACTCTACTCATTGTCATTGGTATGGGTCTCATACTCGGTAACATCGGGTTATCTATGGCGCTGGGTGCATTTATGGCAGGTGTATTATTAGCTGATTCTGAATTTCGACATCAATTGGAAGCAGATATAGAACCCTTTAAAGGTCTTTTGCTAGGGTTATTTTTTATCGCCGTTGGTATGTCAGTAAATATTTCATTGTTAAGGGAAGTCCCCTTACAGGTTTTCCTCGCTACCGTATTATTGGTCGGTATCAAAGCGACGGTCCTGTTTTTAATAGGCAAAAGACAGGGAATGGATAATATGGCAGCAAAAAGTCTGGCGCTATCAATTTCCCAGGGTGGGGAATTCGCCTTTGTCGTTTTTGCAATGGTCTTAGCGATGGGTCTGGTGGAGAGCTCAATCATTGATTTACTGATTGTTACGGTCACGCTGTCTATGGCAGTGACGCCTGTATTATTAAAGCTGGATGACTACTTTGCTGCTCGTTCCATTGCAACAGTAGATGATTTTGACACTACTATGGATGAAGAAAACTCGGTGATCATCGCCGGCTTTGGTCGCTTCGGACAGATTACTGGGCGTCTTCTCAGTGCGAGAAAAATTCCTTTCACTGCTTTGGAGATAAGTCCTGAACAAGTTGATTTTGTACGGCGTTTTGGCAACAAAATTTACTATGGAGACGCCAGTCGACTGGATCTATTGCAGGCCGCCCATATTGATAAGGCCAAAATATTGGTACTCGCTATTGATGATGTCGAGGCCTCATTAAAAACCGCGGAAATTGTCAGGCATCATTTTCCTAAGGTAAATATTTATGCCAGGGCGCGAAACCGTAAACATGCCTACCAGCTGATGGACCTTGGTATTAGTATTATCCGCAGAGAAACGTTTTCTTCTGCTCTGGATATCGCAGGCCTGGTTCTGGAAGGTCTGGGTATGCCGCGAAAACAAGTTAAGCACACTGTGGAAACTTTTCGTAAGCACGATATGTCACGCCTCTATGAACATCGTTCGATGCATACCGATGAAGATAAAATGATCGCACTGGGAAAATCAGCCAGCAAGGAGTTGGAGGAAATGTTTGAACAAGATAGCCGTAATTATGATAAGTCAGTTTCGGACCGCTAGAATATAGTTAATACCTGATGCAAAAATTAGTAAACCGAACTAGCTCTCTACAAAAAAAACTTCGACGCATTGCGCTTGCTCAGCAAGGCCTCCTGAAAGCTGATGCCTTCGGCAAGGGAAAAAAGGCGACCTTGCAAGCCATTGAACATATCGCTTATGTCCAGATTGATACGATATCTGTTGTAGAGCGTGCGCATCATCATGTGTTGTGGTCAAGAGTGTCAGACTATCGGCCAAATTATCTCGACCAGTTAATGAAAGAAAGGCAATTGTTTGAGTACTGGTTTCATGCGGCGGCGTGGTTACCAATGCGTGATTATCGATTTGCTTTACCGAGAATGAATTTAAAGAATGGTGATCGTAATTGGTTTAAGCAGTCTGACAAAAAGTTGATTAGAAGTATTTTGAAGAGAATCCGCGAGGAGGGTCCGCTACGCGCGCGTGATTTTGAAGATACACGCATAGGAAAGAAGGAGTGGTGGGACTGGAAGCCAGCGAAACGCGCCCTTGAACAATTGTTTATGAAGGGCGAATTAATGACCAGCCATCGAGAGGGCTTTCAGAAGGTTTATGATTTGCGCGAACGTGTTTTACCTGATTGGGTTGATACTCGTGAACCAGCATTGGCGGAGTACGCTGATTATCTTATAGAAACGACGTTACGTGCCCACGGTTTTGCTACACAAAAAGCGATGACTTATCTACGCAAGGGTAAGGCACTGCGAGATGCTGTCACTGGTCAGCTTGCTGCACGAGTTGATGCGAAACAACTTGTACAGCTGGATATGGGTAAAAATAATTTTATTTATATTGATCCAGAGCTACTCGAGTCACGAACTCAACGGAGCGGTTCCAAAGTTCGAATTCTGTCGCCTTTTGATAATTCTGTGATCCAGCGTGAAAGAGGTCGAGATATCTTTGACTTTGATTATCAAATTGAATGTTATGTACCTGAAGCGAAGCGAAAATTCGGCTATTTTTGTTTGCCCTTGTTATATAGGGATTCTTTGGTGGGGAGGATTGACTGTAAGGTGCATAGAAAAGATAAAAGACTAGAGCTCAAGTCTGTCCATATAGAAAAAGAAGTGGATGATGCTTTTCAAGACTCGTTTCTTCAGGCACTGGACCTTTTCTCGGCTTTCAATAACTGTGAAGAGATAGATATATCAACTAAAAAAAGAAGCAAGTAAGCGAGCTATACCAGATAATAGAAATTGTGCTATAAAATTACCTAAGCAAAAAACTATTTTATAAGATGAAAAAGAAGACACTTCTTTCAATTTTGGGTGTTTTACTCCTTGTGGGCGGGGCAGGCTACGTCTTCAAAGAGCAGTTATGGCAGCTTGTTATAATGTTTGTAACAAAAGATACCTTTATTGCAGCCGACACAGATAATTTTGATCCCGGTCTGGCCATGGGTGAAAATTTTCCTGATATTAGGGCGCTTTATAATGGCCAGGAAATTGACAACGTTAATGACTTTGCTTACAACAAGGGCATGGTATTTATTGCCAATCGTTCTGCTGACTGGTGACCCTTCTGCATAGCGCAATTCGTGCAATTGCAAGAAAGACTAACAGAATTTAGAGATGCAGGAATTGCAGTTGTCGCGCTTACTTACGACAGTCCTGAGTTACAACAAAAATTCATTAAAGAACGTGGTATCGATTACCCTTTTCTTTCTGATTTAAACGCTTATTCAGTTAACGCTTTGGGAATATTAGATGAGAATTATAAATTGGGTGAACATCACTATGGCATTCCTCATCCAGGTATATTCATACTCAATTCTGATTTTGAAATTGTAGGTAAGATTTTCGTCAATGGAATTGATAAGAGGGTTAATGCAGATGCTGTATTAGCCTATGCAAAAAAAGTTCTTCGCTAAGATGAAATGGCAGGCTTAGAATGAGTGTGAGGCCAACTCAATAAAACAAGAGGATGCTTAGTTATGAATAATATTTCCCCCAAAAGACGTATGCCACTGCTCGCTGTGTTGCTTTCAATACAGCTAGTCTTATTTTCATCGACACTATGGGCAGATAATGTTGATGAAGAGAAGATTAACAACTATGTGTCAGCTTTCTGGAATTCATTTAATACTGATCTTTCTGCGGGCGCGCTTGACAGCTACCTTAGTCATTGGGATGAGAATGCAGAGCGTATAACCCCTACTGTGCATGCCAAAGGCATGAAAGAAATTCGAGCAACTTATGAAAGTTATCTGCTAGCGTTTAGCGATTTTCACCAAACAGAACTGAGAAGAGTCGTTGAAGGAAATGTTGTTGTATCTGAGTTAATGACGCGTGCGAAGAATAGAAAGACAGGTGTCACCTTATCACTACCAAATGTTGCAATTTTGGAAATAAATGAAAAGGGTAAGGTAATGCGCGCCAGGGTGTATTTAGATACTGCCAAATTCAACCCTCAGCCCCCAGAATTATAAGTTGGAAACTAATTCGAATACTATTTACGTTTCATTTTTCATGAATATTTTGTGGCTGCCATTTTTGAATATGATTGCCAACAACATCAGAGAGAAAAATATTTCCTTCGAGATCAACGTCGATTGCGTGTAACCAGTTAACCTGACCAAAATCATTTCCCTGAGGCAATGATATTTCTTTAATTAGTTTGCCGCTTTCATTGAAGACGAACACGTCTTGCCGCAATGGTGGGTCTATGTAACCCCCCTTAACTTTTTCGCTGGCGATTAGTTTTGTATTTTTACCGGCCGGTAATCGCTCACCCGCAACGAGAATGTATTTATCAACACTCGCCATTGCCCATGGCAAAACAATGTCGCGCCAGTCTTGAATAAAATTACCCTCAAGGTCGAATATCTGCACTCTGGCGCCCTCTCGATCTGCTACGTAAACCCTGTCTCCGAGTACGGTTAAGCTATGCGGAAGAACAAACTGTCCATTTGCTATGCCGGCCTTTTTACCGCCCCACATGCCAAGGTAGTTTCCGCTACTATCGAATTTGACCACGCGTTTGTTAACATAGCCGTCAGAAATAAAAATGAATTTCCCGTCAGCAGTGGTTGAGACGTCTGTCGGTTCTGCGAAATGCTTAGCATCCATTCCGGCTTCGCCGAAAGTACCGAGGCTGAGCAAAACCTTACCCTCAGGTGTGTATTTTGTCACTGTATGCCCGTGATTATCAGCAATCCAGATATTGCCGGATTTTTCGACGTGCAACATATGCACCCTGCCAACTTTTTCTGGTGACCAGGTGTTTACGAGAGAACCATCTGTTTTGTAGACACGCACATGTGGTTTACTGCGTACTAAGGCATAGATAAGCCCTTTGTTTGCATCTACACCCATGCCTGTCGCACTTTTTGTTGTATCAAATTCCCCATCTGTTTCATAAAGGCCCCAGGGAAATTGCTTGAGTTCCTGTGGCCAGCCTGTATCGTGTTCATAGCCATAATCCATTCTCATATCTCCGGCTATAACGACACTGGAAGGGATTAGTAACAGGATGATTTTGAATAACAAAGAGTATTTTGAAATTGAAGCGGAATAAGAATTATTAATTGGCATTATTTATCGAATCATAAGATTGAAGTTAATATTTAATCATAGCTTACAAAAAAATTCCGTTATTATTGTATAAATAATAAAAGCCTGTAGTAGAAATTAGATATAAGCTCCATTCTAGAAGCTTATCTAACAGGGCTTATCAAAACCCTTAAAAAGCCGGGAAATAATCTAAGTTTTGTTTTTTCGGCAAAATACGAAAAATTTGGCAATCCATCGAAAATTGTTATGCAAGTTCTAATTTTTGAGTCTGAGGGTTATTTTACCAAGATGATGGGAAAGTAATTCGAACTGGGAAATATTGAAAGGAAGATTTAATCATGATCGGAAAGTGTCTGTGTGGTGAAATACAATTTGAAATTGAAGGAAAATTACCTGATTTATATCAGTGTCACTGTTCTTTATGTCGCCAACAAGGCGGTTCAGCGTCAAACTCTGCAACAATAATCCACGATAGTCGTTTCTCCTGGAAGTCAGGTGAAGACAAGATTTGTTACTATAAGAAGGAGACGGGGTTTAGTTCTAACTTTTGTTCTAGCTGTGGAAGCACTATACCGAATCGATTAAGAGATACTGATAAATTCTGGATACCTGCCGGATTACTGGAGGAGGATCAGGGACAGCAAATTGTCGCGCATATATATATCGCCTCGAAGGCGAGCTGGGATCAGATTCCTGAGTCAGGACAGCATTTTGATGAAATGCCAGATCTCGAAACCTTCTTCGCTATATTGCAACGCTAGTGCTCAATATATTTTCAAGCAGATGATTTGATTTCAAAAATGCATGGTTTGGATTAGTATGCGTGTTCGCTTTAGCTGATCAAATCTTATGAGTTACAACACCTGGATACATAAATTCTCGCGCAAGCTCGTGCAGCCGCTTGTTGATACAGCCGTAACTCCAAATCATTTAACCACGGGTAGATTAGTTTTCGGCTTGATTGCTGCTGTGTGTTTTGCCGTAGGCGATTCAAGTTGGAACTTAATCGGTGCCTTGTCATTTGTTATATCAATGGTGCTCGATCGAGCTGATGGAGAACTTGCGCGTTTAAGCGGTAAATCAAGTCGATTCGGTGCGATATATGATTTGGTCACTGATGCTATATGTAACGCTGCTCTTTTTATTGGTCTGGGTATTGCAGCAATGCAGGGGGATTTGGCTAACTGGGGACTCGCAATGGGAGTAATTGCAGGCATCAGTGTCAGTCTCATATTTTATTTTGTGATTCAGGTCGCTGCCGATGTCGATGCCAGTGCTGCCTCATTTAATTCATTTGCTGGTTTCGATCCTGATGATGCGATGATTATTGTGCCGATTGGTGTGGCATTTGGTTATGGACAGCTACTACTTACGCTGGCAGCAGTTATTACGCCCTTTGTTGCCATTTTTATTTGTAATGACATGGTTAAACGTCGAAAATCAGGATTGGATAAGGACACCGACGGGTCTGGGTGATATAGATTTACTTCCAGACTTGTTTCGCGATTCTGTAGTGATTGCCGCCCATTATTTTTATCACATCTTCATCTTTGTAGCCCAACTTGAGTAGAGACTCAATAATGTAGGGGGTTGTTGAAGGCGCCATCATATTGATCCCGTCTGCGTAACCGTCTTCTGCAGGAAAGATATGCGGGTTTTCTTTTACAAAGTCGAAAATTTCCTGTTGATCAAAGACATAGTCAAGACCGAGGCCGGCGTGATCGGCACCTACCAGCTGCACAACATAATCAATATGTCTGACAATGTTTTCAACAGAGGCTTCATTGTTCCCAAGGAAGATACCGATACCATTTAAACCAATGACACCACCTGTTTCTGCGCAGGCTTTAATTGCGTCATCATCAATATTTCGCTTGTGCGGCCAGGCCCCATTTGGGTTGGAGTGAGAAAAAATTACTGGTTGATTGGCGTATTCGATAACATCCATTGTGGTTTTCTTGCCGGTAT
>Ga0055584_100003146_pt1 | contig 16329 bp, 13 predicted proteins | sample OSDHelmetaG_FD_58716 | JGI IMG/M metagenome (GOLD analysis project Ga0055584, IMG submission 58716) | Pelagic marine sediment microbial communities from the LTER site Helgoland, North Sea, for post-phytoplankton bloom and carbon turnover... | ecosystem: Environmental > Aquatic > Marine >... | reverse complement strand
ACGATGATCATCGACTTTGTCATTCCGGGCCCGCAGCAGAATATCCTCGAGGCCTACAGTCAATGGCGCGAATGGGCCGAAAAATCGGTCTCGGATTATTCTTTTCATGTCGCGATTACCTGGTGGGATGACAGCGTTCACGATGATATGGGAACACTCGTCCGCGACCATGGCGTTAACAGCTTCAAGCACTTCATGGCGTACAAAGGCGCCATCATGGCGGATGACGAAATACTCGTGAACAGTTTCGCCCGATCCGTCGAACTCGGCGCCATTCCGACAGTGCATGCTGAGAACGGCGAACTCGTTTTCAGGCTGCAAAAGGAGTTGTTCGATAAAGGCATTACGGGGCCTGAAGCACACCCGCTGTCTCGCCCGCCGGAATGCGAAGGCGAAGCTGCAAACCGGGCCATTCGCATAGCCGAGGTCCTGAATGCGCCGCTCTATGTCGTCCATAACTCCTGTCGTCAGTCGCTCGAAGCCATCACGCGCGCACGCAATGAAGGGCAGAGAGTGTTTGGCGAGGTCCTGGCCGGGCATCTTCTCATCGACGACTCCGTCTACCGCGACACGGATTTCGAGGTCGCGGCCGCACACGTCATGAGCCCGCCGTTTCGGTCCAGCGAGCATCAGGACGCACTGTGGCAAGGTCTGCAGTCCGGGAACCTGCAAACCACGGCGACCGACCACTGTTGCTTCTGTGCTGATCAGAAGGCTGCAGGAAAAGACGACTTCCGGCTGATCCCGAACGGCACAGGCGGTGTTGAAAACCGTATGGAGGTGCTTTGGCATCATGGCGTCAGCACGGGCAAATTGACGATGAATGAATTCGTCAGGGTGACATCGAGCAACGCGGCACAGATATTCAATATCTATCCACGAAAAGGCAGCATTTCCGTTGGTGCCGATGCCGACATCGTCGTCTGGGACCCGGAGGCGACCAAGACCATATCGAGCAAGACCGACCATCAAAATGTTGACTACAACATTTTCGAAGGCATGAAAATCAAGGGCTGTCCGTCGCATACTATTTCGCAGGGCAAGGTTCGTTATGCCAACGGAAAACTGGACGTCGAACGAGGTGCCGGCCGATACATTGATCGACCGCCATTCGCGCCCTATTACGACGCGTTGCAGAAACAGGCGACACTGGCCGAACCCGTTGCGGTCAAGCGATAGTTATGGCGAGCACCGCAGACATCCGACCGGGGCGGCTTACGAGAGAAGAGGTCGAGGACAATTTCTCCGACCTGCATCCGCCGCTGTCTCATTCCGAGGCACTGATTGAAGCGGACCGCTGCTATTTTTGCTATGACGCGCCGTGCACCACGGCCTGTCCAACCGGCATCGATATCCCCGGTTTCATTCAGAAGATTCGCAGCGGCAATCTTCGCGGCTCGGCGAACACGATTCTGAGCGAGAACATCATGGGCGGCATGTGTGCCCGGGTTTGCCCTACCGAAATCCTCTGCGAAGAAGCCTGCGTTCGAAATACGCACGAGGAAAAACCCGTCGAAATCGGCCTCTTGCAGCGTCACGCAACGGATCCGATCTTTGAAGGTGGTGATCAATTATTTGAACGGGCCCCAGGCAGCGGCAAGAAAATCGCGGTTGTTGGCGGCGGACCGGCAGGACTGTCGTGTGCACACCGTCTTGCAGTCCTTGGCCATGATGTCGTGATCTTCAATCGCGACGAGAAACTTGGTGGCCTGAACGAGTATGGGATTGCGGCCTACAAGGCGATCAACGATTTTGCACAAGTTGAGATCGACTATATTTTGTCGATTGGCGGCATCGAGGTTCGAAACAACTCTGCACTCGGGTCGGACGTTAAGTTCGACGATCTCTGCCGCGAGTACGACGCCGTTTTTCTTGGTATTGGCCTGGCGAATTCCAACAGGCTCGGTATCGACGGCGAAGAACTCAGCGGCGTCATCAACGCTATCGAGTATATTTCCGAACTTCGACAGGCCGATGATAAGAGCAGCCTGCCGGTCGGCCGGGACATCGTGGTCATCGGCGGCGGTATGACGGCAATCGATGTTGCGGTCCAGAGCAAGCGGCTGGGCGCGGAACAGGTGCATATGGTCTACCGGCGCGGCCCTGAACAAATGAGCGCGAGTGTTTTCGAACAGGCACTGGCACAGACCAGCGGTGTGACCATTCACCATTTTGCAAGCCCCGCGCGGATAGTCGGCGACGGTCACGTAAGCGGTGTCGAATTTGATATTGAGGCGAGTGAAGATGTCTTGCATCTTCCCGCCGATATCGTGTTCAAGGCCATCGGTCAGAATATGGACCGATGCGGGCTGGATGCGATCGCAACGCAGTCCGGCCGGTTCGTCGTGGACATCCACCAGAAAACATCGATAGACGGTGTCTGGGCGGGTGGTGATTGCGTTGTTGGCGGTGATGATCTTACCGTGAGTGCCGTACAGCACGGCAAAATTGCGGCAACCAGCATCGATCAATGTTTGAGGGACGCGAAGAATGGCTGATCTGAAAACTGAATTTCTGGGTATTTCTTCGCCGAATCCGTTCTGGCTCGCGTCGGCGCCACCAACGGACAAAGCCTATAACGTCAACCGCGCCTTCGAAGCCGGCTGGGGCGGCGCAGTCTGGAAGACCCTGGGCGAGGATCCACCGATCGTCAACGTCAGTGGCCCGCGTTACAGTGCGCTTCACAGCAATGATCGTCGCGTCATCGGCTTCAACAACATCGAACTCATTACCGACCGGCCGCTGCAGACCAATCTCGATGAGTTGCGACAGATCAAGCGGGACTGGCCGGACCGAGCGCTGATCGCTTCTGTGATGCTGCCGATGACCGAGGCGTCCTGGGCGAAATACCTGCCGATGATCGAAGACACCGGTGTCGACGGATTCGAACTCAATTTCGGTTGCCCGCACGGCATGTCAGAACGCGGCATGGGTGCCGCAGTGGGACAGGTGCCTGAGTACATTCAGATGGCAACAGAATGGGCAAAGGCTGCAACGTCGTTACCCGTTATTGTGAAGCTGACACCCAATGTCGCGAGCGCTGTTCCGCCGGCCACGGCAGCACAGGCTGGCGGCGCGGACGCGGTCTCACTCATCAATACCATCAACTCGATCATGCGCGTCGACTACGACACATTAACCATGTACCCGACAACCGACGGCATGGGTACCCATGGCGGTTACTGTGGCGAGGCGGTGAAGCCCATCGCGCTGAATATGGTTGCGGAGATCGCACGGAACGCGGAAACGTCTGCTCTGCCGATCTCCGGAATCGGCGGCATTACAGACTGGCGCGACGCGGTCGACTTTCTCGCACTTGGCGCCAGCAACGTTCAGGTTTGTACTGCCGCAATGGTCTATGGTTTCAAAATAATTGATGACCTGGTCGACGGCCTGAGCAACTTTCTCGATGAAAAACAGCTGCGGCTGGATCAACTGGTCCGAAAGGCCGTACCCAGCGTGACCGACTGGCAGCACCTGAATCTCAACTACATTGAAAAGGCTGTCATCGACCAGGACCTCTGCATCCAATGTGGGCGCTGCCATGTCGTTTGTGAAGACACTTCGCATCAAGCCATCACTCACACCGTCAATGGAGAACGACATTTCGAGGTCATTGACTCGGAGTGTGTCGGCTGCAACTTGTGTGTGAGTGTTTGTCCGGTCGTCGATTGCATTTCGATGGAGCGACTGACGACGGGTGACGATCCAAGAACCGGGAAGGCCGTTTCTGACGAAAAATTACAGTGGACCGCCCATCCCAACAATCCTATGCGCCAAACGGACAATACGGACTAGACCATGACCATAGCAGATCAGGACCTTATCAATGCCGCAACGCATGCGCGCGAAAATGCCTATAGCCATTATTCCGGTTACAGCGTCGGTGCGGCGATCATCGATGACCAGGGACACCTGTACGTTGGCTGTAATGTCGAGAATGCAGCCTATCCGCTCGGCAATTGCGCGGAGGCCGCGGCTATCGCTGCCATGGTGGTGGAAGGCGGCAAACGTATTGACCGCATCGCCATTGTTGGCGGCAGAGGCGACGTTGCTCCCTGCACGCCCTGCGGTGGCTGCCGACAACGAATTCAGGAATTTGCAGACGATGCGACCATCATCATCACGATGGACGACAGCAAGGACTGGCAGCAATACTCGATTGCGGAGTTATTGCCAGCCGGGTTTCATCTCGACTAGGATTGTTCCAGGTGAACAACCTGGTTCTTAATTCGGCGTTGCTCCGGGATAGTCGGCGCCGTCTCCACCAGAACACAGTCGACCGCGCCGACTATCCCGGAGCAACACCTGATCAGTGTCGAGGGTATCGCGACAGTCGTTCTGTCAAGAGATCATAGAATCCATCGGCATCAACATCGTATGCCCAATTGACATTTCGTGGCTTGTCCGTCACATGCCAGAAATCCACGGCTGTGTGTCCGATGGTGAGCTCGGATTCTGTCTCAACAGAGACGTTACAGAGTTTGGTTTCAAAAAGATCGGGCTGCAGCAGAAAGGCGACGGTGCAGGGATCGTGCAAAGGCGTGCCCTGCGATGAATACTTTTCGGTGTCGTAGCGGTGAAAGAAACTCAACATTCCCGCGGTTGCCTCGGCGACCGGATTATTGAGTGCGCGGATACGGGCGACGCGCGCTTCAGTGGACAAGACCTGGTGCGTGACATCGAGGCCCATCATGATGATCGGAACGCCACTGCTCAAAACGATATCAGCCGCGTGCGGGTCTGCCATGATATTGAATTCGGCGGACGGCGTGCGGTTTCCACCTTCTCGCATCGCTCCGCCCATGATGACGATTTCGTCGACGCGCTCAGCTATCTCGGGCGTTCTCTCCAATGCGGCAGCGATATTCGTCAGTGGCCCCGTTGGAACCAGTGTCACTTGCCGCGTGTCGTCTGCGGCCAGCGTATCGATGATGAAGTCGACGGCATGTATCTTCTGCAACGGCGTGCGCGGTTCGAATACATCGATTCCATCAATCCCCGTTTCGCCGTGGATATACTCAGCCGTGATTCCCGCCCGCACCAGGGGCTCGGCACAACCGGCAAACACGGGCACATCCTCACGATCAGCGATGTCGCACATCATGCGTGCGTTTCGTTCCGTCAGCGCGAGAGGCACGTTACCGGCGACCGTTGTTATGCCAAGGAGATTGAGTTCGTCTGGTGAAGCCATGGCCAGCAACAGGGCGACAGCGTCGTCCTGACCCGGATCACAGTCGATGATAATCGGGCGTGGTGTCACCCCTTAAAACGTCAGCAACAGGCCGGCCAGCGCAGCACTCATGAGGTTCGACAAAGAGCCCGCCAGCACCGCCTTGAGACCGAACTGCCCGATCAGGTCACGTTTTTCGGGAACGAGAACCCCGAGGCCACCCAGCAAGATGGCGATCGAAGAAAGATTCGCGAATCCACAAAGGCTGAACGTCACGATCGCAAATGTGCGCGGGCTCATACCGGCCAGGTATTCGTTCAAATGTGAGAACGCCACAAACTCGTTGAGGATCAGTTTCTCACCGAACAGTGCTCCTGCCGCTTCGGCCTCGGCCCAGGGTACGCTTAACAAATACATCAGGGGCTGGAAGATCTTGCCGAGTATCAGTTGCAGCGTTATCCCTTCAAACCCGACCAAGCCGAATAGCCAGCCAACCAGACCATTGAAGAGCGCAATCAGGGCAACGAATGCAATCAGCATCGCACCGATGTTCGCGGCCAGGCGCAGTCCGTCGGTCGTACCGGAAGCCGCCGCAAGAATCACGTTCTTGTGATGACTGGGCTCCATGACGAGCTTTTCTTTGGTCGTGGACGACATCACCTCGTCATCGGGCATGATCATCTTGGCCATCAGCAAGCCACCCGGAGCCGCCATGAAGGCGGCAGCGAGCAGGTATTTCAATTCAGCACCCATGAGCGCGTATCCAGCCAGCACCGTTCCGGCGATAGACGCAAGTCCGGACACCATCACCGCAAACATTTGCGGTTCGGTCAGGTTCTTAAGATAGGGTTTGATCGCGAGCGGCGCTTCCGTCTGACCCACAAAGATGTTTGCCGCAGCATTCATCGACTCAACCGCGCCCGTTCCGATGATCTTGTGTAATGCACCGCCAACGAGCTTCACAACCCATTCCATTACCCGGAGGTGGTACAGGACCGACATCAATGCGGAGAAAAAGATAATAATCGGCAGGATATTGATGGCAAAACTAAAGCCGATGATTTCGGTGTTGGCCAGCGGACCGAATACCATATCGATGCCGGCCCTCGAGTATCCGATAATGGCCATTACGCCTGCGCTCATGACCTCGATTCCGCGGCGGCCTGCGTCCCAATACAGAACCATTGTGGCAATAACAACCTGCAGACCAAACGCCGCGCCAACAATGCGCAAATTGATTGCCTTGCGATTACTTGAAAAGGCAAAAGCGATTCCAAGTATTGCGACTATTCCAACCAGGCCGATCAGGTTTTGCATGGATTGTCCCCGCTTGTCTTTTTGTTGTTGTTGCGGTCTTTAGCATACCGCAAAGCACGCCTTTATCCGGTCATTACCTCATAAATAACTGGCCGCTCTGCTGGCGCTGAGGCCCCTGTCTTGCAGGCCTTCTGAATGTTCTCTGTCGCTTTGTCCGCATCCGCATCGCTCGCAGCGTGAACAATGGCCAACGGCCGTTCCTTGCTCAGTTCAGCGCCAATCGGCGCCATCTCGGAAAAACCAACCGACAGGTTCAGCTTTTCACCGACCACGCGACGACCGCCACCGAGTTCAATGAGGGCGTTACCGACTGCACGGGTATTCACCTCGACAACAGTCCCCTCTCCGTAGATCGGTCGAATGACAGGCGCCGTCTGCAGGTGAGCATCGTAATTTTCAACAAAATCCTTTGGCCCACCGAGTGCGGCCACCATGCGAGCGAATATTTCCGCCGCCTGACCGCTTTTGACCGCGGCGTCGCAACGCGCCCTGGCCACATCGCGCTGACTCTCGATACCGCCGACCAATAGCATCTCAGCACACAAGGAGAGCACCGCATCATCCAGCCGCGGCTCGCGCATCTCATTTCTGAGGTAGCGAACGGACTCCGCTATCTCCAGTGCGTTTCCAACACTAAGGCCGAGAACCTCGTTCATATCCGTTATCAGGGCATGGGTTGTGAGTCCGGCATTTGCCGCAGTGGCAATAATGCTTCGGGCCAAATCCGTCGCACGCTCCGGTGTTTCCATGAACGCGCCGTTGCCGACTTTCACATCCATGACAAGCCCCTGCAAACCTGCGGCGATTTTCTTGGACAGAATTGACGCCGTAATCAGCGGCACAGACTCGACCGTTCCGGTGACATCTCTGATCGAGTAGAAGCGCCGGTCCGCGGGCGCCAGGTCTTCGGTCTGTCCGATGATCGCACAACCGACTTCTTTTACTGTTTTTCGAAACAGATCGAAATCCGGCGTCGCGTTGTATCCCGGAATCGCCTCGGCCTTGTCCGTCGTTCCACCGGTATGACCCAATCCCCGGCCGGAGATCATCGGCACGTAACAACCGCAAGCGGCGGCGATCGGCGCCAACAGAAAACTCACCTTGTCGCCGACGCCGCCGGTCGAATGCTTATCGACTACAGGACCACCGAGATCTTCTTTGCTCCAGTCGAGAACAGTTCCCGATGCCGCCATGCCACTCGTTAGCTTTCCAGCCTCCTCGAAGCTCATCGAGTTCAGGAAGATCGCCATCGCGAGGGCCGATACCTGTTCTGCCGGAATGCTGTTGTCTGCAAGGCCGTCAACAAAAAACTGTATCTGCTCGTCCGACAGTTCCTTACCGTCGCGCTTGCTTCGAATTACGTCAGTAAAAAGCATCGTTGTCCTTAGTCAAAGCCGCGTAGCGGCAGATCCACACTACGCTGCAACCAGTTCTCGGCCGGGTAATAACTTTTCTTGTCGATCACGTGAAGTGTGTAGGCGTGTCGTGACTTGTCTGACAAATTGGCTCCACTCATATGCGGTGCGCGCCCGTCGAAGATAACCAGGGTTCCGGCTTTCGCTTCCGCCGGCACCGTCGCGTCCTCAGGCCAGGGCGCGTCGTCCAGTGTCTTGAAGGTCATTTGACCCTCGTTGTTGCGATAGTGGAGTTCTTTTAGCGGGCCCTTATGGCCGCCCGGAATGAAATGCATGCAGCCGTTCTCCGTGGTCGCGTCTTCCAGCGCGAACCAGAATCCGATACACGATTCGGGCTCCGTATACAGAAAGGTTGAGTCCTGATGACAATAAACTTCACCGCCGATTCTTGGCGGCTTGAAAATATACATGGACTGCAATATGACGGGGTCATCGTAGCCGAGACTATCGACCGCGTTGGCCAGATCGTCCGTTCGCGAAAAGGCATCAAAAACAGGATCAAGATCGTGTAATGCGTGGCCGATCTTGTTCAGACTGTTTTCTTTCGACTGCTTGAGACTGCCATTGTCATCGAAAGCATCCTTCTCAAAGAAAAAGCGAATCTTGTCGCCGGACTCCTCGAAGTACCTATCACCCAGCTGCGTCTGTTCCATCGCCGAAAAAATGCTACTCACAGAGGCTGGATCAAAGTCGTCGATCAACTCACCTATTCGAGTCCGCAGTTGCTCGCAAACATCAGCCGAAACGAAATCCTCCAGCACAAGGACACCGGATTCGCGAAAATCACGAATCATCTCCTCGCTGAGCAACCCGCCCGGCGGCGCCGGGTAGCACGGTAAGGGCTTGGTATTGTTAATTTCATCGCTATTCACAGAGACATACCTTAGATTACGAGGTGGCGGCAAACAAGGTCGCTGATCAGCTATAATTAGCCTATCAGCACATCGCCTGATCAGGACCTGACAAGACATTCCTTGGGGGAAAACCGAAAATGAAGAATTCAAAACTGATTGTATCGCTCACGATGGGCGCTGTTTTACTGGGTACGGCGCCTGCCGCACTCGCGCAAGACGAAATCTCGTTAATCGAGGAGATCAAAGTAACGGCCACAAAACGCGAGCAAAGTATTTACGAAGTTCCAATCGCGCTTAGCGCATTCGATGGCGCGAAGCTCGCTGAGCAGGGCATTACCAATATTTATGACATCGGAAAGTTCGTTCCTAATCTGAATATCACAGAATTTTCGGCGGGCCACACGTCGTCAACGAATCCGTTTATTCGTGGGATCGGCCTGCAGGATCACCTGATCACCACTGATCCGGGTGTGTCCGTTTATGTAGACGGTGTCTACCTCGGCCGTCAGGTCGGCCAGAACTGGAGCATTTCTAATATTGATCGCATTGAGGTTCTTCGCGGCCCGCAGGGCACCTTGTACGGTCGTAACTCCATCGGTGGCGCGATCAACATCATTACAAAGACACCGGGCGCTGACCCGGGTGCCAGGGTTGGATTTGAAATCGGCAGTCGTGGTCGTCTGAACGGCGACTTTTATGGCGACGCGCAGTTGAACGAAACGCTCGCTGTGTCCTTCACGGGCGGATTCAAGAATCGCGACGGAATCGGCGACTTCCCTAATCTGCCAAACGCAGGGCTGGAAGTTGGCGAAAACCAGGAAGTGTTCGGTCGCATGGCATTTCGCTTCGATTTTGACAACGTGACAGTAACGGTAGCGGCGGACGCAAACGACGGAAAAGGCGGGCTGCGGCCATACACGACCTTGATCGACGAACTTCCGAACGGTGCCGTCTACGGCGCTGGATATCGTAACTCAGACGTTTCGGCCGACCCGTACGACAACAATACGGGCCAGGCCAGTCAGGCGCTCGTGACCAACTCGGCGTCCGGTATCGCGGTAACTGTCGACTGGAATATTTCCGATACTCTGGACAGCAAGATTATCGCCAGCACCCGACAGTCCGAATACAAGGCCGGGTTGGACGACGATAGTTTCGTCGACGATTTTCTGTCCTTTCCTGAATTCGGTGAGGCAGACCAAACGTCGATTGAATTCCAGCTGAACGGCACCTATGACAACTGGGACTTTGTTTCCGGCCTTTACTACTTCACGGAAGAAGGCACCAATAGCCAGGACCCGACGGTCTTCCTGACCTTTCCCGGAAGCTTCTTCCTGACCCAGGACCTGACCAGCATCGCGATATTCGGCAATGTTGGATACAACGTCAGCGATCAATTTCGCTTATCGGCAGGCCTGCGCTATACCGAGGATGAGAAGGACGCCATTGCCAATGTTGGTAGCGGTTTCTTCCCTGGGAGCAGAGACTTTGACGATGTTAGTTGGGATGTTTCGGCGAATTTCAGCTTCGATAACGGTATAAACATTTACGGCGCGGTCCAAAGCGGCTACCAGTCCGGTCAGTTCCCGGCGCGACCCTTTTGCCTGTTCGGCGATGTGACCTGCTTCGTAGCCAGCGACAACATAACGGCGATCAATTACGAATTTGGTATCAAAGGCCAGCCCTTCGATGGCTTCCAGATGAGCGCCGCCGTATTCATGACGAATTACAGCGACCTTCCCTACCAGGTTAGTACGACATCCGGCGGTGGCTTCAATACGGTCAACCTGATCGTTGACCAGACATCGACGGGATTTGAATGGGAAAATACGCTCTACATCACCGATAACTTCCTGTTTCAGGCGACCTTGGGCTACATCGATGTTGACGTCGATCCTGACCCGATTACCGGGGTGAAGCCGGTCGCACCGCTGACGCCGGAATTGACCGCGTCGATCAGCCCGGAACTTCACATCCCGCTGACGGCCGGTGGTGAAATCGTGCTTCGCGCTGACTACTCCTATCGAGATGAAATGTTCGGCGAGCCGAGTTCAGATCCGGGCCGTATGACGATGATCGATAGTCGTGGTTTGATCAATTTCGATTTCGCCTACCGTTCAGCAGACGGAATGTGGACGGCTGCGGTCTATGGACGCAACGCGAGCGACAAGCGCTACGACAATGCCCGCCTGAATACGGGTGATTACCTGTTACAGATCTTGAGCAACGACGCCAGCGAGTTTGGCGTTCGATTCGTCAAGGATTTCTAGCACCCGCTTGGAAAGTACTTCGAGAAGAGCCGGCTACAAGCCGGCTCTTTTTTTGCTGCCTTTGATGCCAAATTGTGGTGCTACAATAGCCCGAAAAGGGGACGTAATGCGCGCAGTAACAGCCTGTTTTATAAGTGGTTTAATTCTTTTTCTGTTGTCGGGCTGCAACCCGCCGGCAGACACCACATCGACACCTGTCGCTGGTGATCAGATCGACCTGATCGTGTTGGGTGACTACGTCGTTTCTATGGACGAATCCATGACCGTACATGAGCACGGGGCAGTCGCCATTGACGACGGTCTGATCCTGGCGCTTGGGCCGGCTAACCAGATCGTCGCCGAATACAGCGCTGTCGAGACGCTCGACGGCGAGAATCGAATAGTGATGCCGGGTCTCGTTAATGGTCATTCACATGCGGCCATGACACTGCTTCGCGGTGTTGCCGATGACCTTGCATTAATGGACTGGCTGAACAATTACATCTTCCCGGCCGAAGTGCAGTTCGTGGATCCTGAGTTTGTCCGTATTGGGACAGAACTCGCCTGCTGGGAAATGATTCGCGGCGGCACGACATCTTTCGTCGATATGTACTACTTCCCGGACACGATCGCCGAAGTTGTCGACAGTTGCGGCATGCGAGCCTTGATATCCGCTACCGTCATCGACCAGCGAAGTCCCGATGCGGAGAACGCCTCGGACTCCATTCAAAAAGGCATCGGCTTTATTGAGCGCTGGAAAGGCAGGAACAGTCGCATCACGCCCATTTTCGGACCGCATGCCAACTACACCTTGAATGCGGAACAGCTTCAGGCGACTCGCGCCGCCGCCACAGAACACGGCGTTGGTATCAGTATTCATATGTCCGAGTCCCCTTTCGAATTGCAGTACTCGAAAGACACTTTCGGCATGACCAGTGTCGAGCTGGCTGAGTCGATAGGCTTTTTCGATGGCCCAACCATCGCCGCACATATGGTCTGGCCCACCGAGGCGGAGATTCCGATTCTTGCTGAAAGACGCGTTGGCGTTATTCATAACCCAACGTCGAATATGAAAATTGCGTCGGGCATTTCACCGGTGACGGAAATGCTGCAGGCAGGCGTCCGCGTCGGGCTCGGAACCGATGGCGCGGCCAGCAACAACGATCTGGATATGTGGGAGGAGATGCGGCTCGCAGCGCTGTTACAGAAAGTCGATCGCATGGATCCGCAAGTTCTCTCAGCGTCCACCGTACTAACGATGGCAACTCGCGGTGGGGCGATCGCTGTCGGGCTGGGTGACACGACCGGGTCTCTTGAAGTCGGAAAGCGAGCCGACATTATTCAGGTCGCGTTTGACGATGTCCATCACGTACCGACCTACGATGTCATTTCGCACCTCGTGTACGTTACCGATGAACAGGACGTCGCGTCTGTCATTGTCGACGGAAAACTACTGATGAGAGAAGGCGAGATGCTGACTATCGATACAAAACGTGTCGCCTTGGAGGCGAAAGCGCTGGCTGCGAGGATTCAGGCTGCATTAAGCGAGCGCAATCAATAATAGGAAAAATCCTCAACAGGATACCGCCATGGGAAAAAACATTGCCGCTGGAGTATCGGGCACACTGGTTGCAGTGGGGCTGGTCTGGATAATTGAAATTGCGGGCCACACGATTTATCCGCCGCCGCCGGACCTCGACTTCACAGATAGCGACGCTGTTCGGATTTACGTTGCGGGCCTTCCACTCGGCGCATTCCTGTTCCTAGGTGCTGCCTGGTTCATCGGAACCCTGGGCGGCACGTTAGTCGCTTGTTACGTTGGAAGTGCAGCGCCGCGGATATTCGCAATGATCATCGGCGCACTTATGCTGGTCGCGACAGCCTCCAACCTCGCCATGATTCCTCATCCGCTGTGGTTTTCTGTAACTGGAATCGTCGGCATTGTCATTGCCGCCTGGTTAGGCATGTTGATTAGCAAAAAGGTCAAACGCGTCTAGATAAAGCTGCTTCCGTAGTCCATCGGCGACAAACCGAAATGCACGCTCAGACTCTGCCCGATGTCGGCAAACGAATCGCGGCGCCCCAGGGATCCCGGTTTGATACTGGCCCCGTAAACCAGCACCGGAATATGCTCGCGCGTGTGATCGCTGCCAGGCCAGGTCGGGTCGCAGCCGTGATCGGCGCAAAGAATCAGCACATCACCCTCGCCCATAAGCTCCATGACCTCCGGTAAGCGACCGTCCAGGTATTCGAGAGCATTAGCATAGCCATCAACATCGCGGCGGTGGCCGTACAACATATCGAAATCGACGAAGTTGGTGAATACGATAGACCGGTCTCCGGCTTCTCGTATAGCGTCAAGTGTGGCGTCAAACAACGCCGCGTTGCCGCTTGCCTTGACCTTCTTGGTGATACCCATGTGCGCGTAGATGTCCGATATCTTACCGACACTGACGACTTCTCCGCCGCTGTCCGCGAGTTTGTCGAGCACGGTAGGCGCGTGAGGTGGCGTCGTCAGATCGCGCCGATTGCCGGTGCGAGCGTAAGAAGCGGCATTCGTGCCAAGGAATGGCCGCGCGATCACACGTCCAATATCGTATTTGTCGACCAGCTCTCGCGCAATGTCACAAAGATCGTAAAGACGATCAAGGCCGAAGGATTCTTCGTGACAGGCAATCTGGAAAACACTGTCCGCCGATGTGTATACGATGGGCTTGCCGCTCGCAACGTGCTCATCGCCCAGTTCGGCAATGATCGTTGTACCGGACGCATGACAGTTGCCCAGCACGCCCGGCAGATCGGCGCGATCGATCAGTTCGTCGAGCAGCTCTTTCGGAAAGGCGTCTGTCTCTCCCGTGAAGTATCCCCAGTCGAATAGCACCGGAACTCCGGCAATCTCCCAATGTCCGCTCGGCGTATCCTTGCCGCTACTGAGTTCTGCAGCAAAGCCGTATGCGCCGACGATCTCCACATCAGGATTATGGCCGGGATGAAACACCCCGGTGCTTTCCTGGCCTGCATTAAACAAACCAAGACTGGCGAGATTCGGGAGTTGCAATGGGCCGGCATCGGACTTCGCCCGGGCCGCAGCGATGTGTCCGAAGGTATCCGCCCCGACGTCGCCGAACTTTTCAGCATCGGCTGTCGCGCCAATTCCGAACGAATCCAGTACTAAAATAATTGCTCTTGTCATGCCCGTATTCCGATTCACTGCAGGGAGAAAATCAGCCCTGCGAGAGCCGCATTCATCAAGTTTACAAGTGTACCGCCAATCACGGCTCGAAAACCAAGCCTTGCGATATCGTGTCGTCGCGACGGCACGACGGCACCCAGCCCACCCAGCAATATGGCGATCGAGGCGAGATTGGAAAAACCGCAAAGCGCAAAGGTGACTACGATTTGCGTATGTGCCGAGAGCGAATCCTTGATCTCGACAAAACTCGCATAGGCGTAAAACTCATTGATAACCAGTTTCTGGCCGATAAGACTGCCAGCCTGCACTGCCTCCGACCACGGTATGCCGAGCAGGAAGGCGATTGGCGAGAACGCCCATCCCAGCAGCCATTGCAGGGTCAACCCTTCCACGCCAAACCAGGCACCTACGCCGGACAACACGCCATTGAACAGGTAGATCAGCCCCACGAACGCAACCAACATAGCGCCAACGCTCAATGCAACCTGCATACCCGTCATCGCACCGTTGCCAATGGCCTCGAAAATATTGACGGGCTGGTCAGCCTCATCGACATCCTCAAGCACCGCTTCGTCATGCGGTTCCGTCTCCGGCATCATTATCTTTGCGATCAGCAGGCCGCCTGGGGCCGCCATGAAACTGGCGGTAATCAGGTATTTGAGGTCCACACCCATTTGCGCATAGCCCATCATCACTGCGCCTGCGATGGTCGCGCAACCGCCCGTCATGACCGCAAAAAGCTCCGAGTTCGTCATTTTCGCAAGATAGGGCCGCACAACCAGCGGCGCATCAGTATGGCCAACGAAGATGTTGGATACCGCACTGACAGACTCCGCATGACTCGTCTGCAAGAGCTTGTGCAGCCAACCGCCAAATACACCGACTACGCGTTGCATTATGCCGAGGTAATAGAGCACCGACATCAATGATGCGAAGAATACGATGACAGGCAACACGTTGAACGCAATAGTGAAGCCGAGCGACTGGTTCAGCTTGTTACCGAACAGGAAGGCAATGCCATCGTTGCCATAGTTGATAACGGATTGCACGCCGCGCACGACAAAGTCCAGCGCGGCGCTCCCTGCGGGAATAAACAAAACGAGTGCGCCGATCGAGACCTGAATCACGAATGCGATAGCGATTGTTCGGCGATTTATCGAACGCCTGTCATTTGAAATCAAAAAGGCCAGCAACAGGATGGTTACTACGCCGACCAGGCTCATGAAAATCTGCATCGCTAATCCTCGTCGAGCATTTGGCTAAAATGAAAGCTCATAAAAAAAGCCCGCGAGCGGGCCTTCTCGATAATACAGGATCACTGCTCAGTGATGCCCTGGCGTTTCCACTTCCATCGTGCTTTCGCCATAGTTATCCAGGCGGGAATCTTCAACGTAGTAGCCTTCCAGCGACATCAGTCCGATCAGCACAATAATCGCGACAGGTGGCCCGAGAATCGCGAGCTTCAGCGCCAAACGCTCCCAGCCCATGTGCATGAATATCCACACAATGCCGGCGGCCTTTACGAACATGAACAGGAGGATAAGGGACGTGCGTAAAGCTCCGTGGTCCATGAAATCCGTCGCGTACGAAAATGAGCTGAGTACGAACAACGCTATCCACATGATCCAGTATATCTTCAGCGGATGTTGTGTGCCTTCTTCTGCCATAGCAATAAGTCCTGTTGCCTACCAGAGGTAGAATAATGCGAAAATGAATACCCAGACAAGATCGACGAAATGCCAATAGAGTCCCGTGATCTCGACGATTTCGTAGCCGCCGGGGCGATTTTCGTAGAACCCGCGTTTAACGCGAAACGCAATAACGAGCAAATAAATAACGCCGGCCGAAACATGCAAACCGTGGAATCCGGTGATCATGAAGAAGCTCGAACCGAACTGGGCCGCACCGAAGGGATTGCCCCAGGGTCGTACGCCTTCCGAGATCAATTTGCTCCACTCAAACGCCTGCATGCCCACGAACGAGGCGCCAAGCAAGGCGGTCGCGACCATCAACCAGAAGGTCTTATTGCGATCCCGGCGGTAGCCCATATTGACCGCCAGCGCCATCGTCCCGGAGGAGGTAATCAGGATAAAGGTCATGATCGCGATTAGCAGCAAGGGCACCGGGT
>Ga0055584_100003144_pt1 | contig 16336 bp, 17 predicted proteins | sample OSDHelmetaG_FD_58716 | JGI IMG/M metagenome (GOLD analysis project Ga0055584, IMG submission 58716) | Pelagic marine sediment microbial communities from the LTER site Helgoland, North Sea, for post-phytoplankton bloom and carbon turnover... | ecosystem: Environmental > Aquatic > Marine >... | reverse complement strand
AAATAAAAAATTTTAACTAATTTAAAAAAATTATACTTTTATTGTTTTGCCTTGTCTTACTTTAGTAAAAATGATAAAATTTCGAGGTATAGAAGAGGTAGGTAAATATTATGTTAAAAGGTATAGCGGCATCAAACGGAATCGCAATTGCTAAGGTTTACAAATTTGAGCAACCTGTTTTAAGTATTGATAAAACTGGTGCTAATCCTGAAGAAGAATTGGCTAAGTTATCAAATGCTTTTGAGAAGACAGTTGCTGATATTGAACAAGTAAAGGAAAGAGCATCGGTAAATTTGTCAGCTGAAGAATTGGCTATTTTTGACGCTCACTTAATGATGGCGAATGATCCTGAACTAAGAGGTCAAATTGAAACTATGATCAATGATCAAAAAGTTAATGCTGAATTTGCAACTAATGAAATTGGTAACATGATGGTTGCTATGTTTGAAGGAATGGATAATGAGTACTTTAAAGAAAGAGCAGCTGATGTCAGAGATGTAACTTTTAGATTATTATGTAATATATGTGGAGTTATGATTCCTGACTTAACATCTATTGACGAAGAGGTGGTTTTAGTAGCAGAAGATCTTACTCCAAGTGATACAGCACAGTTAAATAAAAAATTTACTTTAGGATTTGCAACTGAAATAGGCGGTAGAACTTCTCACTCTGCAATTATGGCTAGATCACTAGAAATTCCAGCTGTTGTAGGTGTAAAAGGAATTTTAAAAACAGCAGTACATGGGCAAAAAATAATTTTAGATGCTATTGATGGTGAAGTTATTTTAAATCCAAGCCAAGAACAACTTGACGAATATAGTAAAAAAGCAAGTGAATTTTTAGCTGAAAAAGAAGCACTAAAAGCACTTATTGATGCTAAAAGTGAAACAATTGATGGTCATGAAGTAGAACTAGCTGGAAATATTGGTACTCCAAAAGATGTAGAAGGAGTATTAAAAAATGGTGGTGAAGGAGTTGGTCTTTACCGTACTGAGTTTTTATATATGGATTCAGAAAATGATTTTCCAACTGAAGAAGAACAATTTAATGCTTATAAAGAAGTATTAGAAGGGATGAAAGGTAAAAGAGTTGTTGTACGTACTTTAGATATTGGTGGTGACAAAACTTTGAATTACTTTAAATTCCCTGAAGAATTAAACCCATTTTTAGGCTATCGAGCAATTCGTTTCTGCCTAGATCGTACTGATATTTTTAGAGTTCAATTAAGAGCTTTATTAAGAGCATCTGTTTATGGTAAACTTGCCATTATGTTCCCAATGATTGCTACAATTGCTGAATTTAAACAAGCAAAAGGGATTTATGAAGATGTAAAAAAAGAATTGATTGCTGATGGTTTTGAAGTTAGTGATTCAATTGAAGTTGGAATGATGGTTGAAATTCCAGCAGCCGCAGCTTTAGCTGATAACTTTGCTAAATATGCTGACTTTTTCTCAATTGGTACTAATGATTTAATGCAATATTCTATGGCAGCTGATCGAATGAACCCTAATGTTTCTTATCTTTACCAACCATTAAATCCATCTATTTTACGTTTAATTAAAATGACAATAGATGGTGCACATAAAAATGGTAAATGGGTAGGAATGTGTGGTGAGATGGCTGGAGATTCATTAGCTGCTCCTTTATTATTAGGATTAGGATTAGATGAATTTTCAATGTCAGCTACTTCAATTTTATCTACTAGAAAATTAATTCGTTCATTATCTAAATTAGAAATGGAATCACTTGCAAGTCGTGCATTAGATTGTGATACTATGGATGAAGTGCAAGCTTTATTAAAAGCAGAATTAAGTAAATAATTAAGGATAATTAAAATAATCTATTAAATTGAGATAAAATGCTTGTGTTAGTCACAAGCATTTTCTTTTAGTTTTTCAATTATTAATATGATATAATTTAAATTAAACAGTAGTATTATTTATAGTAAGAGGTAGATTTATGAGAAAAAAAAGAGTCTGTTTTATATCTTCAACTGGTGGTCATCTAGCTGAGCTTTTAAAATTAAATTCCTTGTTTGAGGAATATGACTATCAATTAATTACTGAAAAGACCAAAACAAACAAAAATTTAAAACAAAAATATCATAAGCGTATGCATTATCTACTTTATGGTACTCAAGATCATTTTATTTTATATTTATTCATATTTTCATTTAATATTTTAAAATCATTTTTTTATTTTGTGAAATATAGACCTGAGGTAGTTGTTTCAACTGGTACACATACGGCGATTCCAATGTGTTTTATTGCGAAAATTTTTAAGTCTAAAATTATTTGGATTGAAACTCTTGCAAATGCAACAACTAAAACAAAAGCAGGAGCAATAATTTATGACAAGGCAGATGTATTTATAGTTCAATGGGAATCTATGTTAGAATTGTATCCTAATGCTATTTATGGAGGTTTTATATACTAATGATATTTGTTATTTTAGGAACACAAGATAAACAGTTTAAACGACTACTTAATGAAGTAGAAAAAATTGAAACAGATGAAGAGATAATTGTTCAATCAGGTTATACTAAGTTTACTTCTAATAGAATGAAAATTTTTGATTATTTGGATATGGAAGAATTTGATAAATATATTAAACAGGCTGATTTAATAATTTGTCATGGTGGAGTTGGAACTATTATGACTGCCTTAAAAAATCATAAAGTAATAATTTCATCTGCTAGATTATCCAAATATGGGGAGCATCAAAATGATCATCAATTACAATTATTAAAACCTTTTTCAGATAATGGGTTTTTACTACAATTAGAAGATGGTGATGATATTAATGAACTTTATAAACTAGCTAAAACATTTAAAACAAAGGATTATATTGAAAATAATCAAAAATTTATTGATCTAGTGCGTAATAAGATTAACAATTTATAATTTTTATGATAAGATTATTTAGTAAATTTGGAAGGTGGTATTAGGATATGGGTCGAGCACATGAAGTGCGTGCAGCAAGTATGGCAAAAACTGCTGCAAAAAAATCAAAAATTTATTCAAGATTTGGAAAAGAATTGTATATGGCAGCAAAAGCTGGGGTTCCAGATCCAGATATGAATCAAGCTTTAAAAAAGAAAATTTCTGAAGCTAAAGCTAATCAAGTTCCTGCTGACGTAATTAAAAGAGCAATTGAAAAAGCTGCTGGTGGAACTGTTGAATCTTATGATTCTTGTCGTTATGAAGGGTTTGGACCTGGTTCATCTACAATTATAGTAGATTGTTTAACAGATAATGTTAATCGCTCAATCTCTGAAGTTAAAACTTGTTTTAATAAAGCAAAATGTAAATTAGGTGTTAGTGGATCTGTTTCTTTTTTATATGATAATTGTGGTCTAATTGAATTTGACTATGAAGGTAACGAAGATGACCTATTAGAAATTTTACTAATGGCTGATATTGATGTAAAAGAGGCAGAAGTAGAAGATTCTTTCGCTACTGTAACTGTAGAACCTACTGACTTACATAATGCTCAAGTAGCTTTAGAAGAAGCTCTTGGTGAAATTAAATTTGAAACATGTAAGATTGAAATGATTCCACAAGATACAGTTGAACTTACAGATGAAACAGATATTATGTTATGGGAAAGATTATTAACTATGTTAGATGATGTTGATGATGTAAATGAAGTTTTCCATAATGTTAAAGTAGTTAATTAATTTAGTATTAATTTATGGTTCAATCATTTGATTGGACCTTTTATTATAGATAGAAGGTGAATATTTTGCATAAAGATTACGACAATTTAATTAGTGAGGATAGGGTTTATTTGTGTATTGACCTAAAAAGTTTTTATGCATCAGTAGAGTGTGCGGAAAGAGGGCTAGATCCCTTTAAAGTTAATTTAGTCGTTTCAGATGCAAGTAGAGGTAAGGGTGCTATTACTCTTGCTATAACTCCAAAGATGAAAAAATATGGTATTCCATCTAGGGTTAGATTATTTCAAATAGATAAAAATATTAAATATGAGATAGCTAAGCCTAGAATGAGTTTATATATTGAATATGCAGCTAATATTTATGCTATTTATCTACGTTATGTCTCTAAGGAGGATATTCATGTCTATTCAATTGATGAAGCTTTTATTGATGTTACTAAATATCTAAAGCTTTATCAGCTTTCTGCTTATGAACTTGCCAAAAAAATTATGGCAGATATTTTAAATGAACTAAAAATCACAGCTACTTGTGGAATTGGAACAAATCTGTATCTTGCAAAAATAGCTTTGGATATTTTATCTAAACATAACAAACAAAATATTGGATATCTTAATAAAGCAAGATTTTATCATAGATTATCAAGACATCAACCATTGACTGATTTTTGGCAAATTGGGAGAGGTATTTGTAAAAGACTAGATAAGTTGGGAATCTACAATATGGAGGATATTAGAAATTTTGATCCTGAAATTCTCTACAAAGAATTTGGAGTAAATGCAGAATATTTAATTGATCATGCTTTCGCATATGAACCATGTTTAATTAAAGATATAAAAAATTATCATAGTAAAACAAATTCTTTTGCAAATTCTCAAATTTTATTTGAGGATTATTCTTATGAAGATGCATTGACAGTTTTAAAAGAAATGGTTGATTTGATGTCTCTAAAGATGATTGATAATCACCTTGTTTGTGGTCATATTTCTTTACGAGTCGATTATTCAAAAGATAGTTATAAAGCAAGTGCTACAAGTCATAAATTAGCAATTAAAACAAATGTTTACACAAAGATAGTCGAAGCTTTTATTACTTTATATCATAAAGAGGTAAGAAGAGACTTGCCTATTAGAAAAATTAGTATTTCTTGTGGTAACTTGAAGGATGAAAACTATGAACAATTAGATCTATTTACAGATTTTGAACAAATTGAAAAAGAAAGAAATATTGAGAAGGCAATGAATTCTATTAAACATAAGTACGGTAAAAATGCAGTTTTAAGAGGTTTATCTTATAAAGAAAAGGCTACTCAAAGAAAGAGGAATAAGCTTATAGGTGGTCACAATGCAGAATAAATATAATAGTAAAAGAGCTGTGCAATTTATGCCATTTGATGCTTTAAAAGGATTAAAAAAAGCTCTTAGGGAAAAGGAAGTTCAAAAGGTCAGTAAGATTATTTTAAGTGAGGATGATCTAGCTAGATTACAAATAACTTTTACAATGGTTAAACTTTTAGAAATGGTAGAAATAGTATACTACCATAATTATCATTATTATAAAATTATGGGTGTTGTTTCGAAAATTGACTTAGATTATGGTATTATTACTATAATAGATCAGGAAATAAAATTTGAAGATATCTATGATCTAACGATAATGGAGGAATAAAATGAAGAAGAGAATTGGGATTTTAACAAGTGGAGGTGACTGTCCTGGTTTGAATGCTGCGATTAGAGGAGTTGCTTTAGCTGCATTAAATTTGATGGATTGTGAAATAATTGGAATTCATAATGGATTTTATGGTCTAATTCATAATGATATGGAGTTAATGAATATTGGAGATTTTTCAGAACTATTAACTAGGGGCGGAACTATTTTAGGATCACATAGAACACCATTTAAAAAAATGAGAAAAATTGAAGAAGATGGTATTGATAAAGTAGCAGATATGGTTTTTAATTATCATGAAAATCAACTTGATTGTTTGGTTTGTCTTGGTGGTAATGGAACTCATAAAAACTGTAATCTATTAAGAGAAGAGGGGTTAAATGTTATTGGATTACCTAAAACAATTGATAATGATATTTGGGGTACTGATACTTCCTTTGGATATGCTAGTGCAGTTGAAATTGCAACTGAAGTAGTTGATAGGGTTCATACTACAGGTGATTCTCATGGTAGGGTAATGATTATTGAATTAATGGGGCATAAAGCAGGATGGTTAACGTTACGATCTGGAATAGCTGGAGGAGCTGAGGTTATCTTGATTCCTGAAATTCCTTATTCAGTTGATAGTGTTATTAATGTAGTTAAGAGACGCCAAAAAGAAGGTAAACATTGTACTATAATTGTAGTTGCTGAGGGTGCTAAAACTGTTGAGGAGATGACTATGAGTAAAGGGGAGTTAAAGGAATATAATAAATTGTTAAGAAATACTCCTGTTTCTTATCGTTTAGCTAGATATATAGAAGCTAAAACTGATCAGGAATGTAGAGTTACTGTTGCTGGATATCAACAAAGAGGCGGCACGCCTTGTGCAGAGGATAGAATTCTAGCAACTAAAATTGGTGCCTTTGCAGCCCAATTAATTAAAGATGAAGATTTTGGAAAAACTGTTTCAGTACATGGAAGAGAGCTTGTTGCAACTCCCTTAAAAAAAATGGCTTCAAAATTAAAAACTGTTAATCTTGATGATACTTTAGTTACAACTGCAGAACTAACTGGGATTTCATTTGGTAGATAAAATCATTAAAAAAACTATTTCAATGCTAGTTTATGGGGAATTTATAAGTTTAAACATTTAACGGTGTTTTTCTTATGAATTAACTATAATTATCTAACATTTGAGATAGTTTTTTTTAAGTTATTTTAATAGCTCCTCTAATTTCTTGATTAATTATTGATTCATTATTTGAAAATGAAGCATATATTCTACTTGTTTTTAATTCCATTTCTCTAGTTTTTTTAGGAACTTGACTAAATTTTGTAGCAATTGTACAATCATCAAATTGTTTTAAATATTTTAAATATTTTTGTCCTTGAGGATTAAACGCTAAAACTCTAACAAAGTTAAGATTTTCGAGTTTTTCAACCTCTGATTTTGTAACTTGGTTTAAAATTTGAAGATAACTTCTTTGAATTCTGCCTTTAGTGTACCTTCTAGTTATAGCAAGATTTAAAAAATCTTGGTAATTATTGCTTGCTATAGCACAATCTTTTAAGTGTTTTTCAATTCCCTCAGAAATCAAAAATATTTCTTTTAATCTATCCCTATCTATACTAATCATTATTCTCTTAAAATAAGAATATGTTAAGTCATTAGACATAGGATTGTTTATTTCCATAGGAGTAAAATCTTGAATATCATCATTATTAAATTTTGCTTTTCTAATAGCGGTTGCGCTTGCTATTTTATTGTCTAAATTTTCATCATGATAATTGTTAGTTCTTTTAATGGTATAGGCTTTAATATTAGGGTTAATCTGGTTAATAGCTTTAAGATATGCAATTCCTAAAATGTCGTTTGAATAAAATGATCCTTGAAGTAGAGAATAAGATTTAACATATGAGTCTCCTTTGCTCATTTTTATTTTTAAATGATCAACATTTATAGAATAACTAGCTATGTCTTTTAGATTTTCAATGTTATTACTTTCTGAACCAAAAACTATTGTATCTACCTTTATATTATTTAAAATTTTTATTGCTGCAAAGGCAAATTTGCTCGCTGCTTGGGTAGCATAAATATAAGGTAGTTCTACTACAATATCAACTTCATTTGCAATTGCTTCTTTTGCTCTACTAAATTTATCAGTTATTGCTAATTCTCCTCTTTGAACATAGTTGCCACTCATAACTGCAATTAAGATATCACAATTGGTTTTCTCTCTAGCTTGTTTAATATGATGGATATGTCCATTGTGGAATGGATTGTATTCTACTACTATTCCGGTAACTTTCATAATGCCCTCCATTTCTGTACTTGATTATAATATGAATTAATTTATAATTAAAGCGGAAGGTGACAATATGCTAGAAAAAAAAGTAAAAATGTATAAACCTAAATGTGAAGCAATTGGTGTAGTTCAAATACTTCACGGAATGGCTGAATATAAAGAACGATATGAATATTTTATTAATAAATTAAATGATGCAGGTTATGTTGTTGTTATTCATGATCATCTTGGTCATGGTAAATTATGCCCTAAAAATGAATTAGGCTATTTTAAAAAAAATCGGGGTTGGAAGGCTTTGATTAGTGAGGCTATGGAAGTTAATGTTCAGGCTAAGAAGGTGTATCCTAAATTACCTTTTTATCTATTTGCCCATTCAATGGGGTCTATTTTAGCTAGGTCAATTTTAAAAAGATATGATAAAAATTATGATGGAGTTATTCTTTGTGGAGTAGTAAATTATAATTCATTGGCTCCTATAGCATACAACATTTGTAAGTTAAATGTTTTGCTTTTTAAAGATCATCATAAATCAAAATTTTTAGATAATTTATTTTTAGCTAACTATAATCGTAAATTTGAAGGTAAAAATGCGTGGTTAAGTAAGAATGAAGAAAATGTGGAGGCCTATAACAATGATGAATTATGTGGGTTTTCATTTACTAATAAAGCCTATGAGGATTTATCTTTTGGATTAATGGATATGAATGACTTAGTAAGGTGGAAATTAAGCAATAAAAAATTACCTATACTATTGATTGCAGGTAGTAAAGATCCTTGCATTGGCGGAAAAAAAGCCTTTGTAAATTCTGCAACTAAACTTAGTGAAGCAGGTTATCTCAACGTTTCAACAAAATTATTTAAAGATTTAAGGCATGAAATTTTAAATGAAAAAGAAAGAGATGATGTAATTAACTTTATTATTGATTACTATAATTCTTTAAGAGTAAATTCTTAATGAGAACAGTTTTAGTTAGCATTAACTGCTCATATATTCATCAGGCTCTAGCTACTAGATGGCTATATGTTTCTAGACGAGATAACGAATGTATATTACTTGATTTTAATATCAAGGATAATATTTCTAAAATGACTAATTCTATCCTAGATTTAAAAGCTGAGGTTGTTGGTTTATCAATTTATATTTGGAATGCTGACATTATGAAACTTTTGATTAAGTCCTTACTGAAGGTTAAACCAAATCTTAGAATAATTTGTGGTGGTCCAGAGGTGAGCTACGAATATCAGGATTTTTTGAATCTTGGTATTGAGGCTATAATAAAAGGCGAAGGAGAACAAGCTTTTTGGGATGTAGTAGAAAAAAATTATAATGTTGATGGTGCAGTAAGTAAATATTATGTATCTAATAAAATGGCTATTGCAGATTTAGACTATCTTGAATCTTTAGAATCACCATTTTTTTTGGAATTTGACTTAAAAGAGCAAAAAAATAAATACCTCTATTTTGAAACTTCAAGAGGTTGTCCTTATGGATGTACTTATTGCTTATCCTCTCTTGAGAATAAGGTAAGACTCTTTTCACTTGAGTGGGTATTTAAACAATTAAAAATGCTAGAACAAGTAAAGTGTAAACAAGTTAAAATGCTTGATAGAACTTTTAATATAGACTCTAAAAGAGCATTAGATATAGCTATGTTTATTGAAAAATTAAAAGTAGATGTTTCTTTTGAGTTTGAGGTTATGATTGAATATTTAAGTGAGGAACTACTCATCTTTTTTGAAAACTGTACTTATCATCGTTATCGATTTGAGGTTGGAGTGCAGTCATTTAATGACAAAACATTGAAAGCAGTCCATCGCTATCAAAATCCAATTAAACTAAAAGAGAATATAAAAAGATTGAGTAAAAACAATATTTTGCATACTGATTTAATTGCCGGTTTACCTTATGAGGATATGAAATCATTTAAAAAATCTTTTTTAGAATTATTTTCCTTAAAAACTACTGAAATTCAAGTTGGAATTTTAAAACTTTTAAAAGGTACAATTTTAAAAGAAAGAGCGCAGGAATTTGGTATTGTTACCACTAAAGAAGTTCCCTATACAACTATTGAAACAAATTATCTGACATCTGAAGATCTAGTTAAAATAACTTATCTTTATCATGCAGTTGAAAAGTTATATAACAATCATAAATTAAGATATAGCTTAAATACGATTTATGATTTAGGTTATGATGTTTATGATATTTTAATTTTATTAGGAGAAAAAATTGACAATCACGAAAATAATATTCAATTAAAAGATTATTTTGACTATGCTTATGAGATTTTTATCAATCATACCAATTTAGCTGAGATAGAAATTAAAGCTTTATTATATGTCGATTATTACCGTCTTTTTAAAGTTAAACCAACTAATATTTTCAAAATAAATCTAACGAAAGAAAAAAAATCATTATTTTCATTTGTTGATTATGATATTAATTATCTTAATAAATATTCGATAATAACAGTAGCATTTTATCAAAAACAATTGGGATATCAATTGGTTATATATTCAAAAAGTCATCAGATACCAACAATCTATTACTTTAATACATATGACCAATACTTAGATAAGTTTTCAAAGAGTATTAATTTTTAAAAAAAACAGATGATTTTCTACTTTTTCTTTATAAATAGGTTAGCCTAGTTAAGTTATTTAAGTTTTGTTCCTAGCTTTTTTATGAGTTAATTTTAGGATGATTTAAAGTTTAAAAAGTAAAGGATTCAGCATATTAGCTAAATCCTTTACTTTAATATCAAAAAATCAAGATAAATAATTTTTAATTTAAAAATTATATTTATTTCAATTAAGTTTTATTAATAAATCAATAATATGTATTGTTAATTCCTTTATAGTGTGTGATTAATAATCCAATACCCATACCAACCAAGCCGCCTAATATATGAGTTAGATGTGAGATATTATCATTAGTTGACAAGGATAGAGCTTCATTTCCAATGTATAAAATAGATATTATTATCATTGTAATCGGAATTTCTTTACTTTTTACTGAAGTAATTGATGCTAGGGTAATAAAAGTGAAGACAACACCGCTAGCTCCTAAAAGACCATTTTGTGAGAATGTTATATGAATTACTCCTGTTATGAATGCAGTTATTAAAATGATTATCAAAATATTTTTAGAACCATATTTTTCTTCTAACAATGGTCCGGTTAATAAAAATAACAACATATTACTAGAGAAATGTTCAAAATTAACGTGTCCTAAAACGTGGCTAAACAATCTAAGATAACCTAAGGGGTCAGTCATTTGAAAACGATAAACAGAAAATAAAAGTTTATTGCTTGCTCCATTTGTTATCATATTTAGGATTAGGGCAACAAAAGAAATTAATGCAAATGTTAAAATGACAGGTGAGTTATATTTTAATTTCATGATATCTTACCTTTCTAAAAGTTACTAATCATATTATACTAAAAACGGAGGGATTTATGAAGAAATATATTTTAATTCTTATTGTGATTTTAATATTACTTACTGCCTGTAACAGTGATACTACAATAGTTGATGATGGTTGTGAAATATCGCAACCTTGTAAATAGGAGGATATTATGTTTATCGTACTAATTATACTTTTCTTGGCATTATCAATTGATAATTATTTAGTGACAAATGAAAAAGGAGCTAACTTGAAGGCTTTAGATTTCAAGACTTCATTGGGATACTCTTTAGCTTTTGTTATTTGTAATTTAATTGCTTTGTTTCTAGCATTTGAAATCGATTTTTTAATAGATAGAGATCTTAATGAAGCTTTAAAATTATTTTTGATAGTTACTCCATTAGTTTTAAACTCATTTATTTTCTTGAGTAAAGCTTTTAATAAAAAGGAAGTAGTTGAAAGATTAGATTCCAATTTTAATTTTGGACGTTGTATATATCTTGCCTTTATATCAGCTTTTGACACTTTCTTAGCTAGTATATCATTATTTTTGCTTGGGCTAGATCTATTTTATTTGATTCCTATTGCTATTTTGTCAGCTATTATTTCGGCACTAGTTGGTTTAAAAGTAGGTAATTATTATGGAGCAATGTATCAGAGAAGACTTTTAGCTGTGGCTGGAATAATCTATTTATTGTGTGCTTTTTGGGCTTGTTATTATTGGGTGGTGTTGTAAATGGTTAATCGTAAAGAAGAAATGAAAATTAATTTGTCAGAATCATTAAGAGAATTAGTGATCAAAGAACCTTTTGAAAAAATAATTATCAAAAAAATCTGTGACCAAGCAGGAGTTATTAGGGCTACTTTTTATAATTATTACGTAGACAAATACGATTGTCTTAATCATATAATATTTTTTGATTTTATTGAAAATGTATTTGAAGAGAACAAAAATAAAAGTATAGATTCCGTTATTTATGATTTAATTTCTATAATAAATTTAAATAAACAATTTTATCGTAATATTTTTAGATTTAAAGACTATTTTTTAATCACAAATATGATTGAAGATAATTTAAAAATTCTTTTAAATGAATATTTAAATCATAATAATATTGATCATGGTGAAAGTCAAAAAAGTATTTGTAAATTTCATGCTAATTCTTTAACATATATTATTGAATCTTGGTTAGTTGATGAGTATTCAAGTAATATTGATGAAATACATTCCAAATTTAGAAAACTTGAAAGTATTAATTTTGAAAAAGCTTTTTCAAAAAATTAATTTTACTAAAAAAAAAATATTTTTACTATGATTAGTAAAAATATTTTTTTTGCTTTATAATAACTTTAGAAAAGGGTTACAAAGTAGTGGAAGGAGTCAATATGACATTAGATAAATTTAAAACAATAGAATTAGAAAACGATAAATTTTTAGTAAGAATTTTAAATTATGGTGCTACTATAGTAGATTTTATTTATAAACCTTTAAATAGGAATGTTGTTAAAGGGTATGAGGAAATTAGTGATTATTATTTGAATAAAACATATCGAGGTGCAACAGTAGGTAGAGTTTGTAATAGATTAGGAAATGGTAGTTTTACATTAAACAATAAAAAGTATCAAAGCTATCTTAATGATGGAGATAATTCATTACATGGTGGTAAATTAGGATTTTCTTTTTGCTTTTTTGAATTGACGAAATTAAATAATGAAGTCAATTGTAGCTATTTGTCTAAAGATATGGAAGAAGGTTATCCAGGTAATTTAAAAATAAATGTTAATTACAAACTTACAGAATTAGGACTAGATATCACCTATAAATTAAATTCAGATAAGGATACAATTGCTTCAATCTGTAATCATTCATATTTTAATTTGAAGGGAAGATCATCAACTAATTTAGATGATACATATTTAAAAATAGCAGCAGATGAATTTGCTATGATAGATGAACAAGGTTTATCTTTGCCTAAATCAATGAAGGTAGAAAACACTATTTTTGATTTCCGGGAATTTAAAGAAATTAGTAATATTTTAGATAAAAATAAATTCGAACAACTTAAACTAGCTAATGGTGTAGATCATCATTTTATTAAAAATAATTTAAGTGATGATAAATTTATTGAATATTATTGTCAAGATTTAAAAATGGAAGTTTTAACTACTTACCCAGGATCTCATGTATACACAGCTAATTTTTTTGAGGAACCAAGGGCTGCAATTTGTTTTGAATGTCAATTTTATCCTAATGCAATTAATTATGAAAATAGAATTAAACCAGTAATTAAGGCAAATAAAGACTATATTTTTAAAACGTCATATTACATAAAGGAGAATAAATAATGAAAAAAAGGGTTCTTAAAGAATATATTTTAAATAACAAATTAGATCAAGAAATTAATTATATTAATTGTGGTAAAAACCTTGAAATTGAAAAAAAACGTTATTTAAACCTATTAGAAAAAGCTTATTCAAGTTTTGGTGATCAAGACTTTAAAATCTACTCAGCACCAGGAAGAAGTGAAATAGGTGGGAATCACACAGATCATCAGCAAGGAAGAGTTTTAGCTGCGGCGGTTAATATGGATGTTGTTGCTGTAACTTGCGAGGATAAAGATTTTGTTGAGTTTATTTCTGAAGGTTACAAAATTGAAAAGATAGCTATTAATGATTTAACTTTAAGAGAAGCTGAATTTAATACAAGTGAATCTTTAATTAGAGGGATTTTAGCAAAGTTCAAGTTAAGTGGCTATGAAATTGGTGGCTTTAAATGTTATTCAAATTCAAATGTTTTAAGGGGATCTGGTATTTCATCTTCTGCTGCCTTTGAAGTTTTAGTAGCAACAATTTTAAACGATTTATATAACGATAACAAAATAAGTCCAATTGAAATTGCTCAAATATCTCAATATGCAGAAAATGTATATTTTAATAAACCAAGTGGTCTGTTAGATCAAATGGGTTGCTCTGTGGGTAATTTTGTTGCTATTGATTTTAGAGATTTAAAAACTCCTATTGTAGAAAAAATTAATTTTGATTTTGCAAATTCTGGTTTAAATTTAGTTTTAGTTGATACTAAGGGAGATCATGCAGAATTAAGTGATGAATATGGTATGATGCCTAAAGAAATGAAAGAAGTAGCAAATTACTTTAATAAAGATGTTTTATTGGATGTGACTTTAGAGGACGTTATAAGTAATACTAAAAACATTAGAAAGGTTACTAGTGATAGAGCAATATTAAGAGCGATTCATTTTATTAACGAAACTGCAAGGGTCGTTACTGAAGTTAATGCCTTAAAAAATAATAATATAGATGAATTTTTAAATTGTGTAATTGAATCTGGATATTCTTCTTATATGTATTTGCAAAATGTATATTCTCCAAATGATTATCTAAATCAAGAACTATCTTTAGCATTATGTATTAGCGAACAATTATTAAAAGGAAAAAGAGGAGCTTATAGAGTTCATGGTGGGGGACTTGCAGGAACTATTCAGGCTTTTGTACCTGATGAACTTCTAAATGAATATACAAGTACATTAGACTCGATATTTGGCGAAGGATCATGCAAAATTATCAGTATAAGACCAGTAGGTGGTTATCGATTAGTATAATAAAGATAGATATCTTCGGATATCTTTTTTATTTTGGAATTTATACTATTTTTGCAAATAAAGTAGTGGAGGATTCTGAAATGGATAAAAATAAAATTGATGTAAGAGAAAAAGCGATATACAAAGGAGTAGGAAAATTAAGTGATCAAGAATTACTTTCCTTAATTTTTAAAAGAGGTAGTAAAAAGGATAATTTAAATGAAATTTGTGATAATACTTTGAAGGTAACTAATAATTTTGAACTAATTTCGAGATTAAGTTATCATGAGTTAGTCAAAATAGATGGAATAACGAAAATAAAGGCGTTGGATATTCTAGCAGCATTTGAGTTAGTGAAAAGAAGTTTAGAAGTTGAGAAGGTTTGCCGAAAACAAATTATGAATCCTTCTTCAATTGTTGATTTTTTAAAATTAGAAATCGGAAAAGAAGTAACAGAATATTTTTATGTACTATACTTAAACAACTTAAATGAAGTGGTTAAATACAGTACGATTGCAAAAGGTTCTTTAGAAAGAACATCATTCGATTTTAAAGAAATATTTAGAAAATCACTTCTTTTTAATGCAAATAAAATAATATTAGCTCACAATCATCCCTCAAATAATCCCTATCCATCTTCAAGTGATATATCTACTACTCATAAATTGATGAAGTCAGCTAAAATTTTAAACATTGAAATTTTAGATCATTTAATTGTTGGTGCAACATCTTATTATTCATTTAGTGAACATAATTTTTTTGCTGTTAATTCTGAAATGTAATTATTAATTTATAGGGATTATATTAGAATCAACAACACTTATGAAAATAATAAATGATAGTTTGCTTTTATTTTGATAATTGATTGAAAAATTTTCATTTTTTTCATATAATTAAGTAGGTGATTATATGAAATTAACCAAGTTCCAAAGAACCTTGATGATTATTTTAGCAGTGCTGCTAATTTTTAATTTATTATTAGCTAATAATAAGTTAAAGAGCCTTTCAGATAAGGCAAATAATAACAGCTACTCATTTCTTTCTATGATGAGATATTCTTTAATCCAAAATCCAATTAACTCTTTATTTTTTGTTGGTAATTTTATTGAAGAATATTATCAAATATATCAAGAAAATGTTAGTCTGAAAAGTCAAATAGATAACTTGACAGTGGTTCAAGAATTATTAAATGAAAACCAACGTCAAATTGAAGAGTTAAAAGAAATAAATTCATTAAGCAATATTACTAATCAGTATACTATTGTAAATGCTACAGTAATCGAAAGAAATTACGAAGACTATAGTAATCATTTTATTATTAATGTTGGTAGCAATGACGGGATTTATGAAAATTATGCTGTTATGACCACAAAAGGTTTAATAGGAAAAGTTGAAAGTTGTACTGATAGTACAAGTGTTGTAAAGTTATTAACTACTGAAGATCAAAATAACAAGGTATCAGTAAATATAATCTTAGATGATAGTAGAATGTCAGATGCTATTTTGGACTATTATGACTATGACAAAAAAGCTTATAGATTAAAACTTTTAGATACTAATACTTCTATTACTGTTGGAAGTAAAGTAGTAACTTCAGGTATGGGAGGAATATTTCCTAGTGGAATTTTAGTTGGGGAAGTTGTAGATGCACAACAAGTAAAAAATCAAGTATCTATGAATGTCTATGTAGAACCAGCA
>Ga0055584_100003142_pt1 | contig 16340 bp, 16 predicted proteins | sample OSDHelmetaG_FD_58716 | JGI IMG/M metagenome (GOLD analysis project Ga0055584, IMG submission 58716) | Pelagic marine sediment microbial communities from the LTER site Helgoland, North Sea, for post-phytoplankton bloom and carbon turnover... | ecosystem: Environmental > Aquatic > Marine >... | reverse complement strand
TCAGGGGATAGAGCGGTGGCCTCCGGAGCCATGCGCGCAGGTTCGAATCCTGCCGGGGGCGCATTTTTCGGTAAAGATCACCTCTAAGTAGCGGCGGCAGCCCGCACTGCTTACTGCGTCACCAGTCTGACTGGCTCAATGGGGCGGCGACGGTACTAGGCTGAGAACGTGATGGATTGGCAGATTCGAACGGTCGAACCCAACGATGTGGCTGAGGTAATGGCCATGATTCACGAACTCGCGATCTATGAACGTGAGCCGGATGCCGTGAAAACTACTGCCGCGGATCTTCATCGAGACTTGTTCGTGGGTGATGCCACACCTCACGGCTCTCCCGCCATCTATTGCGACGTCGCGGTCTCATCGGATCAGCCCGATCAACTGCTGGGCATGGCGCTGTGGTTTCTATCTTTTTCCACATGGGAAGGAACCCACGGTATCTATCTCGAAGACCTGTACGTGCGGCCTGCCGCACGCGGTGAAGGAATCGGTAAGGCGCTGATCGCCGGACTGGCTCGACGGTGTGTCGCCGCAGGCTATGCCCGACTGGAGTGGTCGGTACTCGACTGGAATGCGTCCGCCATCGGCTTTTATCGCGCCATCGGTGCAGTGGGTATGGACGAGTGGACTGTGCAGCGCCTGACCGGACCTGCACTCGCCACGCTCGGTGGCAGCGATCGATGATCGTAGGCACGCTGATCAGCGTCAGTCCTTGCAGCGACTCTGATCCAGTATGGCCATGACCGTTCTAACGCTTCAGCAAGCCAGAGCCGCATTGGCGCAGTCTCCGCAGATTGCGGCTCGACGTTTGTTGGGTGCTCAACTGCACGGCACTGATGGGGTGATTGTGCGGATTGTTGAGGTCGAAGCCTACGGGAGTGTCGGTGAGGACCCGGCCTCGCATGCTTACCGCGGCCCGACTCCCCGCAATGAGGCTATGTTTGGACCGGTGGGCTCGCTGTATGCCTATCGGTCCTATGGAATTCACGTGTGTCTGAATGTGGTCGCCCACGAGGCGGGAGCGGCGGGCGGTGTGCTGCTGCGAGCCGGACAGGTCATGGCAAACCGGGAAGAAGCTAGACGTAGTCGGCCGCACCTCGCGGCCAAGCAACTGGCTAGTGGCCCGGGCCGACTAGGAGAAGCCGTTGGCTATTCGGTGGCTGACGCTGGCATGGACTTGCTGACTAACGGATTGCTGCAATTACCGGCTGCACCGGTAGCAGAGGTTACCTTGGGGCCTCGCGTGGGAATCAGCAAGGCAGTAGACCAGCCGTGGCGGTTTTGGATAACTGGCGCCGAGGAGGTCACTCGGTATCGCGCTGGAAAAAAACTCTCATAAGGCCCCGGGTCGGTATCGCCCGGGATGTGACTATCGATTGGGGCAGTGAATAGTTATCCGAATGGCTCTGCTCCGCTGTGCGACTGCGAATCGGCTGGCTGCGGAGTAGCGTCGAAGTCGTATGGACCGCCTGGCAGATTCATCGCTCAGCGCCGCGATCTTCACCGACACGGCGCTTGACCCGTTGCCCGAGCGCGCGACTGTAGTCGTTGTGGGCGGTGGGATTATCGGCTCCAGCATTGCCTACCATCTCGCAGCGACAGGGAGCTCCGACGTTCTCCTGCTAGAGCAAGGGGTACTGACCAATGGCACCACCTGGCATGCCGCTGGACTAGTGGCTGGGGCGCGGGCGACAACCGCCCTCACCGAACTCAGTCACTACGGTCGTTCCTTCTACCAGGGTCTGGCTGAGCGATCAGGGATCGACGTTTCCCTTACTACCTGCGGCTCCTTGAGTGTTGCCCGACAGCCTGACCGGGTACCTGAGTTGGAGTACGGCTGTGATGTTGCGAACGCCGCTGGAGTAGCGGCGGAGTTGGTTGAGCTTGATGAAATTCAACGACTGTGGCCGCTTGCTGCCACTGCCGGGCTGCTGGCGGGGCTGTACTTCCCGGGAGATGGCTACGTCAACCCGGGCCATGCCAGCATCGCATTGGCGAAGTGCGCAGCCGAGTTGGGTGTAGTGGTACGGGAAAGAGTTGCCGTTACCGAAATCAAAACATCGGCAGGTCGTGTTACTGGAGTGGCCACCTCTCGCGGTGACGTTGCGGCTGACACGGTGGTTTTGGCCTGCGGCCTGTGGACTCGGGATCTGGCGGCAGGAGTCGGGGTCCCGGTGCCGTTGTATGCCGCCGAACACGTGCACGTTCGGTCAGGCCCGTTGCAGCCCGATCTGAAAGGGCTACCAGTCCTGCGGGACATGGACAACAGTTATTACATCCGCTCGGAAGCCGATCGATTATTGGTGGGGGCCTTCGAACCACTTGGACTGCCGCGACCGGTAGCGGAGATTCCCAGCGACGGCTTCGCGCAGTTCCCGCCCAACTGGGAACACTTCGCGCCGATCCGTGTCCAAGCAGAACGAGCGGTACCGGCGCTACTGGGCACTGACTACGACCGATTCATCAACGCGCCGGAGAGTTTCACACCGGACACAAACTTTTTGATGGGTGAAACCGCTGAAGTTGCCGGACTGTTCGTAGCAGCCGGGATGAACTCGCAGGGCATCATCTATGCACCCGGCGTCGGCAAAGAACTGGCAGCCTGGATCCACGGTGGTGCGCCACAGTTCGATTCCGCAGCGGTGGACGTGCAGCGGTTTTCACCGCAACAAAGCAACCGGCGCTACCTGCACGAACGGACTCGGGAAAGTTTGGGCCGGCTTTATGCCATGCACTGGCCGAACTACCAGTCGGTGACCGCGCGCAATCTTCGCCGGACACCACTGCATCACCGACTCGCCGACTTAGGTGCGGTCTTCGGTGAACTCAATGGGCAAGAGCGAGCGAATTGGTACGGCGATATCGCGCTGGCCGAGGCCTATAGTTTCGAGCGACCCGGCTGGTTTGACTACGTCGCGACGGAGCATCACGCGGCTCGTTCAGGAGTCGGCCTGCTTGACCTCAGTCCGTTCGCCAAGTACGAAGTGGCAGGACCAGATGCACTGGTTGCCTGTCAGCGGGCAACAACTGCGGATATCGACCTTCCGATTGGCCGCGGTGCCTACACGCTGTTTCTGAACCAAGCTGGCGGGATCGAACTTGATGGCACGGTGACCCGCCTAGGTGAAGAGCGCTTCCTAGTGATTGCGCCATCGTTCAGCCGGCACAAATCACTGTGGCTATTGCGCCGCCGCGCACAGGGACTGGCGGCTTCGGTTTTCGATGCCACCTCATCTTTGGCGACAATCGCAGTCGTTGGCCCCCGCAGCCGAGAACTGCTGTCGTTGGTGTCACCGAACGACTGGTCCGATGACGTCCAGCCCTACTACAGCGGTCGACAGGTGGAAGTCGGCGACGGTTATGGCTTCGCATTACGAGTCAGTTTCACCGGTGAACTCGGCTACGAGATCTATCTTGATTCCGATATTGCGGTCAACGTACTCGATGCGATGTGGCGGGCGGGTCAGTCATTAGACGCACGGATGGTCGGGTACTTCGCACTGGATTCACTGCGATTGGAAAAGGGCTATCGCCACCTAGGCCACGACATCGGGCCGCCGGATGATCCCTACACCGCGGGGCTCGGCTTCACTGTCTCGCTCGGCAAGGACGTCAGTTTCGTCGGGGAGGAAGCGGTTGCTGCCATCGATCGCACGACCCTGTCGCAGCGCACCGCGTACGTCGCCCTGACAGATTCCGATCCGATGCTGTTTCACGATGAGGTCGTCACCCATGACGGTCGACCGGTCGGTCGGATCACCAGTGGTGGATATGGTCATACGCTCGGCCGGGCGGTAGGCATCGCTCGCATCGAGCGAGGACTGGATCTTGCTGGTGACTTCGCGGTGGTGAGTAGAGGGCGACTGCTTTCCGCTGAAGTGTCAGCGAAACCCTTTTACGATCCCGGTAACGAGCGGGTTCACAGTTAGGCGTTAGGTGATCCGTGGAAAGGATGGGGTGAGATGACCGCGCACGATGTGGTCGTTGTCGGTGCCGGGTTGGCTGGCCTGAGCGCTGCTCGCGATCTGATGAATGGCGGTGTAGATGTCGTTGTCGTCGAGGCGCGCGCTCGAGCGGGTGGGCGAGTTGAACAGACCAGTACTGCTGATGGTCGGCTGGTTCAACTGGGTGGTGAGGTAATTGGTGACTTCCACACTGCCTATCGGGAGTTAGTGGCGGAGTTAGGTCTGACCATTGTTCCAAGTTTCACCGATATTCCCGGCGTGGATACCTGGCTCACCAAGGAGGGGGTAACTCTCGGCGACGACATGCCGTGGCTCTCCGATGACGATCGTCGCTGCTACCAGCGGGTGGAGGCGGACTTCGCCGCCCTCACGCAAACTGTTGATCCCGATGACCCGTGGAGCCATCCAGATGCGATCGCGCTGGATCGGATCTCGGTCGGTGACTGGCTGCGTTCCCAGGGTGCCACCACCAATGTCGTTCGGGCGCTGGAACTGCGATCACTCGGATTAGCGGAGGATTCAGTTGAACGACGCTCGTTACTCGCCGATCTGCGTAAGGAAGCAGTGGCCGGTGCTACCGGGTTCTACAACTACGACGCTTGGGAGAAGGCCAAAGTGGCCGAAGGGTCAGCCACAGTGGCGCTGCGGATGGCCGCAGAATTGGACTATCGGATCCGGTACTCCAGTCAAGTTGTCACGATTGATGTGTCCGCGGCTGGCGTGACGGTCATGCTGGCAACTGGTGAAATCCTGACGGGTACCGACGTTGTCTGCGCGCTACCTGCTGGACCAGTGCGGGATATCCAGATCAGTGGCGTAAGTAGCGAGCGGTTGGACGCACTACGTCGTCACCAGCACGCATCGGCAGCCAAGTACGTACCGGTCTATCCCGACTCTTTTTGGGAACGCAACGGTCAGAACGGCACCGGCTACTTCGAAGACACCTTGTTGGGCGGGACATGGGTTCAGAATGACGGCATCTTGTCTGCCCTCGTCCCGGTCAATCGATTGGGCCCGTACTTCGCCGCTCCCCGGCACCTACGCGAGGGAATGCTGCGTGATGAGTTGGCGCGGGCTTACGGGGCGGAGGCACTCGCAGTATCGGAGGTCTTTATCCGGGACTGGGCCGTTGATCCATGGACGCAGGGATATATCACTGCCTGGCAGCCCGGTGAACTCACCGCGATCGGACCGCAGCACGGTACTCATGAGCCACCATTTTGGGTGGTGGGTTCCGACCAATGGGTCTGTGGCTACATGGAAGGTGCGGTGCGGACCGGCCGCGCGGCAGCCCGGGAGATGTTGGCTCGTGGCTAGCGGCTGTCGTAACGGCTGGCCCGGCGCGAGTGGGTAGTACGACCAGCGATCGCTCCAGTATCACGATCCACGCAACAATCTTCGATAGCCTCCTGCGCAAGGTGGGGAGAGTTCATGAGTGAGACGGCAGTCCAGGTGCGAGCGGTAACACCAGGTGAGATTCCCGCGGTCATCGACATCGTCGAACCGGTGGTGCAGGCCGGAGAAACCTATGCGGTGTCGCCGTCGCTGACCAGATCTGAAATCGAGCAATGGTGGTGCGCCCCAGCGCATGAGGTGCGGGTCGCGGTTGTCGGCGACCAGGTTGTGGGGAGTTACTACCTGCGGGCAAATCAGCAAGGACCCGGCAGCCATGTCGCCAACTGCGGCTACATCACTTCCGCCACATATGAAGGTCAAGGCATTGCCCGGCAGATGTGCCGCGATTCGCTAGCGGTGGCCCGGGAGCGTGGTTTCTTGGCGATGCAATACAACCTGGTGGCGATGAGCAACCTGCGTGCGGTGAAGCTCTGGCAAGATATGGGCTTCGCTGAAGTTGGCCGGATTCCGCAAGCATTTCGATTGCCGGCAGGGGAACGGGTGGATGCGCTGGTGTTATTCCGCAGCCTGAAGTAGCTCAGCCATCTTGTCGCGGACCAACTCAATTGCTCGCATCGGCCGCAGCATGACCTTGAAGTCTGTGATTCGGTTTGCTCGATCCCAACTGATCATGTCCACGCCGTTGACATGCACACCGTCCACCTCAGCGACAAACTCCAGCACCGCATCGGAATCACCCACTACTTCACGCACGTAGCGAAAAGTGTCGTTACCCAAAACGTGCATGGCGCCGGTCAGATAGAGTGTGACGAGGTCGCGGCCCTCTTGCGGCCGATGGACTATCGGAGAGTGAAAGGTGGCGTCTTCGGTCAGCAGATCTGCCAACAACAATGGGTCGCGGGCCGCAACCACTCGGTGCCAATGGGCTAACGCGTCCGGTTCTGCGATCTCTTCAGTCACAACGTCAGCCTAGGGTCAATCAGGGCCCAGCGGGTAGTCGTAACTGCACTCACCTGGGACAGTGACTGACCCGAACGTCGAGAGTGGAAACGGTCCTTGTTTCAATAGAGGGGCTATGAGTGCTTCCCCAACTTCTCCTGTCCAGTCCGCTGTGCCTGATCAATCGCCAAGGTTCGCGCGGGTTCCCACCGGCAACTACACCACCATCGTGGTGGTGTTCGTGTCGCTGCTGCTGATCTCCAATATCGGTGCGGTGAAATTGATCGAGTTCGGTCCGTTCTCGATTGGGTCCTGGGAGTTTCCGATCATCACTGATGGCGGTGCCTTCCTGTTCCCGTTGGTGTACATCGTGGGTGACGTGCTGGCGGAGGTCTACGGCTTCAAGGCAGCACGCAAGGCCATCTTCCTGGGTTTCCTCATGGGCGCGCTGGCTGCGCTCACTTTCTTCCTGGTGCAGATCTCTCCGCCCGCAACCGATTGGCCCAATCAAGAAGCGTTTGAGGCCGTGCTCGGCTTCGTTCCGCGGATTGTGCTCGCCAGCTTGTGCGCCTACCTGGTGGGACAGCTAATCAACGCCTACGTCTTGGTATGGATCAAGAAACGTACCAATGAGCGCTATTTGTGGGTACGGCTTTTGGGCTCCACTGCTGTGGGGCAACTCGCTGACACTGTGGTGTTCTGCACGATCGCGTTCTACGGCATCATCACTGGGGCAGAGTTCCTCAACTACGTTGTCATCGGCTACTTGTACAAGACGGCAGTGGAAGCCATTCTGTTGCCGGTCACCTACCAGGTGGTCCGGATCGTCAAGCGCGGTGAACCAAGTTACGCCGAATCGGAGCAGCCGAATCAGGTGGCCGCTGACCGGTCGTAATACCGACCGAGAAACTCATTGCGGAATTCATAGAAACTTCCGTCCGCGATGCTGGCTCGGATGGAGTCCACCAACTTCACGACGTAGTGCACATTGTGGATCGTGGCTAGCGTCGAGGCCAGCATCTCCTTGGCCTTGAACAGGTGGTGCAGGTAGGCCTTGCTGAAGTTCTTGCAGGTGTAACACTCGCAGCCTTCTTGCACTGGGCCAAAGTCCCAGCGATTCGGTGAGCTGGTGATATTGAATCGGCCGGTGTCAGCAAACAGCGAGGCGTTGCGGGCCACCCGGGACGGAGTGACGCAGTCGAAAGTATCGGCGCCATTTTCGATGGCGGTGAACAAATCGTCCGGTTCGCCGATCCCCAGCAAGTGGCGCGGTTGACTCTCCGACAACTCACTGGTCACCCAGCCAACAATTTGACCTAGTTGTTCCTTCGCTAGCGCGCCACCGATGCCGTAGCCGTCGAAGCCCAACTGCCCTAGATCGCGAGCCGCCTCGCGACGCAGATCCTCGTACTGCGCTCCCTGGATGACACCGAAGAGGGCTTGATAGGGCCGGTGGCTACGTTCCTCGGTAAGCCGCCGGTGCTCAACAACGCAGCGTCGCGCCCAAGCCGCCGTGCGCTGTAACGATCGCTCCTGATATTCCCGAGTGTTCATCAGAGTGGTGCACTCGTCGAAAGCGAAAATGATGTCCGCCCCGATTTGGTGTTGCACCTGCATCGAGACCTCGGGAGTGAAACGGTGCATGGAGCCGTCCAGATGAGACTTGAACGTGACTCCGTCGTCATCAACGTGAGCCAACCGATCCTTGCCCTCGGCGATGACGTCGTCATTGGCAACTGAAGTGACATCCATAGCCAATACTTTCTTGAATCCCACCCCCAGCGACATCACCTGGAAGCCACCGCTGTCGGTAACCGTTGGCCCGTCCCAACCCATGAAGACGCCCAATCCACCGGCTTGATCGATCAAGTCTGGACCGGGCTGCAGATAGAGGTGGTAGGCGTTGGCGAGTACCGCTTGCGCCCCGGTGTCGGTGAGTTGCTGTGGCGTGGCCGCCTTGAGGCTGGCTTTGGTGCCCACCGGAATGAATGCAGGTGTTTGAATATCGCCGTGGGGGGTGGTGATCAAGCCCGCGCGCCCCAACGTCGGACCGCCCTTGGTGCTGGTTAGCCGGTCGGAAACCGTGAACTCGAACATGCCCTCATCATGGCAGCGAGATGCTCGGTGATCGTGGCGCGGGGGACTACCAGCCCTCAGTGCCGGGCGCTCCCTTATAGGGTCCGGCGATCTTTGACGTGGGCCAGTCACCGTAGAAGCTGCCCGCCAACGGAGTGACAGTTTCCCCATCCACCTCGCAGCGGGTCACCCGTTGCGGATAGAAGGAGATCATCCCGGCCAGTGATTCATAGCCGGGAGATGGATCCGGGTACCACCAGCAGGCATCGCGGGCCTGCTGAGTGCCGCTATCCACGTCGCCATAATGAGCCTGCCCTTTGAACTCGCACCAACTGCGGCGAGGATTCGCGGCGATAAGGTCCATGCGGACATCATCGCGCGGCAGGTAGTAAGCCGGCGCGTGCGCAGTTTCCAAGATTCGTTTGGCCGCGCGAGTTTCGGCGACCAGCACGTCATCCAGCCAGACCCGCACCAGCTCGTCACTGGAAATCAGAGCAGGCGGGCGGGGGTAGTCCCACACTGACTCCTGCCCCGGCTTGGGGGGTTGCGGTTTGGGTCTGCGCACACCCTTAGTGTCCGGCACTTCAGCCGTACTGCAACTCGTCTGGCTCTACCGCCAGCGGCAAGATCCGCAGTAGCCAGGGGCTAGCCCATCCGTGCCCTGGCGACCGTCGCGCTACTTCAACTTCGCTTGATCGATGTCCCGTTGAATCGGGGCCTCGCTGAAGGATGCCAGCGCCTCATTGATGTCCTCATCGATATCGAATTCGTCCGCATGGCGCTTCTCCCACCACAACCAGAGCGCCAAGCCCAGCAGAGTGATCCCGCCAGCAACTGCGGTCAGCACGACTCGAGTGGATCCCACAGCACTGCCGTAGATCGGAGTCATGACCAGCACCACAGCGGCGGAGACGAGGGTCTGATTGAGCCAGTTGGGTTCGCGAACGACAAAAGCAGCCACCAACAATATTGATGCGATCATTAGGCCTAGGCCGTCGGGCGATCCGGCCGCAATGGCCAGACCAGCGAGGACAACACCCACCACCGTGCCCAACAGTCGATGCCCTACGCGTTGGGCGAGTTGTGCCCCAGGTTTGGGAACGGCCAAGATGAAGACGGTCATGGGCAGCCAGTAGCTTTGCGGATTGTCCAATAGCGACATGAGCAGTACCGCCACTGCGGTGGTGCCGCCAACCAGTAGGGCGAAAATCCCGGAGCGGCGTTCGTCGAGAATGGGCGGGGCCATACGTTCCGGTGCGCCCAGTTTCCGGGCCAGCAGCATGCCGTTGATCGCGCCGAGGACGATCGCAATGATGTAGGCAGTGGAGTTGAAATCGTCCACGCCCGGTCGTGCTACGCAGAAGACCACTGCGACGATTGCTAGCGGCATGTGGAGGCCACGACGGGCCTCCCAGCCCACGGCGAGTCCCAGCAGGATACAGACTGCTGCCCACCAGGCAGAACCGTAGAGGCTGTAGCCAGCGAAAGCGGCCAAGGCTAGCGCCGGCAAGAACTTCAGCATATTTTGCTGTCCTGCGGCACTGGTGATGAGCAGGCCGGCCAGACTACCGATAGCTGCGCCCGCGGCCGCCGATACCGATTCACCCCCCAGCCAATACCCCAGGAGGGCGGGAACAGTAAGCAGTAGTAAGACGATGACAATGGCACCAACGAACTTCTTGGCGAAACTCGGTTTCCTCTCCTGCCCAGTGCTATCGCTGGTGGCGTCCGCGGCAGTCACGTTGCGATCCCTTTCTGTTCAACTACTACTCACGCTGGTGGGAGCGATCCGAGTATCAGCCACCTGCTAAGAGGTGGCTGTCACGGATCTAACAATCATCAGCGCGACTGAGCAATCGCCACCTTATCCGTTGGGCGCGGCGCACGCGGGTGGTGAGACCACACTTTCCCCATTGCCCAGGCCGCAGCCAAGGAGATGTTGGTGCGGCGGGGCACCTCAGCGCAGCAGGTTCCAGTCCGACCAGACCAAATTGTGGTCCGACCCGCGATACTCCGGATCGAATTCCCCGTTGGCGAGTACACGTAGCGACACCCCGTACTTGATCGGCCGCATTCGTTCGGCGGCAAAGATGTAGTCGATCCGAGGCGGATCCTTATACGTGGTGGGTTTCTTGGGCCACGATCCATTGCTGAAGAAGTTGCCAGTGGAATATTGCGCATTCTTCTTGTCGGCTGCGGTGAATCCGTCGGCGAAGCCATCGTTAGCCAGAATGCGCTGTGGGCCTGCCGGGTAGCGCGCCTGGTAGGAGTTCAAGTCACCGGCGAAGATCAGCGGCAAATTTTCGTACCCCCACTCAGCGGCACGTGCCTTCATCCAGTCAGCAATCACCCTGGTCGATGTCTGCCGTGCTTCTTCCGCGCGTGTACTTATCTCGGAAGTTAGGTGAACCGATACCGCGAGGAAGGGCTTCTGGGTAGGCAGATGCTTGAGCAGCGCCCAACTGAAGCCGCGATTCCCGATGTCCTCCCAGCTGACGGGGCCAGTGAGCGACATCGGTGAAATCATGCCGTAGCCCGGTTGGCCATCGGGAAGATCGAGTGGCGTGGCGCGGCTGCGACGAAAGAGGATGCCGGTGCTGTTCAGACAGTTCTCACCGCAGTCGCCGACCTCCGGTAGCAGGGTGTAGCCACTGGAGTTCATGGCCGTCGCGACGTCAATGCGTTGACTGCCGAAGTCCGTTGCCTCTTGCACGGCGAGGACATCAGCCTTCGCTGACTTCATCGTAAGGAAGACAGCATCCCGACGCTCGAACCAAGCAAGTGGTGAGTTGGGGCAGGTGTACTTGCAGATGTTGTACGTCGCCACTTTGAGTCGCTGTTTCTTGCTGGGCTTCGGAGCCCGGTCGCAGATACCGACGGTCTTCTTATCCAGTTTGCGGTACTTCTTGTCCTTGCCGTGCTTCTTGTAGCCATCGTCGGCGTCGTAGGCCGCACTAGCCATCCCCTTCTTGAGCAGTCGCTTTCCCAAATCCTTGCCGGATGGATTAGCGACAAAGCGAAGCTTGACGCCATTTCTTTTGCGTTGCCCTTTGGGTGGTTTGCTGGTGGTGAACCCATTTGCAATGAAGCGGTCCGTGAACTGCTTGGCCTCGGAGTAGCCGCACTCTCCCTGGGTTGGCGCGATGACGCCAGGAAGTCGGATCTTATTTCCGTTACCCAACTCAATGGTGTAGCCGTTGATCGCCGTGCCAGATTTTGGCGACGAGCCGGCAGTGGCCGGTGCCGCGACAGTAGTCAGTGCAAGGCCGATTGCCAGAGCGATGCCGATTCCAGTCTTGCGAAGCACGCGAACCCCTTGTTATTCCCCAGGTGCTGTCGGTCAGTGATCGAGGTCTGGACTCATTGTGTTCCGGACCCGCTCCTGCCACCATACGTGCCCGAATAGGAGTTTCCCACCCATGGCAGCGGTTTGGCGCTAGATTTGCGCCGCCGCAGGGCGGACTTTGTTGGTAGCTCTTACCTGGGTCCGCTGTCTGCCCAGCTGCCCCGGCTGGCGACCCGGACATGCGACGGCGGGGCCCACCCGAAGGCCGACCCCGCCACTGGTCGCTAGGTCAGCAGTCGTCGCTGCGGATGGTGCCGTCCGGCATCGTCGTATTGCAGAGTCTTGTGCCGGACAGGTCCGCGTTGGTCAGGTTCGCGCCGGTCAGGTTCGCGCGGGTCAGGTTAGCGCCGGACAGGCGCGCGCGGGTCAGGGTCGCGTCGAGCAGGGTCGCGTCGAGCAGGGTCGCGCCGATCAGGTCCGCGTTGGTCAGGTTCGCATCGTACAGGCGCGCGCGGGTCAGGGTCGCGTACCGCAGATTCGCGTTGGTCAGGGTCGCGAGGGCTAGGTCCGAGCGGAACAGGTTCGCGCCTTTGAGGTTCGCGTCGGTGAGGTTCGCGTACCGCAGGTCCGCGTTGGTCAGATCCGCGTTGCCCAGTTTCGCGCCGGTCAGTTTCGCGCGGTCCAGGGTCGCGCCGGTCAGGTTCGCGTTGCCCAGTTTCGCGCGGTCCAGGGTCGCGCCGGTAAACTCTCTACAGCAGCTGCGATGAGGCCCTTGCATAACGGCGAACAAGCGCTTAGCCAGGCGAAAAATTCCACAATGGCCCCGTTAGCTCAGTCGGATAGAGCGACCGCCTCCTAAGCGGTAGGCCGCAGGTTCGATTCCTGCACGGGGCGCAGTCTCCGCCTCACCGTTACCGCACGCAGGAGTGCTCATTCTCCCTATCTATCGGCGTCCCTGGTGTTCCAGGTGCTACCTATCGTTATAAGAAATTTGGCGGCGTCTAGCGGTTTGCGTTCCGTCCACAATTCGCGACTGGGCGACTGTGGTGAAGTCATGAGCAACCGCCATCAACAGAAGCCGCGGTGACTTCTGGCGGAGGGTAGTGACACTGATTGGAATGGTCGTGTTCACCCGACCAGATCCTCAGATGGACGCCAGCCTAAACCAGGCAAGCGGAGACGTAAACATTGTTTACACGGCGACAAGGACAGGGAGTGGGCCTGAGGATCGTGACTTTCCCCTTTGTTCAGCCTCATGCAGTTTCGGTCGTGTGCTGAGGCCCACTCACCACCACACTGCCCTCACCGACAATTAAAGGGAGGAGCATCGCTGCTCATGAATAGGTACCCCGAAACGTGTAGGGGCCGGCACTTTTCCCGGCGTTGTTCCGCAAGGGCCCCTGAGAGGGCTCCGAGTTGCCCTTTGACGGCCCTGTTCCTTCCCCGGCCAGCCGAAATCCGCCGTTGGATTCGGGCCCACCACGACTCAAGTTCAGTTCACCGCCGCCCAGCACCAACGTCCTACCCAGCCCGGCGCCGTATCGGGCGTCGAAGTCGATCTGCCGTGCGATCGGGGTCCCGGTGTGTCCTTCGTTAACGCTCTCACTTCCTGCACACCCGTCCTTCACCCCCGACCGGAGCGAACGGTCCGGGGGACCGGCTAGGTCGATTCCTGCGTCTCATCGGCAGCCGAGCCGGCAACCGCTCCTGCCACCGATGGCGGGGAGTAGTCCCGCAACGGCCCGCCCAGAGCAACGACCGCATAGATCAGCCAGAAGATCATACCGACGTGCAACACATCGTTCTCGGAGAAGTAGAAGCCGGTACCGGTGGCCCACAGAGTCTGGGTGAGCCCGGACGCGAAGTAGGCGAAGTAGGCCACCTGTACTACCACGAGCAGCAACGCAGCCCAGATGATCCGGGCGTACAACGGGTCGCGTGATTGCCGATATCGCACTATCGCAATGACAAGGACCGCGATGATGCCCGGCACCGCGAAGAGTATGAGCAGCTCGAACGAGAGTAAGAACTTGCTCGGCAGCAGGACACCCAGCGCCGCCACCACCAGGTACGCCACCGCATTGAGCACCGAGTAGCCGATGAACCAGGTCCGCGCCGGAGCCCGGGTGCCCGCATAGGCGATCGCAATGAGCATGCAGCTCACACTGACCGCCTGAGAAACGCTGAAACCGACCTCGAATCCGTTCGTGAACAGGCACTCCTGCCTGCCTGCGCACTTGAGCTGGAAGCCGAAGGCCTGGAAGCTCACCCCAGCCGAAGCGGCGCCCAGACCGCCAATGATCAACGCGATACCGAACCAGGACCGGGACCGCTGCCCCGCCCGGGTCACCAGGAAGTAGATTCCCGCCACAATCCAGAGCAGGGCGAGGAAGAAGACCAGGAAACTACCCAGCGGCTGGTTGACCACTACGTCGCCGACTTGCACACATGGCTGCTGCTCGCACCACTCCTGCGGCGTGATGGCTGGATCGTAGGTGAGCTCATCGAGCGCGCCGCACCCGGCCAGCAGGATACTGGCGAGCCCCAGCAGAGCGATCAGCCGGGAACGCGAGGCAGCCATAGCAGAAGCCTTCCAATGACGACGCCCGGTGTCATCTCCTGCACGTGTCGGGGTGGAACTGGCAGACTCCCTAACATGCTCGCAGCGCAACTGGTTGGCTTCGGCGGCCCGGGGAATCTCGTCCTGACCGACGTCCCCGATCCCGAGCCGGGGCCCGGCGACGTGCTCATCGCAGTGGCTGCCGCAGCGGTGAACAACACCGATATCAACACCCGGACCGGCTGGTACGGCTCGGGCGGCTGGAGCGGGGCCGTGACGCTTCCCCGGATCCAGGGAGCCGATGTCTGCGGGCGCATCACAGCGGTCGGGCCCGGGGTCCCGGCCGAGTGCATCGGTGAACGGGTGATCGTAGAACCCGTGCTGCGCATGGTGCATGGCACTCGCATGCAGCCGCCCTGGTATCTGGGCTCAGAATGTGACGGCGGGTTCGCCGAGCTGGTCCGGGTGCCCGCTACCAACGCGCACATCGTCCACCGGTCACTGTCCGACCTGGAGTGGGCCAGCTTTCCGTGCTCGTACTCGACCGCGGAGAACCTGCTCACCCGGGCGAACGTCGGCACCGGCGACGATCTCCTGGTCACGGGTGCATCCGGTGGGGTCGGCTCGGCGGTCATCCAGCTGGCCCTGGCCCGGGGGGCTCAAGTAACGGCCGTGAGCAGCCCTGGCAAAGCTGCAGCCGTGCAGGCGCTGGGGGTGGACTCGGTTCTCGACCGTACCGATGACCCCGGCCAGGACCGCTTCGACGTAGTCGTGGACCTAGTCGGCGGCGAACGATGGCCGATGCTGCTGCAGGCGCTGCGTCCCCGAGGCCGCCTCGCAACGTCGGGCGCAGTGGCCGGCGCTGAGGTGTCACTGGACCTACGCACGTTGTATCTCAAGGACCTGAGTCTGTTCGGCGGCACGATCATCGACGAGGGGGTGTTCACCGCACTGGTACGGCGCATCGAGGATGGCGATATCGCGCCATTGGTAGCGCGCTCCTATCCACTCACGCAGATCCACCAGGCTCAGGCCGACTTCACGGCCAGGGCCCACGTCGGCAAGATCGTGCTCTCAGTCTCCGCTGCCTGACCCCCGGTGGAGCAGGTGGGCGCGATACCTATTCATGAGCAGCAACGCTCATCCTTAATCCGTGGCTAACCGACCTGGGCCAGGCTTCTCCCCAAAGAACCCGGCCGCGTTCCGAGAAAGCGCGTGACCAAAAGCGGCTAAGCGAAAGGGTCTCGCTTGGGGCTCTATGGACTAGATGGGGCTGCGACCCTAGTGAGACCTCCCCGTGGGTTCCTATCCGCCCAACACCAGACTTGAACAAGAGAATCGGGAATTGAAGCGCAGCCCTCGGCCTGACACCCCGCGAAAGTAGTCACGGACTGGCCAAGCACACTGGACGCATCCAACGTTTCTATCCAGCGTGAAATCATCAGATTGTTGTTATTTCCTGCGCGATGCAGGAACTGGGGCGGGTGTTACGAACCGCGGAAGTCACTCGAGGACAGCTCGAATTTCTGGCGAGACAGGCCCTAAAAGATAGTCGAGGTGAGGCCCCATGACGTCTCATTCCAGATCCCGTCGAAGCGGAAAAAAAGAAAAGTGCGTCAAACGAGGGGTCACTCGCTCAACAAACCGCACGGCTACCAGACAACCTCTGGAGAGGTCCGCCGTCAGCACTGGAAACGCAAAAGATAACGCACAGGCTGGGAAGAACCTCAAGGTAGCGGGCCTTTCTTGTTCAATCGTGTTTTGTCACCCCATTGGTCTGTCCGCTGGGGGTCCAGCCACCAGTCGCCCAACTGTGCAACGGTGCGTTGCGGGTACTTGATGTGGGGAGCGCTGTCCAGTTCGTCGGCGAGGGCGCGTGCCACCATCTCGGCTTCTTCAGCGGTCTTTTCGCCGCCTTTGAACTGCCGGGCCCCACGTGTGTCTTGGTACGCGATTCGCCAGTAGGGCTTCGACTTCGTTGGTTCGTAGAGGACGATGTCGTCACGATCGTCGAGTGTGTACTTCACGGTGGGGTCCTTTCGCTTGGGAGGGGGTTCAGGGTGAGAAGGGTTTAGGGCGTGGGATGTAGCCCTCGCCTCGTCGACCCCAATCTGTGTCCCAGCACGATTTAGGTGATCGGAAATGACTAGGTGGAAAC
>Ga0055584_100003141_pt1 | contig 16341 bp, 18 predicted proteins | sample OSDHelmetaG_FD_58716 | JGI IMG/M metagenome (GOLD analysis project Ga0055584, IMG submission 58716) | Pelagic marine sediment microbial communities from the LTER site Helgoland, North Sea, for post-phytoplankton bloom and carbon turnover... | ecosystem: Environmental > Aquatic > Marine >... | reverse complement strand
GAATCAGAATCAGAATCAGAATCAGAATCAGAATCAGAATGATCAACAGCATCAGCATGTTGAAGAAAATCCTGATCTGCCGCCGATCAGTCTGACTGAATTAAAGGAAAAAAAGCCAGTTGAACTGGCGGATCTTGCGCGTGAACTCAACCTGGATAATATTGCCCGGTTACGCAAACAAGATCAGATTTTTGCCATCCTTAAGGCCCAGGCACGAAAGGGGCAGAAAATTCTTGGTGAAGGTGTGGTGGAGATTCTGCAGGATGGTTTTGGGTTCCTTCGCTCTGCATCTTCTTCTTATCTTGCAGGGCCAGATGATATTTACATGTCGCCAAGCCAGATTCGGCGATTTGGCTTGCGCACAGGTGATACTGTTTCAGGTCAGATCCGGCCGCCGAAAGATTCTGAGCGTTATTTTGCCTTGCTTAAGGTGGAGCAGATTAATTTCCAGATTCCAGAAGAAGCCAAGAAAAAAATTCTGTTTGAGAACCTTACGCCGCTGCACCCTGATGAGCGACTGCACCTGGAGCGCGATAATGGTTCCACCGAGGCGTTAACAGGTCGAATTATTGATTTGATAGCCCCCATTGGTAAAGGGCAGCGTGGCCTCATCGTGTCTGCACCAAAAACCGGTAAGACTGTGATGTTGCAGCAAATTGCGCAATCCATTACCGGACTCAATCCAGATGTAATGCTGATGGTCCTGCTCATTGATGAGCGGCCTGAGGAAGTCACGGAGATGCAGCGTACCGTACGCGGTGAAGTTGTGTCCTCAACTTTTGATGAACCTGCTGCACGTCATGTTCAGGTTGCTGAAATGGTCATCGAAAAAGCGAAACGCCTGGTTGAGCATAAAAAAGATGTGGTGATACTGCTGGACTCGATTACGCGACTGGCGCGAGCCTACAATACTGTCGCGCCGGCGTCGGGCAAGGTCTTGACCGGTGGTGTAGACGCTAATGCGCTGCAGCGACCAAAGCGATTCTTCGGTGCTGCAAGAAATATTGAGGAGGGTGGGAGTCTTACCATCCTTGCTACTGCATTGATCGACACTGGCTCGAAAATGGATGACGTTATCTACGAAGAATTTAAAGGAACAGGTAATATGGAAATCCACCTTGACCGCAGAATTGCGGAGAAGCGGGTGTATCCTGCGATAAATATCAATCGCTCCGGCACCCGTCGTGAAGAGCTGCTGACGGATCCTGTGGAATTACAGAAAATCTGGCTGCTGCGCAAGCTGCTGCATCCTATGGATGACTTGCAAGCGGTGGAATTTCTGATTGATAAGCTCAAGGCGACCAAGAATAATGCCGAGTTCATCAAATCCATGAATAGATAGCGTTAAAGACCACAGCGCCCTGATAACAGGGCCTTGATTTAAGGCTTTAATTTCACTATTATCGCGCCCCTTTTTCAGACAATTCGCAGCCATGCTGCGCGCTCCAGGAGTCAAGCATGAAACCAGGCATCCATCCAGAATATCAGGCCCTCACAGTTACCTGTGCCTGTGGCAATACATTCGAGACAAAGTCTACTCTGGGCAAGGATCTGCAGGTGGAAATCTGCTCATCCTGTCATCCGTTTTATACCGGCAAGCAGAAAGTCGTCGACACTGCCGGCCGAGTCGGTAAATTCCAGGCTCGCTATAAACGGAAGTAACGGTAGTTTCTGGTCGTCGGCGCTATTTTATTGCGCCCGCGCACGGGCTGTAGATAAACATCGCCACCAGGGTCACCCACCTTGACTGACCACAGTAAGGATCGAAAGGCACCATTATTTGGTGCCTTTTTGCTTTGTGGCTTGCTGGCGCTGCAGGCATGGGCTGAAGTGCCCGCCACTGATCGCGTTGTGGTGGCGCATGTGGTTGATGGTGATACAGTTGTTCTGAAAGATGGCGGCAAGGTTCGATTGCTGGGGGTCAACGCCCCGGAAAAGGAATTTGAACAACGTCCGGCCCAGCCATACGCGCTGGAAGCGCTTTTATTGCTCAGAGAGTTAACCGAGGGGAAATTGGTGAAACTGGTTAGAGGAGAGGTTGAGAAAGACCGGTATGGCAGGGTTTTAGGTTATCTGGAATTAATGGACGGAACCGATGTGCAGGCGAAGCTGCTGCAGCAGGGATATGGGTTCGCTGTTGCTTTTCCCCCTGATATAGACCGTCTTGAACAGTATCAGCATGCAGAATCCATAGCCCGCCAGCAGCAACTTGGTGTCTGGTCGTCTGATGCCTGGAAGCCCCGGGAAGTCGATCGGAACATTGATCTTGAAGGTGGTTTTGCGCTGTTTCGCGGACATATCAACGCGGTGACAACCTCTAAAAAAAACCTGCTGTTCTCTATGGCGAGCGGACTTACCCTGAGCGTTCGCCATCAAGCCTGGGAGCGATTCTGGAATATCAAACCGGCATCACTGCAAGGCAAGGTGGTCGTTGCCCGTGGATGGGTGAGTGCCGGCAGCAAAAAATATAAAGGGCAGTACTTCTTGAGAATCAGACATCCGTTTATGATGCAGGTGGAATCATGAGGGCGTCTCGGTGAAGGTATTGGCTGAACTTAATCCAGGTCTAACACTGGCGGAAGCTATCGATCAGGTCGCCGACAGCCTTGATAATGCGAAACTTGCGTTTGGCCACGGCACCGAAGATGCTGAAGAGGAAGCCAGCTGGCTGGTGCTCGCTGCGAGCGAAGAACAAATGGGTCAACCGGATTATGACTGGGAGCGGTTACTGGGCGTGGACGAGATATCAGCGATTAACGAGCTGTTGAAAAAACGCGTTTCCAGCGGACAGCCTCTGGCTTATCTTCTCGGCGAAGCCTGGTTTGCCGGCCTGCGATTCAAGGTTGACCCGCGGGTGCTGGTGCCTCGTTCCTTCATGGTCGAGTGGATTGACGAGCAATTCGCGCCCTGGGTGAACCCCGATGAAGTTGACAGCATACTTGATCTTTGTTGTGGAAGTGGCTGTATTGGTATTGCCGCAGCTTTGGCGCTGGAGGCGAAACAGCTGGTTTTAAGCGACCTGTCCGCAGGCGCGCTGGAGGTGGCGGCAATCAACAGTGCGGAATATTTAGCTGACGACAACGTCCAGTTGCATCAGGGAGATATGTTCAGTGGAATCCATCGTAAGTTTGACCTGATCCTGTGTAATCCACCCTATGTTTCTACCGAACGGATGGATACACTACCGGCAGAATATGTCAGCGAGCCCGATATGGCGCTGCGCGCTGGAGACCGGGGCCTGGATTTTATTGCTCCGATGCTGCAACAGGTCCGTCATTATCTCACCGATCGTGGTGTTCTGATCGTCGAGGCAGGTTCTGCTTCTCTCGAGATGGAGCGCGCCTGGCCCGACGTGCCTTTTACCTGGCTCGGTACAGCCCATGATGAGATGGTGCTGTTCGTGATGACCGCAGCAGAGTTAGACCAGTATAAGCAACAACTAGATTCTTTTTCCGTATAGACAATGATGAACAATAAACAACTGTTTGAACAGGCAAACCAGGTGATACCTGGAGGCGTTAACTCACCGGTCCGTGCATTTCGTTCGGTAGGTGGAGATCCAATATTTATCCGTCGTGCCAAAGGTTGCCGGGTGCAGGATGAAGACGGGCGATGGTATATTGATTATGTTGGTTCATGGGGGCCAATGATTCTCGGCCACGCCCACCCTGATGTAGTCGCTGCGGTGAAGGACAGGGCGGAAGATGGCTTGAGCTTCGGTGCACCCACCATCATTGAAACTGAGATGGCGCAGCTGGTCTGCGACCGCCTGCCGTGGATAGAAAAAGTTCGTATGGTGAACTCAGGCACTGAGGCGACCATGAGCGCTATACGGCTGGCGCGCGGTGTGACTGGCCGTGACAAGATCATTAAGTTCGAAGGTTGCTATCATGGTCATGCGGACAGTCTGCTGGTGAAAGCGGGTTCGGGGGCACTGACTTTTGGTGTGCCTACCTCCCCCGGGGTGCCTGCAGACACAGTGAAACATACGCTTACTGCCCAGTTTAATGATCTGGACTCCGTGGAAGCGATATTGCAGCAGGTTGGCGCCGAAGTAGCGGCCATTATCGTTGAGCCTGTGGCTGGAAATATGAATTGTGTGCCGCCTCAGCCGGGTTTTTTACAGGGGTTGAGAAAAATCTGTGACCAATATGGCAGTCTGCTGATCATGGACGAAGTGATGACGGGTTTCCGTGTGGATTACCGCGGGGCCCAGGGTCGGTTTGGCGTACAGGGAGATATTACCGCGCTCGGCAAGATTATCGGCGGCGGCATGCCAGTAGGCGCGTTTGGCGCAAGTGCCGAGATCATGGCCCATCTGGCACCTGAAGGCGGTGTTTACCAGGCAGGTACATTGTCAGGCAATCCGGTAGCGATGGCGGCCGGAATTGCGACGCTGAGAGGCACGGAAGCAGAGGGGTTCTATTCTTCCCTGGAGGAAAAAACTGAACGTCTGGTCAGCGGCATCATGGCTGCGGCAAGCCGGTCAGGTGTGGCCATGACGGCTAATCAGGTAGGCCCGATGTTTGGACTGTTTTTTACCGCTAGTGAGAGCGTCACGTCTTTTGCTGAGGTCAGTGCCTGTAACGGTGAGCAGTTTAATCTGTTCTTCCACGGGATGCTGGAAAAAGGGGTGTATCTTGCGCCCTCTGCTTTTGAGGCGGGATTTATTTCCGCTGCCCATAGCAATGACGATATTGACGCCACGATTGAAGCGGCATCAGAAGTACTTAAATCTATCGCCTGATCAGGCACAGCTTGTGCCGGATCAGGTTTGGACGCTTATTCCAGGGTGGCTACATCTTCGGCAGCAAATCCCTTGTCACGTTCAATCAGGCTGAATTCGACCCGCTGACCCTCGAATAATGTTTTGAAACCTTCACTTCGTATTTCCCGGAAATGAACAAATACGTCATCATCCACATTGTCGCGCTGGATGAAACCGTACCCCTTACGGTTGTCGAACCATTTAACGGTTCCGGTTTGGCGTTCAGACATCAGATTGCCTCCACAATTTGAATTAATTGATCCCCCGAAAACCGGATAACTACGGCTGTCCGAAAAACATCCCGGGGAATCAAGATCACACGCTCAAGGACGGGCAAGGGCGCGTTTCAGTTGTTGTGTTGCGAGCAGATTATTATTGTATTTCCGCCGCCCCTGATGCTTTCTAAAGTTTCCAGACAGCCGTGGCTTACCCGCAACACGCAGTAATTTAGCCAGTAAACAGCGAAAAGTCCAGTTTTTGCCGGTTTTCCTGCGGTCAGCCTCAGGCCACGTCAGCCCGATCGCCGTTTTCCGTGAGCCAGCTTTTGCGATCCGGGGCACGCTTTTTAGACAACAGCATATCCATCATTTCAAAGGGTTTGTCGCCTTTCTTGACGTTCAGCTGGACCAGGCGCCTGGAAACAGGGTTCATTGTTGTCTCTCGCAGCTGCAGCGGGTTCATTTCCCCCAGGCCTTTGAATCGCTGAACATTAACCTTACCGCGGATCTTGTCTTTTTCGATGGTCTGTAGAATATTTTCACGCTCGTTATCGTCCAGGGCGTAATAAACTTTCTTGGCGACATCAATACGGTATAACGGCGGCATTGCCACACAAACTCTGCCGCTTTCCACCAGAGGAAGGAAGTGACGGAGAAACAGCGCACACAGCAGGGTGGCGATATGCAGCCCATCAGAATCCGCATCTGCCAGAATGCATACGCGACCATAACGCAGCCCTGTGAGATCATCAGAACCGGGATCGACTCCCAGGGCAATAGCAATATCATGGACTTCCTGGGAAGCCAGTACTTCAGCTGAATCGACTTCCCAGGTATTGAGGATTTTGCCCCGTAAAGGCATGATTGCCTGGAACACCCGGTCCCTAGCCTGTTTGGCAGAGCCTCCTGCAGAGTCTCCCTCCACCAGGAACAGTTCTGTCATTTCGAGGTCATCACTGGTGCAGTCCGCCAGTTTGCCTGGCAGCGCCGGGCCGCTTGTTATCTTTTTTCGTTGAACTCTCTTGCCGGCACGCAGCCGTCGCTGGGCACTGTCAATGGCCATCTGGGCAATATGTTCAGCATCCTTGATGTGCTGATTCAGCCACAGACTCAGATCATCCTTGGCCGAGGCCTGGACCATGGCGCTGGTTTCTCTCGAAGACAGCCGATCTTTGGTCTGACCACTGAACTGCGGCTCCTTGATGCGCACAGAAAGAACGTAAGTGCAGTGGTTCCATATGTCTTCGGGTGTCAGCTTGACGCCCCGCGGCAGCAGGTCTCTGTATTCGCAAAAATCCCTTATGGCTTCGGTGAAACCGCTGCGAAGGCCTGAAACATGGGTGCCTCCCTGGACAGTGGGTATCAGATTCACATAGCTTTCCGTGATGCACTCACCGCCATCAGCAACCCAGGCGGCGGCCCAGTCGACCTCGCCTTCTTCGTTCTTGTGACTACATATTATCGGCTCAGCGGGAACCAGCTCAGCGCCTTCGAGCGTACTGAGCAGATACTCCTTTAAACCGTCCTCATATTGCCACTCCTCGCTGTTGTCCGGATTATCTTCATCCTTAAAACTTACCTGCAGACCGGAACACAATACTGCCTTGGCGCGGAGTGCCCGCTTCAGCCTGCCGATGTGAAACTTGGGTGAATCGAAAAACGAGGGATCAGGGTGAAACCGAATTGTAGTACCGGTGTTTCGCTTGCCGGTTTTGCCAATGACCTTTAATTCGGTTTTCTTCTCGCCACTGGCGAAGGCCATGTGGTACTCCTGGCTGTTTCGCTTCACCCAGACTTCAAACTTATCTGAAAGCGCATTCACCACCGATACACCAACACCGTGGAGGCCGCCGGAATAGCTGTAATTGCTGTCAGAAAATTTACCACCGGCATGGAGCCGGGTAAGTATCAGTTCGACTCCGGTGACCTTCTCTTCCTTGTGTTTATCCACAGGCATGCCACGGCCATTATCTTGCACCGTAATCGCGCCGTCCTTGTGCAGGATGACGCTGATGTTGTCTGCGAAACCGGCAATTGCCTCATCGACGCTGTTATCCACCACTTCATGGACCAGATGATTAGGTCGGTCCGTTTCGGTATACATACCCGGACGTTTTCGCACCGGTTCGAGACCGGTAAGGACCTCAATGGAGGATGCATCGTAACTACTGCTCATAAAATAACGCTGACCTGAAGGTAGCGCGATAATACCGTATTGTAGGGAACTGACCTACACCAATAGTGATTCTGTTAAAATACCGGTTCTACCTGAATTTAACTTAACCCTATTTTTTTGTTCCTGATCTGATGGCAACAGCAAAGAAAAACGACTCCGCTGATTTCGAGAAATTACTCTCCGAGCTTGACAAAATTGTCAACAGGATGGAGCAGGGCGACCAGTCACTGGACCAGACCATGAAGGATTTTGAGCGCGGTATGGTGTTATCCGAACAGTGTCGAAACAGTCTGGAGCAGGCGCAGCAACGTGTTGACAAGCTGGTAAAAAAACACGGCAGTTATCAGCTTGAGTCTATGCAGGATGTCGACGAAGATGACGACCAGGAGTTTGAGCAGAGTGATGAAGATTAGGCAATTTTCAGCGGTGCCCGCTTGCAATTAATTTCTCGATTTACAAGGTGTACTTCAATTGGCTGGATTTAAAGCAACCTGGGATGGCTACCGGGCAAGGGTAGAAGCAGCCCTGGATCAGCGCTTGCCCGCTGCCACTGATACGCCTGATCGACTGCATCAGGCTATTCGCTACGGATGTCTGGATGGTGGCAAGCGTTTCAGGGCAATGCTGGTCTATTCCGCCGGCGAGGCATTTGGCGCTGCACCGGAACAGCTGGATGCGGTGGCTGCATCAGTAGAGCTGATTCATGCCTATTCGCTCATCCATGATGACCTGCCGGCTATGGATGACGATGATCTGCGTCGAGGACGCTTGAGTTGTCATAAAGCCTTTGATGAAGCAACTGCAATACTGGCGGGTGATGCTGCACAAAGTCTGGCTTTTGCCATCCTTGCTGAAGATCAATCCATTGTCATTAACGACGCCCGGCGTTTGCGGATGATCAGTTTGCTGGCAAAGGCGACGGGTTCTCTGGGTATGGCCGGGGGTCAGGCCCTGGATATGGAAGCCACTGGCAACAGAGTGACGGCGGAACGACTGTCAATGTTGCACCGGATGAAAACAGGAGCATTGATCAAGGTAAGTTGCCAGATGGGTGGCTTGAGTGCCGCCGAAGCCACAGAGTCAGTGCTCGAGGAACTGGGTCGGTTTGGTTTTGCAATCGGTCTCGCATTTCAGATCAAGGACGATATTCTTGATGTCACTGAAGACAGCGAAACATTGGGTAAGGCCAGCGGCGCTGACGAAAAAATGGAAAAAACCACCTATGTTTCGCTGTACGGTCTGCAAAGGGCGCAGCAGGAATGCAATGATTTATATCAACAAGCGGTCGAATCTGCAGATCGATTAGGGGATAATTCGAAGCAGTTCCGACAGCTGGCCGATTTCGTGGTGAGCAGGCGCTTTTAATTATGGCTAAAGAAAAATATCCCTTACTCTACTCCATTGACAACCCGCGTCAGCTCAGGCTGCTGCAGCAGGAGCAACTTGCCGTGCTTGCAAAAGAGCTGCGCCAGTTTCTGATCGAAGCCACCTCGCGCACAGGAGGCCATCTGGCCCCCGGTCTTGGCACCATCGAACTGACCATTGCACTGCATTATGTCTACAACACGCCGGTAGACAGACTGGTCTGGGACATAGGTCATCAAGCCTATCCACACAAGATTCTCACCGACAGGCGTGATCGCTTCGAAAGCATCCGCCAGGAAGGTGGCCTGTCGGGTTTCCTTAAGCGCAGCGAAAGTGAATACGATACTTTTGGTGCCGGCCATGCCAGCACCTCTATCAGCGCTGCCCTGGGGATGGCGGTTGCCGCCGGTCTGCGTGGTGAAGATAATGAAGTGGTGGCAATTATTGGCGACGGCGCCCTTACCGGCGGCATGGCATTCGAGGCATTGAACAATGCCGGAGATCTCGATGCCAATCTACTGGTGATTCTGAATGACAACGAGATGTCGATATCTCCCAATGTCGGCGCAATCTCAAATTATCTGGCGCGAATACTCTCCGGGCACGCCTATACATCAGTAAGAGAAGGCAGCAAGACGGTGCTCGGCACCCTGCCGCCACGGCTGAAGGACTATGCGCGACGATGGGAAGAGCACATGAAGGGCATGGTGATGCCGAGTACTTTATTTGAGGAGCTCGGTTTTTATTACATCGGACCAGTCGACGGTCACGATATGAACACCATGATCAAGACGCTGGAAAATATGCGGGATTTAAAAGGTCCTCGCTTTCTCCATGTGGTGACTCAGAAAGGCAAGGGTTTTGAACCAGCCGAGGGCGATCCATGTGTGTTTCACGGGGTGTCGCCGTTCAATCCGGACACCGGAAAACTCGAGCGTCGCAAACCCCAGGCGCGAACCTATACCAACGTTTTCAGTGATTGGTTATGTGATATGGCCGCAGATGATTCGCGACTGGTGGGTATTACCCCGGCAATGCGCGAAGGTTCCGGCCTGGTTAATTTTTCCAAGATTTATCCACAACGTTATTTTGATGTGGGTATTGCTGAGCAACACGCATTAACCTTTGCTGCGGGGCTCGCCTGTGAGGGTTTGAAGCCGGTGGTGGCGATTTACTCTACTTTTCTTCAAAGGGCCTACGATCAGCTGATCCATGATATTTCAATTCAGGATCTTGATGTGTTGATGGCCATTGATCGTGCCGGCCTGGTTGGTGCAGACGGAGAGACCCATGCGGGGAGCTACGACTTCTCCTATTTGCGTTGTATTCCCAACACCGTGATCATGGCACCGGCAGACGAGGCCGAATGCCGCGATATGCTGTATACAGGGTTCCTCTATGAAGGCCCGGCTTCGGTTCGCTACCCGAGAGGCAGCGGTCCAGGTGCGCCGGAATCGATCCCGATGACCCGATTGCCCATCGGTAAGGCGCAGATGCGTCGTGAAGGCAGTGAAGTTGCGATTCTTGCTTTTGGCTCAATGGTGACACCCGCGGAACAGGTCGCAGAACAGATCGACGCAACCCTGATTAATATGCGATTTGTTAAGCCATTGGACGAGCAGTTGATATTGCAGGTCGCGGACGCATATTCCCTCATCGTCACGATCGAAGAGAATGTGCTGGCAGGCGGTGCCGGTTCGGCGGTGAATGAGTTATTGAATGTCGAACAGAAGTCGGTGGATGTGCTTAATCTTGGATTACCTGACAAGCACCTTGCCCAGGGTACCCAGCAGCAGCAACTGGAACATTGCGGTCTTGATGCCAAGGGGATTCTGGCCCGGATAAATCAGAGAAGAAGTGCTTCCGCAAGTGAAATTAAACCGATTAAGATAGTCAAATCCTGAGACTGTAAAGATGGCAAAGGAAACAGTAATGAAATTGGACAGCGTTGGAATAGAAGACGTCCAGGGCAGCGCAGACAGCCGCAATATCGCCATAGATCGGGTGGGTATTAAAGCGCTTCGTCATCCAGTGGCGTTTTCCGATCGCAGTGGTGTACAGCATACAGTTGCCCAGTTTGATATGTCAGTGTCGTTGTCTGCTGAATTCAAAGGCACCCACATGTCGCGATTTATCGATATCCTTAACAGCCAGTCCAGCGCCATCAACGTCGAATCGTTTAAGACCATTCTGGCCAATATGCAGCAGCGACTTGACGCAGACCAGGGCATAGTCGAAATGGAGTTTCCCTGGTTTATCAATAAATCTGCGCCCATCAGTGGCGTTAAAAGTCTGGTTGACTACCAGGTGACCCTGATCGGAAAGATCGCGGGCGAAGTGTGCGAGACGGCAATCAGAGTGGTGGTGCCTGTAACCAGTCTGTGCCCCTGTTCGAAAAAGATTTCAGAGTATGGTGCGCATAACCAGCGTTCCCATGTCACAGTGGAGGTCACTTCAGAACAAACGATCCAGGTTGAGGAACTGATTGATCTGGTAGAAGCACAGGCCAGCGCGGAACTCTATGGTATGTTGAAAAGGGTCGATGAAAAATTCGTTACAGAGCAGGCTTATGACAATCCCAAGTTTGTCGAAGATATGGTGCGGGATGTTGCAGGCAGTCTGAACGAGGACCAGCGGGTAACTGCCTACAAAGTGGCTGTGGAAAATTTCGAATCAATCCATAACCACTCTGCCTACGCGGAAATCAGCTATACCCGACCCTAGCCCAACAGCTGCGCTTGCAGCTGTCATTGTGCAAACCAGGCCAGCTATTCTTTAGCAGCGGTTACGGTTACAGCATCTCCCAGGGCGCCGCGAACTTCCTCCAGGCTCAGGTGGTTGCGTTCATTGGGCACCGCCCAGATCCCGCAGTTCAGGCCAATGACTTCCGGCTGCGCTGATGAATGTAATTTGAATCGGGTGATGAGGGTCTGTTCGCTTGCATCCTGGGTAATGAACCCCGCCATTCCTGCGAAAACTGCAGCAGGGTAGTCAAGACCCGCTAAGTCAATGTGGTTGACGATACTTTCAATATCAAAACTGTCCGCCGATAGAGTTGCTTCTGTGTCCACCACTTCAGGGCTGCGGTACAGATGGAAATAACAGAACGGTTCGGCCCAGCGGACTTCTGATCGTTTTATCGCGGCACCACCCTGAAGGTAGATTTTAGCGCCAGATGCGGCAGAGATGTCCTGATGCAGAATTACAGAGTCTCCCGGCTGAACGTAGCGCGTGGCAGGGGGGTAGAAGGGGCCATAACTTAAGGCGCTGGTGGCCAATAGTGCCATGCTTACTGCGGCCAGAGCGGCGGCTTTAATCTTGCGGGTTTTGTTTGATCTCACTGCTTTCACGATGGTGTTACTCGATGTCGATTTTAGATTACGACGGTTAAAAATAATACAAGTTCAGTTTAACCCAGGCTGAATATTCAAGATGAAAAAAAACCGTTTAATCGGGTGCATCTGTTAAAATAGCGGCTCCAGTACTTAAATGCCTGCCGTCGTTCGATTCTTTCATAATAATGCATAACAAGGATATTAACGGGTTGTTTGCCGACCCTATGGTCGAGGTCAGCGACCTTCACTTCTCCTTTCCCCAGCGATCGATATTTCAAGGTCTGGATATGATCATTCCGCGGGGTAAGGTGACCGTGATTATGGGCCCAAGTGGCTGCGGCAAATCCACCCTGCTGGGGTTTTTTGGCGGCAGACTGTTACCTCAGAAAGGTTCGGTGAAATTCGACGGCCAACCTGTGCCACGTAAGCGTGGTGTTGCTCTGTACAAAATGCGTCGCAATATGGGTATGTTATTCCAGAGCAGCGCGCTGCTCACGGATCTGTCGGTATATGAAAACGTGGCGTTTCCGCTGCGCGAACAAACCGACCTGCCCGAACAAATCATAAGAATACTGGTGCTGATGAAGCTTGAAATGGTTGGCTTGCGCGGTGCGAGAGATATGCTGCCATCGTCATTGTCCGGTGGTATGGCAAGACGTGTGGCATTGGCCCGTGCCATTGTGCTGGATCCGGCAATGATCATGTACGATGAGCCATTTGTCGGGCTTGATCCAATTTCAATGGGCGTGATTTTAAAGTTGATCCGAGAGTTGAATGATACCCTGGGTCTGACTTCGGTTGTTGTTACCCATGATATACATGAAGGCTGTGCTATCGCAGACTATATATACCTGTTAGGCGGTGGCAAGGTGACAGGTCATGGCACGCCGGACCAGATGCTCAACAGTGATCACGCAGAAGTCAGGCAGTTTATGAAGGGGCAACCTGACGGGCCGGTGCATTTTCATTATCCAGCAGATGAATATCTTGCGGACCTCGGCAGGGTAGACTAATGGATTGGGTGGCAAATCTCGGTCAGCAGGTGATTCGGTCCGTATCGAGAATGGGCGCTGCGGCGTTATTTTTTTTGCAGGCGGTGGTGGGTGCAGTCAAATGCCTGCCGCGATTTCACCTGGTCATTCAACAGCTGTATTCGATTGGTGTCCTGACCATGTTGATCATCCTGGTTTCAGGATTGTTTGTGGGAATGGTGCTCGGTTTGCAGGGCTATTATCAGCTGGTTAACTTTAGCGCAGAATCCAGTCTCGGCCTGGTAGTGGCCTTGTTTCTGGTGCGTGAACTGGGCCCGGTACTGTCTGCGCTGTTGTTCGCTGGTCGGGCGGGTTCGGCCTTGACCGCGGAGATCGGTTTAATGAAGGCCACTGAACAGATTTCCGCCATGGAAATGATGGCAGTGGACCCGATGCAGCGGGTGATCGGGCCGCGTTTAATCGCCGGCATCATTGCCATGCCTTTGCTCGCAGCGATGATGAGTGCGGTAGGTGTTATTGGCGGTTACCTGATTGGTCACGTGCAGTTTGGCGTAGACTCCGGCGTCTATTGGTCGTCCATGCAAAGCGGTGTGGATCTCTATGATGACATATTGAACGGCGTCATCAAGAGTGTTGTGTTTGGATTTATTGTAACCTGGGTGGCCTTGTTTGAAGGCTATAACGCTACGCCCACATCAGAGGGCGTCAGCCGTGCAACCACCAGAACCGTAGTGACTTCGTCGCTGGCTGTTCTTGGTGTTGACTTTATTTTGACTGCGTTAATGTTTGGAGGCCTGTAGGCATGCAAAGCAGAACAATTGAAACATGGGTGGGCATTTTTATGCTTCTTGGGATTGCGGCGCTGGCGGTGCTGGCGTTCAAGGTCAGTGGATCGGCCGGTACCGATGGTAATGTCTATCGAATTGCTGCCCGGTTTGAAAATGTAGGCGGTCTTAATGAAAAGGCTCCGGTAATGATTGGTGGTGTCCGTGTGGGTCGCGTCGCCAGGATCAGCATGGACAAGGAGGATTACAGTGCGGTGGTTGAGATGGATATCGAACAGAAGTACGATAATCTACCTAGCGACAGCGGGGCATCGATTCTTACCTCAGGTCTGCTGGGTGCGCAGTTTGTCGGGCTGGATCCCGGCGCTGAAGATATGTTTCTGGAACACGGTGATGAGCTGGAAATCACCCAGTCGGCGATTCAGCTTGAGACATTAATCAGCCAGTTCATGTTCAGTCAAGGTAGTAGTAGAGATAATACCGACAAGGCAGAGTAACACTAACAGGAGTGCCAATATGAAAACATTTAAACAACTTATTGTTTTTTCAATATTTTTTATTTGCTTTACACCTTTGCTGCAAGCCAGCGCCCAGGCCAATCCGGAAGAATCCATTGAAGGCGCGGTGCAACAGCTGCTGGATGAGTTTACCGCGCGACGCAGCCAACTGGAGACGGACAAACTGGCCCTCTATGAAATGGTGGATCGGCTGACACAGTCGCACTTCGATTTTGGCAAGATATCCAAATTAATCCTGGCAAAGAACTGGAAAACGGCCACGGAATCCCAACGTGAAAGCTTCAGCGAAGAATTTCGCAACCTGCTGATCAAAACCTACGCTACCGCCTTGTTCCAGTACACCGGCGAAGAAAAGATGGAATTCATAAGTAGTGCCGTCAAGGAAAAGAATGGCGTGAAGTCTGCCCGGGTAGAGTCAGAGGTTACTTTGAATGACGGTCCTGGCATTGAGGTGATCTATTCAATGATTCTTGACGAGAATAATCAGTGGAAAATCTATAATATGACCATCGCAGGAGTGAATCTGGTCACCAGTTACCGTAAGACTTATGGTGCTTCTATTCGCAGCCTTGGGCTCGATGGCGTGATTGAGTCGATGCGCGAAGCAAACGCCCGCAGCTGATGACCAGCCTCAGTTACAGCCAGTCGGGGGCCACCCTGGACGGTCCGCTGACGGTAGATACCGTGGCTGGTGTATTTGCCAAACCACTGGATTGCTCCGCAGACCAGCTGTCTCTGGATCTGTCTTCGGTGTCAGAAATTGATAGTGCGGGATTATCTTTGCTGGTCTACTGGAAGCAGCAGGCCCATGGCAAAAACTGTGGACTCGAACTGGTCAACATACCGGAACAGGTAGCCTCCATGATCCGGATCTCCGGGCTTGAGCAGCTTTTTGCTTCGGCGAGCGTAACGGCAGGCTGAAAGAGCTTCTTGTGAAATGGAGAAACAGCCCCATTTAGTGCAGAATACAGGTTTAAATCAAGGTTATTTGTAAACATGGTCACCCCGGAAGATATAAAAGGCTGGATCGTCGCTGGCCTGCCTGGCACCGACGTTTCTGTAGAAGGTGACGGCGCGCATTTCGATGCGGTGATCGTCAATGCAGATTTTGAAGGCAAATCTTTGATTCAACGACATCAGATGGTATACCGCGCACTGGGAGACAGGATGAAGTCAGAAATACATGCATTGTCGATGAAAACCCTGACACCTTCAGAGCAAAAGGCTTAAACAGAAACTGTTAACTAACCACTGGAACATATTTCCAATTTATTTCGAAGAGATTAAGTAACATGTCAACTATTCAGGACCAGCTTAAAGAAGTGATTGAGAGCAATGAAGTTGTTCTTTTTATGAAAGGCTCACCAGATTTCCCGCAGTGCGGTTTCTCCGGGCGCACAGCACAGATCTTACAGGCCTGCGACGTCCGGTTTGCTTCGGTAGACGTGCTTGCCGATGGTGAAGTGCGCGAAGGTATTAAAGCGTATTCGCAGTGGCCCACCGTTCCACAGCTTTACGTCCGTGGAGAGTTTGTCGGAGGTTGCGATATCATGACCGAAATGTATGAAAAAGGTGATCTGCAGAAACTGCTGAAACCGGAACCGGCAGAAGCATAGCCGACCCGAAAGGAATACCAGCTGACCCGGCCGGAGCTTTCTCCCGCCGGGTTTTTTATTACCCGGGTGTGTGATCTTTGAAAAATTGTGACTATCTGATTGTCGGTGGAGGAAGCGCGGGGGCAATCGTTGCAAAAAGGCTGGCGGAAGGCTCGGGTCGACAGGTGATTCTTGTTGAAGCGGGCCGTTCGGATGAAGCTGATCCCGCGCTGCTCGACCTGTCTCTTCTCGATCAGCAATCAGAGGCCACTGAATGGGGCTGGCGGGCACAGCCAGTCCAGGAGATGCGCCAGCAGATTCAATACCTGCGGGCAAAAATGCTGGGCGGCTGCGGCAATCACAATGACTGTGCTTTCCTGGTGCCGCCGGCCGCAGATTTTGAACATTGGGCATCCATAGGAGCGAAAGGATGGGCCTGGGACGATGTCAGTGAATTCTTTAACAAGGTAGAACAACAGGTCTACGTTGAAACCAGACCCCCGGTGAATGCATTGTCACAGTCACTGCTGCAGGCGGGTATGGAACTTGGCCTGGTTGCCAGGGATTTTCGCCAGGGCATTCAACAAGG
>Ga0055584_100003140_pt1 | contig 16348 bp, 15 predicted proteins | sample OSDHelmetaG_FD_58716 | JGI IMG/M metagenome (GOLD analysis project Ga0055584, IMG submission 58716) | Pelagic marine sediment microbial communities from the LTER site Helgoland, North Sea, for post-phytoplankton bloom and carbon turnover... | ecosystem: Environmental > Aquatic > Marine >... | reverse complement strand
TAGGGTCCGCTGTGCGGACCATTCTCTTCGGTCTTCGATGATGAGAATAGGTGATGCAGGTATCAATGTAAGAAAACATGACGCTGATAATATTCTGGAGTCAGGCAAGTCGCGCGGTCGGTCCGCACAGCGGACCCTACTTTGCTTGGAAGGAAATAGAACACGGATGGCACGAATGAAATCAGTATGACGCAAAGTCGGTAAGCCGCAGAGAGACACAGAAACACGAAGGACAAATTTAAAACAAACTCGACTTCTGCCGTTCCCGTTCTTGTTGAAACCAGAGTTCGAACGCTTCCTCCTCATAAGGATCTGGTCCCTCGGGAGACGGCACCAGTTGTGTCCCTTCGTCTTTGAAATGTTGGACACCTCGACCTCGTTGGCGCCCTTCCAGATTATGGCTGTCGTAAGCAAAATCGGGGACTTCAGGAACGTAATCGTTGAGTTCGGAATTCAGCATGCAAACAGCCTGATAGTGATCCCCTTCGCGCGATTTGTTGGCGCGACATAAACAACGCACAGCATTACCAACCATGATCATACATTCGCCCTGACGATCGGGTTTGTAAAAACGCCTCGCTTGTTCAAGCGCCCGACTGGCAAACAACACCGCATTCTGATCACCAAGCCCAATATCTTCGTGAACGCAGATTTCAATTCGGTTACAGACCCAGGAAAAATAGTGTTTCGACGTTCGTGCCATCTCGATCACGAATTCCATGGCCTGACGTTCAAGTCCACGGCGGATACACTTTTGCACCGCCGAGACGCAGACGTAAGGATCCAGGCCGTGCATGGTCTTGGGGAGTTTGGCCATCGGAAATTCTCCATTCAGGTGCTATTGATAGATGTTCCGCTGTTTTCTCGTGACTCGAATTGACATTTGCGAGGTCGGATCACGCGTCTGTTTCTTACCATGAGGATTTCTGGAGACTGAGAAATTGATCGCGTTTCCATAAAGCTGTTTAAGAATTGATGAAGACTTCTCAAATGATTTTTGATTGACGAGACCGACATTCCCGCCTCTGCCCGAAAAGATTGGTCCATGATCAAAGTAAAATCGGTTATCGATAAACAATACTCGATCATCAATGAGAGTTCTCATGGTCCAGTCAAAGTCATCTCTTCCAATAAAACGCTCATCGAATAACCGTTCACGAGCCGACCCAAGCATGCCAAAGGTGCAAGAGACCGGACCGACGAGTCGAAAAGGGGTTTCGTCCTGACGCGCGACCATCGGATTAGGTTGTCGGCAAAATGCAAAAACACCCAAACCAAGATCTTCACAAACATTGGACGCATTGACGAAAATCTGTTTAATTTCATCAGGATCGACAGTGACTCGTGACGAAAAGCCGTCTGAAATAACAACTCGCTTCAAATCATCATCGACCTGTATGAGGCAACGACACTCGATCTCTTCAATGATCCAGTTTCGTACCTGTGAAAGATTTGAGGTGGCAGGATGAGTGATAAGTTGTTGTTCAGGAACAACGCGGCGGTAATCTGAGATCTCTCGCTCATCAATACAAATCAGTGCATCAGGTAGGAGCTTCAGGATGCGTGGCATCGCTTGAGATCGTTTTCTACTCGGCACAATAATTTTCATTTGGTTATCCACAACTGATCCTCCGGATGAACTCCGTAGCAGATATTCCTCGGCCAAGGCCAATTTTCTTGAGGCCGTGGCCCTTCTCATAAACCGCTTCGCCAATATCGAGAATGTCACAAAGATTATTCCATTCTCGCGATGTTCTGGCGAGAATAACGACGTAGTCGTAATGCTCGTGCGGCCTGAGTGCTAACAGAGTCTCCCGATCGCCCTGAGAATCCTCTTCTATTTGCAGCTGCTCGATCTCAAGTAATGAACTTGCAAGTTTTTGCAAATCAGCCTCTTCAAAAGACAGATCATCCAAGAGGGAAGAGAGAGCATCGATATCGGATTCTGCCATGGATGCAATCGTATCCATGGTCGCCAGCAGTTTCTCTGCTTCCACTTGATCGACGTCAAGAATCAGAGTGGGTAAAAGAGAATCCGGCATTGCAGATTCAACTCTTGCATGCCCATCAATAAGCACCAAGCCTTCCGGTGTCTCATAAGCGACAAGTGCGGAAGCGAAACCCACTTCGGAGATAATTGCTCTCAAGGCATTAAGCTGAGTTTCGGGGTGTCTTCGCCAGTTTTGTTGGTTGGACGAGAGTTCTCTCGCAGTGACCCGACGAAACTCCTTGATACGATCTTTCATCGACATCTCCAATTCATGGGTACTGATGGAGTGTCCTCGCGGATTTGATCAAGTCAGAATCAAACGAGCTGATTAATCATGCGAGTAACACAATTGGATATGGGAACATAAGAATAGTGTACGCGCATATATATTACAAGCCTGATTCTGGAATAATCTTCAATAACTTTGCATGTTGTATTGAAAGGCTCCAGATTTTAAGAAAACAAAAAAAACAGTCGCGCATGCTACAATCAACGGCCTTCAATTTGTACTCGCACATCCTTCGGCTATCACTATGAAAATCCATTCTCACATCTCACGCAGACGCATCCAAAGAATCTTTCATCAGAAAGTACGGCACAGTCACTCGTACAAAAGCCGACATGAAAATCCCATGCAATGAGAAGTAAGGAAAGATACGATGAAGCTCTCATACCACAATGGAAATTGAAAACATGACCATTCGACCATTTCATCTTGCGTTTTCCGTTCACGATCTTGTCGCAGCGCGTGCCTTTTACGGCACTCTGCTCGGCTGCGAAGAAGGGCGCTCGGACGACACCTGGGTCGACTTTAATCTCTACGGCCATCAGATCGTGACCCACGTTACGCCGTCGGCGTCCGCAGCCTCACCAGAGAGTAACCCTGTTGACGGACACGATGTGCCGGTGCCTCACTTCGGCGTCATTCTGCCTTGGGAGGAATGGGAACAACTGGCCGACAAACTGAAAGCCGCCGAGACAAAATTTGTGATTGAGCCCTATGTCCGCTTTGCCGGAGAGACCGGCGAACAGGCGACAATGTTCTTCCTCGATCCGTCGGGTAATGCGTTGGAGTTCAAAGCGTTCCGTGACCCCGAGGAACTGTTTCGGAAATGAAGCAACGGCAGGGAGGCCCCTGCCCTACAAATATCCGATGCGACAGCGCTATATTTCATGCACCCAATTCTGCTTTCGCAGCGGCGAATTGTTCGACGGCGAATTTGAGATCGTCTATTGAATGGGCGGCAGAGACTTGAGTTCGGATTCTCGCTTTGCCTTGAGGAACAACCGGATATGAGAAGCCGATGACGTAAACGCCGTTCTCCAGCAGTTTGTCAGCCAGTTGACCGGCGAGTTTCGCATCGCCCAAAATCACAGGCACGATGGGGTGTTCACCGGGTAAAACCTCGAAGCCGACTTTGGTGATCTCTGCGCGGAAGTATTTGGTATTGGCTTCCAGTTTGTCGCGGAGTTCTGTCGATTCTTCCAACATCTCCAAAGCGCGAATTGACGCAGACACGATGGGAGGCGCGACGGAGTTGGAAAACAGATACGGTCGCGAGCGCTGACGCAGCATGTCGATCACTTCTTTGCGACCTGATGTGTAACCACCACTCGCACCGCCGAGAGCTTTTCCCAGAGTTCCCGTGATGATATCAATCCTGTCCATCACATTATGATGCTCGTGAGTGCCTCGCCCTGTCTTTCCCATAAATCCGACGGAGTGTGAATCATCGACCATCACCATAGCATCGTACTTATCGGCCAAATCGCAGATGCCGGGCAAGTTAGCAATATAACCATCCATCGAGAAGACCCCATCGGTAGCAATCAAACGATAGCGTGCAGACTGAGCTTCTTTCAGCTTCTCTTCGAGATCAGCCAGATCGTTGTTCTTGTATCGATACCGCTGGGCTTTACAAAGACGAACGCCGTCAATAATGCTGGCATGATTCAGTTCGTCAGAGATGATGGCGTCTTCGGCAGTCAACAGCGTCTCAAACAGTCCGCCGTTGGCATCAAAGCAAGAGGTATAAAGAATCGTGTCTTCGGTGCCGAGAAAACCGGTCAGTTTGTCTTCCAGTTCTTTGTGACAGCTTTGCGTCCCACAAATAAACCGGACAGAGGATAAACCAAATCCCCAGCGGTCGAGCCCTTCGTGAGCCGCTTTGACGATCTCGGAGTGATCGGAAAGCCCCAGATAATTGTTGGCGCACATGTTGAGAACTTGTTGCCCATCACCAACCTGAATATGTGCTTCTTGCGGCGTGGTAATGATCCGCTCGGACTTGAACAGACCGGCGTCCTGAATGTCGGCGAGTTGGGTTTTCAAGTGATCTTTGATGTTGCCGTACATTTAAAAGCCTTTTTGTTCTTTCCAGTCGAGAATGACTGTAACTCAACTGTGGCTGGGGCGTTTTGCGTGAGCGAAAGCCCCCGGGTGAAACAGACCGCATCGATCATGCCGACTCGGAGAGTCGGCCTACAGCCACGCGGAATTTTATCTGCTCTGCATACTTGCTCACAGTTTCAAATAGTCCTATTGTTCTTTCCAGTCGAGAATCACTTTTCCCGATTCACCGGAGAGCATCGCATCGAAACCTTTTTGGAAATCGGTGTAATGGAAACGGTGTGTGATCACGGGGGAGATATCCAGGCCGCCTTGTGTCATCACGGTCATCTTGTACCAGGTTTCATACATCTCGCGACCGTAGATCCCTTTGATCGTCAGCATGTTAAAGACGACGGTGTTCCAGTCAATTGAGATGTCTTCGGACGGTATCCCCAGCATGGCAATTTTGCCGCCGTGACACATATTTACCAACATGCTGCGAAACGCATCGGGGCTGCCCGACATTTCGAGTCCCACATCGAACCCTTCGTGCATATCGAGTTCTTTCTGGACATCTTCCAGCTTCTCGTTACGAACATCGACCACTCGCGTGGCGCCCATTTTTTTGGCAAGTTCCAATCGCCAGGGATTCACATCGGTCACCACGACATAGCGGGCTCCCGCATGTTTCACGACGGCTGCCGCCATGCAACCAATTGGCCCGGCTCCCGTGATGAGCACATCTTCGCCGAGAACCGGAAATGAGAGCGCAGTGTGGACGGCATTTCCAAAGGGATCAAAAATGGAGGCGACATCTTTATCGATCGATTCGTTGTGATGCCAGACGTTCGTCATCGGTAGAGAGATATATTCGGCAAACGCGCCGGGACGATTGACGCCAATCCCTTTTGTATGAGCACACAAGTGCCGACGACCGGCCAGGCAATTTCGACAGCGTCCGCAGACAACGTGCCCTTCTCCACTGACCAGTTCTCCCGGATGGAAGTCACTCACGTTCGAACCGACTTCCACAATCTCGCCGACAAACTCGTGTCCCACAACCATGGGAACGGGGATAGTTTTCTGTGCCCATTCGTCCCATTTGTAGATATGGACGTCGGTTCCACAAATGCCCGTGCGATCCACCTTGATCATCACATCGTTGATGCCGATGGTCGGTTCGGGGACATCTTCCAGCCACAACCCCACTTTGGCTTCACGTTTGACGAGTGCTTTCATGGTCAACGATTCCAGAATTTGTGTGATCTGAGGACATCTCTTGATCGTACAGACGACAAGACCAACAATTGGTTCGGCGTGAATTCAGAATGACCAAATGCGCGAGCATCTGAAAGAGTGCCACCAAAACTTTGCGCAAATTCTTAATCTTTGTCATCAAGGCCCGTAATTGGTTAGACGCGCAACGGCTGTCTCGTCACAATGCAATTTCTAACGAGATATTTTTTAGAGAGTTTCACACTATCATGGCTCGTCTGGTTTCCCTCGGCATATTGGTGCTGCTCATTATCGTTCTCGGCGTGACATTTTATCACGTCGTCGCTCCGTTTTTACTTCCGCTGTTTGTGGCGGGAGTTTTCTCGCTACTCTTTCGGCCTTTGTACCGACGGATTCTTAAGCGATTCCTCTGGGAGAAACGTAAAGAGACGGCTGCTGCCGCCATGACCACTGCCGTCGCGTTGGCCACATTTCTCATTCCCTTGCTGTTGTGCGTTTTCTTTGCGGTGGGTGAATTGTTGTCGCTCGCGTACCAGGTCAAAACGTCACCTGAATTCCGCGAAACCATCGAAAAGCTGCAAACTGATCCTTGGATGGAACGATTGGCTCACGAAATACAACCACTGCTCGGTCCCAAAGCCAACGAACAACTCATCGCCAAAGAGATTGAAAAAACGGTCGAACAAACCGCCACCGGTGTCGCTAAAAAGACCCTTGGCCTGGCGGGAGCGGCTATCTCGTTTCTCGGGAATCTGGTGATGGGGATTGTCAGCGCGGGAATGTTTATCATCGCGTTGTTCTTTTTTCTGCGTGATGGCCCCCGACTTTTGGATGCCACCCAGAAATTGATCCCCGTCAAGCTCGATCATCAAACGCAAATCCTGATGCAGTTTGAGAAGTCGGTCCGGGCCGTCGTTTCATCGACCTTCTTCGCGGCTATCGCTCAGGGATTTTGTACGGCGATTGCTTTGTACTTCCTGGGCTTCAATCGTTTCTTTCTCATCTTCTTTCTGACGACTTTCTTTGCGATGATTCCGCTGGCGGGTGCGCCCGTCGTCTGGATCCCTTGTGCCATCTGGCTGGGCTATCAGGGATACTGGGGCTCTGCGGTCTTTCTGGTTTTTTATGGGGCCATCTTCATCGGCACATTGGATAATCTCATCCGCACCTACATCCTCCACACCGATGTCAAACTCCACCCACTGTTGGCGTTCATTTCTGTGCTGGGAGGAGTCCAGGCGATGGGATTGTGGGGAATCTTCATCGCCCCGATTGTCGCCTCCTGCCTGCATGCTCTCATTTTGATCTTCAACACCGAGCTGAAAGAATTGTCGAAAGATCAATTCCAGGCCATCAAGGACACCTTCTCAAAAGATGACAATGATGAGGAGAAGAAGGAAGAAGATGACGACGAAAACAAGAAGGTGCAGGTCGCAACGGACAAACAACTGCCCGAAGTGACTGAAAAATCCAAGCCGCAGGAACAATGATCGGGCAAGATCTTCTTGCTTCGGCAGCCACCACCCGACATCATAAAATCAGAAAACATTTTCACGCACACCACTCAGGATATCACCCATGTTACGCTCGCTGTTTGCGGCTCTCTGTCTGGTCTCGTTCACAATCTCATCCCTTTCTGCGGATGAATCGAATGGTCGGCTCGATATTTACTTCATTGATGTCGAAGGGGGAGCGGCGACACTATTCGTCACACCGAACGGCGAAACACTTCTGATCGATTCGGGCTATCCCGATTATGGTGGTCGCGACCGAGACCGTATTCTCGATGTCCTGAAAAATGTGGCCGGCAAAAAACATCTCGATCATGCGGCAGTGACTCACTGGCACTTGGATCATTACGGCAATCACGCAGCGTTGGCGGCTGAGATCAAAATCAAGAACTTCTGGGATCGCGGCATTCCCGAAGATTTGCAAGAAGACAAGAAATTTCTGGAACGGATCGCCGACTATCGGCGCGCGTCTCAGAATGAATCAAAGAAACTGACGGCAGGAGATGTTCTCAAATTCAACTCAAAATCAGCACCTCTCAACATCAAAATCGCCACCGCCAGTCGAGAAGTGATTCCCAACACCGGCAAGCCGAATCCTTATGCCGACCGACACGAGCCAGCCGATACCGATAAATCCGACAACGCCGCCAGCGTCAGTTTCTTGGTCTCATTTGGAGACTTCAAATTCTTGTGCTGTGGTGATCTGACTTGGAACATCGAGGGGAAGCTTGTCACCCCCAACAATCCACTTGGCAAAGTAGACATGTTCATGGTGACTCACCACGGCTTACCGAGCAGTAATAACCCGGCATTGGTGTTGGCGATCGATCCTGTGGTCGCGGTCATGTGCAACGGCCCGACAAAGGGTGGTCACGAAAACACACAAAAGACACTGCGCGAAGTGAAGTCTTTGAAAAACCTCTATCAACTGCATCGCAACATCAAGCTCGACGCCGACCAACAAACGCCCGCCGAGTTCATCGCGAATGATGCCGTCACTCAGGAATGCAAGGGTGTCTGGGTGAAAGCGAGCGTCGCACCGGATGGTGATTCTTACACTGTCCAAATCGGCCCGGAAGGTAAAGTTCGCAAATACCAGACGCGAGAAAGTCACGAATAAGTGAAACAATTCGTCTGCACGGTCCACCGTAACGATTTTATTGACATTCTCCAAAACTGAGACCAATAACAGTGAACGGTCTCCACGACACCACTCCCATTGGCACAACTCCATGAATTCAGAGGAGCAGCCAAACCAGAACTCACCCGATGCCTCTCGCTCTGAGTCAACATTGTCGAATCATGGCAAGACGAATCACTCGAACACTGCCAATTCACGACGAAGAACACTTGCCAAAAAATTGTTTTTTTCTTTTCTGGCTACGGTTCTGTTTTTGATCGTCGTCGAGGGATTGCTCACCGCCTTTGGCGTGCGTCCCTTATTTTACGAAGATCCTTTCGTCGGCTTTGCCTCTTACAGCCCACTCTTCGAAGAAGTCACAACAGAAGGGGGGACCGTTGTCTATCAGACTTCAAAACCCAAACTGAAATGGTTTAACAAACAATCATTTCCGAAAAACAAAGCAAAAAACACCTACCGAATTTTCTGTTTGGGTGGCTCTACAACCATGGGGAGACCCTACGATGACAAGACTTCATATTCACGCTGGTTAAGAGACTTTTTGAACGCAGCCGACCTCACTCGCAACTATGAGGTCATCAACGCTGGAGGCGTCAGCTATGCCAGCTATCGTGTGGCTCAATTGATGGGAGAGCTTGTCCAATACGAACCCGATTTATTCATTGTTTACACCGGGCACAACGAGTTTCTCGAACGTCATACCTATCGTGATCTTCTGGAGATTCCAGAGTCTATTCGCAACATGAACTCGCTGCTGAGCCGAACTCGAATCTATTCGAGCGATCAGCGTCTCTTGAACCCGCCTGTTTCCGAATCATCGACTCAAGCCGAAAGTTCTGATCAAAAAACACTTTCCACAGATGTGAACGCCATTCTTGACCGCACATTGGGCCCCGAAACTTATCAACGTGATCAAGAATTGCGTTCCCAGGTTCTGACTCACTTTGAGTATACACTCATCCGCATTGTCAACATGGCACAACACTCAGGGGCCAACGTCATTCTTGTCGAACCGGCATCCAACTTGAGAGACTGTCGTCCTTTCAAGAGTCAGCATCAAGAGAACTTGTCAATTGATGAACTCAAACGCTGGGACCAGTTCGTCGCTCTAGGTCAACAAGCGATGACCGAACAACAGTGGGAGAAAGCATTGACGGCTTTTGATCAGGCAATCGAAATTGATGACCGAGTCGCCAGCCTTCATTTTGAACATGGTCAAGCACTCTGGAAACTCGACCAATTTGCAGAGGCACGGAAATCATTTGTACGAGCGAAAGATGAAGATGTTTGCCCATTACGTGCTTTGACTGAAATTCAAACATCCGTGAAGCAAGTTGCTCATTAGCAACAAGTCCCCCTCATTCCGTTTGCCACGATTCTTGACTCACAAGCCGAACACAATATACCGGGCGCTGACCAATTCCTGGATCATGTTCACCCCACAATTGACAGCCACCGACGACTCGCAGAAATTTTGCTGGATCAATTGATTGAGCAGAATCTTGTGCAACCTGGCACTTCCTGGAATGAAAAGACCAGACAAGCCGAAATCGCACGAATCGAGAACACATTCAATCATCGTGATCATGCCCTCGCTCTTCGTAATCTCTCGAAAGTTCTCACATGGGCTGGTAAGTTTGATGACGCTGATCGATTGGCACTGGATGCGGTCTCTCAACTTCCCGATGATTTTGAAGCCCACTTCCTTGCTGGCAATGCAGAACTACGCCGCGGAAACTCACAGGAAGCCATCTCTCACTTTGAAACAACGGTCAAACTCAATCCCAATCACGTGACGGCTCTCAACAACCTGGGGAATCAATATTTTCAGCTTGGCAATTTGGAACTCGCTGCCAAATATTTTCAGCAATCGGTCTCGGTTGACTCCCGGTTTGCCATGGGAATACACAACTTGGGGGTCGTCAAAATGGAACTGGGAGAACTTGCAGCGGCAGAGGAGCTATTCTCACAAGCATTAGCAATCGAACCAGATCGCTTTGATTCTCACACAATGCTCAGCAAGCTCTATTTCCAACAACAGCGATATCAAGAAGCCACCCATCATATGGAACGTGCTGTGGAGATTCGGCCCGATGCAGAAGCCGCCCGCGCCGACTTACAGATGCTCAAGCAAATGGTACAGTGACGGTGTGAAAAGATCACTCGCCCGTCTCGCCTTGGCTGGGCTGGAAGAGCCACACTATTCCAAACATCAGCAAAAGCACCAACATGTAAATAGTGGCGTAAATCATGGCGATTGAGGCAAAGACATCGGACATATAGCCTTTATCGAACAATAGCAGTAACGCGAGTGACGCTGGCAAAACGGCGACCTTCCACCCTTTGGGAAGCAACATCAACTCCATCACCAGAAGAAACCCATAGATGGAGCAGATGACCATAAATTCGCTCATCGTTTCACTTTCGATGCGAGGCTGCGAGCGGATATTTAGAGTAAGTCTTTTTTAGAGAAAGGCTCTCTTACTGATCAGGCGACTTTCTGATGAAATCATCACGAATCATTTGAGGCAGTCATTCTACCTCAATCCAGAAAAGCTTAGCTCCGACGCTCACTCGCCCATTAAATCAACCAACGTATCTTCTTTCCTTAATTACTGTGCTTGCGACTGTTTTCTCGTCGTCGGGTCTCTGTTTCGACAGAATGACTTATTGTTTCCAAGTACGTCCCCATTGAACTGGAGGCATCTTCAAGAGAACGAAAACCAACTATTTTTAGCTCGGAACTATCTTCCAGAAACGATGGTGGTAAACAGTGTTGAAACTTATACCCTCGCTTACAGGTATTGCCCTCCCAGCATTCTTCCGTCCCCAAAAAAACGTGCGCCGTTACGAAGTGAACAAACCTGATTCCTTCCGTCTGAAAATCTTTGGAGACCACTTTCGGATAGTCACACATTAACGACATATAATAAACATGGCCTCTTTTGAACTTCCCGGAGGGGTCATCACTCAGCGCTGAAATCGTGGTTCTGGTCATTAATGTTTAACCTCGTTTCATGATGCGAAATGGTGGAACGAATTCTTTATTGATTGTCAAATCTCACTCTCCACAATTCTCAGCGACTTTGCGTCAAATCTTTTCTCCGATGTAACCAACGCTCTGCTTGAGACTTGATACCTCACTCGCCCATCGCGTCTTTCAACGCATCCGTATTTTCTCGCAGAGTTTCGGCTTCCCGCATCAGCTTTGTACGGACGATATCGACCCGTTTCAGGATCTTCTCGCTCGCCTTCTTGATCGTCGAGGCCGAAGTTTCCACTTCTGTCAGGCCGTCGGTTTGTTTGATAATTTCGTTGATCGCTTTATCGATCGCATCGAAGTCGGCTTGTTGATCGGCGGTGAGTGCGGCACCTTTGACACACAAAGCTTTCGCGAGTGTGTAACCGACTTTGAGATACAGATCACTTTGCTCGTCCTCGGCATCCCAGATCACAAACACATCGTCGCCGTAACGAGCGACAGGATCGAGACCGGCGGGAGCGGTCTTTTTCGAGAAGACAAACATCCCGATTTGTGCGCCACGGTTGCTGCGAGCTTCGGTGATTTCTGTCCGAGATGTTTTCAGGTCGTACGATTTGTCTTCTTTGGCTTCAATGACGATCTTCTCACCGGGAGCCGCCGACTCGGGAGAGAGTTCGATGACGGCATCTCCCTTTTTGTTATTGCGAATCAGGCCGGTCGTGTTTCCGGTATGCTCGGCAATATCTCCTTGCCGCTGTGTCTCCTTCTGGATGACTTCGAACAGTGTCTCTTCAAAGCTGATGCCGTGACGGGTTGAACGTGCGGCTTCTTCTTTCCTGGCTTTCATCGCAGAGAGTGCTTCTTTGACTTCTTCCTGAAACTTCTGGTTCGCTTCCTGCTGTTGATTGAGTGTTTCGGTGAGCGTTTTCTGCAAACGTGCGAGCGACGATTTGTCATCATCGAGCGAAAACTCTTTGGTGATTGTTTTTTGGGCCTCATCGACATTTTTAACGAGCCGTGAGAGAGCCGAATTTTCTTCATCGAGCGAAAACTGTTTCGCCACTTCGTCGATCTTGCCTTCAAGATCTTCCGAGAGTTGGCCGTGATTTTCTTTGAGTTCTTTCACTAAACGTGACAACGCCGAGCTTTCTTCGTCGAGCGAAAACTGCATCAGCACATGCTGACGTTGCGAGAGAAGTTTTTCGTCGAGAGTTTCTCGCATCAAGGCGAGCAGGCCTTGTGATTGCTCCGGGTTGAGCATCTTCATCAGCTTGCTGTCGTCTCCGAAGTGAGAGAGCAGCGTTCGGGAGAGTGCCGAATCGTCGCCGGCAATTTGCTTCTTGAGCGTTCGTTCGATGTCGCCGTCTTCCTCGAGCAGTTTCTGGACCCGCTCCGAAAAGCGTCCATCTTGCGGATCGAAGTATTCCTTCAGAACCGATCCCATGCGTTCATTGAGAAGCTGTTCATGTTGATCAAGCCGACTTTTCAGATCGACCATCAGACGCTCCCCTTCTCGACGGACCATGTCGGCATCGATTTGACCACGAGCCTGCTTGAGAGCCAGGACACCGATTTTGAGTGCCTTCATGGCGAACTCATCGCGCTCGGTCGCATCGGCGAACTGTTCGAGTTCAGCGATAACTTCGGAGTCGGTAATATTGAGTTCGAGGATAAGATCCGCAGTCGTCGTCGATTCCATTCTTCACCTGACAGTTCATGGGGCCAATGATTGGGCCATTTTGAGGATTTGCTGATTATGGCGGAATAAACCCGCACAGATCACGTCTCTAATATGAGAGATGTCACTCTACCACGAAAGACAATTCCATTCAAATGTTCAGTTGAGAGGTTGCTATGAAACCTTGCCTCGCACTCAAAGTAATGATTGGCTTACTCGGAATCTCACTCTTCGCAGGCTGCCAACCAGAAAATTATCGCTGGCAAACAGTCATCCATGAAGATGGGTCGGTCACTCGCTCGATCAGTCAACCGCAATCGAAAATGGCTCCCAAGATTTTGGATCAGACACAGTGGCAGAGAATACGCGCTCATCGCGAATACTCACGAAGTCTCTGGCCGGGACGAATTACCGATTCTCGTTTTGAATCTTCCAGCTCACTTAGCCAAGCCAGCGATGAGGATTCGTATCTGCTGGCTGAGGGAACATTTCAGACACTGGACCAAGTCCCCCAGCATTATCGATTCGAGCTTGAAGGGACCGACTTTGCATCGGAGCTAAAGCACAACCTGATCATCAATGATTATGGACTCGTCAAAGAGTATATCTGGACGGAAGTGATCACCGATATTGTGGTCTATGAGAAAATCCCCGCAGCGCGTCGTGAGACGATCGAACTGATCGTGAAGTTAATCGAGGACGGATTGCAACCAGGCTTGGGTGATGACTACAACGTCACGCCACTCGTTGAATGGGTAACGCATGACGGCAATGAAATGCTGGAAGAGCTGACGATGCTCATCCTCTCCCCCGACATTCGCACATTAGAAGAAGAGGCTCGAAAAAAACGCTTTGAAGCCGTTGTCATCAAGTATGGAATGACAGATATTTCAGAGAAAGGAATGGAGGAATTTCTTCGACTGCGATTGAAGACAGGGATCCGAACAAGGGATGGAATGCCGATTACCGAAGAAACCGTGACCAAAATTGTAGAAAATCTCAAAAACAATAAGGACACGCCGATTGGACACGCCATGGACAATGCCTTCAAGAAACATTGTGGCGAGGGCGATGAAGCATCCGCGAAACTCGCCGAGTTAGCAGCGCGTCAAGTCGGTATCCACGGCGTACCGATGTTGGGACCGCCTCAACTGTTTGATGTCTGGATGAAGTTACCCGGAGAAATTGTCGAAACGAACGGCACTCTCGGTGAAGAAGGGTTTCTCAGTTGGCCATTCTCTGATGAGGACATCTGGCCGACAGGTTATCAAATGACGGCACGATCACTCTTGGCGGTCAAGAAACCTCAAGCTTCAAGCCTGAATCAATCCAAATTGAACTCACAAAGTCAACTACTTACCTATTTCAGACTCGTTTCCTCCGATCCCGAACTGAAAGAAACCGTAGAGAATTGTCTGGCTTACAATTCTCTGCATCATTTGAAAGAGATCGAGAATAAGCGATACAAGCTCGCAGGCTCTCCCCAAAACGGAAATAAGCACGCAAGTGAAGAGCGAGCGGACTGGTGGAGGGCCCGTCAGTTACTCGATCTTTTGAGTCAAGATCCACCGGCAAGCGACAAATAGTAATTTCGCCCAGAATGATCTTGATTGATTACAAATAGGGGCTATAGTAAGTCACTGACTAACCTCTAACGTCGGGCTTGATGACCTGACGCTCACCTGTGTCTCACGCTTTCGGCTTTTCTCGGCCACCTCCATTCTCGATTGCGATTTCCGCTGCGCGAATTTCTCTAAAATAATTACTCAGCTATTACCCCGCCGGAATTCAGTCCACCGGCGTTAATCACAATACGACTAAGGATAATGTATCGATGCGAACTCTGTCAGAAATCAGTTCCTGCTGGAATCAAGTGCTGTAAAGTCGTTGTAAAAACGTGTGAAATCCAACACCCTCCACGAGCAAATGCGAACCGATTCCACCGTACCGAAATGACCCCAAAGGGACTCAAACGGAAGTTAATCGTGAAAGGAGATATTGGAGGCACAGGGCAAAAAATTGTTCGTGAAGCTGCCCTCTGCCAAAGATGTGCCCGCACTGTAGAGAAAGATTGATGGAACCAGGCGTGACTCAGCGGGTGTTTACGCAAACTCTGGGTCACGCTTTTCTTAGCATTTTTAATTACAAGCGATTCGTCGCCGAGCAGCGACAACTATCGAGGGAATCCCGATCTTGGAAGAATTCCTTTTGCATCGGCGCACTCAATGTTGATAATGGACGCAATGCTCCGGGGGGAGAATTCCAATATCCATTCAACGAGGATAGTAAAATGAGACTCAAGAAGATGTGCGTGACGGCAGCGATGCTTGCTGCTGTCATCGGAATGAATGTTGCCGCCAACGCGGCAGAAAAAGGAAACGTGACATTACAATCAGCGGGACCGCTCGCATTTGGACCTCAAGGCGTCCTGATGGTGGGTGACCCTAAGGCGGCGGCTGTCTACGCCATCGAGACCGGAGACACATCGGGATCGGCAGCCGATGCAAACATCACTGTGAAAGATCTGACGGGTGCGATCAAAGCGGCACTCAAAGCGAATGCCGCGAATATTGCTGACCTCGCCGTGAATCCACAGTCGGGAAATGTCTATCTCTCTGTCACCACAAATGGACCGGCAGCCGGGCCATCACTGGTGAAAATTGACGGCAAAGGGAACGTGACCGAATTCTCGACCGAGAATGTCACCTACACCAAAGCCATCTTGCAGGATGCCCCGGACGACAAGCTGGTCGAAAGTCGACGTGGAAAACAGAATCTTCGTCTGCAATCGATCACCGATATTGCCTTCATGGATGGCCAGGTTTTGGTCTCAGGACTTAACAAGTCGGATTCTCCCTCCTCCTTGCGAGCCCTCTCCTATCCGTTTGATGAGGCCGATCCCGGCACATCACTGGAAATTTATCACGGTGCACATGGCAAATTTGAAGACAACCGGGCCATGAACACGTTCGTCCCCTTCAACATCAATGGCGAACCAACCGTTCTGGCCGCTTACACTTGCACTCCACTTGTGAAATTCCCGGTGAAAGACCTGATGCCCGGCAAGAAAACTCGCGGCACCACGGTCGCTGAACTCGGTAACCGTAATCAGCCTCTCGATATGGTCGTCTATCAGAAAGACGGCAAAGAGTTCTTGTTGATGGCGAACAGTGCCCGCGGCGTGATGAAAGTCAGCACCGAAGACATCGGTCGCGATGAAGGAATCACCGAGCCGGTTCGCGGTGGTGGTTTGGCGGGACAGGATTATGTCTCTATCAAACAGTGGGAAGGGGTCACCCAACTCGACAAACTGAATGACACCCATGCCGTCATTGTGACTGAAATCGATGGCAAGTCTGCTCTGGTGACAGTCGCTCTGCCGTAAGTACATTATTCGTGGCAGGGAGGCCCCTGCCCTACAACAATATTGGATTCAAACACGATGGCTGCCTTTCGCAAGAGGGGCGGCCATTTTTT
>Ga0055584_100003139_pt1 | contig 16350 bp, 19 predicted proteins | sample OSDHelmetaG_FD_58716 | JGI IMG/M metagenome (GOLD analysis project Ga0055584, IMG submission 58716) | Pelagic marine sediment microbial communities from the LTER site Helgoland, North Sea, for post-phytoplankton bloom and carbon turnover... | ecosystem: Environmental > Aquatic > Marine >... | reverse complement strand
CAAATTACTGATAGACTCGTTGCTTTCACACCCAACCCCACTGTTATCCTTTGCTTGGTGCCAGATTATCTGGCGCCACATTTAATAAACGTAAACTTTCAGCCATGATGCGACTGAATACGGGCGCCGCTACTTCACCACCATAATATTGTTCGCCTTGTGGCTGATCGACTACCACCACACACACCAATCGAGGTCGACTGGCAGGCGCCATGCCGGCAAAGATTGCGGCATAGGCATCGTCTTCATAACCACCAGATTTACCAGTCTTGTGCACGGTACCGGTTTTGCCAGCAACACGATAAGAAGGCACTCTAGCCCGAGTACCAGTACCACCTAATTGCGTCACCGTTTCCATCATAGCCACGACCTGTTGAGCTTGTTGCTCTGGCATAATGCGTTCAGCTTCCGGGGCTGAATCTAATTTCAATAAAGACACAGGGCGCTTTAAGCCATGACTTGCCAATACAGAATAGGACGCGGCCAATTGCATAGGCGTTACCGCAATACCGTAGCCATAAGACATGGTGGCTAAATTAATAGGGTGCCACTTGGCATAGTTAGGTAATACACCCACACTTTCACCTGGAAAGCCGGTACCTGTATCTTGGCCTAAGCCAAAGCTATAAAACGTATCGCGAACACTCTGCTCTGGCATAGACATAGCCAACTTAGTCACGCCAACATTACTGGACTTAGTGATAATACCGGTGATATCCAACACCCCATAGTTACGGTGGTCGCGGATACTCTTACCTTTGACACGAATAAAGCCAGGGGCTGTATCGATTTCGCTGTCGACGGTGTATTGGCCACTCATCAAGGCGGCAGAAACTGTTAGTGGCTTAACTGTGGAACCAGGTTCAATCACATCCGTGAGAGCCCGATTACGTAAGCTATCTAGAGCCATGTTTTTGCGATTGTTGGGGTTGTAAGAAGGTTGGTTAACCATGGCTAGGACTTCACCCGTGGTGACATCCAAAATCACCGCTGCCGCGGACTTGGCTTTATGGGACTGTACGACAGCCTTAAGCTCTCGATAAGCGACGTACTGCATACGTAGATCAATACTCAACTGTAGGTCTTTACCAGGTTGCGCAGCGCGCAAAATACGTAAGTCTTCTACGGTACGCCCCTTGCGATCCTTTTTAACGAGTTTTTGACCACTCTGAGCGCGCAGCCAATCTTCATAGGCGAGTTCCATGCCTTCTTGGCCACGATCATCAACGTTATTAAAGCCTACTATGTGAGTAGCCACTTCACCCGCTGGGTAATAGCGATGAAATTCGCGTTGGCCATAAACGCCTTTGATTTTTTCATCCAAGATCACTTGTGCTTGATCCGGATTCATATGACGACGCAGATACATGAACTCTTTTTTGCTCATGCGTGTTAAGCGCTCATTCAGCCTAGCTGGATCCATATCCATCAAACTAGCTAGGTTATGCGCTTCTGGAGAACCAGGAATAAGTTCTTGAGGGTGAGCCCACAAGCTCAATACCGGCGCACTAACCGCCAAAGGTTTGCCGTTACGATCAACGATCATGCCACGATGGGCAGCCAAGGGTACGGTACGCTCCATACGCGCATCGCCTTGGCGTTGCAGAAAACTACGTTCGGTTAGGTTCAAGTCCACCAAGCGCCAGACCACAAGGCCGGCGGCCAAAGCCAGCAATAACCAGATGAAGCGCATGCGCCATGGATACTCAACCCGATTCATGGCTGCCTCGCCATGACCACGTTATTAGCTAGAGGGACCCGCATCTGTAACTGGCTATTCACCATATCTTCGACACGGCTATAAGAACCCCAGGCGCTCTGCTCTAGCAGTAGCTGCCCCCATTCAATTTGCATATCATCGCGCTGTTGCTGCAAAACATGCAGTTCGTTAACGAGGGCGCGCTTTTCGAAGGAGCTAAAAATGACCAGCTGCGAGCTAAACACAACCAAAGCCAAAAAAAACAAAGTTAGCAGCAAAATATAGGCCTGAGCCTTTCGACTAGCCTTCAGCAATAAGCCATTAAGGGCGTAGCTGATGTCTTTCACTGCAACTTCTCCGCCACGCGCATTACTGCACTGCGGGCGCGAGGGTTGATTTCAATTTCATGTTTAGTTGGCTTGCGGGCTTTACCAATCAATTTCAGACGACGATTTAGCATGTCTTCGGTAACGGGTAAGCCTGGAGGTAAATGATTATCACCTTGGGCTTGCTTACGCATAAAACGCTTAACAATACGGTCTTCTAGGGAATGAAAACTAATTACCACTAGACGGCCACCGGGGCGCAATACTTCCAAAGCAGCCTCTAAACCATCTTCCAAATCAGCCAATTCACGATTAATGTGAATTCGAATACCTTGGAAAGCACGAGTTGCCGGATTTTTACCTTTTTCCCACTTAGGGTTAGCGGCAGCAATAATTTCAGCTAGCTGCTTAGTACGAGTAATAGGTGCTTTGCTTCGTGTTTCCACAATAGCGCGTGCCATGCGACGTGAAAAACGCTCTTCACCATAGTGATACATGGCATCAGCAATTTCGTCGGCGTCGGCACGTGCCAACCATTCGGCAGCAGATTCACCCTGATCTGGGTTCATACGCATATCCAAAGGGCCGTCATTCATGAAGCTAAAGCCGCGTTCTGGGTCGTCAAGCTGAGGCGAAGAAACACCTAAATCTAGCAATACACCATCAACCTGGCCATGCCACTGGCGCTGTTCAGCGATGCGTTGCATATCAGCAAAGGAGGTTTGGGCAATTTGCAAACGCGCATCTTCAGCAATCATTGCTTGGGCTACGGCGATAGCTTCGGGATCTTTATCAAAAGCTTGTAGCTGGCCTTGTGCAGCCAAACCTTGCAGGATCAAACCCGAGTGCCCGCCACGACCAAAGGTGCCGTCCATATAACAGCCAGATGGGTCTTGCAGTAGCCATTCAACAGCTTCATCAAGTAGGACTGACTTATGCTTAAAGCTATCTGTCATATTAGACACAACGTTATAAATCCAAGTTACTGAAAGTGCTACAGCACCTTCTAAAGTGATAGTTCGTGCATGGCATCTGGCAACTCGCTATTGTCACTGGCAATTTGCAGATACTCGTCACGTCGTGTATTCCATAGAGACTCGCTCCATAGTTCAATTTTTTTGCCCTGACCCAGTAAGATCGCTTTCTTGTCCAACTGAGCATAATCACGCAATACGGCAGGTAGAAGAATACGTCCGTTGCCATCTAACTCTACGTCTGTAGCATGACCGATAAGCAAACGCTGAATACGTCTTGCGGCTGGATTGAAACTAGGCAGTTGCTCTAACTTAGCTTGGATAATGTCCCACTCAGGCATGGGATAGATCATCAAGCAAGCTTCTTCTGTATCAATGGTGATGACCAATTTGCCTTCACTTGCCGCAGCAAACATGTCACGAAAACGCACAGGCATAGCCATGCGTCCTTTCGCATCAATGTTGATTGTCGCTGCACCACGAAACATAAAACCGGCCTATTTAAGCTTAATATTGGGTTAAAATACCACTTTAACCCACTTTTCACCACCTTCAAAGTTTAGGCAGATTATGACCATATTGCAAGCGCAAATACGGGCTTATATGACCAGCTAGGTAATTACTACCTAGTGAATATGAGGAGACAAGATAGGAGGCCATAACGGCCAGGCAAGAAAGCGCCGCTAGACGGACAACACTGGTTAGAATTGATTAGATATTATTGCGCTATTTGACGACCAGAAAGGCCACCCTTGTGCGGTTATGCGACCTGTACAACCTGGCTTGGCACCAACAGATGTGACTTAACTAAACTTGTAGCCGCATCCACGTCCCTGCCCAGCACCGCTTGCACCAATCGCTCATGCTCTTTTTGATTAGCATCAAAAGCTTCATGGCCAGCATTGTGGCGCAACCAAAGATTTCGATAACGAGAGGCTTTTTCGTATAAGGCCCAACGTGCATGCAACAACTGCTGAGAACCACAACCAGAAGCAACCGCCAAATGAAAGGCTTGATGTAATTGCTCCCAGGCTTGCATATCGCCCGCCTTCAGCAAACCAGCATTGGCGTGCAAACGATGCGCAGCAGCAACGATGCCTGCCTCCCATGCGTCATCACCACGGGCGATGGCCAGTTCCACACAAAGGGCCTCTAAATGAGCTCGAGCATCATAGATATCTAGCATTTCGGCTTGGGTGGTAGGGTGAACTCGATAACCACGCTGATCTTCAGCAACGACCAGCTGCTCAACAATAAGCTGGGAAAGGGCTTCTCGCAAAGGATTCACGCCAACCCCATAATGAGTTTTTAAGGACGCCATTTTGAGTTTTTGCCCAGGCTCGAAAAAACCGGCAAGAATATCTTGCTTCAGCAACTGCATAACCTTTACGGCTGAGTTTTCTTTGCTCACTTATGAATCCACTATAGCGATTGTCAAACAACCGCTATTGTAACACTAAGCAGCGGGCTTCATCACCAAGCTATAGCCATGGTCTCGCAACCATTGCCGAGCCTGCTGATAATCAGGGCAGTAGTTCGCCACCATTTGCCAAAACTCACGCCCATGATGCATGTGACGCAGATGACACACTTCATGCACCACAACATAATCGAACACAAACTCGGGCGCCATGGCTAGCAGCCAATTAAACTTCAGCTCCGCCTTGCTGCTACAGCTACCCCAGCGGGAACTAAAGTAGCGCACTTTAATTGACTTGGCCTTAGGGGTAATAGCCATCATGTCTTGCCAGTAATCAAGGCGTCGCTGAGCGAACTCCAAGGCTTGAGCCTTATACCAGACTTCTAGCAAACGCTGTTTACTTGCATGACTCTGTTGTCGGCTAGTTAAGGCCACAATTAACTGGTCATCTACAACACTGATGCCGTGCTTCTGTTCAGCAACAAACTGCAAACTTAATTGCTCACCAAAGACCGGCCAAGGTGCCCCATCGACTAACTGACGTTGAGGTACTTTCGGCATAGCCTGTTGCTGAACTTGCTTTGCTAACAGCCAATCACGCTTAGACGCCACGGCTTCTGCCAATAGCTTGACAGGTAGACCATGAGGTACTTGCAGGGTAATGACACCATCATGCACCTTAAAACCAATGCTGCGTCGACGCTTACTAACCCGCAAGCAACAGTCAAGCTGGTTAATATGGTAGTTAGGTTCTGATTGGGTAATGCGTGTGTTTTTGAAAGCTGACAGCATAGACATCAGAAGATACGATTTGATTAAACTGACAGCGTAAGAAAGGATTTGAAAGTCCGCCGTAAGCCGGGTTCTGTCATGGACAGCCATTCATCTAGGACTCATGTCACCATGAATCTCAAGCGACCTACCCGGTTCCAGCGCGGGTCACGCCTATAGGAACCCTATTTGGTCTTGCTCCAGGTGGGGTTTACCATGCCGTTGAATGTTACCATCAACGCGGTGCGCTCTTACCGCACCCTTTCACCCTTACCGCCCGCAATGCGGGGTTGGCGGTTTGCTCTCTGTTGCACTGGCCGTGGGTTCACACCCCCCAGGCGTTACCTGGCACCTTACCCTTTGGAGCCCGGACTTTCCTCCCCTCGAATAAATTCAAGCGGCGACTGCCTGGCGGACTTTCAGGCGGCAGGATAGCGACCTTAGGCCTCAATTACAAGGCTTTATTGCCTCGATATCGTCTGCGCCATCTTGCTAGCTTAGTGACTTGTTGTAGTTAATGGCCTCTTGCTGCGAGATTGGTGCAGGTCGCACTGCTGAAATTCTTGCGTTACTGCCAGCACTGCCAGCGGGTACTTAGATCTCTAAGACTGCTTGACGAGCGCTGTAGCTTTACACCTATTGCAAGTCTCGCTGAGCTCTGCAAGCTACGAAGTCCTGAATGGAATCTTGGGCCCCCTTGCAATCGGCACGGTACCATTGAGGGTGTGGCGAAATTATTTATAAGCGAGCGTTTTTCAGGCGCTTATAAAGATTTATCGCCGCGCACCATGCTCACAAGCCGCAGCAAAGTTCCACAGACTTTAACGCGGGACGTCTTTGCCTTGTAGCTGCAAAGCTCGGTCATAGAGGGCTTTCTTTTTGTGAGGGGTGAGTTTGGCAGCTAGGGCAGCGGCTTTTTTGATGGGCAGCTCTTCTAGCAATGCTTGTAGGAGTTTGTCAGTCTCAGCATCCATGGCTTCGGCTTCCGGTTCGGAAGCACCGGCTACCATAAGCACGAATTCACCGCGCTGTTGATTACTATCGGCCAACAACCAGGCTTGCATATCGTCGATACGGCCCGAGTTAACGGTTTCAAAAGTCTTGGTGAGCTCACGAGCAATGACTAGATGTCGTTCTGGCCCGAAGACTTTGAGCATATCAGCAACACTGTCAACGATACGGTGCGGTGACTCATAAAAGATATGGGTATGGGTATTAGCCATAATGCTTTCTAACACCTGACAGCGATGACTAGATTTAGCCGGCAAGAAGCCCATGAAGGTGAACTTATCTGTAGCTACACCGGCCACACTTAAGGCGGCAATCAAGGCACTAGGACCTGCGATCGGTACCACACGAAAGCCTGCTTCACGCACCGCAGTGACTAGATGGTAGCCAGGGTCCGATATCAAAGGTGTACCAGCATCAGAGATAAGCGCGATTGACTGCCCTTGTTGAAGACGTTCAACTATCGCTTCGCTTCGCTGGCGTTCGTTATGGTCATGCACGGCCATCATGGGCGTTGTGATAGCAAAGTGTTGCATCAGAGGTGCGCTGTGCCGAGTATCTTCAGCAGCAATCAAATCAACCTGTTGCAGAGTTTCTACAGCACGAGGACTCATGTCCTGCAGATTTCCAATGGGTGTTGCCACAACGTACAAAGTGGGTGTATTCATACTCTCGCTATCTCTATTGAGTAGCTCTGATGCAAATTATGTAAAAAAAGCACATAAAAAGGACAACAAAACTGGCTCAGTTGGGTGCAATCGACTATCTTATAGGGACGCCATTGTAACCTAAATCTAAGCTCGATAAGCATGCCATTGAATTCTTCTCTATCACAAGCAGACCAGACCACCACCAAAACCCGTACTGGATCTTGGCAGCGTCACCTGATATTAGCGGGCTGTTTGATCGCATTAGTTGGCTGCGAACAAAATACACGCCCTCAATCGGCACAAACCGGCGCGCCGGCGCAGCAAAAACCACTAGTTATTAATCTTGATTTAACTGTACCCGAACCTAGCAAGGCTGCCACACCCATTCAAGAGAAAATCACTCAAACCGCCAATGTAACCGCCGAGAAAACACCTAATAAAGAAGAGGCAGACCTAGAACCCGAGCTAGCATTGGAGGCAGCCGAAGAAGAAAATAGTGTGACTATCTCAACTACAGACACAGCAGTTGATTCACAAGCTTCAGAACCAGAAAGCCCACAGATAACAAGCAATTCTGATGCAGCACCCGTGATCAATACTGGCCCTATAAATATAAACCAGCAAGCAAGGCAAAGGCAGCTATTAGATTTAGCCAACAGCATGCTGACAAAGGACTATGTTGATTTAAGCTTGAGCTTGCTACAAGACATAGATATGGCTCTATTACCCTCCGAGCTCAAAGGTAACTATTTAGAAAACATGGCAGCTAGCCACCTTCGCTCTGGCGATAGTCATAGCGCCCTCGCATGGCTACACAAAGCCGAAGCGTTGGCACCAGATTTTGACCCAGCAGCCAGACACCGACGCTTGAGCCTATTCCAAGCAGCCTATCAGCACAATGAACAATTCCTTGAAGCTGCCTTAGCCGCCATCGAGCTAGCTACTGACGGCCCACAAACAATCCCTTCAGATCAACTACTGGCCAGTAATAACAAAATTTGGGAGCTGCTGATGCAAGTCCCCAACATGCAACTGCATGCGCGCCTACAAAGCCCAGCGCATCCCGTAGCTAAAGCTTGGCTAACACTTGCATTAAGCACAGAAAACTTAATTACACTTGAGCAACAGAAGCAGGCCATATTAGCTTGGCAACTCACCAACCCTTTGCACCCTGCAAGTTTGCGCCTACCTAGCGTGCTATCCAATTTATCCGATCTACAAACCAAGCAGGCCCAAAAAGTAGCCTTACTACTGCCAACTAGTGGCCCCTTAAGCAAACTTGGGCAAGCTGTTATAGATGGTTTTATGGCCAACTATTATCAGACCATGGCTCAATGCCAAACTCCCTGCTCACTGGTACCACAGTTACTATTTATTAATAGCCATGAAGTTAGTGATTGGCCCCAGCTTTTTGCCCAACTTGAAACACAAGAAGTTGACTTGATTGTAGGCCCGCTGGCAAAAACCAAGGTTGATAGCCTCAATGCCTACACTGAACGCAGTATTAAAACCTTGGCATTAAATTACCTATCTAGCGAACAAGATAAAGTAAGTAACACTGACATTGACGCTCAGCTATTAGGAGAGCTTGAGAGCACTGTCGACCAAGTTAACCCTGCCAATGGCACATCAGAAGCAAAACCAAGTGACCAGCAAACGTTATTTCAATTCGGCCTATCTCTTGAAGATGAAGCCCGCCAGCTAGCCACACAAGGTAACCACCAGGGCTTCAAGCAGGCACTAATTATTCAAGCCGACACACCGTGGGCGCAACGAGCCAGCCAAGCTTTTCAGCAAGAATGGCAATCCCTTGGTGGCCGAGTGGCTGGCAAAATTGAATACAGCGGCAATGGTGATTATGCAGACAGCATCAGTAAAGTGCTGCATATCGACGCCAGTAAAGCACGCCGCAGTAGCCTACAAAAACTAATTGGCAGCAATGTGAAATTTGAGCCGCGCAGACGTCAGGATGTGGACCTAATTATATTGCTAGGCTTACCTAAAGATGTGCGCCAACTGATGCCAACCTTGGCGTTTCATCACGCCGCCAAGGTCACTGTATTTTCTACCCATCACGCTTATCAAGGGCCCACCAAAACAACGCGTGACAGGGACCTCAACAAGCTCTATTTCAGTGATATACCGTGGATGCTAGAAGCGGATAAAATCACCAAAACCGTTGAAACCACTTGGCCCAATCGACAACGCTATAGCCGTTTGTTTGCCTTGGGTGCCGACGCCTATCGCTTGTATCCACGCTTGGAGCAAATGCAAATATTCAGCGCCACACGAGTACAGGGCACCACCGGCCTATTAAAACTGGAAGAAGACAATAGAATCACCGCCAACTTAACTTGGGCACGCTTTAGAAACGGCCAACCGCAAGTGCGCCGGGGCGCCCATGAGTTACAGTAAAGATACGGGTGACTGGGCAGAGGAACAGGCTTGCCAACACTTACTGCAAGCTAACTGGCAAGTAATAGGGCGCAACTTCCATTGCCATGGTGGTGAATTAGATATTATTGCCACCCACGCTAACATACTAGCTTTTGTGGAAGTCAAATTCAGACGCAGCCAAACTATGGGGGGTGCCATCAGCAGCATTACTCCAACAAAGCAACACCGCCTCATTAGAACCGCACAGCACTTTCTACAAGCAAACCCAAGTTATTACAGCTATAACGGACGCTTTGATCTTATCTGTGTTAGCGGTAGGCCCCAAGGTCAAGTTGAGCTACAATGGCTGACCAACATATTTTCACTTAGCGATTAAGTACTATTATGGAATTGCAGGATCTGGCTATTGCCCATTTTCACGATCATTTGGGCGCAAGCGCCGAAGCCGCGGAAATTCTTCCTTCCCACGTCGCCATGGCAGCGGAACTTTTGTTCGCCTGCTTGGTCAATGATGGCAAGATATTGATTTGTGGTGATGGTCATCACAGCGCCAACGCTTCTCACTTATGCAATGCCCTCATGTCTCGCCATGGACAAGATCGGCCGGCTCTACCAGCCATTCATATTGGGGCTAATAGCAACTTACTAGGCACCCTTTTGCACCAGAACTCAAATCAAGAATTGTTTGCTAGACAAATTGCCTCACTGGGGCAATCTGGCGACGTACTAGTGGTGCTAGCTGGCCCACAGGATTCTAGCTCAGTTGTACAAGCGGTTCAGGCCGCACACGCTGAAGGTATGCAAGTGGTTGTCATTGGCAGCCAACACATGCAACAGTTAGATGCCGTACTAGCGCCAGATGATATGACCATTCACGTACCAGGTGAACGCTTTGCTACTTTATTGCAGCAACAATTGATGGTGGTATTAATGCTAAGTGACCTTATAGATTATCTATTGTTTGGGAGTAACGAATAGAATGCTAAAGCCTTTAATTAAAACTGTAATTGCCGGCATAAGCCTGAGCTTTATAGTTGCATGTACACCGGCCAACTTAAGCAACGAGCCTTTAGAGGTGCACGAGGGCACTCGCAGCTTAGGCACGGTATACAATGATCAGTTAACTGAAAACCTTGCCATCGACAGTATCCGCCGCTCCTCAGCACTACTGCGAGACGCGCACTTTAGTGTGGTATCGTTTAATGGTGTGGTACTACTAACAGGGCAAGCCCCTAGCGAAGACACACGCGTTCTTGCAGGCGCCAAAGCACAACTAGTTCCCAACGTACGCAAGGTGCACAATGCCTTAACGATAGGCCCTGCGTCCAAGACAATGGTACGTGCCAATGACGCACTCATTACTGCCCAAGTTAAAGCCGCAATGATCGGCGAAACGCTATTTCCAGCTGCACGAGTGAAAGTCTTCACTGAAAGCGGTGTAGTCTACCTTATGGGCTTAGTCACGCAAGCAGAAGCTAAATGGTCGATCCAGGTAGCGAGCCGCGCCAAGGGCATCCAGAAAATAGTTAAAGTATTTGAGTATATTGATTGAGCTACTAAGTAGTACATCCTGTACATCGCCGCTCCTTGACGTCCTGTCACCGCGGCAGAGCCGGCCCCATGAGCGCAGTGAATGTTTTGGGTCTACCGTACATCCTGTACATAAAAAAGGGTTAGATGTTTTGCATCTAACCCTTTTATTTACTTGACTACTTTTAAGGTTGGCCTGCCTGCTGGCTTACTTGGCTTGTCGTCAACTTCCTTGAGCGGTGGCGATGGCGTCTCAGGATCAGGGATACCAGGCTCGAAACCAAATCCCATGCCCTGACCCGACTCTTTGGCATAAATAGCCTTGACGGCCAATACAGGCACGTAAACCTGCATAGGCACACCACCAAAGCGCGCACTAAAGCTTACCGCCTCGTCAGCCAAGTCCAACGCTTGCACTGCCGACGGACCCACATTCAGTATAATTTGACCATCAGCAACAAATTGCTCGGGCACCATCACATTCTGAATAGTGGCATCCACTACCAAATAAGGCACATCGTCGTTGTCCAGAATCCACTCATACAGAGCCCTAATCAAATAAGGGCGACTTGGTGTAATGGACATAAAACTATTCCTTACAGACGAATTTCACGTTCAGTTTCAGACAAGCTCTCTTGGAAACCTTCACGTTCAAACAAACGTTCCATGTATTCCAGCATTGGCGCAGCTTGTTGCTCAGGCAACTCAATACCCAACTGCGGCAAACGCCACAAGATTGGTGCAATGCAGCAATCAACCAAAGTAAACTCTTCACTCATGAAGAAGTCTTTTTCGCCAAAAATTGGTGCTGTAGCAATCAAGCTATCGCTCAATTCTTGCTGAGCTGCTTCAACTTCAGCGTCATCTTCAGAGGTCATGATCAAGTCAGCCAGACGACACCAGTCACGTTCAATGCGGTACATGTACAAGCGGCTTTCAGCGCGCGCTACAGGATATACAGGCAACAGCGGTGGATGTGGGAAACGCTCATCAAGATACTCCATCATGACATTTGCTTCGTACAATACCAACTCACGGTCAACCAACGTAGGCAGGCTGTTATATGGGTTCAAATCAGCCAGATCTTCTGGTTTGTGATCTGCATCCACATCAATAATATCAACGGTGACGCCCTTCTCTGCCAATACAATACGCACGCGATGACTATAGTGACTAGCGCCATCGGAGAAAAAGGTCATGGAAGATCGTTTAGCAACTACACCCATTGGGTTTCACCTCAAAAAATTATAAAAAAAACGGTTATCTTGCAAACCAGTACGCGACCCAAGCTCAAATCTCTCTGAACTTAAAGGTCGCGTTATCAATACGGTCTAGCTCATGGCAACGAATAATTATACCACGGACTCTTAAAAGCTTAGCAAGCCTGCCTAGGCAAGGCAGAGATAAACTTCAAAAACTTTGTAGATCGCACTTCCGTCCGTCTTGTCGGGCTAAAGCCCGATCTACAGTAATAGCATTTTCCAATTCATCTCTAACGCCGCATAGGCAAAGCGCAGCAGCTCTTAGTGGATGTCGCGCCAGAATTCCTTATACAAGAAGTAGAAAATCAAAGTCATAAACAGTAAGAAAATAATTACTTTAATACCCAGAGAATGACTATCTTGTAGGTAAGGCTTGGACATGTAAGCTAGGAAATTGGTCAAGTCATAAGCAGCTTGATCAAATTCAGCTTGATCCATAGTACCGGTACCAGCATCAACTACCAAGATATCACACTTTTGTGTGGTCATTGCTTGGCCCGTAAGGGTGTCGATTACAGGGTCGCCACTGGCATCCATTTTAGGTACTTGACCACAAGCCTTACGCTGAACACCTTGCACTTCTGCCATTACGTTAGGCATACCAACACTTGGGAATACTACGTTGTTAACACCGTATGGACGGCTTTCGTCAACGTAGAAGCTACGTAGGTATGTGTATACCCAGTCGGCGCCACGTAGGTTAACTTCGTTAGTTAAATCTGGTGGTGGTGCACCAAACCAAGCTTTGGCTTGATCTGGGTTCATGGCATTAGTCATTTGCTCGCCAACCTTTTGATCAGAATGCACTAGGTGCTCTGTCATTAGGTCTACAGGAATCTGTAGGTCAGTAGCAGCACGCTCATAGCGCTGATACTGGGCAGAGTGACAACCTAAGCAGTAGTTCACATACAACTGCATACCGCGCTGTAGAGACTGCTGGTTAGTGGCGTCTACCTTAATGTGATCTAGAGGAACACTTGGACCACCAGCAGCGCTAGCGAATACAGGTGCCAACAACATCGCACCAATCATAATTAGCTTTTTCATTAGTCTGTCACCCTCTCTGGTACAGGCTTAGTGGACTCCATACGCGTGTAGAAAGGCATAAGGAAGAAGTAAGCAAAGTACAAAGCTGTACACAACTGAGCTACTGCTGTACGACCCGGTGTCGCAGCAACCGTACCCAAGTAACCTAGAATCACAAAGCTGATAACAAAAATAGCCAACCAAATACGGCTCAACCAACCTTTGTAACGCATGGACTTAACAGGACTACGGTCCAACCAAGGCACCACAAATAGGACAGCAATAGCTGCACCCATGGCAACAACACCTAAGAACTTAGCATCCAAACCAAACAAGGAGAATGTAATGGCTCGCAAAATGGAGTAGTAAGGAGTGAAGTACCACACTGGTGCAATATGCTCCGGTGTCTTCAACGGGTTAGCAGGCTCGTAGTTGGGCTTCTCAATGAAGTAACCGCCACCTTCTGGGAAGAAGAAGATGATTAAGCAGAATACAACTAGGAAGATACCTACAGCTACTAGATCTTTAATTACTAGATAAGGCCAGAACGCAACACCATCAATTGGCTTGCCATTTTCGTCCTTGTTCTTTTCAATTTCGATGCCGTCTGGGTTGCTAGAACCAACGTCGTGTAGCGCTAGGATGTGTAGTACAACCAAAGCTAGGATCACGATTGGTAGAGCAATAACGTGCAAGGAGAAGAAACGGTTTAGAGTGATACCAGAAATCAGGAAGTCACCACGTACCCAGGTCATTAGATCGTCACCGATAACTGGAATTGCACCAGCTAGGGACAAGATAACCTGTGCACCCCAGTAAGACATCTGCCCCCATGGTAGCAAGTAACCGAAGAAACCTTCAGCCATCAATGCTAGGTAGATAGCCATACCGAACAACCAAATCAATTCACGAGGCTTCTGGTAAGAACCGTACATTAGGCCACGGAACATGTGCAGATAAACCACTATGAAGAAGGCCGAAGCACCGGAAGAGTGCATGTAACGAATGATCCAACCCATTTCTACATCACGCATGATGTATTCAACGGATGCAAACGCACCTTCTGCAGAAGGCTCGTAAGACATAGTTAGCCAAATACCTGTTAGGATCTGGTTCACTAGAACTAGTAGGGAAAGAACACCAAATACGTACCAAAAGTTGGCTGGTGCAGCATAGTACTTAGACATATGCTCTTGCCACATTTGCGTTGCAGGGAATCGATCATCGATCCAACGCATGATGCCACTTTCGGCCTTAGGGCGATTAGGATTACCGACAGCCATTATGCATTACCTCCGTCTTCACCAATTACGATTACGTTGTCGTCAACGTAGTAGTGAGGTGGGATTTCCAAGTTAGTTGGAGCTGGCTTGCTCTTGTATACACGGCCAGACAAATCGAAAGTAGAACCGTGACATGGGCAGTAGAAACCACCTTTCCAATCGGCACCCAAGTCAGCTGGGGCAATTTCTGGACGGTAAGTTGGTGAGCAACCCAAGTGGGTGCAGATACCAATCATTACCATGTATTCGTCACGCATAGAGCGCACAGAAGTACCAGGAACATATCCAGGTTGCTTGGACTTTACTGATTCAGGGTCAGCCAAGCTACCGTTTAGGGTTTCTAGGTTAGCCAGTGCTTCAGCTGTACGACGCACAACCCATACAGGTTTGCCACGCCATTCAACGATCATCTGGGCACCAGGCTCCAGCTTACTGATATCCGCCTTTACCGGTGCACCGGCTGCTTTAGCTTTTGCACTCGGATTCCAGGAGGCTACAAAAGGAACTGCCGCACCTACTGCACCAACAGCACCCACAGCAGTGGATGCGCCGACTAGCAAGCGACGACGACCTTTGTTTACGCCATCATTACTCATTCAATTATTCTCCAGCAAGTGTCGTCTTTTGATTTTCATCAGCAGACTATAAAACTTGTTCTTTCGAGGTGTTATAAAGGGCCTAAATTTACCAGCGCATATGTTAAAGGAAAGCCCCTAAATAGACAAGGCAAATAGCCCTATGTTTAGTGCGACAAAAGGCTTAATTGAGCATAATCAGGTAGGTCGGAATTTATTCCGACATGTCGGGTTAAAACCCGACCTACAAAAAAGCAAACGCCAACCCCAAAAACACAAACCCCAAAAACGCCAACCCCAAAAACGCAAAAACCCAGCACAAGGCTGGGTTTTGATATTCTTCCGTAAGCTTAACGCTTGGAGAACTGAGGCTTCTTACGTGCTTTACGTAGACCAACCTTCTTACGCTCAACTTCACGCGCATCACGGGTAACAAAACCAGCGGCACGTAGTGTAGGACGTAGAGTTTCATCGTATTCCATCAATGCACGAGTGATACCGTGACGGATAGCACCGGCTTGACCGAAACCACCACCGCCAGCAACGGTGATTTTAACGTCAAACTTCTCAGCATTTTCAGTCAACTCAAGAGGCTGACGCACGATCATGCGCGCAGTCTCACGACCGAAATATACGTCGATGGAACGATTATTAATAGAGATATTGCCTGTACCAGGAGTCAGGAATACACGAGCAGTAGAGGTCTTGCGACGACCAGTACCATAGTATTGAGTAGCTGCCATGATATTTTCCTTACAAGGTCAGTTCTTGAGGCTGTTGCGCCTGATGTGGATGCTCGTTACCAGCGTATACCTTTAACTTGGTGTACATGGCACGACCCAGAGGGCCCTTTGGTAGCATACCTTTAACAGCGAACTCAATAGTACGCTCAGGAGCATGATCAACCATCTTCTCAAAGGACATAGAACGTAAACCACCTGGGTAACCAGTGTGACGGTAGTACATCTTGTCTTGAGCTTTTTTACCAGTTACGTGTACTTTTTCGGCGTTTACTACAACAATGTAGTCACCAGTATCAACGTGAGGAGTGAATTCAGGCTTATGCTTGCCACGCAAACGGCGGGCGATTTCAGTTGCTAGACGGCCTAAGGTTTTACCTTCTGCGTCGACAACATACCAGTCACGAGTGACTTCGGCTGGTTTAGTACTTACGGTTTTCATATTGATAACCTTCTCTTGGCGAATACAGGTCGGTAAACCCTATCGCACTTACCTATAATTATTGGTTACCAGCCTGCTGGATAGAGCAAAACCGATAACTTGATATACGCAGCAAAACTGCGAGGGCGAATTATAAAGGAAGTAGGACAGAAAAGGAATAGTGATTTGGATCAATTACACAGGCCCACCGCGCCATTGCGAGCGACGTGAGTAAATTGAGTAAATTGGGGTCAGAGTAACAATACCA
>Ga0055584_100003138_pt1 | contig 16352 bp, 10 predicted proteins | sample OSDHelmetaG_FD_58716 | JGI IMG/M metagenome (GOLD analysis project Ga0055584, IMG submission 58716) | Pelagic marine sediment microbial communities from the LTER site Helgoland, North Sea, for post-phytoplankton bloom and carbon turnover... | ecosystem: Environmental > Aquatic > Marine >... | reverse complement strand
AGGGTGCCTTTGGTTCCGCGAACGTAGTCCGCGTTTTCATTGAAGCAGCCGGGTGCCTTACGAGAGCCAAGGTGGCACCAGACGTTGTTCGGGTATTCGTAGGCGATGTGGTAGTGGTCGAAGATGTTACCGTTTCCTGTCTGTGGCGCCGCAAGACCGCCTGTGGCGCGGCACTGGATCGGGCTCTCGTCGCCCATGATCCAACCAATCTTGTCGACGGAGTGAACTGCCTGCTCGACGAGTCCTCCGCCACCAAGCCACGTGTAGTTGTACCAGTTGCGAATCTGCCACTCTATGTCGGTCATTCCATCGGTGCGAAGGGAAGGATCGAGATGTGGCTTGGAGTGACCGGAGTAGTATGTCGCGTAGACGCTGGTGACATCTCCGATGAGGCCTTCTTCCATTACTTTCTTGTATGCCTCGCGCCGGCTCGGCGAGTAGCGCCAGCAGAATCCGGCGACGATGGATAGCGGTTTGCCCTCAGCCATCTTGAGCGTTTCGTAAACATGGCGAACACCCGCGGCATCGACTGCCATGGGCTTTTCGGCGAAAACGTGTTTTTCCGCTTCGATGGCAGCGCGCAAGTGAAGCGGGCGGAAGCCGGGCGAAGTGGTGAGAAGAACAACATCGACGTCTGAATCGAGCACTCGCTTGTAGGCATCGAGTCCTACAAACTGCCGCGCGGATGGGACGCTGACTTTGCCTTTCAGCTTTTTATCTTTCCCGAGGGATTCGAGCGACTTGTCGATGCGCTCCTGGAAAACGTCGGCCATTGCAACCAGTTCGATGTTGTCATCAGCCTGGAGTGCCTGGGAGGCGGCACCGGTTCCCCGACCGCCTGTTCCGATAAAGCCGACCTTGAGCTTTGTATCCGGATCGACGCCGGCACCACGCGCAGCGCCGGCAAAGGCTCCGGCAGCAGCGGTAGCGCCTGCCGCCGTGCGAATGAAATTCCTGCGATCGAAGTCCTGTTGTGATGTTGATTTCTCAGCCATGGTATAAAAATTCAGATGATTCACGGTCGCCTTTTTCGTGGTCTCATGGCAAGAGTAAATTCGCTACGCGATCAAGCGGACGCAATTTGCAGGTGGAATAGACGAAAGCCCTCATAATCAAGCATGACCACAAAAAAGACGAATCGAAAGCAAGCCTTGTTTCTAGCCGCAATTACTCTGCTTTGCGCCTTGTTTGTGGCTGAGAGAGGACAGGCTCATCAGGTCTCCTCCGTTTCCCTGATTTCTCACCTCGACACGGAGAAGGGGACCTATTTGCTCGATGCGGCAATGGAGGTTGTGCCGAGTGTCGATCAGGCAGTGAACGATCAGATTTCTCCTGAGGATGCGGCCCGTGAATTTGCAAATGAGTATCTTGAGATCCTTTACGATGAGAAAAAGGTCGAACCGAAGCTTTCCATTTCCATTGAAACTGCCAGCGACGAAAACACGCCCGAAGAATTGCAACGCCAGCAGGTGCTGGTGAAAATGACGGGAGAATTTCCAGAAGGGGCAAAAGAATTTCTCCTCTACCTGGATCCGAGCTGCCCCATGGCTGTCGTGATGGTGACGATCAAGGATGATCGGCCATCCCGGCGCATGCAGGTCATACTTGCTGGTGAATATAGCCGCCCCGTGAACATCCAACCACTCGTCGAGGGGGATCCATTCACCGAGCCGGGGAAGGGGGAGTTGAAAGCTACGCCTACGGTTGAGAAGCGTGAGGATGCCTCCCCAACTTCGACTGACCAGGATACGAGTGAGGAAAAGTCCGCGAAAAAGCGCTCGTCCATCATCGAAGGGTGGCTGGCCTACTTCGGGTTCTCGCTTGTCCCGGCGCTGCTTCCTGCTGCAATTCTATTGCTCACTCTGAACGCTCGACTTGTTTTTGGGCAGATTGCAGCGCTGGTCATTGGGCAGAGCCCCGGCATTGCCCTGGCTGCTTTTGGAATCGTCGGAGCTTTTACTTGGACGACTCCGATTGCGGGTCTGTTGCTTGCAGTTGTCGCTGGCGAAGCGCTCTTTCATCGCGAATGCAAGTGGTGGCGATATGTTATTGCCCTCGTCGCAGGATTTTTCTCCGGCCTGGTCATACCCATGGCTCCCGGATTTTCTGAGGTTCTTGCTGAAGGCCAGTCAGTTTCGACTGTGCGCCTGCTCGGATTTATTTTCGGTACTGAAATGGGGCTGGTTGCAGCGGCCCTTGTTGCTTCCGGTGTTTTGCTCTTTCTCAGTCGATTCGATTGGTATCGAACATCCATTGTTCAGCCACTCACGGTTCTCTGCAGTGGATACGGCATCTTTCTCGTGATTGAGCGGTTTTTGTGAGAAATGGATTCGACAAGTCGTCGTTTTCGTTTCTGATAGTCGAGTTGTGCGAAACACACAAACAGACCGGGAAGCGCTACCGCGCTTCTTTCGAATCATCTTCCTGCGATGTCTCTTGATTGGCCTTGGGCTGATCTCGCAAAGCTGTGTGTTGAACAACCTGGAAAAATCGGACCCTGCTTCGATGGTGGAAGACTTGCCTTCCCGGTGGACTGCTGGATCCGCGGCGATCCCTTCCGATGCGGTATCGGGCTGGGTTGATGATTTTGGAAGCAAAAAGCTGACCGCGCTCGTTCGCGAAGCGGCGCTGAACAATTTTGATCTTTCCGCGACGCTGTCCCGTGTCCTGCAAGCTGAGGAGCGTGCATGCATTGCCGGGGCTGATCGTTTGCCATCATTCACCACGGGTGTTCGGACGACGCGATCACAGAATCTCCGAGGTGCCGCTTTCCAAACGGTTCGGGCCAACAACTTCAATTTCAATTTTGACCTCTCGTGGGAGGTCGACCTTTGGGGCAGGGTGAAAAACCTTCGCGATGCCGAGCTTGATCAAGTCTCGGCCGAAGCGAACCTCTACGAGGCGGCTCGTCTTTCTCTTGCAGCCAACGTTGCCAAGACCGCTTTCGAAATTGTGGAGTCGCGGCAGCAGATCGCACTGATTTGGAGCAACCTGTCCAGCCTGCGAACCAATCTCGACATTCTGAATTCCAAACTCGAAGCTGGAGATGCCGATGATCGGACGGCTCTCGAGATCAGCTTGAGTCGCGCCGACGTCGCTCGTGCAGAATCCAATTTGCTCGTCGAGCAGCGGCAATACGATGCAGCGAAGCGCGTACTCGAAACTCTCGCGGGGCGCTATCCCTCTGGAACGATTGAAGGACTCAGCAGCCTGCCCCGTGTGAAGCGAAAGATTCCCGGCGGCCTGCCAAGTGACCTCCTCCAGCGGCGTCCTGACCTGCTTGCGGCAGAAGCTCGCGTCGATGCCGCTTTGAAAGAACTCGCAGCGAGTCGGAAGTCTCTCCTCCCTGCTATCGCCATCACCGGCAACGCTGGGACCGCGACAACCGATGATTTCGGTGATCTCTTCAACATTCAGAATCTCGTCTGGAGCATTGGCCAGAACCTGACTCAACCCGTGTATCAGGGAGGGCGCATCAAAGCGAACATTCGCCTCGATGATGAAGAGAAAGATGCGCTCGTGGCAACCTATGCCGAGACGGCGCTGACTGCGTTTCGCGAGGTCGAAACTGCGCTGGCTGCCGAAAAATATCTGATCGGACAGGTTGCTGCACTCGAGCGTGCTTCTACCGAAGCAAAACGTTCCGAAGGGCTCAGCCGAAGCCAATATGAACAGGGGCTAGTCGACATTATCACTTTGTTAGAAAGTCAGCGTCGTTCTTTCGATTCTCAAAGTGCGCTCCTCGCGGCAAGACTCGAGTTTCTCCGAAACCGTGTCGATCTGTATCTCGCACTCGGCGGAGATTTCGATCATTCGATTGTGGAGAAGTGAGTGTTTCCCTTTGAAGAATCAGATCGCCTCCACCAATGTGCTATGCCACAAGGTCGGGCTCTGGTAAGTGGCTAGAGCGAGTTTGGTCTGGGAAAAGTCGGCTTCTATCGCCTAGGGTTGTACGACGCCGAATTCCCTGCCTGCGATGGACTGGGTCTCGCGTTCGACGCCATCAACAGATGTCACGATATTTTCCGGGGTGACGACCAACTCCGCTTCGTAGCGTTTGTTGTTTTCCAACGGAAATTGAAAGGCGTCCGGGAATCTGCGAAGCCAGGTGAAAAATCCACTTCCAGAAGAAAACAAAATTCCGGGGCAACTCCACGGCGCGTCGGGCAAACGTCAAAGTTCAGGGGGTTTCCGGAAGGGATAGTGGAACGCGAGATGTCGCTACATTGCAGCTGAAACGCAAGCCGTAGGGGGAATAAGCACAGTTGTTGGAGGAGCAAACCCGCTCGATCTTTTGGATCGGGCGGGTTTTTTTCGTGATTTCGTAAGATTGCAGATGACCGCAGTTTCCGCTAATTTCGTATCCCTTTGAAACTTCTGGGCTGATACAGGGTTTCTTCAGGCAGCTATACATGAATCTTCTCTTTCGAATTTTGGCCCCACTTGTGGTTGTCGCGGGCGCTTTGTTCCTGGCGCGGCACTTGATCGCATCCAAGCCGGAGCCGAAGACTTTTTCGATGCCTCCGCAGATCACGAAAGTGGAGGCGACGCGATTGAAGCCGACTACCTACCAAGTCTTCCTCGACAGTCAGGGCACAATCCGGCCCCGGACCACAACTACGCTCGTCCCCGAGGTGACCGGTCGAATCGTCGAAGTGTCTGCCAATTTCCGCGACGGCGGCTTCTTTGAAAAAGATGAGGTTCTACTCCGCCTCGAAAAAGTGGATTACGAAACCGCTCTCGTTGTCGCCGAGACCGGCGTGGCTGAGTCCGAACGTGCCTTGCAGGAAGAAAAAATCCGAGCTGATCAGGCGCTGGAGAATTGGCGTCGATTGGGCAAAGACGGCAATCCTTCCGACTTTGTTCTGCGCAAGCCCCAACTCGCTGAGGCCGAGGCGAGGTTGCGAGCCGCTAACGCTCAGGTGAAGCAGGCGAAACGCGATCTTGAGCGCACGGATTTGAAAGCTCCCTTCGCTGGTCGAATCGTCGAGCAGATGGTCGATGTTGGTCAGTTCGTCTCTCAAAATACCGAACTCGGTCGTGCTTTTGCGACCGATATAATGGAAGTTCGACTTCCTCTGACAAATCGATACCTGAGTTTTGTGGAGTTGCCTTCTCCCGGTGCTACTGCTGGTCCTGATGTTCTCATCACGGGGAAAATTGGCCGCGCTTCCGAGCAGTGGCAGGGGCGAGTGGTTCGCGTTGACAGCTCGATTGATGAAGCTTCGCGGCAGCTTTTTGTCGTCGCCGAAATCAAGGATCCCTATCATTTGCGCAGCGGCGAGGCCTCTCCCTTGCTGAAAATTGGAATGTTTGTCGATGCCCTCGTGAAAGGGCAAGAATTGCAGAACGTTTTTGTTCTTCCTCGGAAAGCAGTCCGCGTCGGAGGTGAGGTGATCGTGATAGACAGTGAGAACAAGATCGAGCGTCGTCAGGTCGATCCGATTTGGTCCGAGGACGAAAAGGTGATCATTGCAGCTGGCGAAGGCGGACTCAATGCTGGAGAAGTTGTCTGTCTGACTCCCTTGGCCTATCCAGCGAATGGAGCACCTGTGCTGCCGACGATCGACGGAATTACGCCGGAGGTTGAGCAACCTCCGGGCGGACCGGGAATGGGTTTTGGCAAAAAGGGGACCAAAGGAAAAGACGGTAAAGGTCGGAAAGGAGAAGTCAAAAGTTCCAAGGAACCTCAGCGATCCTGATTACTGCGGAGCGTGACCGAAGATGATTGCATTTTTCGCCAGAAACGGAGTTGCCGCGAACCTGCTGATGTTTGCGATTATTCTTGCAGGAATCTATGCGCTTCTCTCTCGCCAGATTCCTCTTGAAGTGTTTCCCGAAATCGAAAGCAGGACGATATCCATATCAGTCAATTATCGAGGAGCGACTCCCGAAGAGGTTGAGGAGTCCGTTGTTATTCGAGTCGAGGAAGCGATCGCCGACGTTGAGGGGATCGAAGAAATGGTCTCTACCGCCAACTCAAGTGGCGGAAATGTGACGGTGGAAATCGACGAAGACTACGACCTGCGTGAGGTGCAGGATCTTCTCGAAGCCAGGGTTGCTGCGCTTGAGGATTTCCCACCGGGAGATGCGGAAAATGTGGTGATTCGTCGTACTGAGGGAAGTCGGTGGGTCATCAGCGTTGTGATCAGTGGGGATCTCAGCGAGCGTGATCTGGCTGAATTGGGCGCGCACGTGAGGGATGATATTGTGGAATTGCCGGAGATTACCAATGCCCAGCTACAGGGGACTCGGCCCTATGAAATTTCTATCGAGGTCGACGAGGATTCTCTTCAGCGATACGGACTTAGCTTCAATCAGGTCGCGCAGGCCTTGCGGCAGTCATCGATTGATGTTCCGGCTGGTACTCTGGAAACTTTGTCGGGGGAGGTAGTTCTTCGCACCAAGGGTCGTGCCTACAACAAAGAGGAGTTCGAAGCGATCACCTTGATAGCGCGGGAAAACGGAAGCCGCGTCACCGTCAGCGATGTCGCAACGGTGAAGGACGGCTTCGATGAAAATCAGTTCATCGCCCGCATGAACGGGAAACGCTGTGTGCTCGTCGCCGTATTCCGCGAAGGCAGCCAGAGCGCGATTCGAATCGCCGATCAGGTGAAAGATTTCATGGGGGATTACCAATCAAAACTCCCCCGAGGCGTTGAAATTGGATATTGGAGCGACTCTTCGAAGATTGTTCGCGGCCGATTGAATACACTTCTCGATTCGGCGTGGAAATCGATGCTGTTCGTCTTCATTTTGCTGACGCTGTTCCTCCGGCCAAGCCTTGCGTTCTGGGTCGTGATTGGAATTCCGATCTGTTTCATGGGGGCGATCGCCCTGATGCCGTGGGTTGGAGTCTCGATCAACATTGTGAGCCTCTTCGGATTCATTCTCGTACTGGGTGTCGTCGTCGATGATGCGATTGTAACCGGCGAAAATATTTTCACTCGGCAAAAGGAAATCGATGACCCGGTCGAGGCATCTATCATTGGCACAAAGGAGGTCACTCTGCCCGTCGTTTTTGGTGTGCTTACGACGATGCTGGCATTTGTGCCTTTGTATTTCATGTCGGGATTTCACGGGGCTTGGATGCCTCAGATCGCGACGATTGTGATTCTCGTGCTCGCGTTTTCTCTCGTGGAATCGAAATTGATTCTTCCCTCGCACCTGACCCATTCTCCGCGCAGGTGGTTGAAAGTGATCAGCCGCTTTTTTGTGGGGAATACGGTGACGAAGTGGCTGACTCGAGGCTATGGGTTCTTTTCCCGATTTCAGCAGGCAATAGCAGGTAGCATTGAGTTGTTTGTGAGGAAGATTTTCCAGCCGCTACTGAATTTTGTGCTCGTGAATCGCTACACGGTTCTCTCTGTTTTTCTCGGGATTCTCATCATCCTGGTCGGAGGATTTCAAGGGGGACAAATCAAGCAGGTGAGCTTTCCGCGAGTAGAAAGTGAACGTGCTACGTGTCGTCTCACGATGCAGGAGGGAACACCGTTTGAGGTGACAGAAAAATACGTTCTCATGATGGAAAGCATTGTTCGCGATATGCAGAGAAAGCACGTTGGTGAAGATGGTGTTTCCGTGATCGAAGATGTGCTTTCCAGTATCGGAGGGCAGGGCGTCTCCTCATCTCGTTCCCGCAACAAAGTGGGTCAGAGTCACCAGGGCGAAGTGGTTTTCATGATCACTCCACCCGAGGAGCGAACTTATGAAATGGGAACGCGTGAACTAGCGAGCGAGTGGCGTGAGGAAATTCAGAAACGAGGCGGAATTGTCGGGGCGAAAGAACTCTATTTCCGTGCCGAGATCGGACGGGGGCGAGACCCCATCGAAGTGCAGTTGCGCGGTCAGAATGCTGATGATCTCTCCGACGTCGCCGGAATGGTGAAAGAAAAACTCGCCACCTACGAAGGTCTTTTCGACATCTCTGATTCGCTGGATGAAAGCCGCGATGAGATTCAGCTGCGCATTCGTCCCGAGGCCGAGCAGTTTGGGCTGACGATGTCAGACCTGGCTCGCCAGGTGAGGCAGGCCTTCTTTGGAGAAGAAATCCAGAAGATCCAGCGTGGCCGTGAAGAGGTTCGCGTCATGCTGAGCTTCCCCCTTGAGGATCGCAAATCCATCGCTGCTCTCGAGTCGATGATGATTCGAACGGCGGACGGACAACCTGTCCCGTTCTCTTCGGTTGCCGATGCCGTGATCGAGCAGAGCTTCCCGCGGATCGAGCGAATCGATCGAAACCGCGCCGTCGAAATCTCAGCCGATGCTGACAAAGAAGCCGTGAATCTCGACTCCGTTCGTGAAGATATTTCCGAATGGCTGCCGGGCGTCATCCAGAAATACCCCGGCATGAGTTTCAGCTTTGAAGGAGAAGCTCGAGAGGAACGCGAAAACTCCGGGGGAATCTGGATTGGAGCCTTGCTCATTGTCTTTGGAATCTACGCGATGCTTGCGATTCCATTTCGATCCTATATCCAGCCTCTCATGGTCATGGCCGTGATTCCCTACGGACTGATCGGCGCTGTTGCCGGTCATCTCATTGAGGGGAATATCAATCCGAATGGGATGCCCCTGAGTTTTCTCAGCTACTTTGGGATGCTCGCTCTGTCCGGGGTTGTCGTGAATGACAGCCTCGTCCTTGTCGATTATGTCAATCGACGAAGGAAAGCCGGAGACGACGTCTTTACTGCGGTCAGCACAGCCGGAGCAGCGCGTTTTCGGGCAATTGTCCTGACATCAGCGACAACCTTTGCCGGGTTGTTTCCACTGATCCGCATGGAAGCAACCCAGGCCCAGTTTCTCATTCCCATGGCAGTCAGCCTCGGATACGGCATTCTCTTCGCGACCATGATTACGCTGTTCCTCGTGCCGATCAATTACCTGATCCTGCACGATATCGGGAATTTGTTTGGCAAAGTCTACGAGGCTGAAGAATCAACCAAAGTTGCTGCCGAACCAGCCTGATTCAGTCCTTATCCTGTGCCGGTGGAAACGCCGGGAATGCCGGACCGCGAGAAAGTGTCTGATACCCATTTTCTCGCAGATCGAAAACCTTTCGTCACTGGTGTTTCCCGAACCTCGAGCCCGAGATGCGCTGCAATTTCGTCCGCGTGATGCCGGGCGCTCGGAAGGAGGTGAATCACGGTGGATTCCGAGCTATTTTCGTCAACAATACGAATCGTGGGAAACAGGAGCCCTTTGGTCAAAACCAGTTTTGTTTCAGACGAAAATCGCAGCTTTCGGTCCACTCCGACAAAGGCCCGCCGGCTGCGAAAAACAAGAGCACTCTCCTCGCAGGGAATCGCTTTTCCGAACGAACCTGCTTTGATGAGACGGGAACCTCGTTTCATGAGGAAGCCGCGTATCTTCTCCCTATCGAAAGGTCGCTTGTGGATCAGTGATCGCACCAGGTCAACTCCGACCACAGTCCCGTAAACGGAAAGACGAAATGCCTTCGGTGCGAGGAATGCGCAGATCACCATCAGGATCACGCAGAGAATTGCGGCTAGGACTGGGCTGATCATATAGAGCAAGCCAACGAAACCCAGTAGCGCGAGGCGCGCGCCCTTGAGGAAGACTTCGAGGATTCGAAAGGGAGAAAGTGCCGCCAGGGTCGTGACAGCATGGCTCACGATCCAGACCGTGAAGAATCCGACCAATGCAATCGGCGTCCAGATCCAGACGGGATCAATTACTGCGAGGATCGGAGCAGGGATCATCGCAGTCCCTTCAATGCTTCCAGGTGAAGCCGGAGCGAAAGTCGTATATTGCTGCACGAGAAAAGGGACGAATGCCGACCCGGCAATAATCGCGCTGAACTTGTCCTCAAACAGTTCCAGGAAATCGAGCGGCTTTTTCACAAAGGCGGGAGCCATTGCTCCGATCGTATCTTTGAAAAAACAAAGCAGCAGCACGCCAAAACCGATGCACCAGAAGATCGGGTGGCAGATCCAGGGCAGTGTGTCGCGAAGCTCTTCCGGAGTGGTGAAATATTTCCACGTGCCAATGACGGATACCCCGAGTAAGGGAGAAACGGCAATGCCTGTCAGTTGAGACACGCCTTCGGCGAGGGCCACTCCCGGAAGTCGGCCGTCAGCCTCGGTCACTCCCAGTCGTTCCACAATATCAACCTCGGCCGCGAAATTCGCAGTAGAAGAGGCGAGCAGGAGAAGAACGATTAGGCAGAGCTTCATAAAAAGCAGTATGCCTGAAAGTTGGGGGAAGGAAAAGTAAGATTCATTTTTATCAGCAAGTAAATCTAACAGGGTAAGCCATTCTCCCACTTTCTGGCTTCTGGGCTATAGTCTCGTCATGATCATCAATGAGGAATTTCTCAGTTTCGCTCCGCATGGTGCGGGAAGAAATCAATCGCGGACTCGGACGATGCGGGATTTCCGAAAGGCAAATGGTGAGGTCGAAGAAAAGTCGGTTTAGCGTGCCATTGATGACGCGACGAAGGGGCTCGATATCCGTTATTAATATGGGAAAGGCGATCTGACGGAGAGCCCGGTCGGGTAGAAGCCGTCAGAACAGGTGCGCGAGCAGATTGAGAAATTTGAATTGGCAGATGTCGTTGCGGAGGTAACTCCCTTGGGATGTATCATGGCAGGCGATGCAGGGGCACGGCCATGGGAGAGAAAGGATCATCTCAGTCCGAAGCAAAAGCGCCAGATCGAGCACCGCGCCGAGGGGAGGAAGTCGCGCCATTCGATGCGGAACTGGGAGGAGTTGGACGAAGACTAGCTTCGAATTCTGATCTACCGATCCGTCGCCGCGGGAAGAGTGACGTCTTCGATTCGCAACTGACAGCGGAGAAATTTCACTTTGTCTTCCGGGCCGGGAATGAGGATCGATGTTTTGTTCCACCGGAAGTTGGAGATTTTATCTGGAATTGCAGATTCGAATGGCTGCAGGGTGGCACTCCAGGCCCGCATCTTTTCGCTGTATTCCTGCGGCGAGGCACTTTTGTTTCGGTCGGGAAGTGCCGGACCGTGTTCTCCGATGAGCCGGCATTGGTTCACCGTAAAACCGTAGGGATTTCCCACTTCGAGGTGAACGCGTGTGCCGAGTTCAGTTGTCTCGGTGCCTTTCACCGTCACGAGAAAGGCACCATACTCGGTTCGAAGAACGGAAGCTCCTCTGGAGTCGACTCGGATGTGGGCGAAGGTCGAGGTTTCACCTCCGCTTCCCGATCCGGCCCCGATACGCTTGAGCCGCGCATTTTCAATAGCCATGGAAAATCGGATCATCTCAAGCTCTTCGCGAGATGAAGCTTCTAACTCGATATCGAACGGGGTCCAGGCAAATGGTTCGAGCGTTTTCGTAACGCGATACTCGAAGGGCTTCAGGCTTGCCTGCCACTCTCGAATCTTTGGATTATCGAGAGTATACTCTTCGCCTTCATTAAGCTCTGGCGTTCCTCCGCCATGGTCACCAGTGAGCGTGAATTGCTCGACAGCGATGGCATGGGGATTGCCGACGTTGAGGTGAACCGAATAGCTGTTGTTTTCGACGTTCAGTTCCATGCCCTCTATCCGCACGAGAAAGGTGCCGTGGTCGGTAGAGAGTGGAGCGTGACCTTGCAGGTTAGGGCGAAGATAGACGGTGCCGTTAGCGGGTCCACCTTCTCCGCCTGAGTTGCGTTCCAATGCAGAAAGGCGCTCCGCAAAAGTGAGGCTGTTGTCGGACATTCCGACGGTGTTCTCCGCAGCAATGACTCGATCTTTCAGTTCCACGACCTCGTCACGCGTATCAGAGCGAACCGAGCGAAGTTCTGCCTCGAGGCGGTCAATGCGTTCTTCGAGATCCTTGTTGCAACCCGTCAGGAAGACGCAAGCGCCAATGATTGCGGCAGTGGAAAGAATGTCGATGGAGATTTTGCGAATCATGTTCGGTTGGGGCCTACTGTTTCTTCAGCACGGTCGGAATCGAGATCATACCGCTCGGGCCGATATGCCTAATCGCAACTTCTGAAGGTGCATTTTCTAGTTGGATGGTTTCCTGCGCTGCGGGAATCATTCGTAGAGTGGACCAGCTGTTTCCTTCGCGCACCTGGATAACACGCCAACGAGCGCCGGGTTCGGCTTTGAAAGAGAGGGTCAATCCTCCGTTTTTTTCGACTGGAGCCACATAGACTGGACCGGGTGCTTTGTTGCCGAGCCAGGGGGAGGGGGGTGGGATTGCATTCTCGGCATAGGTCGTCCGAAGCCGGCTGCGGATGCCACCACGATCTTCTTTGAGCGCTTTGATACTCCAGTGAATGTGACCGGGGCCCATTGGGGAGGAGACACTGCGGGTGACGTCAATTTGCTTGGTGCTTTCGGAAGCAGGGCGTCCGCGGTCTTCGGAGCTCATGATTCGGCTGGTTGCGGTGCCAGGCCAGAGATGTCGCTTCTGGTTGTTCTGTGCGGCCCACCATTTGTTGAGTTCCGTAAAATTTTGATCTCCGGCGATTCGCCAATAGAGCTGAGGAGAAAAGTAGTCGAGCCATCCGCTGGAAAACCACTTCCGGGAGTCGGCAAAAATGTGGTCATACGCATCGAGCCCGGCTTTGACTGTGGACGGATAGCCAGGCCTCCAGATTCCAAAAGGGCTGATCCCGACATCGACGTGTGGTTTCGTTGATTTGATGGAGGAATAAAGGCTCGAGACAAAGGTGTTCACATTTGACCGGCGCCAATCGCGAACTTCGAGCTTGCCGCCTTTGGCTCGGTAGGAGCGGTAGGCGGAGGAGTCATCAAATTGGTCGTAGACTTTCCCGTTCACCGTCTTCGGATAGGGATAAAAGTAATCGTCGATGTGAATACCGTCGACATCGTAGCGTTTCGTAACATCGACCATGACCTGGATCGCACGATTGCGAATGAATTCGGACCCAGGATTTCCCCATTTCATCGAGCCGGTTCGCATCATTAAGGAAGAATGAGTGCGTGTGATGTGGCGGGATGATTTCGCGGAGCGTTCCGTTGCGCTGGCGCGGAAGGGGTTGAACCAGGCGTGGACTTCGATGCCGCGACGATGAGCTTCCTGAACGGCAAACTCGAGCGGATCATATCCATCGGAAGGGCCGACTCCCATTTTCCCCGTAAGGAAGAATGACCATGGCTCGATGCTCGACTTGTAGAGGGCATCGCATTCGGTACGGACTTGCAGAACGACCGCATTCAGCCCGGTGGCGGCGGCGAGATCGAGCAATCCGATGAGCTCGGCACGTTGCTGAGCAGGGGTGAGGGTGTAGGTCGAAGGCCAGTCGATGTTGTGGACGGTGGCAATCCAGGCAGCGCGAAATTCACGATTCGGTTCTGGCACCTTCGCTTTCACGGGCAGGTAATCCGCATGAAGCGGAGTAGACGTGAGCGCCAGCCCCGTAGCAACCAGAAGACAGAATGACAGTTCGTTCATCTAAAAGGTTAAAAAATGTTATTTATAAGGCTGAGAGGGCGGCACGGCAAACGGAACCGTATGCCGGAATCAGGAACGAATCGGGGTGATTTTTGATAGGGGAGAAGCTCACTTTTTTGCGGCAGAAAGCAAAGTGTTCACTTCGGTTGTCCACTGCTCATACCCAAAATCGCTGAGGTGAAGCCCGTCTTCGATGAACCATTTGGGGTCTGGGGCACCCCCTGTGTCCTTCAGCATCGGAGCAGCAATGTCGACAAAGTAAAAGTGTTCTTCCTGCTCGCACTGCGCTGCGACAAGGTCGTTCGCCTTCTTCATGTCTGTCCAGAGTCCCCAGCGCTTCTGGCTGGGCTTGATCGCGATGAAAAGAACGGGCACATCAGGGTGTGCAAGTTTGAGAAGAGCAGTGAGGCTCTTGAAGTCGTCAGCAACCTGTTCTGGGCTAAGGCCATTGGAGATGTCATTATCGCCGGCGTAAAGCACGATGGCTTCCGGTTTGTGAGGGAGAAAAAGCCGGTCAAAGTAGTGCAGCGAATCACTGATGGTCGAACCGCCGAATCCATTATTCACCGTTGATTGCTCGCTCCAGGATTTCTCGAGCTTCCACATGCGAATGCTGGAACTGCCGACAAATAAAAGCGTGCCCGAAGCGGAGGGGGACTCGGCGTCACGCTTTTCGAAAGCGGCGATGGATTTTTCAAACCGTTCGGGACCTTTTGGGTCGTCGGCTTGTGATGGGAGAGCGGCCAGGGCGAAGGCGAGAAGAAAAATTGGGGGCAGAAATGGCTTCATTTGTGCGGGAGCGTAGCACGAATCGTGCGTGCGTGAATACTTTTCCGAAACACTTTCTGGAAGGAGTTGATACGGTCACTTGCGTTTCCAGAAAGGAGGTCGAGACTGGAAAAAGATGTCGGATGCGGAAGCGAAAAGTCACAAGCAAATCGAGGTCGAGACCATTCTCGAGGCCCTCGAGAGTGGTTCGTCTGACCGCATTGCTGCGATTGCAGAGGAGGCTCATCCCGGAGATGTCGAGCAGGCATTTGAGCGCCTCGTTGAGGGAGACCGTGAGGAGGTTCTTGATTCTCTGCCGGTCGAAGTTCTTTCGGAATGGGCCGACTATTTGCCTGCCTCTGACGTGGAGCATCGACTGAATTCATTGCCCAAGGTCGAACAGCGTGAGGTGCTTGATTCCCTTTCCGACGACGAACTTGTCGACCTGTTGCAGGAGATCGAGGAAGACGATCGACCGCAGTACATCGAGCTTCTCCCCGAGGAAAAACGTCAGGTCTCGGAAGACCTGATGCGGTATCCCGAGGAGACCGCAGGTGGTCGCATGACGATGGCGATGGCTACGATCACCGAAGGGATTTCGGTGAAAGACGCGTTGGAAGAACTGCGGGTCGTTCGTGACGAAGCTGAAATTCTCAGTCGCATCTACGTTGTCGATGAGGATCGACGTATCCTGGGAAAAGTTCTGCTGCGTGACTTGGCCTTCAGCACTTGGGATACTCCCATCCGGGAATTGATGGACGATGATCAGATCGCCATCGAAGCGATGGCGGATCAGGAAGAGGCCGCGCAGATGATCGCCCGCTACGACCTTCTCGCTCTTCCGGTGGTGGATGAGGAGAAGCGCCTGCGCGGAGTCATCACCCACGATGACGCTCTCGAGATTCTGGAGGAAGAGTCGACCGAGGATATGGAGAAAATCTCCGGTATCGGTGGTGATCGAGGAGACCATGCCTATTTGCAGACTGGTGTGATGGCTCACTTTCGCCGTCGCTTTGGCTGGGTGCTTGTCCTGGGATTTCTGGCTTTGGCCTCGGGATTCGTTCTCCACGGTTACGAGAACGTGATGACAGCCTACTTTGTTCTGGCAATTTACTATCCGATGGTCGTTGCTGCCGGCGGAAATACCGGTGCTCAATCAGCAACCATGGTGATTCGCGCGATGTCGCTAGGGGAGTTGGATAGCAGGGAGTTTGGGCGAGTTGTCTGGAAAGAGAGCCGGGTTGGGATCTTGCTGGGGGTATTTTTGGGATTGTGTGTTGCTGTTCAGGTGTATTTTTTGCTTCCGGAGAGATTTGCTCCCGAAGGGCTGTCCATGGGATTGGTGAGCTTCGTTGTTGCGGCCGCTCTGACCCTGCAGGTATTCACGTCGACTTTGTTTGGGGCGCTTCTCCCGATTCTGGCTCGAATTCTCAAGCTTGACCCTGCTGTTGTCGCATCTCCGGCGATCACGACGATTGTCGATGTGAGCGGTTCAGTGATCTACTTCACGATCGCCAAGATTGTCTTCTTTTAGCGATCACGCCCTTTCGGGCCTTCTCCCTTGCCCTTGCCACCGACCATGGGTGGGCGCTTGCCTGCAGCGAGGGAAGCAAATTCATCGAAGCTGAGGGGAGAGTTTCGATCCTCATCGAGGCGTGCAAAATAGACTTCGACCATGTCACGTCCGCCGCGCTGGCGCATTCTGCCAGCCAACCTCGTCCGGTTGAATTCGGACTCGCTAAGTTGATCGTGGCGGTCACGGTCTGCGTCGCGAAACTCGGCCATGACAAAATTTTCTGGATCTTCCAGATCTTCACGATTGACTGCGGAGATAGCGTGCCTCCACTCCCGGGTATACACGAATCCGTCCCGGTCCCTGTCTGTTTCACGAAATTCGAGTTCGATACCTTCCTCTTTTTTTGATCTCCAGAAGCCTGAAGAAACTCGTTTGTGTCGAGCTTGTCGTCCGCATCAGCATTCAGGCCTGTCACTCGATCCGAAATCTGATCTTTCGCCGTGAGGAAAAGCAAAGGCGTCTTCTTTCCTCCAGCGAGCCGACTACGGCACGGGGAATAGGAGCGGAATCCTCTACGACAAGGACTCTCATGAAATTGCTGTTCGGGTAACCTTCCAGATTCGGGCGGGAGAGATTAGGAAAAGATGAGGATTTGAAACTAGTCTCG
>Ga0055584_100003137_pt1 | contig 16354 bp, 14 predicted proteins | sample OSDHelmetaG_FD_58716 | JGI IMG/M metagenome (GOLD analysis project Ga0055584, IMG submission 58716) | Pelagic marine sediment microbial communities from the LTER site Helgoland, North Sea, for post-phytoplankton bloom and carbon turnover... | ecosystem: Environmental > Aquatic > Marine >... | reverse complement strand
TCGCGGCATGGGCAACCTACACTCCTCGGCGAGAATTTCGATTTGCCAAAACACTGGCAGTTCTCTTCTTCACTTCCATGCTGCTGACTATGCTGATTGGCAGTATGAGACAGACTCCCACTAGATACAGTTATCGAACAGAAGATTTTCAGATGTCCCTGTCTGGCTTTCTGTTGCTGTTTCTGCCGCCACTGCTGGTTAGTTGTGTGATGGTTTTCAGGCGTTGTGGGAAAACGGGTGTGAAAGTAAACCCGGACGAATCTGATGGAAATTCATAATCCGGCGGGATATTATTCATCTTAACGACGCGTATTTACCTGTCGGCTGATTCTCTGTTTGCAATGCGGATCTTTAATGAGCCCATTCCGGGAGACCTGAGATGGAAAACTACTCGAATTCTGTTTCGTTTGACGGCGATCCTCAACAGGCACTGTCGGCGGCTTCGACAGTGTTGATTGCGAATCGGTTTAGTGTAGTGAAGCAGGAGAGTCATCAGATTGATTTTTCCGGTCCGGGAATGAACAGCACCAAACAAGATCCCTTAGTGGGCGCGTCCGAGGTGATTGTGCATGTCAAAGATGGTCGATTGACTGTGGTCGCAAAGCTGGGGGGTGTTGCGTCCATGCAGCGGTTTGTTTCACGGTTTCCGCTTTGGCTGGGGCTGGGCATGGGCACGGGGTTCGGCCTGATCACAGTAGCTGTGCTTGCAGGGGTTCAACTCTTTGCGGGGAATATTGGTGCGCGGTTTCCAATGATATGGTTTTATCCCCTGCTGGCGCTATTGATCCCACTTTTGGCTGTTTCCCCCTGGTTCTTTCTTGCACCGTGGATCGGGGGCAAGCTGGAAAAACGTACGACTGCTGCGCTTGATGCGTTACTGGTCAGTGTGGGGCAGGTTGCACACGCGGCATGAAGCTGACTCTGTTTTCATTTCTGGTCTTTTGATCCATTTCAAAATATTTTCAGCCGAGTGCCTGGAAATTCATTTTTTTCTGATCGATTCCAGCCATGTATTGTTTCCTGCGGGATTTTCAGTGCAAGCAACCCAGTGATCTACGGCATGATGATCCAAGCTTAAAAATGATTCCAGAGCGAAGTGCCGAATTACAAATTGGTGACTCAGCCTTAGTACCACTTCCAACTTCTGAATGAATTTTATTGACAGTTATTGATTGTTGCTAAACCTGATCCACCCATCTGATTGCCTCAGAGATGACCCCTCTTCTGTATTGATCCATAGCCTCTTTCTCTTGACGATCTACTCAGTGCCTGCGAGACTCTGGAAGTACCGGAGTTTCCCAGGATTGCAGCCAGAATCAGACAATAATAGATCACAAAACATCAAAGACAGAGTTGAGGGAGAGAGCGAACATGAAATATGCGGGATTCTGGATACGGTTTCTTGCGTATCTGATAGACATTGTTCCCATCAGTGTGGTGGTTGTGATGGTCTTCTATAATTATTATGACTTTGATCAGACATGGAGTACGTATCGTGCGGATCGCCAGAATGTGGAAGCGCGCGTGCAATATTTTTCCGAGCGTAATCTGATACGCGAAACTTCATTCGGGATTTGGCTGGTTTATTGCGCGTTGATGGAAAGCTCTGCATTGCAAGGCACATTGGGGAAACGGCTGGTGGGGATCAAAGTAACCGACCGGGAAGGCAATCGCATTTCGTTTGGCTGTTCTGTGATCCGAAACCTGTCGAAGATTACTTCTTATATTCCATTTCTCATCGGTTTTACCTGGGCGGCTGCTTCCAAACAGAAACACGCCTGGCACGATATGCTGGCGAAAACTGATGTAAGACAGAGTTAATTGAATAAGCGATGAATTCCAAGTGGATTCGAATCTTGCTGAGAAAATTGTTGCAGAACTGATACATCAGAGTAATCCAGACTGGTTGAAAATGATCTTTGGTGGTACATGACCGACATCACAGTTGATTTAAATGGTTATCGCGTTAACCTGCGGGTGGCGGCGATTGTGACGCGTGGGGCGGAGGTGCTGTTGTGTCGTCCCTGTGATCAAGACTGGTGGTATCTGCCGGGGGGCAGGATTAAGACCAATGAAAGCTCTTCTACAGCCATTCAACGCGAATTAACCGAAGAGATCGGCGCTGGGTTCAAAGTCATTCGCCCCATGATCACGGCAGAAAATTTCTTCGATTTAGAGGGCCAGTGCTTTCATGAGATGAGCATCTATTACGAGGTTGCCTGGTCGAAAGGGGAAATTCAAGGCACGCAGAAAGGCATTGATGAAGTGTTTGAATGGATTCCACGAGAGAGACTCTGTGAGATCGTTCTCAAGCCTGACTTTATTAAAGAGCATATTTTGAATCCGAGTCCGGATTTTGAATTGGTGATACATAGGGATGGTGGATAAGTGCCGTTACGAATGAGTTGGTTCATAACAGTCTTGGTAGAAACAGAAAAAGTGAAAGATGAACCATCAGAGGCAACGCAAACTTTCATTTCGTACTAAAACGATACTGCTTCTGGTTGGAGTTGTGTTGCCGATAGTTTTATCAGTGGTTGTCTACGACCCACGCATGAATATGCTACCACTGTTTTTGGCGCCTGCAGTCTTGATCGGTGTTTGGCGCGATCTCGGTTTTATGTTGGGGTTTTTCATTTTCTGGGGTACGATGATAGTATTGGGTCAGGAGAGTATCGCTCGGGGGCAAGTTGACAATATCATTCCAGCGTTGACAATCGTATTGGGCTGGATACCTTACCTGATTATTTTTGGTCCTGTTTTTCTGGTATTCAAAGCGACTGAGCGATTTAAGGCAAAGTGGGCTGGGATACATTCAGCCGTCCCTCAGGAGCTGAAAGAGTGACCTTTTTTATGATTCACTGTTGAAAGTTCGAAGAGTTTCCTCTGATTCCCAGGTTGAGGAAGGTGTGATATGGCGTTTCGCTTTATGATTGCATTGCTTGTGGCGTTCTGTTTGATTGTTGCCTTACAGATGACGGGGGCATTGGGAGTGATCGGGACTGTGTATCGTTCCTGGACCTTGAAACGCCTCGCGCATGGTGATGTGGAATCAATTGCGCAGGCACGGCGTTATCTCAACTCGAAAGATGTGCTGGTACGGTCAGCGGCGGCTGGTGCATTTGGTCGAATTGGATTAGTAGATGCTGAGGCACTTTCTGAATTGATTGCAAAAGTGAAGACGGACGTTCCGCAGGTGGCATCTAGTGCGGCATGGTCGTTAGGTTTTGTGAAGTTAAACGGACCTGGTGACGACAATGATACAGCATATCAGGCAGAAGTCCTGGATACATTGATTCGCGCGTTGTCGCATAAAGATAGCAGAGTTCGTGGTTCTGCGGCCCATTCAATTTCAATTTATGGTACGAGAGGTATCGATGCGAAACGAGCGACAACGGCTCTGATAAAGTGTCTTCCGGATCAGCGTATGGGCTATCTGGCAGCCCGTGCACTTGGCGACATTGGAGCGAAAGACTCTGCAGAAGAGATCGCTGCTATACTGGAGGGCGCAACCTGGGGTATTCAACAGGAAGCCGCGGTCGCACTTTCAAAACTACGGCCTTTACCAAAAGAAGTTCAAGCACAATTTGATGAATTGATTGAGAATGACGATGGCGTACGTGAAGCAGTTGAATATTCGCTCCGAATTTCCAATTAAGTCGGTAAAGTGTCTGGACTGGTAGGAATCTTATATTGGAGCATGGGTAATTCCTTTAATTATTTCGGCGCGAACTGTATCATAGGCGGGTGTGTCAGGCCGATGAATGTTGTGTTTCGATTTCGTGTCTGCTTGAGCCCTTAATGATTAGAGTTTCATACAATGTCTTCACCTTCACAGTCGATTACGAATGACCGGTTGACTTCCGAAGAAGTCGTTCAATTCGAGCAGGATGGTTATTTGATTCTGCGGAATCTTTGTCCCGAGTCACTTCGTCGGGATATGTTGGCGGCGACGCAGGACGGGTTGTCGCGTGTTGTGGAGCCGGTGGAGTATGAAGCGGATGTGGAGTATCCAGGTTCGCCTCCGTCCCGGAATGTGATGGGGGGCGAAACCGTGCGTCGGTTGAAGCAGGCACACAGTCGCGGCATGAGCTTTACGGATCTGGTGAATCATCCCGCTCTGGTGAATCGTCTGGCGCAATTGTTGGGGCCCGACTATGTGATGCCGCTGGCGCACCATAATTGTATTATGACGAAGCAACCCGAATTCAGCAGCGATACGTTATGGCATCAGGATATACGGTTCTGGTCATTTGAACGAAAAGAACTGATCAGTGTCTGGGTGGCGCTCGGAGAAGAGAATCTGGATAACGGCTGTTTGAAAGTGATTCCCGGAACGCATCGTATGGAATTTGAGCCGGAGCGCCTGGATGATCGCATTTTTCTGAGACCTGATTTGCCTCTGAACGAAGCGCTGATCGATACGAGTGTTTCCGCGATATTACAGCCGGGAGATATTTTGTTCTTCCATAGTCGGACGTTTCATGCGGCGACCCGCAATTATACAAACCAGGCAAAGTTCTCTGCCGTCTTTACGTTTCGTCCTGCAGATAACCCACCTGTCAGCGGTTCCCGCTCGGCTGCTCTACCCGAAATGATTATTCACACTGCGCGTTAGGTGGGAACAGTTTCTTTACTGTCGGACAAGCCGAACAGTGTCACACATTTGGATAGGACGGTTTTTCGTGCGCTATTTGACTTGAGGTGAATCGAGTTCTGGTTGGGGTGATTTTTCCAGGAACTGAGCTGCTCCCAGATACTTGCCCCAGGAACCAAAGTAGCCGCGATAGAGCATGATGAGATAAGCGGGAACAATGATGGGGCGGATGATAAAGGTATCGAGTAGAACGCCAAAGGCGAGAGCAAAGCCAAGCTGCTGCATGCCCACCAGAGTGCCTGCCATCAAAGAGGAAAAGGTACCGGCCATAATGATACCACAGCTGGAAATAATCCCGCCGGTTTTCTTCAGGGCAGAGATGATACCTTCTACGGGGCCTTTTGTTTTTTGTTCCTCATCAATGCGTGTAATGAGGTAGATATTGTAGTCTTCACCGACGGCAATCAGGATGGTGAAGAGAAACATGGGAACTTTCCAGTCGAGCCCGATGAAATTCTGAGGATCGAGTGCCCAGAATACGGTAAATGTAATTCCCAGCGTCACCAGGTAACTGAAAAAGACACTGAGAATCAGGTAGGCCGAAATTGCAGGGCGTCTGAGCAGGATTACCAGAATCAGAAACACACTGCCGAGCACCAGGATGTCGATCCGGGCCTGATCCTGGTCTGTCACCGCTTTTAAGTCGCTGATGCTGGCTGTGGCGCCGATATAAAAGAGTTCGGTATCATCGCGTAAATTTTCTGGCAGTGACTTGTTGAGTGCAATTTTAACGTGTTCAAGCTGCTTCATACTGTCGTGCGAGAAGGGGTCTTTTTCGAGGATGAGGTCCATTCGCGTGACATGATTTTTCAGATCGGCTTCCGAACTGACATAGTAATTTTTGATCAGTTTAATGCGACTGATGGCCCTTATTTTTTCCAGTCCCCGCAGGTCTTTGGCTTTTTCCATTTCGTCAACGGCATCGATACCAAACGGTTTAATCATGTTGCGGATATCGGCGATTCCCAACTCATCTTTTTGTTTCAGAAAATCGTCTGTGAGAGTCTCGAAAGCTTCGCGCCCCTTGGAATCGGAAAAATTGATATTGGGGTTCCGGAATAAGATTGTCAGTGGTCCGGTGGCACCCGCTGGAAAATGTCCTTTGACGGCTTTGGTTCCCACGACGCTGGGGTCTTCGTTGGGGAGTTCTGAAAGCAAGCCATAACTCAAATTACCGTAACAGGCCAGACTGATCAAAGCGAAGGGAAACAGAATCAGGGTTGTCGTCAACCAGATCTTGCCGGGGTATTTGAGTAACGCCTGTGAAACCGATTCCCAGAGAGAACCAGCCCAGTTACGTTGCATGAGACGGGCCATGACACTGGAAGGAGTTAACCAACCTGCAGAAATGGCGACCCGTTCATTGAATGACTGGGGCCAATAGGCAAATCGTCCTGCCAGGCAGAGCAGGGCAGGTGTGAGTGTTAAGGAAGCAAGCAGCACGAAAAACAGACTCAAGGACATGGCGATGCCCGCCTGTTGGAATTTTCCGAACTGGGCAAAATACATCATGCCAATACCACACATGGTTGTACCAGCACTGGCAGCTAACGCGGAACCGACAGTCGCGATGGAGTTAGAAATGGCTTCTTTAAAGGTACATTCCTTATCTAGTTCTTCCCGATGTCGGGCAATAAGAAACAGACAGTAATCAACACCGGCGCCATAGAGAATGACAGTGACATAAACTTCAATTCCAGAGAAGAGCCCGACCCACCCCCATGTTGAAAGAATTGCGAGAATGGAGAGGGCAATTTTTACCGAAACGAAAACGGTGAATAAGGGGATCAGCGCCAGAATGGGAGCGCGGTAGATGATGATCAGTAACAGAATAACGAGTAAAACTGTCCAGAGTTCTGTTGCTTCGGCGCTTTGATTCGCTGCACGAATCATATCGCGGCCCACTGTGGCGATGCCGCTCAGAGAAATATCCAATCCCGGTTCGATGGTTTTTTTGAATTCATCATCTTGCAACAGGTTTTCAATGCTTTCAACAGTTTTCCCATTACTTTGATCAAGAAATTCTGTTGAGAGTTCCACAATCACCAGCGAGGCTTTGTTGTCTTCGCTTTGGAGCAGGTCGCCGATGGTATTATCCGTATACGTGCGAATGCGCGAGATATTGGAAGAGTTCGGTTTTGCCTCCAGCGAATCTTCTTTTGAAGCTTCTTTTTTCGGCGGATCTTTTCCTGAACTTTCTTTGGTGTTCGACTTGCCGGTTTGATCTGCGTCGGCAATTTTTTGGAGTTGGGGTTTGAGTTTTTTCTCAATGAAAGCGAGGTCTTCTGAAGTTAATCCCTGATCTCCATGTTCTCGCCTTACGACAATAACGATACTACTGGCGAGCAGGTCGTCGGGAAAAGCTTGTTTGAATAATTTTTCCCCCAGGAGACTGGGCGAGTCACCTGGTAAAAAAGCGAATTCTCCATTTTGTACGACTGTTGACCATTCCGGCGCAGCATATGAGATTCCTATTAATGCCATAACCCAGCATAAGAGGAAGATTTGCCAATACCGGACAACAGTGTTGCCTAAAACTCGAAACATAAAGATTGCTAACAAAGGGCTTGTAAAGAGACTTAAAATCAACCAGTGAAGACGTAAACGATTCTAATCAGGTTTTTTGAAACCCGATCAAAATGGTTGAGGTACGTAAAGTAACTGCCGATCTTCAAGGCGTCAATCTTCACACATTCCGGTAGAGTATTTCAAGCCCAAGGTTGTCTGAATTGTAATGTGTGACTAAGAAAGTGTGTTTATGTTCATTTTTGCTGTCAGGAGGAGAATTGAATTTGTATCTTTCCTCTGATTTGTCATAATAGGGAACTGAATTGAAATTGAATCCCATCTGCTCTTCTCATGTCGTTCTGGTGTGTAAAAAGGATCTTCTTATGCTTCGTGACTTTCGTCGTTGTTCAGGTCTTATTTTAGTCATTGTAGTTGCTGCGATCTGTTTTTTGCCGACGAGTACCTCTGCGCAAACGATTGCCCGTTGTGGTGCAGGCTGGCTGGAGAAAGTTGATGGCTATCTGGTGCTGCACGTCAAAGGGACCCATTATGAAATGGGTTATCAGCAGGGTGTGCTTTTAAAGGATCACGTTCGAAAGAACATGTATAACCTGTTGAACGATAAGGGAGACACAACCTTAGTTGAGCTGGGACCTGTTAAATTAAAGCCTCGACAGGCAATCGAAACCATCATTCAGATTCAAAAACCTTATACGCCCAAGAAGTATGTGGATGAAATGCGTGGACTGGCTGCGGGGGCAGAGATCGCGTTTGCAGATGTGCGGGCGACCAATTTTATTCCTGAGATGTTTCACTGTAGTGGATTTTCCATAGCGAATTCTGCCACCAAGGATGGAACATTGTATCATGGTCGTGTTCTGGATTATGCCTGTGACTGGAAATTACAGGAGCATGCAGTACTGGTTGTGGCAGAACCCAAAGGTGGCATTCCCTTTGTGAATGTTTCTTATGCTGGGTTTATTGGATCGGTGACCGGCATGAATATGAAATCGGTTTCCATTGGCGAGATGGGTGGTGGTGGTCTGGGACACTGGTCTGGCGTTCCGATGGCGTTTCTGGTCCGTGAGGTACTGGAGACCGCGAAAGATCTGGATGAAGCAATCGCCGTATTTCGTGATAATGATCGTACTTGCGAGTATTATTATGTGATTGCCGATGGGAAAACGAATCGGTCGGTGGGTATGGCGACCAGTTGGGAGAAATTTGAATTGATTCAGCCTGGCGAAGGTCATCCTCTGCTTCCCAATCCCGTCAAGGATGCTGCTTTGCTTTCAGCCGGAGATCGCTATCAGGAACTTTCCAAGCGGGTCAAAGAGGGTCACGGATCATTCACGGCGGAATCCGCCATCAAACTGATGAGCCGTCCGGTTGCGATGAAATCGAATTTACATAATGTTTTGTTTGAGCCTAAGTCAACCAAATTATGGGTTGCCAATGCCAGCAAAGCAGGTGATCCAGCTGCGAATCAGAAATATTTCAGTTTTCAATTATCGGAGTTATTGAAACGAAAGCCGTCTGCCGATTCCCCCGTTTATCCGATGCCCGATGGTCAGGCGGTCTCTCAAAAAACGAAATAGCGTTGGTTCTCAATTAGTCTTTTGTAAGTGCGAGCCAGGCTGCTGGGAGATAATCGGAAAGATCCGAGGCGATCAGCGCGTGTTGCGACAATTCCTGTGCGGCCCGATCTCCCGCCATTCCATGTAAACAGGCGGCGAGTTGTGCCGCCTCGAACGTTTCCAGCCCTTGACCTGAGAGTGCGGTAATCAAACCGGTCAGCACATCACCACTTCCACCGGTGGCCATACCGCTGTTGCCTGTCGAGTTGATGGCGAAACGCGAGCCATCGGTAATAATACTGTTTGCTCCTTTGAGCAGTAGTACAATCTGATGTTGTTTCGCAAACGCGATAGAAAGTGCTTCGCGTTGTTGTTCAATTTCCGCAATGCTTTTGTGAATCAGCCGCGAAAACTCACCCGGATGAGGGGTGAGAATGCGCGGGCCTCCTGGGGTGGGCAGTGGTCTATCTGAAGCGGCGAGTGCATTCAGGGCATCTGCGTCAACAATCAGTGTCCGTTTGAGTTTTGTGTATAAGCTGAGCGTGAGTTGCTGTATCCATTTATGTGTCCCACAGCCGGGCCCGATGGCGACTGCATCGAAATGATCAATCTGGTCAAATAAAAGTGTTTCGGATTCTTCAGACAACTGGCCATGCTGATCCACTTTCAGGGGAATGGTCAGGTAACAGGGATTCATTGTCGAAACAATGGATTGAATTGATTCGGGGATTGCCAGAAAAACCAGCCCGGCTCCTCCGCGCAATGCTCCCATGCCAGCGAGACAGGCGGCTCCACTCATACCAGAACTGCCTGCGATGACCAGAACTTTACCAAATGTTCCCTTATGTGAATTTTCAGGACGTTGTGGCAGTGCTGGCAGCTCGGAAATACGCTGGATATTCATGGTGGAAGCTTCTTTCAAATTCAGACAACATCACTAAAATAGGAATCGATTTTGGCAGTGAAAGCGGTCCTTGCAATGGAAGCCTGTTTCAGAATTCAGTTTTTCTATTGTACATAGTAGTGCATCAGAAATCACAGGGTTAGTATGGGGTGAATGAGAAAAATGGGATGAAATGGATGGGGTTGAATCAGTGGAAGTTCCATTTATCCTGATGAAACAGGGACCGCTATGACTCCCAGATACTGACGAGATCATTATACTTTTGTTTGTCTTTTTTGAATGAATTGTTTTTTTTATTATACTCATGTCTTCGCGTCTGCGCGTTCAATCAGGCTACTAGAAAAATCAGAATCAACCTCTGTCCGATTCTGAAAGCTGGCAGATCTATTTAAATCGCAATGGATTGGATTATTCTTCAATGTCTACAAAAAAAACTGTCTATGAGAAGCTTTGTGAGCTGTCTGGGAACCTCTGGTGGAGCTGGCAACCTGATGTGACACAAATTTTTCATTTGATTGATCCGGAGAAATGGTTTGAGCTCAATCACAACCCGGTGTTGTTGCTGCAAGAATACTCGCCTGAGCAATTGGAAGCCAAGTTAGGCAGTCTCAGTTTGCATTCGCGTGTGAATGTTGCCTATCGACGCTGGCTGGAGTACATGGAACGATCAGATACGTGGGGTTCAACCAATGCCACGATTTTAGGCCATCGTTGTGCCGCCTATTTTTCGGCTGAGTTTGGGATTCACGAATCTTTGCATATTTATTCTGGTGGTTTAGGTGTTCTGGCTGGTGACCATCTGAAAAGTGCGTCTGACCTGGGATTGCCTCTGGTGGCAATCGGCTTATTTTATGGTGAAGGTTATTTCTCACAATATATAGACAAAGCAGGCTGGCAGCAGGAAACCTATACGGAGGCAAAAACGAAGAATTTGCCCATTTCGCCGGCGTTGACTCCGGATGGGAAGCCGGTTGTGATTTCCGTGACAACGCGTTCGGGTGAAATTTTCGCCAAGGTCTGGCGAATTGATGTGGGTCGTATTCCCTTATATCTGCTTGATACTGATGTTCCCGAAAACAGCGAAGAAGATCGAAACCTGACTGCGCGGCTTTACGGTGGCGACCAGCGAACACGCATTCGCCAGGAAGTGATGCTGGGAATCGGGGGAGTGAAGGCATTGGAAGCGCTGGGCATCGAACCGAGTGTCATTCACATGAATGAAGGCCACTCTGCATTTGCCCCTCTGGAGCGCATTCGCAACCGGATGTACGAAGACGGGTTTTCATTTGACGATGCATTACGTGATGTGGCTGCGGCCTGTGTCTTCACAACACATACACCGGTTCCGGCTGGGCATGACCGGTTTGATGCGGGTCTGGTGGAAGAACATCTGGGGTCACTGGGAGATCAACTGGGTCTCGATCATCATGCACTCATGAGTCTGGGACGTGTAGATCCGCAGAATGAAGGTGAAACATTCTGTATGACGGTGCTGGCTTTCAAATTGAGTCGTCTGGCGAATGCGGTATCGAACCTGCATGGTGTTGTCAGTCGACGGATGTGGGCCGCTTTGTGGCCCTGGCGAAGTGAAGAAGAGATTCCAGTGGGTCACATTACCAATGGCGTGCATATGCCAACCTGGCTTGCGGCACCGATGCGTGTGATTTATGACCGTGTATTGCCGACGGAATGGTATTATCGAACCGGTGAAGCGAACGTCTGGGCTAACATTGAAGAAATCTCGCCGGGAGACCTTTGGGAAACCCATCAGGCATTGAAAAATCGCTTAATTCACTTTTCACGTGATTTACTGGTCAAGCAGGCAAAACGCCGGGGTTCTACGGAAGATGAGATCGGCTATTTGCAAACCGCATTGAATCCGGATGCGTTACTCATCGGCTTTGCCAGACGGTTTGCTCCTTACAAGCGATCCGACCTTGTGATGAAAGATATGGAGACGTTTCTAAAAATCATTGAGGACACCGATCGTCCGGTGCAGTTCATCTTCGCAGGGAAGGCGCATCCCGCTGATGAACACGGTAAAGAAATCATCCAGAGAATTTTCAAACTGACGCAAGAGCCTGCCTTCCGAGGCAAGATTGTGTTGCTTGAAGATTACGATATCAATCTCGGTCGTCACCTGGTTCAAGGAGTTGATGTCTGGTTAAATAATCCACGTCGGCCGCTGGAAGCGTCGGGAACCAGTGGGCAGAAAGTCGTTTTGAATGGGGGGCTCAACTGTTCCATTCTGGATGGCTGGTGGGCAGAAGCCTTCGATGGCAGCAATGGTTTCGCGATTGGAAAAGGTCGTACTCACGTCAATACGGAGATTCAAGATGACCGGGATGGTCTCAATCTGATGAAAGTTCTCAACGAAGAAGTCATTCCCCTGTATTACGACCGGAATGACGATGATCTTCCATTGGGGTGGATTTCGCGTATGAAGAACGCCATTCGGACATTAGGCTGGCGATTCAACGCGGACAGAATGGTGATGGATTATGCAGAAAAAATGTATCTGCCGGCCGCCGGTGGTTCGTCCAGCCAGATTAAGGGAGACTCTTCGCTTTAGGCGGGACTCACATATTTGAGTTAAAACGGCATATCATAACCGTCATAACGGCTACAGGAGATGGATTTGGCATCTTTCCTGTAGCCGTTATTTTTGTGTTATCTGCTGCAAATTGTTTTTGGTTTTGGCTGCTTGTCTGTTTCTGTAACTCTCTGGAATCACAGTCCTTCATTACGGGCTAACGTTTCAGTAGACGGACGAAAAAGAGGCAGCAAATCTCAATGGGGGTTTTCTGCAAGATCGTCGACCCCAGCAGGGAAATCCACGGGTTTTCTATTTGAGCGTTGGATAACGCTTTGATCATGTTCATTTTGTGTACGATCCATGAGGCAGGGGTATGGCGGTGTAGAGTGCAGGGTCTTCAAATTAGTGAATTCGATTCAGAAGAAAGTGTGTTCAATGAGTTCAACGACTGCAGGAAGTCGCCCTCTTCCCAATAAGAATCTGATTCCGCAAGGTGAATTATCTGATCTGGTCAAAGGTTATCTGGATGTGGAAATCTGGCGTTCCACAGGCTGGCTGACTCGACTGGATCTGGAAGAACCGCGCGTTGATGTGCGTTGTCTTTCGGAGCGGACGCGTTTGATGAAGCGGATTCTGGACATTGTTGTCTCGTCCTGTATGTTAATTCTTCTCTCGCCGTTGCTGTTATTTCTGGTTGTGCTGGTCAAAATGACTTCCAGCGGACCTGCAATTTTCAAACAGACACGCGTTGGATTAAATTTACGCACGAAAACAAAGAGTGATCGTCGAATCGAACAGATTGATTTATCTCAACTGGGTGTCGAAAGCGACCGTCGTGTACCTGGTTCTGACCGTCGGGATGAAACGGGCTACGGAATGCCTTTTACTTTGTACAAATTTCGTACGATGACAGTGGATGCCGAAAAGAATGGTGCTCAGTTTGCCGTCCAGGGTGATCCGCGGGTGACAGGTCTGGGACGTTTCATGAGAAAGACACAGCTGGATGAACTGCCCCAACTTTGGAATGTGCTCAAAGGAGAGATGACGCTGGTAGGCCCGCGCCCGGAACGTCCGGAGTTCATCGAAGGTTTGAGTGAAGAGATCCCGAATTACATCAATCGTCTCGGCTTGAAACCTGGTTTGACGGGCGTGGCACAAATTGTAAACGGATACGACAACAACATCGAAGGCTTTCGCAGAAAAGTCTCTCTGGATCTGATGTATCTCCAGAACTGCTGTTTCTGGAACGATCTCAAGATCCTCTTCAAAACGATTCGTGTGATTCTCACCGGCAGTGGTGCGCTCTAAAACTGGATGGTGGCAGTGGTTAGTCCACTTCTTGGGCTCTTCAAGATGAAGGAGCCAGGGGTAGAACTAATGGCATATCTCGTGCTCAGGTGTTAATGCTTTTGTTTAGTGAGAGCAGAAGCAGGCACTAGCTGAAAAAAATCTGAAGCGCCCGGTTTTGAAAAAATGTTCCAAAATAAACAATATTCAATTAATATGTTGGTAATTTTGTAATATTTTGAGCATAATTGTATTTTAACGTAGCATCATATCTTTTGCTGCAATAATTCTAGGTGTTTTTATTTCGTTGTGTCTATGTTTTTCCCTATGCATTCTGAACGGGTGCTAGCACAATTTGGACGATATCTCTTGTGAAGCAAATTTTACAACCTTCAGTTTTTTATCATCTATTAATTTTTTGGGCCTTAGCTCGCAACATAGAGTATTTTTATCCATTTTTTTTCTTTTTTCCGGAGGTGGAAAATGCAAGAACACGTAAAAAGGCGCGGTTTTACATTAATCGAACTGTTGGTAGTGATAGCGATCATCGCGATTTTGATTGCTCTCTTATTACCTGCAGTGCAACAGGCGCGAGAAGCAGCACGGCGATCAACGTGTAAAAACAACATGAAGCAAATTGGACTTGCTTTACACAACTATCACGAAACACATGGTGTGTTTCCCTATTCTGTTTCTCATGCACACAGTATTACTTCAGGATCAGCCAGTCATGCGTTTGGTCTCAATCACCGTGGATGGACTTTGTTATTGCCTTTTATGGATCAGGCTAACCTTTACAATCAGTTCAACTTCAGTTTAGCAGCAAGTACAGGTGCACCTGCAGCCAAGCCGGTTCCTGGTGGTTTGTTGCCCGGAGCTGCCGGAAATGCCAATGATGTTGTAATCGCAACAGTGGTTCCGGGGTTTATGTGTCCATCAGACAATAATGTGACACATTATAGAAGCACAACAAGTGCTCACTACGCAATTGCTCCTGGTTCCTCATCGGAATTTGCAGCGCACACTAATTACGAATTTAGTGTGATTCGAACATCAAGTTCTGCGAATAACTATTTGTTGGATGGAAAAACAACGAAGCGTATGTTTGGTTTAGATGCTTGTTGTAAAATTAGAGATGTCACTGATGGTATGAGTAATACGGTCGCTTGTGCGGAAACCGTTCGCTATACTTTTAACGGTGTCTCAGCAACTTGGGGTCATGCTAAGTGGGTTGGCCACGGAGTGGATTTGACCTATGGAAATGGCATTAACTACTGGAAATGTTGTTCCTGGTACACACCACCTAATGTCTCTGGTTCACCTGGAAGACTGGGAGACTGGTCTACAGTTGGCAGTATACACGTTGGTGGCGCTCATGTTTTATTGGGTGATGGTGCTGTAAGATTTATCAGTGAAAACATCGACCGTGTGACACGCAATAATCTGGCATACATTTCCGATGGAAACCCACTTGGAGAGTTCTGAGTCAATCTCTCCATAATAACTTGTTGACCACGGATGAATTTGATCATCCGTGGTCAATATATTTTGCTTTTCTTCATTTCATATAATCGACCTGATATTCAGATTGAACAGGATATACATTGATGCTGCAATATAGAATTCTATTGGGATGTTTTGTAATCTGTTTAGTAGGCTGTGGTGGTGGTTCTACCGAGCCGACCCTCGAAGTCTTTCCTGTGAATGGAACAGTGACAGTTGACGGAGAGGCATTACAGTCTGTGACTGTATTTTTTGATCCGCAAGAGGGGACAAAAGGTACCGGTGGCGGTGGTGTCACAGATGCATCTGGAAACTTTACGATCCTCTATCGCGATGACCGTCAAGGAGTTCCTCAAGGTAACTATAAAGTGTTATTCTCACGCTTAGTGCAACCGGATGGATCTCCCATTCCTCAGGATGCAACGGCAGCGGATGTTGGTGCTGTGAATTCACTTCCAGCGAAATACAATGACCCGGCCAATACGCCAGTTTCTGCTGTAATTAAGGCGACAAACGAACCATTTAAATTTGAATTGAAATCGAAGTAATCATCATAGCTGGAAAGCGGAGAAGATACGTCCATTTTCTCCGTACCAGTGATTGCAGATAGCCATACCATGATAAGCTTCGTGGAATTTTACGTAGCTAATCTTTCGGTATGCCAGACGAAAAATTTAATTAAAGGCACTAGTGCTTTAACAAGCCTGGAATTGAGGGCTGGGAGTGTTGTTTACGTGCTCCATTGTTGCACTCCCCCCACAAATTCAAAAAATGACACGACTAGTTCAGAAAGCGATAAGGGCAGGTCTTTTATGACCCGCCCTTATCTTTTTACATGAAGGTTGCCTTGACGGTCGTAGTATTTGTCGATGTCTCTGAATCTTTGTAGATGAGGCAGCAATGAACTGCGAACGGTTATCACGGATCAGCGCCGTGTTAAGTAAGACTGACGAGAAACGTAAAACCCCACACTTCCAGGTCCGGGGTTTATGAAGGCTTTCGCAGAAAGGTCTCACGGGATCTGATGTATCTCCCGAATTGCTGTTTCTGGAAGAATCTCAAGATCCTCTTCAAAACGATCCGCGTGATTCTCACCGGCAGTAGTGCGTTTTAGAACTGGATAGCGCCGCGACAGATTCAAAATGGTCGCAACAACGGATGATTATTCTTTTGGTCAGACTTGCACACTGTTCCTTGTACGATTCTGTTCCGTACTGCATGGTTGACCGCTTAACTTGAGAATAACTTGAAGAGGGCAAACGCATGTGCAAGCACGAATTTTCTGTCGGCTCAAGGGTTGCTCGTCGAATGGAAATCGTTGTCTTGACCTGCATTAAAAAGTTGTACCAGCCCTTATGAAGGTTGGTTTAGGTAATTTCGCT
>Ga0055584_100003135_pt1 | contig 16356 bp, 12 predicted proteins | sample OSDHelmetaG_FD_58716 | JGI IMG/M metagenome (GOLD analysis project Ga0055584, IMG submission 58716) | Pelagic marine sediment microbial communities from the LTER site Helgoland, North Sea, for post-phytoplankton bloom and carbon turnover... | ecosystem: Environmental > Aquatic > Marine >... | reverse complement strand
AGCTATTGGGGGAGTAGTGTTTTCAGGTTCGATTATTATATTGTTTGGTGCTTTTTTTGCCGGTTTTTACTTGTGTTGATATATAAATTGGTGCAGATGGAACAGGGATTAAAAAGTGGTGAGTTTTGAGTTTTATGTATTGCGTGATTTTTTATTTATTTAGAAAAAAACAGGGTACTATTATATAAAATATAATAGTACCCTTAATATATATATAGACTACTATAAATAAATGATACTAGTCTATTATTTTCCTACCTGATATTAGATACCTAAAGCTTGACCACCACCAATTTGGATAGTTTCTGCTGTTATGAAAGAAGCATCTTTACTAGCTAAGAATGATATAACTGAAGCAACTTCCTGAGGTTCTCCGATTCTGCCTAGTAAAATATTATTTTTCCATGAAGCAAATACCTCTGGCTTAGTAGCTTTAATTTGAGCATGGAAAGGAGTGTCAATAGTACCAGGAGATACAGCGTTAACTCTGATTCCATATTCAGCTAAATCTTTAGCTAAAGCCCTTGTAATAGTGTGAACTCCGGCTTTAGCTGTACCATATACTCCAGCTCCAGGACCACCTGCATTCCATGCAGCGTTTGAAGTGTAGTTTATGATAGTTGCGTTTTCACCTTTTTTAAGATAAGGTATAGCAGCTCTTGAAGCAAAGAATACTGAATCAAGGTTCAATGCCATTACAAATCTGTAAAATTCAGTTGTCATTTCTTCAAATCTTGATCTGCCTCCTAAACCGCCGGCATTGTTTACCAATACGTCAATTTTGCCGTATTTTTCACCTATAGCTTTAATATTAGTAGTTACCTGATCGTCTTTAGTAACATCGAAGCTATAGTACTCAGCAGTAATACCTTCAGCTGTAAGCTCTTCAATTCTTTTTGCTCCTTCTTCATCTTCTATACCATTTAAAACAACAGTATAACCATCCTGACCTAGTCGTTTTGCTACTGCAAAACCAATACCACCTGTTGCGCCTGTTACAACGGCAACTTTTTTGTTTGTACTCATAATGTTAATTAATTAAGTGATTAAAAATATGTTTTAAAATGATAACTCCCAACTTTTCATATCGAGTTAGTTTAACAAGTAAACTAACTCGATAGAGAAGTTGAGAGTTAATTCAATATTATTTTTCCTCTTCTACAGATTCAAGTCTTCTGGCAAAATAGAAAATTGACAATACGCCCAGAGGAACGAAAGTCGCAATCATTATAAAAATTGGAGTGTAAGAAAAAGCTTCTGTAATCATAGGAACCAAAAAGTTCATAATAATAACAGAGAATACACCTACAGTTCCACCAAGTCCTGCTAATGATCCTACTGATTTACCACTAAATAAATCACTAGGAATTGTTTGTACGTTACTAATTGCAAATTGGAAACCAAATAAAACAAAGGCAACAATACCAACAAATTTTAAAGCAGAATCAGCATAGAAAATTGTTGCTAGTAAGCCTAAGAACATAATTGCTCCTCCTATTACTATAGTTGTTTTTCTTGCACGATTAACAGTTTGTCCTTTACCCATTAAAAAACTTGAGTATGAACCTCCGGCAATACTTCCTATAGCTGCACCAACATAGGGTACCCATGCAAAGAAACCGATTTGTTTTACATCGAATCCGTAAACGTCAGCCAAATATAGAGGCATCCAACCTACAAATAACCACCATATTGGTTCTAAGAAAAAACGTCCAATTAGAACTGACCATGACTCTTTATGGCTTAAGATTTTTTTCAGACTCAGTGCTTTAGTATCGACATTTTGGTCTGATTTATGTTGACCGCCTTTAATATAATCGCGTTCAAGATCAGTTAACCAAGGGTGCTTATCAACTCCGGCTTTGTTAATAATTAACCAAGGAATTAACCAAAGTAGACCAAAAGATCCTACAAACATAAAAGTTATTTGCCATCCGAAAGCTGCCCATAGCAGAGCAATTAGTGGAGGAGCAATAACAGATCCTAAGGATGAGCCTGCATTAAAAATTCCTTGAGCAATCGCACGTTCTTTAATAGGGAACCATTCTGCATTACTTTTTGCTGCACCCGGCCAGTTTCCGGCTTCTCCTAAACCAAGAGTTACTCTTAAGAAACTAAAAGAAAGTAATCCTCTTGCCATTGAATGAAAGAATGAAGATAATCCCCAAACCATGATAACAACAACATACCCCATACGAGTACCTATTTTATCGAATAATTTTCCTGATACCATTTGTCCTACTGCATATGCTATCATAAATACATTCAATATCAAGGCGTAGTCGTTTTTAGTCATGCCCAGATCTTCCGATATACTCGGCCACATTATTGCTAAAGCACTTCTGTCGATGTAATTGATTACTGTTGCCAGGGCAATCAGACCAATTATCCACCATCTTAAACCTTTAATTTTCATATTCTAATAATTTAGATTTTAGTCGCTAGATAATTTTGCCTTAAAGAGTAAGGTTAGTTTATTTTTGAATTATCTAGGACTCATTTTACACTTTATTTTAATAAAATTTCTGTATCCAATTTTTATATATTCAAACATCCTTTTAATTCTTTAAATAACACTAGTACAATAATATTTTTAAACATACATAAGGATATCTGGCAACGTCAGATATCCTTATTTTTTTTTAAAACTAATAAAAATTATTTACTTATAACAATTTGTTTTGTAATTGTTGAATTTTGATCAGAAACCTTAACAATGTAAACTCCTCTTTGATAAGATTCAGTAGTAAATAAAATTTTTGTTCCATTAGAAGCCTCACGAACATCTATAACACGTCCTGCTATATCATATACACTTACGGTACCAACAAAACCATTAGGTAATTCTACATTAAAGAATTCATTGGCCGGATTTGGATAGATATTTATTTGTTCATTCCAATTTTCCTGTATAGATGTAGTTGTATAACTGATTGTTGTCTTTATAGTTACATCTTCATCAGTTACTGCTGTAGTTCCAAATGCTTGATTGATATTATCTCCTGTAATCAGGTATAAAGCATTATTAATTGGTGCAACCTTCTCAAATTCAGCAATACCTTCAGCATTTGTTATTAAAGTTAAGCCGTTAAATACTATTGTAGCTCCTTCAACCGGTTGATTATTACTATCCACTACAATAAAACTTACTACAAAACTAGAAGCAGGCATTATTGAAATTTCCGAAACATTATCATTTATTACAGAAATGGTTCCTGTTACTTCTGCATAATTTTCTGCAGTAATAACATATTCAGCATCAGCAATTGGAGCAATATCATTAAATACAGCTAACCCATTTTCATCAGTGAATACTGTTTCATTGTTGAATACTACTTTAGCACCAGTAATTATCAATGAATCAGTTTCAGTTAAAACTGAGAAACTTACATCATAGCGAGGGTCTGAAGGTACATTTGTTGCCCATCTTAAATCTCCCAAAGCTTCACCATCTGTACCTTTAAAATACATTGGAGAAGTTTCAGGAAGTGTGAAATTACCGTTTTCAGCATCTTCAAATTGAGGATCTATATCATCCCATAAACTTACATAAGAATCACTTGCACCGCTTACTGATCCTACTTCATGGAAATTAGTATTGCTCAATAGTGAACCATAAAACAATAAACAACGACTTGGAGGTGTTGATGCATAAGAATAAATACAGTTTGTAATTTCAGCATCAGTAACATAACGTAAACGAGTATATTCGTTATGGTTATAACCAATATTATAGAAAGTACAGTGATCAATTCTGGCAGTAACATTACCTCCCTGAACATAAACTCCTTCTGTATAAGTATTATACATTGTAGAGTTTGACAGTTGGAAATAACCTACAGTATTATCTGCGTCTTTTACACGGATTCCTTCTCTTCCACTATTGTAGAGAATACAATTATCAAAAATTATAGTATCTGCATATGTTTTACTGTAAGCGCGGAAGAAATTACCGTTTTCACCAATAACTACATCATGTAATATACAATCTTCAACAATTAAACTATAGCTTCCTTCAATACTCTCATCGGTTCTTATAAGATATTTGGCAGGAGTTGTTGTACCAGCCATACCATCCAGGTCTAGCCCTTTAAGTTTTAAGCTACCTCCTGTTACAATTTGGAAAAGATGAATAGTTGATATATCAGCATTTGCAAACTTAATAACAGGTTTAGCTGAAAGACTTGCAGCTGCGCGAATTGTAATATCTTTATTTATATTGAGCAAACTGTCTAGTAAATAATCTCCACTTTCAGTTAGTTCAAGTATGTCTCCGTTATTTGCAACCATTAATGAATCGTAAAGAGCATTTCTGTCTAATCCTACAGGAATTATTCTATATGATAATTCAGGTGCATTAACAGCCCATCGAGGATCTCCTAGAGCCATATTGTTCTCTGAAATATAATATAATGGAGATGTTTCTAAAAGAGATAAATCACCTTCAGCAGCATTTGCATACTGTGGATCAACATCGAATAAAACATTTTCACCTATAGTACCAAGTGTTTGATCATCTACAGATACACTTCCTACATCATAGAAATCGCAAAAGTCAATTACTGAAGAACCATAAATTTCAATAGTTGAGCTAGTACTTGTTCTATTTGAAAAAATACTATTCTTAATAGTTGCATTATTAATATCTCGTGGACGAACAAATTTATAGCCATTGTATCCCAGGTCATTAAAAGTACAATAGTTTACTATAAATTCGACTTTATCACCCTGCACGTAGATACCTTCTTCGGCAGTTCTATACATAGTTGAATTACTTATCTCGAAATAATTCACAGTATTTTCTTTGTCTTTCACGCGTATACCTTCACCACCAGAATTGTAAAGAACACTGTTTGTGAATACTATACTGTCTGCATAAGCTTTATAGGCTCTAAAGAAATTTCCATCGGAAGATCCGGAAACAACATCACGTAGAATACAATCATCAACATATAGGTTATACAAACCGTCAGTCTCACTAGATGTTCTAATCAGATATTTTGCATTTGTATTTGTATCAGCCATACCGTCTAAATCTAATCCTTTAAGACTTAGTGATCCGCCTGTTTGAATTTCAAATATATAGCGAGTTGATATATCCGCATTAGTCAGTTGAATAACTGGTTTACTTTCTAACCCTTCAGCAGCTCTTATAATAACCTTTTTATTTATATAAAGAATACTGTCCAGTTTATATTCAGTTGCATCGGTAAGCTCCAGAATGTCACCGCTTCTTGCAATTTGAAGAGAATCATAAAGAGCATTGTTTGATGCACCTACCTGAATAACTTGTGGAATAAAAGGTTTGTTATTAGGCCAGTTTGGATCACCTAAAGTACCACCATCAGAAGCATAAGTTAATAATGGAGATGTTTCTAACAATGAAAAATCACCATATTCAACATTAGTATACTGAGGATCTACATCATATAAAATGTTTTCACCCATTTGAAATAAATCTTGCTGGTGAACTGAAACTTCTCCAACTTCGTAAAAAGCACAATAGTCTAGTTTCGACGATCCATATAATAACATTGAACGTGTTCGTGGTTCCGGAACATTTGAGAATATTGAATTTGTTATTTCTGCATCTAGCACAAAACGGGGACGTATCATATCAGTAGTACCCCAACCGACATTGTTGAAGGTACAATGATCAACTCTGAATACGACATCGCTTCCCTGAATGTATATGGCTTCATTCCATATGTTAAACATGCTGGAATTATTCATCTCAAAGTAATCTAATCCATTATCAGCCATATTAATTCTGATACCAATTTTACCTATATTGTATATTACACTATTGGTAATTTTTATTGTATCACCATGAGTTCCTGCATAACCTCTGAAAACAGTTCCTTTTTCATCTTGATCAGCATCATGTAAATAACAGTTGTCAATATATAAACTATAATTTGTTATTTCACCATCTGCTGTCTGAATTAGATTTTCTGCATGGTAACTGGTACCTTTCATTCCGTCTAAATCTAATCCTTCAAGTCTCAAAATTCCTCCATTGCCAAGTGCAAAAATATATCTTGCATTTGAATGTGGATAATAACTTCGAATAATAGGACGTTCAGTAAGTGATTCACTTGCTCTAATTGTTAACTCTTTATCGATATTGATTAGACTATCAATACGATATACTCCCGATTCTGTTAATTCTATAACATCACCATCATTTGCTGAAAGAACTGTTGTATACAGTTCATTCACAGTTGATGTATTAACCTGATGTACTGTTTGTCCATACGAAACCGTATAAGAGAACAGTAATAAAAGAATAACACTAATAATAGACTTTCCCATTTTTAAAATTTTAAATAATTACTTCGATATAAAATATATTTAATACCATATAATTTATGGTATGCAATAATTGGGTTAACGCCAAAGTATTATTTAGGTCAAAGTTAAATTCGGGTCAAAGTCCGGGTTTAGGTTTATAACTAACCATTGATTATTGCTATATACAATAACAATTAATGTTATTCTTTATTAATTTTTTGTTTGATATATAAAAAAGGATACAGAAATAATATTTTAATAAAAATTGAGTTTAAAAATTAGATATTATTTATCTCCAAAATAGGCTACGCCACTACCATCCAAAAAGTCTTCACGTACAGGGCTAAATACATCAATTAACATACCCTCTTCAAGGCAAACTGCTCCATGTACTACATTGGGTTGAAAATACACGCCATCACCGGCTTTTATAATTTGTTTTTTTCCGTCAATGTCAAATTCAAATTTTCCGCTTGCACAATATGTTGATTGCGCGTGGAAATGAGCATGAGGGCTACCTTCAGCTCCTTTTTCAAATTTAACCTGAACCATCATAATTTGATTGTCCCATCCTAAGAACTTACGACTTACACCGCCGCCAAGCTCTTCCCATTCTAACTCATCTGTTAAAATAAAATTTTCGCTAGATCTTTTCATAGTTATTAATTTAATTAAAATTGAATATTACGATATAAACAAAATTTTCTGTTTGCTAATTTATATTTAATCTTCAAACAAGAAATATGTTCCTTGCCATGAATATTCTTTGTTGTTAGCAGTTACAGTATGATTAGCTGACTTATCATTAATGATATTTGCAATAGCTAAAGTTAATGATTTATCCTTACGAGTATCTATCTGTATAAGAGTATAATTATCATTGTCTATAAGTGTTTTTACTCCTGATACCATTCCAACTTGGTTTTCAACAAGTTCTGTGTCAAAGTTTTTGTTGCCATGAGCTTCAATAACATTTACGAAAGTTGTTTCTGCCGTATTTGTTCTTCTAAACATAAAACCTTTTTCATTACGTAATGAAAATTCTGGATCATTTGCGCCTATACTTGTAAAGAATATTTCATCGTTTGGTTTAGCTTCAGTTGTTATAGTGTAAAATCTACCATCATTTTTCCAGACTGTTTGCATAGTTTCTCCAGATGGTTCTCCCTTAGCTTCTTTCCACAGGTGTTGATAACCATAAGAGTCTCCCATAGTTTCTCTTTGAGTAGTATAATTCACATAATCTACATTTGTGTGAATTAATTGTCCTTTATAGTAGTAAGGAAGGTCATAGGTGTGCTTTTTATCGTCTTTTATTTTGAATACATCTATTACAATCGAGTGGTCAAATAATTCATTGCCATGTATTAAGGCTACTGTACGCTGAGCATTTGCTGTACCATAAGCATTATTTTCCTTGCCACTCATTATTGATATTTGATCATCATCATTCGCACTGAAGAACCATCTTTCTGCTGAAACCAGATCTGCTGCTTTTACATTAGCTTCAAATTGTGTAGTTTCATCCATAACAACAGTGTTGTGTGCTACGGTTTGTTTTGCCCAAGTTTTATTTTCAGGTAAATACCTTCCTCCATGTTTGTATTCAACATTTACATAGCGGGCAGCTCCATAATCGGAAAGTATTTCATTGCCATTGTCATGCAGCATAATTGCTAAACGATCAAAATGACCATGCCCCATACCTTGAGATGCATATTTCATTATAGCACTAGTGGCTTCTTTACTATCATCTGATCTAAGTATGCCTACAGCTCCGTTATTACCTTCAACACCATCCCTTAATTCTATACTAATTCTTTTAAATGGTTGAGCTTCACCTTCGGCTATTGCTTTGGCTACTTTTAGTCCGGCCTGATTTACTATTACCCTATCCTGTTCAATAGCAACACCCAGCAACCCTTTTTCTTCGGGGAATTTATTATATATTATATCTACCGCATTTATTAATTCCGGTGCCTTATATGTCATATTTTTAAGGGCATCGTTAAATGGAATTAATTTACCGTCTGAATGAGTCAATTGTAGAGTTGCTTCAACCGCTTTTCTTAATATTTGGTCGCGATATTCAAATATTTCATATTCAGGATTATTGTTATCGATTGCCTGAGCAAACATTATGTAGGGAAGAAGAGCATAACGTTGATAATATGGTCCCTCTGTATAATATCCATCAGGTGAAAATAGTAGATCTAGTTGAGCAAAAAAACCTTTTGGGTTTTTGTCTTCAACACTATCATCAACTTTAACTCCATATAATGCACGTTGTACAAGTTCGTCATTATTCATTGCATATCCTGCCATACCTACTGCTGATGCAGCCCAAACGCCATGATTATGTATAAGGTTAAATACATGTGTTGATTCTATTGACAGGAAATTTGCATGAGCAAGTAATAAATCTTTCTCTATAATTTTTTTGTCTTCTTCTGAAAGTTGACCTTTTATGAAATCATAGGCTTGAGAGGTATAAACTAACCATACTGCGTCATTTAATTGTTGCCAGAATAAGCGTCCTCGCGCATAAGATTTATCAACAGGATGATAGCCCAAAGTAGGATACATCTTGGCATATTCCAATAACATTTGAGTTACATAATCAGCATATTTTTGTTCACCTGTAAGCTGGTAAATAATGCCGGCACCATACATGGTTATATAATTCTGTTTGTGTCTGTTGTGAGTATATCCACCTGCAGGATCTTTAGGTATGGGAACATTTATACCTAAATTCATATCTAAGTTTGTTTCTTTGACCAGTGTGGCAAAGGATTTTTCAAAAAGGGGATATTTTCCCATGTCTTTTTTTATTTGTTCAACGCCTTGGGCTGTTAAACTCAGTTTGGGCTGATTTTTATCAGATTTTTCTTTCTGAGAACAAAATGTTAAAAGCACACCCAATGTTGCTAATCCTAAAATTTGTATAATTTTTTTTTGCATAAAATTTTAAATATTGTTTCATCTTGTCAACTGGGCAGCCAATTTACGAATGATTTTTATATCTGCAAAACTTAGTTGCTAAATCTTATTCATGTAGGATATATGTAATCTTTAGTTTGAATGACAAACCCTTTCTTATTGTGATATTAATATATGTTAATTATAGTTTGTATATTTTTTTATAAAAAACATAATAAACTAAAATATATATTTTGATTTTAATTTTTAAGATTACAAAATTTAATTATTCTGTTAATGTCAGTTTTTTATAGATGTTTTATTTGTTGTTGGTTTTATATTTAACTTTGTGTCATGCATTCAGTGTTCAAACATATGGGGTTTCAGTTAGCTGTATTGTATTTCCTTTTGATAGGTGTATATAGTCAGGTTGGTTTCTCTTTTCTTAATGATTCTGAAAATGAATTGGCAACTCATTTTGTTAGTTCTTCTTTCAAGGCTGCTTTTGATAATCCTTTTTATGGTACCCAGCCTGAGGTTTGTTTGACTGAATTTACAATAGAATCTATATTTACATTAAATTATTCTTTAAAGTTTTTTTCTGTATTTTCAAAAAGTGCTAATCAGGCTGCTACTCGGCAAATGACTGATTATATTTACTTTTCTTCTATAATTGTGGTACAGCCACAATTATTTGATATCTTATTTCCCTTTCATTATTATTTATGATTCCTAAGTTATTGTTGAAGCATCTTTGCCTATGGGTTAAGGTGTGATTTTTCGAATTTTATATAATAACAATTAATTAATTTATTATGGGATCAGATATGCTTATAATTGCTGTAATTTTTGCAGCAGTATTAATAACTCCTTTTGTTTTTTTTAGAGACGGCAAAAGAAATAAACTTAAAAATAAACTATTGGATAGTATTTCAAAAATGGCAGAAAGGGAAGGATGTAAGATTTCTAAGTTTGATTTTTTGAATGATGCTGTTATAGCTATAAGTAATGATGCAAATAAGTTATTTTATATTTGTGGCAGGCAATCAAATATTGAGAGTTTAGTAGTTGGTCTTGATAATATTATTTCTGCTGATATATTTATAGCTTCTCGCACAGTTGATGTAAATGGTAATGGTCATAAGGTTATTGAGAAGGTAGCTATTGTTTTAGAAGGTAAATCAGCAAAGTCAACAAATGTGCGTTTATCTTTTTATGATGATCAAACCGATGGTTTTAGTTTGTCAGGTGAATTGCAACTTGCTGAAAAGTGGAATGCAATTATTAATGAATCAATTGCAGTTGCAAGTAAAAATGGTAAGAGTGCTTAAGGCAGCAAAGGCACAAATTATTTATTACTTTTGAAATAAATATATATGATTAAGATGTCTAAGCTTTTTGCTTTTTATCCTACTTGTGAAATGGCTGTTGTTAATGGACATAATTCTTATCAACCGCCGGCTCATCTCAAACGATTTGAAAATGAGTTGAGTGCCCTTCCTTTATGGCTGGGGGATGACATTGATTTTGTATTGGTGGAGTCGGAAATAGATAGAGATTTTATTGATAAACTTGAAGATTGGGGTGTTAAGTCACCCCAATTTATTTCTTCCAATACAGAGATAGATGAAGCAATTGAGTTACAACCCCATCCATGGGGGTGGAGTCCTCTAGCACATAAAAAATTACTACCTTTTTTTCGGGGTAAAGTGTCTCATCCCATGGTCCCATGGCATGATTTTCATAAAAAGCTTCTTAGTAGGTTTACCGGGCTTGAGTTAGCTGCTACAGTTTGTAAATTGCTGGGCGATGATGATCATATATTCATTCCTGAATTACCAAAAGTATTGACTTCAGCTGAGAGTATTGCTGCAATTGAGGCTGATATGGTATCACCTATACTTCTTAAAACTCCATGGAGTGCATCGGGTAGAGGTTTATTTAAAATAAGAAGCAGGCAGGAAAATGCTGCTCAAAATAATTGGGTATTGGGTAGGTTGCGGCTTCATGGCGCATTATTGGCTGAACCTTTTCTTGATAAGTTGCAGGATCTTTCTTTCCATTTTTGGGTAGAGGACGATATAGACTTTTTAGGTACTACCTTTTTTAATACCGATAAGGCTGGACAGTTTTTAGGATGTTACATAGAACCTCCTTCTGTTGATTTTATGGATGCTAAGTTAATGGGTCACATTGTTGAAAGGGCTGCACAATTGTTATTACATAGTTTAAAGCAAATGAGGATTAATGAACGCTACAGGGGACCGATAGGTATTGATGCTATGTTTTTTAAAACTCAGAGTGGACTCGTGAAATTACATCCGTGTATAGAGATTAATTTGCGATATACTATGGGCCTGGTTAATTTGTTTTTAAAAAAACATATACATGCAGAAAGTGTGGGGTATTGGAACATAGAGCGAATATCTTCTAAGAAGTGGGAGAAACGGCAGCTGGAAAATCCTCCACGCCTAAAAGACGGAGCCTGGAGTGAAGGTCTTTTTATGCTGACACCACCACCTAAAAAAGAAGGCTTTATGGCTATGCTTAATCTAACATTGCCTGTTTGAGTTGCTCAATTGGTAATTTCCCATTTTTAATCATTTCCAAAGTAAAATCATAGCCGGTCTTTATAATTTCATCTGCTTTGTCGAAATCCCAAAATGAATATTCAACCATTTTTGGTGGGTCTATTAAAAAATCACATATATCCATTGCCGGTTTAACGTTCTCTCCTATGCTCAGACTAAAGGCACGTTCAGCTATTTCGGTAATTCCATTGAAAGATTTAATTTCTCCTATATAGTTTACATGAACTCCTATTAGAATTTTGCATTTACTTCGAATGGCTTCAGATGGCAGGTTAGAATACATTCCTCCATCTATATATGTAGTTCCGTTGATTACCTTAGGTGTAAATATTACGGGTACAGCACATGATGCTTCTACATATTCGAAAAGGGTTCCTTTGCTAATTATTTCTTTAACTCCTTTGTTAATATTGGAGACTGATAGGCAGAAGGGCTTTTTTAGTATTGAGAAATCGTTTTTAGAAATATGTTTATTTAGTAGTTTGCTTAAAGCTGATATTTTAAACATCCCATTTTTACCCCAGCCGGGTCTGACCATTTTTAATATAGGTTCTTTATTTACTATTTCTTGAATTTCGGATGGTTTTAATCCGGAAGCATATAAGACTCCAACTAGTGAGCCCATACTTGTACCTGCAATAATCTGCGGCTCTACACCATGCTCTTCAAGTGCTTTAAGTACCCCAATATGGGCAAATCCTCTTGCACTGCCACCGCTAAGTGCAATTCCCAGACCTTTTGGTGGGGCCTTGCTCTCTTTATTAAACCAATTTAAAAATCCCATTTTTCATCTATATTTAAACAAATATAAAAAAGACCGGCTATAAAATAATAGTCGGTCTCCTGTATTTAGATACTTAAAATTGCATTAGTTTGTTTTGTAAATCAATAATGCCGAATAATTATTAATGCCTTCACTAGAGTGAGCTGCATACTCAATATTGATAATTTGGTCGGGTGTAATTTCCTTTTCCAAAAGAAACTTATTTATTTGTTCATCCAACGACATATCGAAATCATCCAATCCTGTATATTGGAAATGCATAGTCATTACTTTCTCCATCATGTATTCTTTAAAATATGAAACATATTTGCTAATAATTTGACTATACGCATTAATTTGTGAATGGATTCAAAATAAAAGTGATTTTATGTAAAAAGATTAAGGATTTTGAGCTAGTATATCCAGCAGGTGATTCCAGAATTTTGTAACACTCGGGATGTGCAGTCTTTCGTCCGGTGAATGAGCCCCTTTGATGGTGGGTCCAATAGAGATCATATCTAATGAGGGATATTTCTGTAGAAATAATCCGCATTCTAAACCTGCGTGAATAGCCTTTACTTTTGGCTCTGTTTTGAATAGCTTTTTGTATGAAGCAACACTTAGTTTTAGTATGTCTGATTGTGTGTTTGGTGCCCATCCCGGATAGCCGTCTGAATGCATGGTTTTGGCACCGGCTAGTGTAAAAATTGATTCTACCATGGAGGCAATGTTATCTCTAGCGCTTTCTATGGAGCTGCGCTGACTGGTTGATATTAAAATGTCTCCATTATTATTTTTTACGGATGCTAAATTGGTGGATGTTTCTACCAGCCCTTGAATTTCTCTACTCATTCCCATAACGCCATGTGGAAGGGCATATAGAGCATTGACAAACTTTAAATGGAATTCTTCGGTGAATACATGCTCCGGCAGCTCTGTAGATTCAAGGTGGAGATTTAGTTTTGGTTCTATATTTTTAAGCTCACCTTCTATATCTGATATAAAAAGGTTTAGCAATACCCTTACTTGTTCTTTATATTTTGCTGGAACAACACCTATTGCATATGCTTCTCTTGCAATGGCATTTCTTAGATTTCCGCCTTCAAAATCAGATAGTCTGTATTGGTATTCTTTAGTGGCGTACCATATATAACGTGTGAGTATTTTTATAGCATTACCAAGTCCCTTGTTAATATCATCACCTGAATGTCCGCCTGTGAGACCGCTGACTACTACTTTAAAGGCGAAGCTGCCACTGGGGGTAACCTGATATTGGGGAGAGAATTTTCCTATACTATCTATGCCGCCCGAGCAGCCTATGAAAATTTCACCTTCATCTTCTGAATCCAGATTAATTAAAGTTGAGCCAGATATAAAATTTTTTTCCAGACCGAAAGCTCCTGTAAGTCCGGTTTCTTCATCTACAGTAAAAAGACATTCTAATGGTCCGTGTTTTATATTGTCAGATGCCAATATGGCAAGCTGGGCTGCCATTCCTATACCATCATCGGCTCCCAGAGTTGTACCCTTTGCCTTTACCCATTCGCCGTCAATTATAGGTTGTATAGCATCTTTTGTAAAGTCATGAGGGGTTTCATTATTTTTTTCGCACACCATGTCTATGTGCGACTGAAGTACTACTACTTGCCTGTTTTGATAACCCGGTGATGCCTTCTTTTTTATAAGCACATTGCCACACTTATCCTGAGAGGCTTCAAGATGGTTTTTCTCAGCAAAATTCATTAGGTAGGCAATGATGCGTTCTTCTTGCTTCGATGGTCTGGGTACCTGGCATATTTCATTGAAGTATTTCCATATACCCTCCGGCTGTAAATCTTTAAATGGATACATCTATTGTAGTTTACAATTTGTTTTTCTTGGTAATTATAGATTAATTTCTCTGTCTCTAAAACCTAGTAAATATAAAATGGCATCCAACCCAATAGTTGAAATGGCATGATTGGCAGATGCCCTTACTTTTGGTTTGGCATGAAAGGCTATGCCAAATCCGGCTAGCCGTAGCATAGGTAAATCATTAGAACCGTCGCCAACTGCTATAACCTGCTCCAGGTGTATGTCTTCTTTAAAGGCAATGAGTTTTAATAATTCTGCTTTTTTATTGCCATCAATGATTTCACCTAAGTGTTTACCTGTTAAAAGTCCGTCTTTAACCTCCAATTCATTGGCAAAAACATAGTCTATATCTAATTTGGTTTTTAAATAATTACCAAAATATGTAAAGCCTCCCGAGAGTATTGCTGTTCTGTAGCCATATTTTTTTAAAGTATGAAATAAACGCTCGGCTCCTTCGGTTAAAGGTAGATTTTCTGCTACTTCTTTCATTACCGACTCATCTAGTCCTTTTAATAGTGCTATGCGTTGTTTAAAACTTTCATTGAAGTCTATTTCTCCCCGCATTGCAGATTCAGTAATGGCACTAACTTTATCATAAACACCAGCCTTACGTGCAAGTTCATCAATAACCTCTGCTTGAATTAAAGTGGAGTCCATATCAAAACATACTAAGCGTCTATTTCGTCGGTATATGTTATCTTCCTGAAATGCTATGTCTACACCGGTTTCCCCGGAGATATTAATGAAATCTGTTTTCATTTTCTCTAAATCCAGGGGAGTTCCTCTTACCGAAAATTCTGCTACACTTTTGGGATGCCCTTTGTCTCTCCCCAGAGGTATTCTACCGCTTAAACGACTAATAACATCAATATTGAGTCCCTGTTCTGATATTAGACGCGTTACCCTGGAGAGTTGCCGGGCTGTTAGTTTCCGTGAGAGTAAGGTTATAATAAAGCGTTCTTTGCCCTGTTGCTCAACCCATTCATTATATCTGCTTTCTGCAATTGGTGTGAACTTGATATTTAATCCCATTTCATAGGCTTTAAATAGTAAGTCTTTGAGTATGGGAGAAGATTCTGATTTTTCGGGTACTTCCATTAAAATACCGAGTCCCAGATCTTCGTGTATAACCGCTTGCCCTATATCAAGAATATTGACTTTGTGATGGGCTAGTATTTCAGTTAGTTTTGCTGTAACTCCGGGTTTATCTTCTCCGGATATATTTAGTAGAATAATTTCTTTTTGTTTAGTCATTTTGCCAGACTATTGCCTAAGGATGAATAATTTTTATTAGTTGTATGCAAAGATAATAGAACTGTATGAACTCATCGTTAAAAAATATTAAACGATGTAGCGTAAGTCTTTTTATTTATAAACTAAATGTTTTCTTTAACGGTGAAAAGTTATTAATTATAGATTAGTATTTAGTGTTATTTTTTTTTATCCCAAAGGTTGGATCTATTTGTAAACGACCTATAATAAAGAAGCCCGGGATGGTGCATAATACCACCCATAAAAAGAAGTTGCTATAGCCCATTATTTCTTGTAGCCATCCTGAAATCATACCTGGAAGCATCATCCCTAAAGCCATAAATCCGGTAGATATGGCATAGTGTGCGGTTTTATTTATTCCTTCAGAAAAATAAATCATAAACATTACATAGGCAGTAAATCCAAATCCATAACCAAATTGTTCCACCGCAACTGCTGAGGATATGAGCCAGATACTCCGGGGTAAACTATTAGCTAAGTATACATATACCAAATTGGGTATATTCATAGCTATAGCCATAGGTAACAGCCAGTATTTCAATCCTCTTCTGGAAATTACCAGTCCACCCAATATTCCTCCCAGTATTAGTGCAATAATACCAACACTCCCATAAATAATGCCAACGCTGCTTGTTTTTAAAGCCAAACCTCCCAGTTTTGCTT
>Ga0055584_100003134_pt1 | contig 16360 bp, 15 predicted proteins | sample OSDHelmetaG_FD_58716 | JGI IMG/M metagenome (GOLD analysis project Ga0055584, IMG submission 58716) | Pelagic marine sediment microbial communities from the LTER site Helgoland, North Sea, for post-phytoplankton bloom and carbon turnover... | ecosystem: Environmental > Aquatic > Marine >... | reverse complement strand
CCCTGCTTTTGAGCTGCCAATTTCGCCCATCTTTCCGCTTCGACGAAGTCGATGGCCAAACCCTTTTCTCCAAACTTGTGAAAAATTGCCAGAGCGCCTTGATAGTGTACGTCTCCCGCCAAAGCCTTTGATTGTATGGAGGCCAGGCTTTCTTTGAGAATGGAGTTTCGAGCAACCGAGGTTGGTATATGTGATAGGGCGAAGAATACGATGCACAGGCGCAACAAATGGATCGAATTCCATATTGTTGAACGAGGGCAAGTGAATTTCTGGGAAAGCATTACGGAGAAGGGCTAATTCCCAAACATAATCGGGCTGAAATCAAGATTATTCTCGTCTTCAAATTCTTTGGCTTTAGCGTTTACGCATGTTCCGTATTTGCCCTCATTGTGATTTCGAATGGCATGATGCTGACGGAGACTCCTGTCCTGCCTGCAACCCTGAGGTAGCCGATGAAAGCGAAAGCGCCCGGAGTAGTGAGAAGTATGACGGAGGAGCCTTTGGGAGTGGAACGAATTCGTCCCGGCTCAGGAATTTCTACCAGGCTCTCGGTCTGCTTGCCCTTGTATATCTCCTCTATTATTTATTCGGAGGAAGATAAGTCGACCTAGTTGAGTTCAGGGGAGCCCTCTTCGGGGGGGCAGGAAGCTCCTGGTAAAAAAGGTCCCTCGAAGGCTTCTTGAAAGTTATATCCATCTTCGAAGTCGGCCAGGGAATCGTTCTCGGTTCTTCCAAGAATTCCGTGGTCCACGAGGTTGAAAACAATATCCCCGAAATCTCTGCATTTTTTTACGTTCCAATGGGTCATGAGGGTCAGGGTCATCGGGCCGAATCTTTCCAAGGCGTAATCCTTGATTCCTTCGAGGAGTTCTCTGCCTGAAACATGCCCCTTGTTCTTGCCTTTGTCCTTTTCCATGGACTTCAGGGTATGATCAAGCGCTTCCCGAATGAAATAGTAGGCACCCTTGCCGAATCGGTCGTCTTTGGAATGAATCTCGTGAATCACGTCTGGAAAGTTCTTGTCGCTCATGGGGGGGTATTCTAAGGATTGGTGGTGCGCTAAGTTTCATAACGAAATCCGCTCGGGCCTTTCAACACTCAAATTTTACTATGAAGGTATCTTACTCATTTGCAAAGAATCGCGCCTCTCCTCATTGCATAACTTGGGTTTACAGGAAAAAAAGACACAGGAAATTCTTTAAAAGCAGAATCGATGCGGTTCGATTCCAAAACGAAAAGGAGATTGAATTGGGCGTGCCCGATGCGCAGGGAATTGAAAACGAAGTCATATTCTTGGCCCTGACCGAGATCAAAGACCGGTTGGACGGAATGGAACTCAGGTTGGACAGGATGGAACACTCCTTCCACAAGCAGGAGTCGCACCTTAATGAAATGCGCAAGCCTCCAGCCCCCAAGATCCTCAAGGTTTCGGAGGCAGCCAAGGTTTTGCGGGTCTCTTCAAGAAAACTTTACTACCTCTTGGCCAAGGGGGTATTCAAAAGATACAAACTTCCACACACGAGGACGACCTTCATTAAGCTCGATGAGGTCGAGAAGGCTTTGGATTCGGAAGACATCAGCGACCTGCTCACGGGGAATTGAGTTACCTTGCCTTGGGGGGGGATGAAACTTTTGTTTTGCCTGCTAGTCGAAGATATGGAAGATCAAGGTTTTGATTTTATCCCTAACCACTTAAAATATGAGTAAGAAATTCCCCGGAGGAGTCATTACTGGAGATGCCGTTCAAGCAATCTTCGATGATGCCCAAGAAAACGAATATGCCCTTCCTGCGGTTAACGTAGTGGGTACGAGTTCCGTAAACGCCGTGTTGGAAACTGCCGCACAAGTCAATTCACCCGTCATGGTCCAGTTTTCCAATGGTGGTGGCGTGTTCTATGCGGGTAAAAGCCTTTCCAATGAAAACGAACAAGCCGCAATAGCGGGGTCTGTCTCGGGCGCCATGCACGTCCATGCCATGGCCAAGCTTTACGACGTTCCCGTTATCCTGCATACCGATCATGCCGCCCGCAAACTTTTGCCTTGGGTGGACGGAATGCTGGATGCCGGCGAAAAGTTCCATGAACGGGAAGGAAAATCACTTTACAGTTCCCATATGCTCGATCTTTCGGAAGAGCCTATCGAAGACAACCTTCAGACCAGCAAGGATTATTTCGAGAGGATGAACCAACTCGGCATGACCATCGAGATTGAGCTCGGGGTAACCGGAGGGGAAGAGGATGGAGTGGACAACACCGATATCGACAGTTCCCGCCTCTACACCCAACCCGAGGAAGTCAATCAGGCTTATGAGGTTCTTTCTCAAGTCAGCAATCGTTTTACCGTGGCAGCGGCTTTTGGAAACGTTCATGGGGTGTACAAGCCAGGAAACGTGGAACTTACTCCGAAGATACTTTTGAACTCTCAGGACTTTCTCAAGGAAAAGCATGGCCTTGAGGGTAAGCCGATTCACTTTGTTTTCCACGGCGGATCCGGCTCGTCTCGTGAGCAGATCAGGGAGGCCATTGGGTATGGCGTGGTCAAGATGAACCTCGATACCGATATGCAATGGGCGTTTTGGGATGGAGTTCACCAATTCTACGGCAAAAATAAAGATTACTTGCAGGGCCAACTGGGCAACCCGGAGGGGGAGGAAAAGCCAAATAAGAAATTCTATGACCCCAGGGCCTGGCTTCGCAGTGGAGAGAATGCTTTCGTCGACCGCTTGGTCCGTTCTTTCGAGGATCTCAACTGCATCAACCGAAACGCCGGCTGACTTTTCACACTTTCTAAATTCATAGTCAAATGGAAGAAGCTCAAGCCAAGTCGGTTCTCGATCAAATCAAGGAACACACCGTAATCGTAGCGGATACCGGCGATTTCGATTCGATCCGACAATACGAACCGCGGGATGCAACGACCAACCCGAGTCTGATTCTCAAGGCTGCCAAACAGAGTGAATATTCCGATTTGGTCGAGGACGTGGTGAACAAGGCCAGGCAGGAGGGAGTCACCCAAGTCGAGGAAGTCATGGATCGTCTGCTCGTTCGTTTTGGAGTTTCCATTTTGGAGATTGTCCCTGGGCGTGTTTCGACCGAAGTAGACGCCAGGCTATCTTTTGACTGCAAAGGAAGCTTGGCCAAGGCTCGTTCTTTGATCGAACGCTATGAGCAACTTGGTTTCTCGCGTGATCGTGTTCTGATCAAGCTCGCTACCACTTGGGAAGGAGTCGAAGTATCGAGGGAACTCGAGAAAGAGGGCATCCATTGCAACATGACTCTTTTGTTTTCGAAAGTGCAGGCGATTGCATGCGCCGAAGCAGGTTCCCAGTTGATTTCTCCTTTTGTGGGAAGAATTCTCGATTGGTATAAGCAGAAGACGGGAGAGGAATTCGAAGGAGCGGATGACCCCGGTGTCAAGTCGGTCACCGAAATCTACAATTACTACAAAAAATTCGGCTACAAGACCGAAGTGATGGGTGCTAGCTTTCGGAACACGGGAGAAATCAAGGAGTTGGTCGGATGCGATTTGCTCACCATAAGCCCCAAGCTTCTGCAGGAAATGAAAGAAGATCATTCGCCTCTCGAACTTAAGCTTTCCGAATCCAATGCTCTTGCATCGGATCTTTCCAAAATCGAGATCGACGAAAGCGCTTTCCGCTTTCAAATGAATGAGGACGAGATGGCTACCACCAAGCTAGCCGAAGGTATTCGTAAGTTTTCCGCAGATGTTTGTTCCTTGGAAAATATGCTTGGTCAAATGCTTTCCTCCTAAAAGCATTGTTCCTTTTGCTTGCTTGATTCTCTCTCTTTTTCAGACCAATTAGCGCATTTGTGTTTTACTTTTTTTAATTTAAGTGTACATGTTTAAATATGGAAGATAATACAGATTCTGCTTTGCCAAAAAGAGTAGTTCGCACGATTACTCTTACCCAAGACGACTTAAGCTTGCTGGACGGTATCGAGCGTGTGATGTCAAAGACCGGTCAGAGGATCAAGACTGATTCCAAGCTCATTCGAGCAGCCATTCAGGTTGCTCATGCCACTCTTCATGATGAATCCTACGACGTTATGGAAGTTGCCGAGAGGGTTGTAAAGGAAGACGGTCGTACTTTGAGCCGATTATTGGAAAAAGAAAAGAAACCCCAATAATAGTTTACTTTTACTGCTCGTAAAGGGATTCGAGGAGTTTTCCGCTGTCTTCGAATGCGGGGAAAGTAGTCGAACGTACGGTTAAAACCAAATTTTCCGAGCCTCGGTCGTCCTTGCTCAGAAAAACGGGTCGGTATGGTTTTTCAGAAAGGTTCAAACAAAGATCATTCAAATCCTCATTACCACTTTTTATCGAACAGAGTCCGATTTCATTCTCCGCTATGGCGGTCAGGGCGTGCCCGATACCGTGAGGAGCCTTGGTGGCCAAATTTGAATACCCGTTTCTAATCTCGAGGTATCTCTGGTTCCATTCTTCTTTTCCGGTGAGTAGAAAGAGGGTAGAGAAGACGCGCAGCATCGATGAATTTCCGGCAGGAATTGCGTTGTCATAACAAAATTTCTTTTTCCCGGGAGCCGGGCAATCCAAGTTTTTCGGCGCAAAGAAATAGCCGGTGGATTCCAAGTCTCGAAATTCCTCGTTTGCCTTCAATGCAAGTTTTTCGGCATCTTTAAGGTAGGTGACGGAACTGCCCGGTTCGATCCATTCGCTCACCGAGGAAAGGGCGAGCAAAGCTTCGGACCAAAAGGCATAGTCGTCAAGAAACGCAGGGCCACTCGAAGAATGATCATCGTAGCGCAAAGAGACGACTTTACCTTTCTCGTCCTGCAAGTGAACTTTCATCCATTCGGCCAATTTGCAAGCCATGCCCAGGTACTCCTTGTTAGTCAATGCAAGGGAGGCATCAACGAGGGCCTTGAGCAATAGAGCGTTCCATGCGGTGATTCTCTTGGAGTCTCGGGAGATCTTCCATTTTCTCGAATCTCTGGCATGAAGGAGCTTTTCCATTCTTGCCTCTTGATCGGGGTCTTCGGGATTCCCTTGCCATCGGGGCAAATATTCGTCCGGGGAGGTTGCTGAGTTCGGTTTCTGCCCGGCGATGAGTAGGTCCGTCTCTTCGTTTCCGATAATTGCTTCAAGTTCATCCTTTTCCCAAAGGTAATATCCTCCTTCCTTGCCGTTTGAATCGGAGGAAAGCGATGAAGAAAAACCTGTTTCGGGGCTTCCCATTTCACGAAGGAGCCATTGGATCGTTTTTTCGACGGTTTTTCGATAGAGGGGTAAGCGATACTTGCGGTAGGCTCTGGAGTAGGTGGAAAGCAAAAGAGCATTGTCGCAAAGCATTTTCTCGAAGTGCGGGACTTTCCATTCGTCGTCGGTCGAATAACGAAAGAAGCCACCTCCCACATGATCAAAAAGGCCTCTCGAAGCCATGGCATCGAGGGTTTTGTTGCTACAGAAATCAATTCTTTCGCCAAACTGTGAATCGGTGCGAACTTTTGCCGATTCTCCCATGGACATAAGAAAATCGATCTTCATCGGAGAAGGAAACTTGGGCGCTGAGGAGAAACCTCCCTGCGAATCGTCATGAATTTTGCAAATCGATTGGACCGCATTCAAGAGGAGCGAATTATTCCATTGGTCCGTAGGTGAGAAATCAGCGTCATTGGAATGCTCGAGGTTGCCGAGGACGTTTTCGGCATTCTCGATTAATTCTTCTTTGGCCCGACCGTAGTGATCGGATATGCGCATCAACAGTTGTGGCCAGGGGACGATCCCATGACCAGTATCTTGTTTCGGGAAATAGGTGCCACCCCAAAAGGGCCGGCCATCGCTCAGGCAAAAGGCATGGAGAGGCCAACCGGCCGATTGGTCGAACATCCGAATGGCTTCTAAATAAGTCAGGTCGATGTCGGGTCTTTCCTCGCGATCGACTTTTATGCATACGAAATGCCGATTCATAATCGACGCAACGAATTCGTCCTGGAACGATTCTTCCGACATCGCATGACACCAGTGACAAGATGAATAGCCGATCGAAACAATGATCGGTTTGTCTTCGCGTTGCGCCTTTTCAAATGCACTTTTCCCCCAAGGCAACCAATCGACGGGTTGGTCGGCGTGTTGCCTTAGGTAGAGGCTTTTTTCTGAACTGAGAAGATTGTACATAAGTAACATCCTCATTTTTCAGAGATTTCGGTGATTCCCAAGCTTAATGAGATAAAACTTATTTTCCCATTGTCCCGAAGCCTTCCTGTCATTACGCAAAAAGGATGCCGCAAATACGAATTCTTTCCGACCGGGTAGCCAATCAAATTGCCGCCGGCGAGGTCGTGGAGCGTCCTGTTGCCGTGGTGAAGGAATTAATCGAAAACAGCATAGATGCGGGAGCTTCGAAGATTGAGGTAGAATTCAGAAACGGAGGGAAATCTTATCTGCGGGTTGAAGACGACGGATGCGGCATGAATGCCGATCAAGCTTTGCTTTCCCTCGAGCGTCATGCCACCAGCAAAATAAGAAAAGCAAGCGACTTGCACGAGGTCCAAACCTTCGGCTTCCGGGGAGAAGCTCTTCCCTCCATTTCGAGCGTGAGTCGATTTACGCTTCGAACCCGATCCCAATCGAATCCGGAGGGAAACGAAATTTTCATCAATGGAGGAAAAATGATCCACGTAAAGGAATGCGGAATGCCTTTCGGAACGAGGATCGAGGTGTCGCATCTTTTCAACTCCGTGCCGGGTAGAAGGAAATTTCTCAAAACCGAAGCCACCGAAGCGGCCCATATTATTCATATTTCCAAGCTTTATGCCTTGGCCCATCCTTCCATTGCCTTTTCTTTGATCGAGGGCGGACGCACTCTTTTCCGTTCTCCTGCCTGCGAAGGGTTTGCCGAACGGGTTCGTGAGACTTTGGGAAAGGGCTTGGCGGACTGTTTGGCGCCCATTGAGTTCTCTCAAGACGATCTCGCCTTGGAGGGGCTCATTGGAAAGCCAGGTCAAAGTCGCCCGACGCGCAAAGAAATGATATTTTTCGTGAACCGTCGGCCCGTCGAAAGCAAGACCCTTTCTTATGCCGTGCTTGAAGCTTATCATACTTATGCCCCGAAGGGACGATATCCCCCGGCGATTCTCTTTCTGTCACTGGACCCTGCCCAAGTCGACGTGAACGTTCATCCCGCAAAGCGCGAAATTCGTTTTCGGGACGAGCGCAAAGTCCGTCAGTTTCTCATGGACGGCATTCTTGAGAGGAACCGGCAGCTTACCGGGAAAATTGATGAAGTTACCGATGAACAGGAGATGGAAAGAGACGTTTCTTCGGGGATGCTCGTGCCCAAAATCGACCCGCACGCTCTCGAGCTTAACCAAGCCAAGCCGGGATTGTCCTTGAGCGAGGGAGTAGGACTCCCGCGTGAACCGGAGCTCCCCTTGTCCGGAGGGTCGGCGTATCAAAATTCGGAATCGAAGGCCGAGGGAATGGAGGAGGAAGAGGGAGTGCGGGAAGATGCACCTGTGTCTTCCGTGGGTTTGCGTGGCGAGCTTGGTGCCGATTGGAAGTTTTTAGATCGTCCTCATGGAGATATGGCGATTTTCTCAACGCCTCAGGGCGTGGTCGCTTTGCATTGCAGGGCGACCTACGAACGAATCCGTTTTGAGCAACTTGAGGATTCCTTGGAAGGGGAGGGGCCGGCGTCTACTCAGGCTCTTCTTCTTCCCGAGTCTATGGAGCTTGATGGGGTGGACGCCGGGTTCCTGGAGAAAGGCCGAAGTGGTCTGGAGAAAGTTGGTTTTGCAGTGGAAGAATTTGGTCGGAATTTCTACCGTGTCGAAGGATGTCCCACTTGGATTGATCCAAGTGAAGCAGCCGGTTTTTTACGCGATTTTCTTGAGGTGGCTCGTGAAAACGGAGGCGATATCAATACCGAAACTTTTGCCAAGGAGGCCTTGATCCGCCAGGCCACGAAAAGCCAAGGTCAGGGAGAGGGTTTTTCCGATGATGAAATTGTTCGGATGGTCAATCGATTGCTCGTTTGTCGCAATCCCTTCACCTGCCCACGCGGCCGCCCGACTTATTTTGAAATCCCGAAAAGAGATTTTGAGACTAAGTTTCGCCGGAAACTTTAATAAATTTCCGTATTTCGTAAGATTTTGCTTTCAAAGCGCTTCCGATTTTTAGAAAAACAATGGCATGAAATCTTCACCTTGTCTTATCTCAGCCCTTTTCTTGTCCTCTATTCTTCTGCAAAGCGGATGTACTCTTTCAGAGGTCGGAAGCAAAACGAAGGATGGCGTTGTGAAAGGCGCCTCTTTCGTCTCATCCAAAAGTAAAAAAGCCTATCAAACCGGGAAGACCGCACTTGGTTTCGCCCAAGCTGAAAAAAAGAAAGCCAAACCCATGACCGTAGCAAAAAAAGCTTTTGGCGAAATGCCCGATGGCTCGAAGGTGAGCGAATACGTTTTGACCAATGCCCATGGCATGCAGGTTTCCCTGTTGGATTATGGAGCAACCGTGAAGGACATTATGGTTCCCGATCGCAACGGAGTATACGCCAATGTCTCCCTTGGATTCGGTAACCTGGACGATTATCGCGAAAAAAGCCCTTACTTCGGATGCACCGCAGGGCGATATGCGAATCGAATCGCCAAAGGTTCTTTCACCTTGGATGGCAAGGAATTTAAGTTGGCTACCAATAATGGGCCCAATCATCTCCATGGGGGAGAGCGGGGGTTTGACAAACACGTTTGGTCCACCCGCGTATCCGAGACGAAAACAGCCGTCACGTTCACCCGGAGAAGTCCGGATGGAGAAGAGGGTTATCCGGGTAACCTTACCAGCAAGGTTACGTACACGCTTACCAACGATAATGAATTGAAGGTGGAGTACGAGGCGACTACGGACAAACCAACCGTTTTGAATCTTACCAATCATACCTATTTCAACCTGGCCGGCGAAGGTGATCCAACGATTTTGGATCATGAGCTCACCCTTTATGCGAATCAATACGTTGCAACGGACGAGACGAACATTCCGACCTCCGTGGATAAAGTGGTTGGTACCCCATTTGATTTCCGAAAGGCCACGGTCATTGGCAAACGCATTGAAGCGGATCATCCACAGATCAAGTACGGCAAGGGTTATGATCACACTTGGGTCGTGAATCAAAAGAAAGGCAAGCCTTTGGCCCATGCCGCCACCTTGCGAGACCCTGGTTCAGGTCGCGTCATGGAAATTTACACCGATCAACCGGGTATTCAGTTTTATGCCGGTAATTACTTGGATGGAACGTTCAAGGGACAAGGCGGAAAGATCTACCCATTCAGATCCGGCATGTGTTTGGAAACTCAGGTTTTTCCTGACAGCCCCAATCATCAAGGGGAAGATGGATGGAAAAGTTGCGTCTTGAGACCCGGTGAAACCTACACCCACCTGACTGTCCACAAGTTCAGGGTCGAGTAAATTATTTATAGGAAAATCTCGCCAATTTTTCGTGGTTTGATAAAGTTGGCACGATGGTTGCCTTACTTACAGGGCAACCTTTCCTATTTATAGATGATTTCCCAGACTACTTCGAAAACCATTAGTTTAACGCAATCTCAAGATGCTCCCGAGGAATTAGTCGCGGAGCTCAAGAAAGCGATTGAAAGCCAGCTTCGGCTCACCCTGGCCCGTCATTTTGACAACGCCACCCCGAGGGAAGTTTGGATGGCGACCTGTTTGGTGGTTCGTGAAAAAATCATCGACCGCTTCATCGAGACTCAGGCTGCCCACAATCGAGAGGAAACCAGACGGGTATACTACCTGAGCCTAGAGTACCTGATGGGGCGTTTGCTTAACGTCAACTTGCGTAACACGGGACTTCATCAGGCGGTTGGAGCCGCTTTGGGTGAGCTCGGTTTCGATTTGGAGGAATTATGCGAGGAAGAGCGAGACATGGGCCTGGGCAACGGTGGTTTGGGTCGCCTGGCCGCTTGTTTTCTCGATTCCATGGCGACTATGGACCTTCCTGCAATCGGGTATGGCATCCATTACCAATTCGGCTTGTTCCGGCAAGAGTTTGAAAACGGAAGGCAAGTGGAGCGTCCGGACGATTGGCTGAAGTACGGAAATCCGTGGGAAATCGTTCGGCCCCAATATGCCCAAAAAGTATTCCTTTACGGTCGGGTCGAGCATTCGTGCGACGATTTGGGGGATTACCGACCACAGTGGGTTGGGACCAAGCAAGTCGAGGGAATTCCTTATGACTTGGCTATCGTCGGGTACGGTGCCCGTACCGTGAACTTTCTTCGATTGTGGGAAGCAAAAGCCTCCGAGCAGCTCGATCTTCAGGTATTCAATCAGGGTGGTTACGTTGAAGCCGTTCGGGAAAAAGTGATGGGGGAGAGTATTTCGAAAGTACTTTATCCCAACGACGAAACGGAGAGCGGAAAAGAACTCCGATTGGTTCAGCAATATTTCTTCGTGGCTTGCTCCCTTCAAGATATGATTTCCCGGTTTCGACGCAGCGAAGACGATTGGAGTTTGTTTCCCGAAAAAGTGGTTGTGCAACTCAACGACACGCACCCCGCGGTGGCTATTTTGGAACTGATGCGAATCTTTTTGGACGTCGAGCACATGCCTTGGGAGAAAGCATGGGATTTGGTAAGGAAAACTTTTGCCTACACCAACCACACTTTGCTGCCCGAAGCCTTGGAGACCTGGGGAGAAGCTTTGTTCGAAAAGGTTTTGCCCCGGCATTTGCAGATTGTCCATGAAATCAACAGAAGGTTCGTGGCGGAGGAATTGGCCACCCGTTGGCCCGATGACTCGGAAAAGATCCACGCAATGTCCATTGTTGCCGACGGTCAGGTTCGAATGGCTTTTCTCTCCGTTGCGGGTAGCCATTCGGTTAATGGAGTTGCGGCTTTGCATACGAAATTGCTCAAAAATCGATTGCTCAAAGATTTTGCGGATTTGTATCCTGAAAAGTTCAATAACAAGACCAACGGAATTACTCCCAGGCGTTGGTTGCTTGGTTGTAACCCAGAGCTTTCCGAATTGGTTACTTCGGTCGTTGGGGAGAAATGGATTACCGATTTGAGTTTACTTCGCGGCCTGGAGAAAGTCGCTGACGATTCTTCCTTCCAGGAAAAATTCATGGACATCAAGCGAAGGAACAAGGTCGTTCTGACTGAGATGATCGAGAATGAAATTGATTTGAAGATTGATCCCGATGCGCTGTTCGATTCCCAAATCAAGCGTCTGCACGAATACAAGCGGCAGCACCTTAATCTCCTTCATTTGCTCACCCTTTACCGCCGTCTTTTGCATGATCCCGACTTGGATATTTCACCAAGGGTCTTCATTTTCGGAGCGAAAGCAGCACCCGGATACCATTTGGCCAAAGTTATCATCCATGCCATCAACTTGGTCGGCGAACGCATCAATAATGATCCTAGAATCAAGGGTAAGTTAAAAGTAGCCTATTGGCCGAATTACGGTGTTTCCTCTGCGGAAAGAATCATTCCCGCGACCGATCTGTCCGAGCAAATATCGACGGCGGGAAAAGAGGCATCGGGTACCGGAAACATGAAGTTCGCATTGAACGGCGCCTTGACGATTGGAACCTTGGACGGCGCCAACGTGGAAATTCTCGAGGAAGTTGGAGATGATAATATTTTCATATTCGGTCAAACCGTCGAGGGGATCGAAAAGTTGAGGACCGAGGGGTATGATCCCAGAAGCTATTACGAGGGAGATGAAGAACTCAAAGCAGTTTTAGACTGGTTGTCTTCCGACTTCTTTTCACCCAAAGAGGGGAACGTTCTCGAGGATCTCCCGAAAAGTCTATTGGATTGGGGGGATCCTTTTTTCGTCTTGGCGGATTATCGTGCCTACGTGCAATCTCAGGAACAGGTCAATTCGGCCTATTTGGATAAGGGGCGTTGGGCATCCATGGCGATTCGCAATGTTGCCGGTTCGGGTAAGTTTTCCTCCGATCGAACCATTGGTGAGTATGCATCCGATATTTGGAAATTGAGTCCGCTCAAGGTGCCGGACCAAGCTTCATGATTCGTGCAACGGTATGCATTTTGTTCTTTTTTCCGGCTTTTCTCTTTGCGGTCGAGCTTACGAATTCATTGCCTTTTCAGCCCGGTGAAACCCTAAGGTACGACCTTAAATGGGGCTTTTTCCCCGTAGGGTCGGCAACCATGAAAGTTCTTCCGATGGATGAGGATGCCGGTGAGAATGGTTTTCACCACTTGAGCTTTTCCGTGCGAACCAACGAATTTGCCGATGCCTTTTACAAGGTGAGAACGAATATCACGAGTGTGGTCGACCGGTCCTTCAGTAAGTCGATGCGGTATGAAAAATCACAAAAAGAAGGCAAAACAAAGAGGGAAATCGATGTTCTCTTTGATTATGATGCCGGAAAAGCCAGCTATTTTGAATCAAAAAAAATGGTGTCGACCTTGTCGATTCCTTCCCAAGTTCTCGATCCCCTGTCGATTGCCTATTTTTTCCGCTTGCAAGAACTCAAACCCTCAACGGAAACCATTTTGCCCACCTGTGACGGCAGGAAAGTGAAAATGATCAAGGTGAGGACTGGTAAAGTCGAAAAGATTCGGGTGCCTGCCGGTACTTACAAGGCAATTGGAACGGTTCCCGAAATGAAAGACTTAAGCGGTGTTTTCAAGAAAAGTCCGGATGGGATTCTCCGAATTTGGTATTCTGACGACTCCTTGAAGCTACCCGTTAAAATAAGTAGCAAGGTAATCGTTGGGAGCTTTAATGCCCGGCTTGTTTCAGCCGAGGGCTTGAAGAAGAATTAGAAATTCTTCAGTCCAATGGGTTTGCATTCTTCATCAGTTCAACGAAAGAACGAAGAGCAGGAGTAAGCATACGGTTTTTCTTGTGGATGATGGCAAGAGGTCGGACATACCTGCCGTGATCCAATTTACAGGTGGTCAGCTGATTGCGCTCGGATTCGTTGGTGACGGTATTAGCCGGAAGGATGGCAATCCCGGCATTGATTTCCAAGGCTCTTTTAACGGTTTCCACGTTATCGAATTCCATAACGGTGGAAATTTCGACTCCTGCATTACTCAAAATTTCGTCGGTAGCCTTCCGAGTGGGAATATCTTTCTCGAATGAGATAAAATCCTTTCCGCCCAAATCCTTGATGGTTAGGTTTTTCTTCTTGGCTAGAGGGTGCTCCGGATTCATCGCGACAATCAGTTCGTCCTGAGCGAAGTTAATGGTGGTCAGTTCCTTGTGGTTTAAAGGGAATGCGACCAACCCGATATCGGCGGTCCCGTGCAGTACGTCTTCATAAACCAGGTTGGCCCGGCGGTATTCGACCCGGGCGTTGACGGAGGGAAATTCCTTGATGAAGGATTTTAAATAGGGGGGCAACTCATGCAGTCCAATGCTGTTAACGGTTGAAATTTGGATCGTCCCGCTGACGATGTTTCTCATTTCCTGTATTTCGCAGTTGAGTTTCTCGTAAAGGGAAAGGATTTCTTTGAAAGTCGAATACAATGCGGCCCCTTGTGGAGTGAGACGAAACTTCTTTTGATTGCGATCGATGATCAGCATGTCATAGTGCGTTTCCATGGCCTTGAGCTGTTGGCTAACGGCGGATTGGGTGACCTCGTTCAGTCGTGCCGCTTTCGAGAAGCTTTTTGTCTCGACCAAGTCACAAAAGGTTTTGAAGTTTTGAATGTGCATTGCCCATGACTATAAAGAGAGCTAATCAATGGCAAATTTATTATTTGCTCAGCTAATGACATCTTATGCTAAAAGAAGAACAATTTAGGCGAAACCTAGCCGAAGTCCTAGGAAAAATGGAGCGATTGTGTGATGAGTTCAATCGTTCCCCCGATGAATTGACTTTGCTCCCTGTGACTAAGAAGTGGCCAAGCGAAGCCGTACGATTTTGCCAACGGGCTGAAATCATGAGGGTTGGAGAGAACCGCGTACAGGATGCTTTGGTCAAACAGCAGGAAATTCCGGGAATGTCATGGGAACTCATTGGTCATCTGCAAAGCAACAAGGTGAACCAAGTGATCGGCCAGTTCGAAAGGATCCAGACCGTTGATTCCCTCAAACTACTGCGAAAACTACAGGCGGGGGCTGAAGCAAAAGAGGTGAACTGCAAGATTCTTCTTCAAGTAAATACTGGAGAGGATCCTGCGAAGTACGGTTTTCTGTCTGAACAAGTCGATTCAGCGTTCGAGCAAGCCCTTTCTTCCTCCAATCTTTTGGTGGAAGGTTTGATGACCATAGCGCCCTATGCCCCCGAGGATCCTTCGGTTGCCAAGCGAACTTTTGTTCGTCTGCGCGACTTAAGAGATCGTCTGAACGAAGACTTCGATACCGATTTGAAGGAATTGTCCATGGGAATGTCCGGAGATCTTCGCGAGGCAATAGAGTCGGGGAGTACGATGATCCGGGTCGGATCGGCCCTCTTCGGGGAAAGACCGCAATGAGATTTTAAAGATGAGGGCTTGCCCCCTTTGAAAGAAGGCGCGAATATGAGTTCGATGGAAATTGACGATGGGGAAGACTTCGCTAGGCGGTGGAAGCCGTTTCGCTCCTTGCTTGACGACGAAAATCCGCTTGTTCGCAAAGCCTTGCTCGATCGGCTCAAAGACAATGCCGACGAGGGGGTTGTTTTTCTGAGGGAAATGGCGGATGATCATGACCCCCTTTTGGCCAAGCATGCTCAAGATTTGATCAAGACCCTTGGTTGGGTTGATGGTGTCAGTGGTTTCATCGACTTTATTCGTTCGCAAAGATACGAACTCGAAACAGGTTGGTTCCTTCTTGACCGAACCGTCTATCCCAATTTTGAGCTTCCTTCCGCCACCCTTTTTTTGGACAAGCTTTCCGATCGTTGCAGGGAATTGCTGACTCCTCCCATGCTGTCTCTCGAAATCTGCTCGGTGATCAACCGGGTTCTTTTTCACGAATACGGTTTTCGGGGGGCCGGCAAAGATTTCGAAAATCCACAGAACAGTTTTCTCCATCGCGTGCTTGAGCGAAGGAGGGGACTGCCGATTACTTTGTCGGTTTTATACATCCTGATCGCCCGCAGGCTTGGCTTCGATCTCGAGCCCATAGGATTGCCGGGTCGGTTCATGGTTGGTTGCTTCTGTGACGATAGGCCATTTTACGTTGATCCTTGGGCGGGAGGAAGAATTTACGAAGTCGATCAGGTTGAGGAATTCTTGGGAGATTATTCGATCGAGGACTCCGGTTCGGCCTTGTTGCCCGTTACCGTAGCCGATACTTTGGTTCGAGGTTGCCGCAATTTGATTCATCATTACCACAAGGCCGAGGACCCGGAGAAGTCGGGTCTTTTTACCGGCTTTGTTCTCGAATTCGAAAGAGTTCAACGGATTGCCGCAAGTGCCTGAAGGATCTCTTGAGATTGGCGAGTTGAGTCCCCTTGCCGATGGTCAAGTGGGTTTGGCTGTTTTGGGTTGCCCCATTGCCCATTCGATCAGTCCTCAGCTTCATAATGCGGCTCTGAAAAAAATGAGCGAATCCAATCCAGAGTATGCTCATTGGATTTATCACAAGATAGAAGTTCCCGCCGACCAACTTGCCGAAGCCCTCCCGAAGCTTGCCGAAATGGGCTACCGTGGTCTGAACCTGACCATACCCCACAAGGTCGAGGTTCTGCCTTTGGTCGAGAGGATTGACGAGGAGGCCAAACTCATGGGTGCGGTGAATACCCTCCGATGGAACGGAAGCGGATGGATAGGCAGCAATACCGATGGTTATGGCCTGGAAAAAGGAGTGTTGGAGGACTTGTCCGTTTCCTTGGAAAACTCCGAAGTCTTGGTTCTTGGAGCTGGTGGAGCCGCTCGTGCCGCAGTCGCAAAATGCCTCTTGAAGGGATGTGCCGGGGTTCGGGTCGCAAACCGCTCTTTGGAACGTCTTTCGGAGATGAGTGAAACCCTCGGAGAAGAGTTTGGTAAGGAGCGTATCCACCCCTTTGCCCTATCGTCCATTCCTCAGGAAACAAGGGACTTGAATAACCTTCTCGTCATCAATGCAACCTCACTGGGCCTTCGCGAAAAAGATCCTTCCCCTCTGTCATTGGCGGGGTTATCTTCCGATACCAAAGTGTACGACATGATTTACAATCCGCCGGAAACCGCTTTGCTTACCGAAGCGAGAAAGGCGGGCATGACCTTTGGCAACGGATTGTCCATGCTTGTCCATCAAGCGGCCCGGGCATTGGAGATCTGGACAGACGAGCCGGTGCCTGCGGACGTCATGTTGAAGGAAGCCGAATGGGCCATGAAAGGCTTGCGATGACTTTGCCGGAGCTGCTTTCGAGTGAAACGGGAATGCTTTTGGCCGGTCTCTCCTTGGGAGCCGTGGC